>OMGQ01000472.1_pt1 | contig 40736 bp, 20 predicted proteins | sample 1646071 | NCBI WGS metagenome assembly OMGQ01 (sample SAMN05578585, study PRJEB25193) | human gut metagenome | biome: Human Microbiome; feature: human-associated habitat; material: feces | host: Homo sapiens | place: USA:Birmingham
CATCCCGAAATCAAGATATGCAAGGTCAATACGGACGATGAACGTGAGCTGGCAATAAGATTCGGTATAGATTCTATACCCTGCGTAATATCTTTTAAAGACGGTAAACAAATAGACAAATCGGTAGGTTTTGTCAGCAAGGACAAGTTGCTCGCTTTACTCGACTAAAACTGCAAAGCAAGACGGGGAGCGGTTTTACAGTTGCTTAACGCTAACTTGAAAATGACGTAAATTTTCAGAAAAAAGTGTGATATTTCAATGGAAGAAGTCCGGGATATTTTGGAATAAGAGGTAGTAAATAGTCTCTAAACAGGGGCAGGTGTGACCTATCCGAGTCACGCCTGCCCCTGAAACTTTTCTCCTTATTCCAACGCTGTTTTCTTTACCTGCGCCAATCCTTTTGCTACTGCCGGAATGGAAATAACGATAATTGTAATCACTGCTTCCACCAACAGAAAACTATAATTATACGCAATCGGGTAAACCGCACTCAAAGACTTCGGGAAATTCTCCGGCATGTAATCCATCCAATACAGATAACCTCCCAATGCATGAAATGCACCTCTTGCAATCACTGCTGCAATATATCCTTTCAAAAGTCCATGATTCTTCTTTGCAAATAATCCTGCCACTCCTAAAGCTGCAAATGCAAATACATAATCGCAGCATACTTGAAAAAAGGACAATACATAAGGTTCCTGTAAGAACTGAAGAATCCCATATGCCAGACCGCATAAAATACCGGTCTGTACCCCGTACCAATTTGCAATCAGCACAATAAACAACATACTGCACAGAGTTACACTTCCGCCCCATGGCATTTCAAATAGTTTCACATAAGATGTTACAAATGCCAATGCCAGCGCTGCTGCACAGAATACCATCTGTCTTGTTGTCATCTTTTTTCGGTTACTGTTCTTTCCTGCCAGCACAATCGCTGCCACAAACAAAACAATCCCAATTACAATTGATACCGCATACCCTGCGGTTGTCAATCCTCCCTCTGCGTTTACCATAAAACTAAACATACCAATCTCCTCCTTTGTTTTTGATATCCGTTGGTATCTGCGGACATCTGATGATAAAATCCTGATTTATCCGGACGAATCGAGTAAATTTTCCCCTCGCTTACCGCAAAAAAATGCTGTGACAACACCTACGGGTATCATCACAGCATCATACATCTACTGAGGTTATTTTCCTACGTTGGCATTATCCAAATCAGGTTATGGGTCTAAGCGATACAGCTTACTCTCAGCCTGCTTCCACAAGCTCCCCATTTTCAATTACAGTATCAATTGTAACACAATTCTCAAAGATTGCAAGCAAAAATAGCCGAGACTTTCGTCCCGGCTATTTTCTTATACTGCCTGCTTAAAACAAATTTTAGATTGTTTCACGCAAGGCCTTTTCCCTGCTTATCTGCGTCTTCTTCTGAAGAAGATTACAGCTACTGCTACGATTGCTGCAAGTGCTACAACCATCGCCACAACCAGTCCTACGATTGGAGTACTATCTCCTGTCTGAACTGCTCCAGGTTTCTTCGGCTCTTCCGGTTTGCTCGGTTCAGCCGGTTTTGTATACTTGTTGGTAAATACAGGAGCCTTACCGTCTGCATATGCAACTTCTGCAATCAGGCTTCCCTCACCATTATCTGTAACAGTAACTGTTACCTCGTATACTGCTTTGTCGTAAGTTACATTCTTCTGCTTGTCATTCTTCTCAGAGATTGTGAACGTATAAGTTCCTTTTTCGTTGAATTCAATTGTATCAAATGTTACCATACCGTCTTTGTTGTTCTTTGCTTCTGATACTACGTTTCCATCAGCATCTTTTACAACAAATGTAAACTGACCGTCTTTCAGATCTGCACCCTTATAAATCTTAGATGCGCCGAACATAACGCTTGTCGGTGCCGCTTCATACTGGTTCTTAAATACAACGTCTTTTCCTTCGTCTGCCAGTTTTGCTTCTGCACTCATTGTGCCGTCGCCATTATCTGTAACTGTTACAACAACCTGATATTCCGTTGTATCATAGTCAACTCCTCCCAGTTTTGTATTTCTTTCACGAAGTGTGTAAATATATTCACCCGGCGCTGTAAAGTTCATTGTTTCAAACTTCACATTACCATCTGTATCGTTGACTGCTTCTCTGACAGATTTATCCTTGTCGCTGATCAGTTCAAATACAAACTCACCTGCGTTCATAGCACGTCCTGTCAATTCCTTCTTCACAGTAATACCAGCTTCCGCATCGTTTATATCAAAGTCAACCGGCTCTACATGGTAAGTATTTGTAAATCCAAATTCAAATCCGGTATAATCCTTGTCAACTTTAATCGTTCCATCTCCGTTATCTGTAACTGTAACGTTGAATGTCTTCACAGATTCCGCATCATTGGTAACACCTTCCACTGTTCCAGACTCTGTCACTGTATAAGTAAAGGTCTTGGTACGTGTATCGCTTACCGGCATTACTTCTGTAAGAGCTTCTTCTGTTCCCTCTGCTTCTGCTGTCACTCCTGTATCACCAAATACATTCTGCATTGTGTATGTAATCTTGCCGAAGTCCACATTTCCTGCGGCATCATTATTCGCAGTTGCCTTCTCCGGCATCGGAGCTCCATCGGAACCACTCAGTGTAAATGTATATTTACCTGTAATATCCGGTGCGTTATTTCCAGATTCTACATTCAGTACTTTCTGACCATTCACATAGATTGCCGCTTCTGCACTTGTACCGTATGCATTTTCAAATGGAAGTGTATCTTTTCCGTCCGGATATACTACTGCAATCGTCAGATTTCCGTTACCGTCATCTGTTACAACTACTTGAATACTAAATGCTGTTACAATTCCGGTAACACCTTCGTCTACATTGCTCAGATCTTCTTCTACCTTATACTGATATGTATAGGTATAAGCATCTTTTTCTACATCGTAGCTCTTTGTTGCTGTACCTTTTTCTGCATCTTCGTTCAGCTTATCTGTTGTGTACTCAATCGGAGTAAATGTGATCTTTCCACTAGCGTCATTGTTTCCTGTTGCAACCTGTGCTCCATTCTTGTCTGTTACATGGAACGTAAATTCTCCATCTGCCATTGGTCTGTTTGTCAGACTCTTTGTTGCGTTGATTGCAACACTGCCTTCTCCTCCCAGACTTCCCGGTACGTCATTATACACATTCACAAATGGTACCGTTGCAGGTGCTGCTTTTGCATCTCCTGTACTGACCACCTTAGTATCAACAACTTCCCCATTCTTTGTGACGGTTGTTGTCACGGTCAATGTTCCATTGTTGTTATCAACAACTGTGATTGTTACAATATTCACCGCTTCATCATACGTATATGCTTCATTCTGACCTTTCACTTCGACGATCTCATATGTATAAATCTTACCTGCATCTGCCTGTGTAAATACAACCTCTTTTCCACTCAGGACGTTCATATAGGTTGCCTCACCCATTGCAGCTGCTTCATTCTTGAATTCATATGCTTTGACTTCGGCAAATCCAAGCTTCTGTGCCGCTTCTTCTGCCGTTGTGCTTCCCTCTGTTGCTTTCGGTGTCAGCGTAAAGGTAAACTGATCTTTCTGCATATCTCTTCCGTTCAAGACTTTCGAAATCTGCAAACCGCCGACTGCATTGTAATCCAAACTAGATTCATATCTATTTGTAAAGATTCCATCAGTTACAACCGGTGTTGCTGCGCTCAGTGTGCCCGCTCCGTCATCAGTCAAAGTAATGGAAAACTTAGCTGTGTGCGTATCTTTTGATACTCCCGGCATTGCTTCTGCATCAATATCATTTTCCTTCACATGATACATAAATGTCTTCTCTGATGCAGTTCCCATATTGGCATCTGTAAAGTGAATCTTACCAAATCCAAATGGTGCCTTTCCATCTTTCAGATCTTCCTTTGTCACGGTTACTGTTGTCACAGGATTACCTTCTGCATCGATCGGTGCCGGTGCGCCATCCTGTGGTTCGATGGTAAATGTAAATGCATCTGTCTCCAGCCAGTCACGTCCTTCTAATACCTTATAGAAGAATGCATTTGCATCTGTCGGATCGGTATCCACTATTGTACCGCCTGTTGCGTAAGTATTCTCAAATGTAATTGCTCCTTTCGGATACTGTACTTCTGCTGTCAGCGTTCCGTCTGTATTATCTGTAACGACAACTGTGAAATCAAATGCTGTCTTTTCAACTATCGATGTAACACCCTTCGGAAGATTATTTGTCAACTCTCTTGCCGTATAGTTTACAGTCCATACCGTCTTACCGTCTACAACTGCCTTAATAGCATATCCGTCAGTTACTGCCTGGTTCAGAGATTCTGTTGTGTAAACCAGATTCATCTTTCCATTGCCGTCATATCCTGCAAATGTCACACCACCTTCTGCACCTTCTGCCGCTACTGCGTTTGTTCCTGTTGCAACAACTACCGGTGTAAAGTTACCTGTATACTCCGGTGTTTTTCTTGTCACAACTTCAAAATCGAACTCGCCAGCCTGCATGTCACGTCCGGTCAATTTCTTTGTAGCGTTGATCTGCGCTGCAATATCATTTTTGCCGCTTCCCGCGCCGTAAGTATTGGTAAAGGTCAGATTGTCACTTCCCTCTGCTATTGTTGCTTTCAATGTACCGTCTTTATTATCCACTACATTTACAACAATCTTTCTTACCCGATTTGCATCGTCTGTTACTCCGGCGATATTGCTTTCCTGCTCGGTTACATTAAACTTAAATGTTCCTGCAATGTTAAATGTAATATTTCCGAATGCAGCCTGTTTCTCTGCCATTGTGCCATCAATCGTAATCTCTTTTGGATCCGTCAATGTAATAAGACCTGCTTTGATTGCATCCTGTGTTGCCTTATCATCTGCTGCTGTCAGTGTAAATGTAAATGCATCACTTTCCAGCCACTGATTGCCTTCACGTCCGGTAAAGTTCTTTGTTACTTTCAGACTTTCTGCTCCGGTCAGATTTCCTGTCACACTGTATGTGTTTGTGAAGTCTGCCTTTGCTTTCTTTTCTGCTGTAACAGAACCGTTGATTGCTCCACCTTCTGGAGAAGGAGTATAACCTGCTGCCGCTGTTTCTGTTACTGTAAACTTCGTTCCTGCCGGAAGTCCAATAATCGTCGCAGTCTCACCATGTTTCAAAGAGAGCTTTCCGTTATGAGCTACCTTTCCATCACTAACTTTTTCATCTGCATTATTGATGGTGTAAGCATACTCTTTTGTCAACGCTTTATCCTTTGAATCTGTAAGAGCAACGGTAAATTCAAATGCCTTTTCAGTATCAATCTCTGTACCCTGACCTTCTGTCAAAGCAATTGTCTTGCTGATTGCAAGCGCTCCTGACTTCGGAACCGGCTTGCTGTCTGTATTGGTCTCATACTTCGGATTGTTTTCGCCAATCTGGATTGTCGCTTTGTTCTCAACCTTCTCTACTGCGCTTTCATTCACGCTTGCTTTGAAGCTTACTGTGCCTTTCGCTCCTGCCGGAACATTTTCCAATGTCCAAGTCAGAGTACGGGCATCTGCATCATAAGCCGCATGTTCTCCGGCGCTGCCTTCTACATAATCCAGACCTTCCGGAATCTTATCTGTAATTGTTACAGTAGTCGCTTCCGCCTCCGGATTCTTGTAACTGATTGTATAAGTCAGTACAGAACCAACCTGCAGTTCTCCACCGTCTTCTACTACAGAGTCTTTGCCCGGAATATATGTCTCTACTTCATTGGTTACTTTCGGGTCGTTTTCACCAACTTTGATTTCACCCTTGTTCTCGATTTCTGTTCCGCCGGCATTATCCGTTACGACTACCTTGAAGCTCACGCTTCCTGTCTGTGCAGCATCTGCCTCGATTGTCCAAGTCAGAGTACGAGCATCTGCATCATATTCAGCTCCTTCTGCACTTCCTTCTACATACTCTGTTCCTGTCGGAATGATATCTGTAACTTTTACAGTTGCTGCTGCCGGAGCTCCTGTTTCGTCTACTCCGTCATTCACCCAGTTGATTACATATGTCAGCTCATCGCCAACACCAACCATTCCATTATTAACATCCTGATTTCCGGATGTAACTTCTTTCGTATTCTTACCTAATACGTTTGTAAACTTAGCTCCGTCTGCACCATCAGAATATGTTACACTCTCAACACTCAATGTTCCGGTTGCAAAATCTTCTGCAACTTTCACTGTTACGACTGCTGTATGAGTATCATATCTCATATCTTCTTCATTACCCTTTGTCTCGGTAATCTGGTATTCATACGTTCCGGCTGCTTCATAGGTAATCTTGCCAAATTTCTGTGTCTTCTCTGCATTTGTTGCAGTAACTACATTTCCGCCTTCCGCCGGCATCGGTGCACCATCTTTGGCTGTAAGCGTAAATTCAAATGCATCTTCATTTGTCCACTCACGTCCGACTAAGTTCTTTGTTACCTTGAACTGTTCATCTTCGTTCAATTCAATAGTAGATGACTTATATACATTTGTAAATGTCAGTTCATCGCTTCCTTCTGCTACGGTTACTTTTAATGTTCCATCACTATTGTCTGTTACACTAACAGTAATATTCTTCACAGAAGAATCATAAGTAATTCCATTTAAAACATTGTTTTCTGCACCTTCTGGAACAGCTTCTGTTACTTGGAATGTATAAGTTCCCGGTTTTGTGAATTTGATGTTACCAAAGGATGCTTTGTGATCCTTGTCTGTTCCTGTGATTACAAGTTCACTTGCATTATCTGGAAGTTTTACCACTCCATCTTCAACTGCCTTCACAGTATCACCTGTTGCTTCCAGCTTAAAGCTAAAGCTGTCAGCATCAATCCACTTACGGCCATCCAGAACCTTCGTTACTTTCAGCGCTGCTTCACCGTCAAGCTCACCCAATGCCGCATAGCTGTTATTAAATGCAAGAACTGTTTCTTTCGGATCTGTTTCGTCGCTTGTCGCATCACTTATAACATTGTCATCCTGATCCGTTACCTTTGTATGAAGAGTCAATGTTCCGTCAAGATCATCTGTTACCCAAAATTCTACTGTGTAAACAGTATCATCATATGTGTAACCACCATCTGTTCCACCGGCGCCAAACTCGCCATTTGCACCCATCTCTGAGAACTGATACTTAAAGGTCTTATTAATATCTTCGCTTGTGAAGAGAATATCCTTGCCATCCTCCGTTTTCATGCTTACGAATCCGTCACCGTCAGTATCTGCAATATTTCTGTATTCTCCGGTAGTTCCCTTTGTAATTCCTATCCGTTTCGCATTTTCTTCTGCTGTTGTATTATCTCCGGCCAAGGCTTTTATCTGGAATGTAAACTGAGCTTCTGCCAGTGCATGTCCGGTCAAAGTTTTCTCAGTTACAATTCCACCAGCTTCATTGTGCTTCAGAGAAGCCTCATAATCATTGAAGAATGTTCTGTTATTTATAGTACCATTTACGTTCACCGCCGCTTCCAGTTTTCCTGTTCCCGGATCTGTAACGTTTACAGTAATTGTTACAACATTCTTAGAATATGTCATTCCACCGGCTGGGGATTCAGGTTCATTCTCTGTCACAGTATATACATATGTACCTGCTTTATCGTATGTAATAGAACCAAATCCAAAATATACTCTTGTTCCGGCTGTTGTACCCTCATCTGCAGTTACTACTGCCTGTAGGCCGCCATTTCCATCTGAAGTAATTCCTGCTTCCGGATTATCTGCCGGCATCGGCGCATTGTCAGTTGGAGTCATGGTAAATGTAAAGTTGTCGTCTGCTTTCCAGTCTCTTCCCCGCAGTACTTTACGAAGTCTTGGTCCTGCTGTTGTATCGCTTGTATCAACAATAACCGGAGCCGCTTTGTATGTATTTACAAACGGTACTGGTACGATACCTTCTGCACTTATATATGTTCCAACTACTACATCATCAATATCTGTTCCATCGGCTGCTTTTGTACGGGTAATGGTCGTTGTCGTACTCATAGTACCGTCACCGTTATCTGCTACTGCGATCGCCAATATAAACTCTGACTGATCGTAGGTTACGCCGCCTGCTTTATCCTTATCTGCCGGAATCACCTCTTTGATAAGATAGGTGAATGTCTGTCCGGCGTCTGCCTCTGTGAACTGAACATTCTGAAGTTTGCGCATTTCACTTGGCACATCGGCTTTCGCCGCATAGTGCGTAAATGTCTTGTCTGTGTCTGCCAGTTTCTTATCTGCAGCCTCTTTATTATCGCCTGTTCCTTCGATCGTGAAGTTGAACTCTCCGGCTTTCATATCTCTGCCGGTCAATGTCTTTGTTACAAGCGCGCCGCCGTCTGCACTGTAGCTGTGGGACGCCTCGTATGTATTGACAAATGCCGCGCCGTCTGCATCATAGGTTGTATTTGCTGCAAGAACTCCATTATTGTCTGTAACTGTTACTGTCACAACCTCTGTGTGCTCATCATATGTCATACCGCCAGCTTTTGGATCCGGAATCACTTCTTTCATATTAAAAGTATATATTCCCGGTTTTGTAAATGTAATCTCTCCAAATGCAAAGTCTGCCTTTTCACCATTATCAGCCTGCGGAGCAGTTGCAGTCATAAAATTGCTTTCAGTATCTATTCCAAATTTAATGCTGTCATCTGCAAGTCCGTTTACTGCCGCCTGATTTCCTGCTGTCAGCTCAAAGGAGAACTCATTCTCTTTCATTGCACGACCGTTTAATGTCTTAGAACCTTTGATCGCTGTATCTGTAATATCGCCAATTACAACCGGAGTTGGTTCGTACGTATTTGTGAATACAACACCTTCCTCACTCGACACCTCTACCCGCTGACCATCCACAACTTTCATGTATTTTGGCGTTACCCTCATGATCTGTCCGCCATCCTGATCCTCTACAGAACCAAAGGAAAGCTCCAGATAGTATTCAGTTGCGTCATAGGTCATGCCGTCTTTTGTCATGTCAGCGCTCACGCCTTCAGGAAGAACTTCTGTAATCTTATATAAGAACTTCTTTCCAACATATGTGCTGTCAAAAGTCGCCTGTCCGAAACTGATCTGTCCGCCTGCTCCACAGGATACTGTGTAAGAACTCTCTCCACCCGGAAGCGGCCCCTGTTGGTATCCGTCTTCTACAACTGTTTCAACCTTAAAGCTAAATTTTTCTTTAGCCAAACTAAGCGGATATGCACCGGAACGATCTATATATTCCTTTCTTGCGCGTGCTCCCCAGCTTACGCTTGTCGCATTAAAGTCATTTATAATTTCTGCAATCCCGTCTGTATCTTCTATGCCGCTGCCATTCTCGCCAAGGGCATGTCCCTGATCATCCAGCATCTGCGTCATCGTGCTTGTTGCAGAAAGCGTTCCTTCGCCATTGTCTGTAACCACTACGTCAACACGATACACTGCGCCGGAATAATCGATACCCGGTATCATAGCGTCACCGCTTACTCTCGGCTCGGCAATGTTGTATGTGTAAGTTCCCGGTTTTGTAAATGTAATCTTTCCAAAGTCAAAGGCATCCGGAGCGTCTTTGTCACCCTTTGTTACCGTCTTGATTGCCCTGTTTCCTTCAATCGTGATTCCACCGACTGCCTCTGGAAGAGGAGCATTCTCAATGGATATTAATGCGATATTAAAGGAATCTGAATCCAACCAGTCACGTCCGGTCAATGTCTTCTTCGCACGGATAGAAGAATCGCCTTCCAATACCACCGGTGTTACCGCATATGTATTTTCAAATGCAGCGGTTACCGTCTCATTGCCTTTGATTGTTCCTTCAATCGGATTTTCTTTTGCAGTAAAGCCTTTTGGAATCTGAGCTTCTTCTATACTATATGTGTCACCATTGGACAAGCCATAGATTTTAACAGATTCTCCGTCTTTTAAAGTAACCGTGCCGTTATTCTGTACTTTGACAGGATTTCCGCTTGCAACTCCCTGAGCGTCGAATTTCTGTGCGTCGAATTCTCCGGTAAGAACTTCTCCCTTTGCATTTTTCAGAGTCAGCGTAAAGGTAAAATCTTTCTCCGGCGCATCCACTTCGGATGTTACCGTCTTCTTGATCTCCAGCGTACCCGGAAGTTCTACTGCAAGACGTCCGTTATTACCTAAGGATACTTCGATGTTTCTCTGTGCCTGTTCATCATCCCAGTTCGGTGTGATAACCTCTGTCGCCGTTTCCGTAGCATTGATTTCCTTGCTGCTTGTCAAGTCATGAATTCGTGTCAGTCGAGGCGCTCCTGCTTTGATGTACAGCTGTCCATCCGTAGCAGTACCTACCCAACCTTCTACTTCATCACGAGAATGTGAACGGAAGGAAACTGCCTCTGTTACTTTCTTCGGTGCGCCATTATCCAACTTATAGTAAGCCTTTTCATAATAATATATATCCTGACCCTGTTGCGCACTATAACTAGTAACCGGTTCTGTCATTTCCTCATCCATCCAGAGCGGTGTATTCTCTGTGAAGTAGTAGAAGCTGTTACCGGTTGCCGGTTCAAATGTTGCTGCCGTATCACCGAGAGTCTCTCCCTGTGTTGTTCCCTTTTTGCTTCCCGTAAACTTATTCGAATAGAAGTAAACATTTCCACCTTCTTTATTCTTAGCGATATAATTCTTCATCTCCTGATCCGGATTAGCCAATGCTTTCTTGGCATCCTCTTTCAGGCTTACATTGTAGAACAGACGCAGCGGATATTTATCTTCTACCGTCATCGTATTGCCCGACACATCTACTTTGAAGTGACGGAGCGGAAGTAATGCCGCAGGAATTCGTACGTCTACCGTATCCCCCATACTTCCCGTTCCCTTCGTTACCGTAATAACGATATCAGAAACGTTCTTGTCTTCTCCGGCTGATCCTTCATAAGTATAGGTGATCACGCCATCACCCTCTGCTTCTTTAACCTTCTCGAATGTGATGTCTTCCAAAATAAGTTTGTTGAAAGAATCTACCTGCATATAATCGCCGAGCTGATCGTGGAAGGTTACATAACCGTCTCTGTTTGCAAAACCGTCTTCCGTCTCTGTCGGATAACCGGTTCCTGTATTGATCTCTTCTGAAATTTCCTTGAAGATATTATTTAATTCTTCACTGTTTGTTGCGGCTTTGTAGTAATTGGAGTTCTCCGCTCTGTTGCCAAGGTTTTGATATCCGGTTGCCGCCGGATAGTTACTGGAGATTCCATGCAGATACATATTAAGCCTGTTGTTCGATGTATCCCCTGGATTAGCGCCATTAACAACACCGATAGAATATACAAGAGCGCCTGCATCCTTTAAAGTCTTGGCGCTTGTAATTGCATCATTAGCAACAGTCTCGCTAAAGCCACTACTATGATTTGGCTCTCCATCCGTAAACATAATGACGACTTTCTTGGCATTTGGTCTTACCCCGTGTCCTGCCGAACTGTTAAGTACACGATTAGCAAGGTTCATACCGTAATCTGCTGAAGTCGCACCGGCAGGATCAAGACCGTTGACAGCGCTTTTCAGAGAAGCCATATCTCCGGTTAACTTACTGACAATTTCCGAATAATTATAATTTCTATTCGACGGATTAGTATGATCTCCCACACTATCCTGATCATTATTGTAATAACTATCATCTGCATATTTCACAACAGAAATATGATGCTGCTTATCAGGATCTGTAATAGTTGCATTCTGTTCTGCTGTCGCATCGATAAAACCATTTACCGCATTCTTTAAGCCATCCATTTTACTTAAAGTAACACTCCGGCGTGTATAGAATTGAATATGATTCTCGTTACTATCGTTCGAACTAGTTTTTGGCTCCACTACGGCGCCATTTAATTCCCAATGATCGAATCGCCAACCGTTCATAACTTTTTCAATTTTTACATACTGACCTGTTTTATCTAATGCATAATAAGTTGGCGACAATAAGCCAGTACTAATGTCATAGTCATAAACGTACTCATATGTTGTTCCCAAATCCTCTTCCATTGACCCAGACACATCAAGTACAAGCACGATATCCAACGGTGTAGACGTCGTCACGCTTGTATTGGATGTGGAGGACAATGCGGACAAGCCAACCATAAAGTCGGAGCCTTCCGGTTTTGTAATCGGAATGTCTTCTCCTTCTCCGATACCTGGAAGTGTAACGTTACTGTTATATACAGACTTGTCTGTCCAGATACGTCCAATATTCTGAGTGGTATTCTCAACAAGAGTTCTCCACCCCTGACTTGTCTCTTTGTCTACGACCGACGTTTCATCAAACGCCGCCACAGGCTCAACCTCAGCACTTTCTCCTGTGAAGAAGTCTGCAATCCCCTCTCCCATATCCGAGAAGAAATTTTTCGCTTTGCCCAGTAAGCCCGTCTGCTCTTCCTTCACCGACGTTTCCGCATCTGCGGCATAGACCTGTCCCATGCCGCCTGGTACCATTCCGAGCATCATAGAACCGGCGAGAAGAATCGCCAACGCTGAACGTAGCTTCTTACCATTTCTCTTTTTCCTCATAGTTACTATCTTTCCTTTCTTACTTATTTGCACAGTTATTCACATTTATTACAACCATGCATCAATCTATATAAATAAATGGTGTATTCAACATAGTTTTATTAATATTCTCACTCCCCTTACGTGTTTTTTCTAAAAAAAGCAAAATACACCCATCTTTTCGGTAGTATATAAAATTAAGTGTTATCAAAGTGTGAATATCTGTTTATTTTTTTGCTGTTTTTCATGATTTTTTTTAACTTTTCCACATTTTCCACACTAGTAATTCACCTTATGTGAAAAACCTGTCTATCGCTGATATTATAATGAATTAAGTAATAAATCGGTTCTTATTTTTTACTATTTTTCTCTAGTTATCCACATGCATTTGGTGTCTGCTGATACGCGCGTTTGTCTCCTCTGCCCATGAATATTCCACCATATACCCCCCCATGGTATTAATTTTGTACCCTATGGAATTTTCTGAACCGGGTATTGCAGTTTCTTCTATCCACGTATAATAATCACAATCTACATTATCATAATTAATCCAACAGACAGCCCGCTTCTTCACAAACACATCCCTAATTCCATGTAAGATAAATATCTTATTCAAATCCATAACCGCTCTGCGGTACAGGTTTTTCACCTTTTCATCATATAAACGATTTTCCCATAATCTATCAATGGCTTCTTCCATTGATACAACTCCGCCTTTATTATCCACACATAAAGCAAGTAGTTCTTTCGCTTTTTTATTGGAAAAGCTCACCAATTTTCCATTGATAAACAAATCAAATCGTCCAAATGTTCTTATATATACTGACTTTTTCTGCCGCCGGATAAGAAGTCTTGCATTTTCCATTGTCCACGTCAAGTCTTCCATCGTATAGGGCTTTATCAAATAGTCATCCGTTTTTATACGAAGCGCCTCCAATGTATATTCTATATGCTCCGTAAAGAACACAAGAACCATTTTAGGATTTATTTCCCGTAACTTTTCTCCAAGCCGAAGTCCATTCATACCATTTAACTCGATATTTATGAAAGCAACCTCCACCTTATGCTTTGAAGCATAGTTCAGAGTTTCTTCAGCATTGTTAAATTTCCCACTCAACTCTACATATGAAAATTGTTTGCATTGTTGCTCAAAGAGCCGAATGGCATCTTCATCATAATCTGCAATAATAACTTTCATAATATTACTTTATCTTCCTTATTTCTTATATTATATATATTCTTTTACTTCTCTCCAGAGGCCCAGAGGCAAATATTTATACTCTACGCCTTGTTCTTGTAAGGAGTCATTTACTCTACCCCTCCCCCAAAAAAATCGACTTAAAATTTCTTCTAACCAGTATTTCCACAACAAACACCTCCATACTTACACACCTGCGGTGTAAATTCCCCTGTCAATATCGCCACTAATTTCTTCTTCAAACGTTTCCTTATGATCCGTATGAAATCATATTCAGTAGTAATATCCATATTATATAATTTTCTCCCTATTCTTTGCAAGTAAAAATAACAGGGTACTTTTTTTAGGTAGAGTAGGTTAGAGGGCTTCTGCCCTCTTTCCCCTCATCAAACCGTGCATGAGGTTCTCCCTCACACGGCTTTCCGACATTCTTCTTTCTACAGCATTACGTCATGCTCCAGCCATTTTCCTTAACCCTTTTTCATAAATGCTATTTCTAACAAATCCCACCTTTGACATACGATTTCGCCTTTGGTGTTTCTTGTTATACCACCTTGTAAAAGTACAGATAATATACCAGTCTATTGCTTGCATCCACTTTGCATTTGTCTTGGTAGAATAGTAATTCTTCCACCCTGTGATTTTGGGATTCAGATTCCTTATTAAATCTTCTTCCTGTGCAACCAGTAGGCTACGACTGTTTACATTCCTTTTAATCTCTGCTTTCATTTTCTTCATGGCTTTTCTGCTTGAGTATTGATAAGTCTCCTTATATAGCTGTCCTTTGCTCGTTTCCGTTGTCATTCTTCTGTGGTGCATTCCCAGAAAATCAAATCCCTCTTTTCCATCCCACATACTGACAATCTTTGTCTTTACCGGATGTAGCTTTAAATCCAGTTTTTCCATGATGTATCGCAATAAGTTCAATGCATGTTTTGCACTCTTCTTATTCTTGCAGATGATTACCGTATCGTCTGCATACCTTACAAGAATTCCGTGAGTAAGTCCATACTTTTCCCACAGTCTGTCTAGTGTATTTAAGTAGATATTTGCCAGTAACGGAGAAATGACCGAACCTTGGCTCGTTCCCTGTTCAGAGATCGTCAGTATATTTCCGTATAATACTCCCGATTTTAGCCATTGCCTTATCAGTTTTAGTATTCTTCGGTCTGATATTCTCTGTTCCACTAACACCATCAGTTTGTCCTGGTTTACGTTATCAAAGAATTTCTCAATGTCTGCATCTACTACATAGTAGCCTTTGTTGTTACATGCTTTTCTGACCTTCTCCAGTGCTTGTTTTGCACTTCTTTTCGGTCTAAAACCGTAGGAACAATCTCTAAAGTCAGCTTCGAATACTGGTTCTATAGCTATCTTTGTAGCCATCTGCACAATTCTGTCTTTGACCGTTGGTATTCCAAGCGGTCTTTCACTTCCGTCTGGCTTTGGTATCATTACTCTTTTTACTGGGGATGGTTTATATTTTCCCTCCCTCAGTTCCGATTTGATTTCTGATAGGTATCTCTCAATTCCCATCGCTTCAATATCTTCGATTTTAATACCATCTATACCACTGGAACCTTTGTTAGCTTTTACTCGTTTCCATGCTTCCATAAGTATATCGTCCCGATATACTTTATCGTATAGTGCATGGAATCTTCGGCTGTTACATTTCTTGGCTGTCAGATATAGTTTGTTTTGAAGTTGTCGAACTTTTTCTTTGGAGTTGTTAGTCTTCATGACATTCTCTCACTCTTACCCTCTCTACAAACATGAATGAAGTAAGGAACCTTCCCATAAACTGCGTTTTCTTGCACAATCATTATCGGTACTATGTTCCTCTCCGACTCCCTCTCATCAGAAATGCGATTTCGCCAAGCTTATACGCTTTCTCTTTACCTTTCGGTGATGGGTAGGGTCTCTCCAGTTCCGAACCACACTTTCCATACATACCGCTTCCCCTATACCGAGAGATTCTTCCGTGCTGCTTTTCCAGTTTCTTCACACGTTCCATGGTTTTCGCCTATATGCACAAGGCTCAACTTCTCTTTACTCTCTTTCGAGACCTTTTTAACGATACGGCAGAATTCACTTTATGTTACGGTCTGCATGTTTGCTCGCTCCTCTTATCAAGGTTACTTTATCCACTCGCTTAGCACCCTGTATTACTACAACGCACTGAGTTTAGCTACACGGCTCACTGGCGATTACCGTGACCGGACTTGCACCGGCAAGTGTGGTCCAGCTTCGCTGGACACACTGCGTATAAAAAAGATGATTTGCCCGAGTATTCCTCGCTGCAAATCATCTTTTTATTTTCTTCTTATTCTTATTATCTTATCCTTCTTTTCTTGTTATATAAGGACTTCAATTAATATGCTTTTCCCCAGTAAACCATATGTTTAGCTGGTTTTCCACAACATACACACACATCAGAAATCTGTTCCTGTTCTTCCGGAATACATCTTGAGGTCACGCCGCCTGTCTGATCTTTGATCATCTCTTCACAAGCCTCGTCTCCACACCACATTGCCTTGATAAAACCGATTTCATTTTCTGCAGTTGCTTTCATCTCATCCATATTTGTTGCAACATGAATATGAGAATCCAAAAATACTTTTGCTTTTTCAAACAATGCCTTCTGTACTGTTTCCAAAATCTCAGAAAGTCTGCTTGTCACTTCATCGATCGGAACGATGATCTTTTCTCTCGTATCACGACGAACAACAACCACCTGTCCGTTTTCAATATCCTTTGGTCCGATTTCGATACGTGTCGGAATACCAAGCATTTCCTGCTCGCTGAACTTCCATCCCGGACTCTTTTCTGAATCATCAATTGCCGCACGATATCCTGCCGCCTTCAATGCCGCAAGTAATTCGTTTGCTTTCTCCAGAACACCCTCTTTATGCTGAGCAACCGGAATCACACGAACCTGCACCGGTGCAATGTGCGGCGGAAGTACAAGACCGCTGTCATCTCCATGTACCATAATGATTGCTCCGATAATTCTAGTAGACAATCCCCATGAAGTCTCATATACACTATGCAGTTTATTTTCCTTATCTGAATAGCTAATGCCGTACGCATCCGCAAAACCATTTCCAAAGAAATGACTTGTACCTGACTGCAATGCTTTTCCATCATGCATCAACGCTTCAATCGTATACGTATCCTGCGCTCCCGCAAATTTCTCACTCGGTGTTTTCTTACCGGTTACAAGCGGAATCGCCAGATCCTGTTCCACAAAATCCTTGTAAACATCACGCATCTGCAGAGTTCTTTCTTCTGCCTCTTCATAAGTTGCGTGAATGGTATGACCCTCCTGCCACAAAAATTCTCTGGATCTCAGGAAAGGTCTTGTTGTTTTTTCCCAACGCAACACAGAACACCACTGGTTCCATACCTTCGGCAGGTCACGATAAGACTGCACTGTTTTGCTCCATACATCACAGAACAAAGTTTCAGATGTTGGACGAATACAAAAACGCTCCTGCAGCGGTTCCGTTCCTCCCTGTGTCACCCAGGCAACCTCCGGTGCAAATCCTTCGATATGATCTTTTTCTTTCTGCAGCAACGCTTCCGGAATCAGAACCGGAAGATAGACATTTTCAACTCCTGTCTCTTTAAAACGAGCATCCAGGTTTTTCTGAATATTCTCCCAAATCGCATAACCATTCGGCAAGTAATTCAAACATCCCTTTACTCCTGAATAATCACAAAGTTTTGCTTCACGAACAACATCTGTGTACCACTGAGCAAAATCCACCTCACGCGCGGTAATTGATTCAACTAACTTTTTTTCCTTTGCCATGTTCCTAATCCTTTCTCTTTTTTCTGTTTTTATTTTTACAGTTTCATTATAATTTAAGGAGTCCATCCTCTTTGTTTAATTTCCATCAATCATTACCATTGAAATAAAAAAACACCGGCCTTCACTCCCTCTCAAAAAGGGACCGAAAATCCGGCGGTACCACCCTAATTAATCATATCGTTTTGATTCTTCCAAACCATTTCTCGATATCACTCTCTTCATTTACCGTTAACGCCGGTCTTACGCCGCATCTTCATACGGAAGCTCCCAGACCGGTTCTATATGTACACTGCAGGAGACTCCCACCAGCCGCTCCCTCTCTGCGCCAGCTTGCATATATACTAATTCTGTTCATTGCTTCAAAACAAATATGAAATTAAATCAAATAATCTACTCTTTGAAATTCTACCCGAAATTTCTACAAAAGTCAATGCATTCCACTATTCATTTAGAAATGAATCTGCTATAATCGTTACGAAAATTATAAATTCACATATTTTCGGAGGCTTAATTTACAATGAAAAAACTTAAATATTTTTCAGCACTGACATTCAGTACCATCGTTATGGCCGTTGGCATTTATTTCTTTAAGTTCACCAACAACTTTACATTCGGCGGAATCACCGGTCTTGCAGTCCTCATTGCCAAAGCCGGTCTTATGTCTGCCAGTGATTTTACATTTGTCACAAACATGTTGCTGCTCGTCATTGGTTTCATCATTCTCGGAACCAGATTTGCCGCAAAAACAGCTTACTGCAGTATCCTGCTCTCGGTAACCCTTTCTGCACTGGAGCGCATCTACCCTATGAACGGTCCTCTGACAGATCAGCCCATGCTGGAACTTTGCTTTGCCATCGCACTTCCGGCACTCGGAAGCGCCATCCTATTTAATATCGGTGCATCCAGCGGTGGAACCGACATCATTGCTATGGTTTTAAAAAAATATTCTAGTTTTGACATCGGAAAAGCACTTCTCGTAACAGATATTATCATTACCATTGCCGGCTGCTTTGTATTCGATATCGAAACCGGATTATACTCTTTCCTAGGACTTGCAATCCGTTCCTTTATGATTGATACATTCATTGAAAGTTTTAACCTCTCAAAATATTTCAATGTCGTATGTGATCATCCGGAGCCCATTTGCGATTATATCACAAATGAACTCCACCGCAGCGCAACTGTCTGCAATGCACAAGGCGCATTTTCCGGTGACGATAAATACATCATTTTCACTGCACTGAATCGCCCGCAGGCAATGAAACTCCGAAATTACATCAAAGCAAATGAGCCAACTGCATTTATCCTGATTTCCAATACAAGTGAAATCATCGGAAAAGGCTTTCACACAATTTAGCGTTCAAAAAAATACACCTCGAATGTTCATTCTCCAATGATATACTCCCTTTTAGGTCTATTAACTTAATGACATCGACTTGACAGGGCGCACACCACAACATCCGGGGTGTATTTTTTTTATTTATATGTTCTATTTATATTACGTTCCATACAGAATCAACCTTGAATCTGCAGCAATTTCTGTTTCAGATCATTCTCCAGTTTCAACATCTCTGCCTCTGCCGCACGACGTTTTTCTCTTCCTTCCTGTTGGATATGCATCACTTCATCCAAAGTAGAAATAAGAGACTCGTTTGTTGCTTTTAACGTCTCCATATCCACAATGCCACGCTCAGATTCTCTGGCAGTATCCAATGTTGCCATCTTCAGTTTCTCTGCATTCTTTTTCAACAATGTGTTCGTCATATCTGTCACTTCACGCTGCGCCTCCGCTGCCTGTGCAGAATGTTCAACACCAAGCGCCAATACCATCTGACTTTTCCACAGCGGAATCGTATTTACAACCGTTGACTGGATTTTTTCCACCATCATTGTATCGTTGCTCTGTACCAGCCGGATCTGCGGAGCTGTCTGCAATGATATCTGTCTCGTCAGCTCCAGATCATGAATTTTCTTTTCAAATCTGGTGCACATGGATTCCAGATCTCGTGCCGCCTGCGCATCTTCTGCCAGACCGCTCTGCTGAGCTTTCTGCAGTAAGGATGCAAGGGTCGTACTGCGCACTTCTTCCAGTTTCTTTTTTCCTGCCATAATATACATGGTCAATTCTTTGAAATAAGTCAAATTCAGTTCATACATCTTGTCCAGAATTGCAACATCCTTTAACAGCTGAACCTGATGATTTTCAAGTACTTTACAGATTTGATTAATATTCGTCTCTGCTTTTGCATACTTCGTCTTCATTGCCGTAATCTTATTGGCACCTTTTTTAAAGAACCCTAGAAATCCTTTTTCTTCTTCCTCATCAAAATCTTTCAATTCGTGTACAACACCGGAAAGTAAATCTCCGATTTCGCCCATATCCTTTGTCTTTACATTTTCCAGCGCAGTTTCTGAAAAATCAGCCATCTTTTTCTGTGTTCCGGCGCCATACTGGAGAATCATCTGGGAATTTGTCAAATCAATCTGCTCTGCAAATTTTGCAACCATCTGTTTTTCCTCATCTGATAATACATTTTCCTCCGCCATCGGCTCTTCTTTCTTTACTTCCGTTACCATCTGTGGTGCTTCCTGAAATGGATCCAGAGTCAGTGTCGGTGTTTCTAAATTTGCAAATTCGTTGTTCATGGTTCTTTCCTCCCTTTATTTTTTCAAGCCATCTTCTGTCAAGCCTTCCTGTGCAAGCATTGTATGCAGCACAGAAATATCTGAAGACACATCCCATGCCGTATCCTGAAACAGACTGTCCAGCAATTTTTCAAATGCCACATTCAGTGTATCCAAAGTCTTTTCGATCTCTTGCTTCGAAGAAATAATATTTGCTCCCTGTACAGGCTGACCGTCCAAATCTTCATAAGCCTCCAGCAGTTTCACTGTAGTCGGAAGATAATATTCCATCATTCTGCGTAAATCCAAAACCGAATCCGGATTCTGCTCTACTCTGTCAAAAATCCGATCTACAAGCAGCTCAATTCTGGAAATCTTAGCCGAAATCTCTTCTCCCGGAATCGCATCATTACACTCCCGGATCTTACGGATATATTCTTCTCCTGCCCGGATTGTCTCGCGCACTTCCGGCGGCAGATTCGGATTTCCCTGCGCTGCTGCCTCCTGCTCTTTTCTCAGCTTTTCTGCCTCTTTGGCTTTCTGCTTCTTTTCACGCTCTTCACTTTCCACCCGGCTCATCAGATCTGTATACTGATGATACGATTGATCACTGACCATCAGGCAGGTTTTCTTAGAATCCATATGACCTTCCTTAAACCACCCCTTCTGAATCATCTGCTCCAGATCACGCACTACATTCTTTTTCTGTTTTCCGGTCTGCGTCTGCATTTCCTTAATATCACAATACTCTCTTCCACCCAGAATCCGAACATACATCCGGAATCTTCGAACACGACTCAATATTTTCGTGCCTAAAATCCCCAGGCCGCCAAACACAACTACAAACGCAAGACTGACACCCATCACTGTTGCTGCCTCCGGGTCTCCTGTAAATATGCCCATAAACATCCCCATCAACGCAGTCAATAGAAACGGAACTGCAATCACATATCCCACGATCGACAACAGGATTCCAACTACGCGGTTCCCCACGGTAGATGCAAACAACGTCGGTTCAGCCTTTTTCTGAGAATAATTTACAGCTGCACCTTGATAATGGTATCCGGAGCTCTGCCCTGCCTGCTGATTCCACTGCGCCTGTTCGGAACCTGCCCGTTTCCGCGCCGCTTCTTCCTGCATTCTCCTCGCGGCATCTTCCTGCCTTCTCCTTGCTGCTTCTTCCTGCATCTTCATATTGGCATTGACCGAGTTTCCCACATTTCGTACAGTATGTGAAAAATAATCTACCGCACCGTTCAACGTATCTGTAATCGTTCGATTTAACATACTATAATCACGTGAGTCAATCGCATCCTGCACGTTTCTGCGAATTTCTTCACCAAATCTTTCCCAATCCTGATTTTCCATGCTACCATCTCACTTTCTTCTCTTGACCTCGAAAATCTTTTCATTTTATAATCAGTTTAGACAGAATCAAAGCAAAAGTCAAGAAAATAGCAACAGGGAGATTTATTTTATGAATTTAAATATTTTATATGAAGATAACGACATTCTTGTATGTGAAAAACCGGCCGGAATTGCAACTCAGAGCAGCCGGCTAGGAACCCCGGACATGGTCAGTCTCCTCAAAAACCATCTGCGCCGGCAATCCCCTCAACAACAGCCATACCTTGCCGTAATCCACCGTCTCGACCAGCCCGTCACAGGACTTCTCGTCTTTGCCAAAACCAAACGGGCAGCAGCTGATTTAAATAAGCAGCTGACAACCTCCGGATTTGGAAAACATTACCTTGCACTTTTAACCGGCATCCCCTCTCTGGATGAGGCTGATCTGACGAATTATCTTATCAAAGACAATAAAGCAAACACCTCCCGGATCTGCACGCAAAATACGCCCGGCTCCAAAGAGGCCAGGCTCCACTATAAATTAATTCAAAAAGGGAGTCATTCATCTCTTGCAGAAATCACACTGGACACAGGTCGTCATCATCAGATCCGGGTACAGATGGCCCATCTCGGCTGCCCGATCCAAGGAGATGTCAAATACGGAGCCTCCGCTCCCGGTCAACTGCAGCTCTACGCCTTCCGTTTAACCTTCCGGCATCCGGTTCACCATCAAACTCTGGAATTCACCCTGGATACCTCCCAACTGCCGGTAATACACGAATCCGACGACGTCGGAGACAGACCCACTGCATAAACGAAGTTCAAAAAGGTGTACAGACTTTTATATCACATACATGGCATCAAAAAGGTCCCCAGAATGTTCTGAGGACCTGCGTGTTTCACTCTCTTATGCTTCTGCTTCCATATCCGTTTCTTCTAATACGGTATTGTATTTTTCCAAAATGGTGTCCTGAATCTTCTCTCTCGTACCAGAATTAATCGGATGTGCTATATCGCGGTATTCTCCATCCAATGCTTTCTTACTCGGCATCGCGATAAACAATCCCTTTTCTCCTTCAATCACTTTGATATCATGTACAACAAACTCATCGTCTATTGTAATTGACACCACCGCTTTTAATTTTCCCTCTTTTGCAACTTTACGTACACGCACATCTGTAATTCTCATTTGTTCAGTCTCCTTTCGTCGAAATCCGCTCTTCGAGGCAAATTCTACAATGCATACCGGTCATTCTTTTCAATCACAACCTTGATTCCTTCTTCCCCGGCATATCTTGTATTTGCCCGGAGTGTACCGCGGCTTTCCACGATACAGTTTTCAATATATGTATTATCACCCAGATATACATCATTCAGTATGATGGAATTCTTGATCACACAGTTATTCCCCACAAATACCTTTTTGTGGATCACCGAATTTTCCACCGTTCCGTTAATAATACTTCCGCTTCCGATCAGACTATTCTTCACAATTGCGCCCGGATTGTATTTAGCCGGAGGCTGATCGCTCACCTTTGAATATACCTGTGGAAGATCCTTAAAGAAATACTTTCTTACTTCCGGTTTCAAGAAATCCATATTTGTCTTATAATAAGAATCCACTGTCGCAATATTGCTCCAATATCCTTTGATTTTATATCCGTATATCTTTTTCAGATTTTTATAACGGATCAAAATATCGCTTACCAGATCGTAACGCCCCTCATCCTGACTATGCTCAATCAAATCGATCAGCAGTCTTCTCCGCATCACATAAATTCCTGTTGAAATCGTCTGTGAATGCGCTACCATCGGCTTTTCTTCAAACTCCTCAATCCGGGAGGCCTCATTCATGCGGGCGGTACCAAACCGAGTCGCATCTTCATTCTCCGGAAGATCTTTTACAACTACAGTAATATCTGCCCGCTTTGCGATATGATACTCCAGAACCTTATTGTAATCGAGCTTGTACACTGCATCTCCGGACGTAATGATCACGTATGGCTCATGACATTTCTTCAGGAAATCCAGATTCTGATAAATCGCATCCGCTGTTCCTCGATACCAATACCCATTATTCGTAGTAATAATCGGAGTGAAAACATACAATCCCCCCTGTTTTCTTCCGAAATCCCACCACTTTGAAGAATTCAAATGTTCATTCAATGAACGTGCATTGTACTGCGTCAACACTGCAACTTTTTGAATATGAGAATTGGTCATATTACTCAGCGCAAAATCAATCGCTCTGTAACTGGATGCAATCGGCATTGCTGCCACCGCACGCTTTGTCGTCAATTCCTGCATCCTTCTATTGTTGCCGCCTGCCAGAATAATACCAACTGCTCTCATCTCCAATCACCTGCCTTTATCAAAGTTTCTCCGCTTGCCAGCATTCCCTCTCTGTAGTCTTCAGGCACTGTCTCTCCGCTGATTGCAGTATTCTTTCCGATCTGAACACCAGACGGGATCTTGGAATTCTCCCCAATTGTTGCCAGGCCTCCGCTGTAAATATTTGGTTTTAATTGATTTGGAACTTCCGCCCCAATTCCGATCACTACATTATCACCGATCACTGTATTCTCTGCGATGATTGCCTTATCAATCACACAATTCTCACCGATCACCACATCTCGCATAATAATAGAATCCCGTACTACGCTGCCCTTCCCTACTGTAATTCCAGCCCCCAGGACAGAATTATGTACTTCTCCGTAAATCTCCGTTCCATTGCTGATGATGCAGCGGTCTACCACACCTTGCTCCGCGATATACTGTGGTGGAAGATTGGCACTGTTTGTATAAATCTTCCAGAACTCTTCATATAAATTAAATTCCGGAATGATATCAATCAGTTCCATGTTGGCTTCCCAGTAAGAACTCAATGTTCCGACATCCTTCCAATAACCATTGTACTCATAGGCAAACAACCGTTGTCCCTTTGCATGGCAATAAGGAATAATATGCTTTCCAAAATCACAGTTCGGCTGTTCTGACAGACGGATCAACGCCTCCTTCAACACCGGCCAGCTGAAAATATAAATTCCCATGGATGCCAGATTACTGCTTGGGTTTGCCGGTTTCTCCTCAAACTCCTGAATCCTGCCTTCTGAATCCGTCACTACGATTCCAAAACGACTTGCCTCTTCCATCGGAACTGGCATGGCAGCAATTGTCACATCCGCTTTATTGGCTTTATGAAAATCAAGCATCACTTCATAATCCATCTTGTAAATGTGATCCCCCGAAAGAATCAATACATAATCCGGATTAAAACTCTGCATATAATCCAGATTCTGATAAATCGCATTGGCTGTTCCGGTGTACCATTCACTATTCGAACTTTTCTCGTATGGCGGAAGAATTGATACGCCGCCTACATTCCGATCCAAATCCCAGGGAATTCCGATTCCGATATGTGTATTCAATCGCAAAGGCTGATACTGTGTCAAAACCCCAACCGTATCTACACCTGAATTAATGCAGTTACTAAGTGGAAAATCAATAATCCGATACTTGCCGCCAAAAGCCACCGCAGGCTTTGCGACCTTTGCGGTCAGCACCCCCAGCCGGCTGCCTTGTCCACCTGCAAGCAGCATGGCAATCATTTCTTTCTTAACCATGTTGTCACCCCATTTCTAGTTCATTTAGCTTATTATATCATACTTTTCCAATATGTGAACAATATTTCACAATTTTTTACTTGAATTTACGTTCTTTTTGTTTAGATTGAACAAAAAAGAACCTCTTTCAATTTTTCTCATATATAGTATAATATATTTAGTGGATACTAATTATGATTAAACTTGCAAATTTTTATAAAGAAGGGATACTCTCATGTATAAAATTGATTTTCAAAAACCTATTCACATTCATTTTATAGGCATCGGCGGCATTAGTATGAGTGGGCTTGCAGAGATTTTGCTGGAAGAAGGATTTACCGTATCCGGTTCTGATTCCAAGGAATCGCCACTCACCCAAAAACTGGAGCAACTCGGTGCTACTATCTTTTATGGGCAAAAAGCATCCAACATTATCGACGGGATCGACTGCGTAGTCTATACTGCAGCGATTCATCGTGAAAATGCGGAATTGATCGAGGCAGTAGCGAAAAAGATTCCAATGCTGACACGCGCGGAACTGTTGGGACAACTTATGAAAAATTATAAAACTCCGATCGCAGTATCCGGAACCCATGGAAAAACTACTACCACTTCCATGCTTTCCCACATACTGCTTGCCGGAGAAAAAGATCCGACAATTTCCGTAGGTGGAATCTTACAGGCGATCGGCGGCAACATCCGGGTCGGACATTCCGAAACATTTATTACAGAAGCCTGTGAATACACAAACAGTTTCTTAAATTTCTTTCCAAAAATCGGAATCATTTTAAATATAGAAGAAGATCATTTGGATTTCTTCAAAGATCTGGAAGATATCCGTCATTCATTCCATCAGTTTGCAGCGCTGATTCCAACTGACGGAACTTTGATCATCAACAATGATATCAAGAATTACGAGGAAATCTGCGAAGGACTCGACTGCCGAATTGTCACCTGCGGTTCTTCCCTTTCCTCTGACTACAGCTCTGAAAATGTCCGTTTTGACGAAAAGGGGCTTGCTTCTTTTGACTTGATCAAACGTGGAGAAACTGTCTGCCGGATTCAGTTGTCTGTTCCCGGATACCACAACGTTTCCAATGCTTTGACTTGTATCGCAGCAGCCGAACTATTGGAGATTCCAATGGAGACGATCAAACAGGGACTGCTTGCATTCACAGGAACCGACCGCCGTTTTGAATACAAAGGCATGATGAACGGAGTGACTATTATCGATGATTATGCACATCATCCAACCGAGATTCTTGCTACTTTGAAGGCTGCAAAGAACTATCCGCACAAGGAATTATGGTGCGTATTCCAGCCACATACTTATACACGTACAAAAGCATTTTTCCATGAATTTGCAGAAGTGCTTTCACACACCGATCATCTGGTTCTCGCAGATATTTTCGCAGCACGTGAAACAAATACACTCGGAGTCTCTTCCAAAGATCTGGCGGCAGAAGTTGCCCGGCTCGGAACAGACGCACACTACTTTGGCAGCTTTGAAGAAATTGAAATGTTTTTAAAAGAGCATTGCGTTTCAGGAGATTTGTTGATAACTATGGGAGCCGGAGATGTTGTAAACATTGGGGAAGACCTGCTTAAATAAAAGTTATCCACATTTTCCACATAAAGTTATCTACAAAAAACCTGTTCTTTCCACAAAAAAATGCTTTGTCTTCCCGCTTTTAAATGCTATAATACCTTTACGCATTGAGAAAGGATAACATACTCGAGGTGGGATAAGATATGAAGACATTAAAGTTAAAAAATAAATATCAGACAAATGCAACTCTGGTTTCCAACGATTTCATTGATCATTATATGAGCAAGGCAAATGGAGAATTCGTGAAAGTATACCTTTTTTTATTAAGGCATCTGGACGATCCTTACTCAAATCTTACGATTTCCTCTATCGCAGATTCTCTGGACAATACTGAGCGGGATATTCTGCGTGCATTTCGATATTGGGAAACAGAAGGGCTTTTAAGTCTGGAAGAGGATTCCGATGGCAAGATCACCGGGCTTGCCTTGGAACAGGTATGTACGGACAGCAGTTGTACACAAAAGGGATCGATCAAAGGTGAGATTAAAGAATCTGTTCCGACTCCTCCCACTCCTGTTCCAGAACCGGCATCTGTCTCCCCAGAGCCTTCACCAAAGGCGATTCCACTCAGCTCATTCAAAGCACAAAAAGAGCTAAAGTCTCTTCTTTTTATCGCTGAGCAATATCTGGGAAAGACATTGTCCAAAACAGATGTGGATGCCATCACCTATTTTTACGATACACTGCTGATGCCTGCCGATCTGATTGAGTATCTGATTGAAACCTGTGTGGAAGGCGGACATAACAGTATTCATTATATCCAAAAGGTAGCTCTTTCTTGGTATAATGAAGGAGTGACTACCATTGAAGCAGCAAAACAGCGTTCAAAGTCTTATAATAAGAACTATTATACCGTTTTAAATGCTTTCGGTATCAAAAACCGGGGACCGGCAGATTCTGAAGTCACCTTTATCCGCAAATGGATCGAAGATTTTGGTTTTTCACCGGATATTGTTCACGAAGCATGTGACAGAACCATCACGGCTACACACCAGCCAAGTTTCGAGTATGCCGATACGATTTTACAAAAATGGCATCAGGCAGGTGTACAGACTCTTCAGGAAATTGCTGCTCTGGACGCCGCATTTCAAAAAGAAAAGGGCGCCAAAAAAATCGCTGTTTCCCGCAGCAAACCGACTTCCAGAAACTTGAATAACTTCGAACGCAGAAGTTATGATATGGATTCTTTGGAAGAGCGCTTATTGAACAGTAATTAATGTTACAAATATAAAGGAGTATTCCACGTGGGATTAAGAAATTCACAATATCAGGAAATCATGCGCAGCTACGAACAAAAGCAGCTGCGCAGTCGTGACATTCTGGACAACCATTATCAAGAAGTATATGCTAGACTTCCTGAATTTCGTTCACTGGACGAATCCATCTCCATTCTTTCCGTCCAATACGGAAAGCGTCTTCTGAACGGAGATGAGACTGCCGTTTCTTCTTTAAAAGAAGAACTGGCTATTTTAAGAAGCAGCAAGGCAGAACTTCTGAAGTCCGCCGGTTTTCCTGCCGACTATCTGGAGCCTTTCTATGAATGTCCAGACTGTAAAGATACCGGATATATCAACGGCAAAAAATGCCATTGTTTTAAAAAAGCCGTCAGCAAACTTTTGTATCAACAGTCTAATTTATCCGGGGTATTTTCTCATGAAAATTTCAATACATTCTCGGCAGACTATTATTCAAGCAATTTTATAGACCCCAAATCCGGACGTTCTGCAAAGGAGGTCATCCTCGATGCATATCAGACCTGTCAGGATTTCGTCCGTTCTTTTGATAAAGAACATAAAAATTTATTTCTATATGGAGATGTCGGGGTTGGTAAAACCTTTCTCTCCAACTGTATCGCCAGCGCACTGATTGATGCCGGTTTTTCCGTATTGTATTTTTCAGCGCCTGCTTTTTTCAACACGCTGGCACATCACACTTTCGATAAAGGTGATGTGGATGCACATAATATGTACGAATTCATCTATGACTGTGATTTGTTGATCATCGATGATCTCGGAACAGAATACACAAACGCTTTTGTTTCATCCCAATTTTTTTCTTGCATCAACGAGCGTCTGCTTAGCAATCATTCTACAATTATTTCAACAAATCTTTCACTGGATGCACTTGCTGACTTGTATACAGAACGGTCATTTTCCAGAATTACAAGTAACTATATCATGCTGAAACTCATCGGCGATGATATTCGAATTAAAAAGAAATTACTAAACAGAGAGGAGCAATTATCATGTTGCGAAGAAGCGAACGAAACTTAGAGAACATTCCAGTAGGAGCATTGGGTCTGATCCCAATCACCGGATGCGAAGAGCTTGGAGGAAAAGTCAACGACTACCTCGTAAAGTGGAGAGGAGAAAGCGCTCATCAATACAAAGATGATGTTGTATTCACCGGCTATGCTCAGGATAACTTCATCATTGATGCAAAAGTACCTCGTTTCGGTTCCGGAGAAGCGAAAGGAATCATCGGTCAGTCTGTCCGCGGAAAAGATATTTACCTAATGGTAGATGTTTTAAACTACAATATTACTTATTCTCTGTCCGGCAACATCAACCACATGTCTCCGGATGACCATTTTCAGAATTTAAAGAGAATCATTGCCGCAATTGGCGGAAAAGCCAGAAGAATTAATATTATCATGCCATTCCTATACGAAAGCCGTCAGCACAAACGCAGCGGTCGCGAATCTCTTGACTGCGCACTTGCACTTCAGGAGCTGGTTCGCATGGGAGCAGATAATATCATTACTTTTGATGCCCACGATCCTCGTGTACAAAATGCGATTCCTCTGAGTGGATTCGAAACTGTTACACCTGCTTATCAGTTTGTAAAAGGACTCCTTCATACCGTAAAAGATCTTCAAATTGACAGTGATCACATGATGGTTATCAGCCCGGATGAAGGCGCCACCGCTCGTGCAATCTATCTTGCCAATGTCTTGGGACTGGATATGGGAATGTTCTACAAACGTCGGGATTACACGCGCATCGTTGATGGACGCAACCCAATCGTAGCACATGAATTTCTTGGAAGTTCTGTGGAAGAAAAAGACGTAATCATTATCGACGACATGATTTCTTCCGGAGACAGTATTCTGGATGTAGCAAAGCAGCTGAAACAGCGGAAAGCAAGAAGAATCTACGCAGCTGCTACATTTGGTTTGTTTACAAATGGTATGGACAAGTTCGACCAGGCTTATGAAGAGGGACTGTTGGACGGTATCTTAACTACAAACTTAATTTACCAGACACCAAATCTTCTTTCCAAACCATATTATATCAATTGTGATATGAGCAAATATATCGCTTTATTGATCGACACATTGAATCATGATGGTTCTATCAGCACCATTCTGAACCCAAGTGAGAGAATCCAGCACGTAGTAGATAAATACAAAAACGGCGAAGAAATTTAAATTTTAAAGTTCCATAAAAATTCCATATATGAGTAAATCAGGCAGTACAATTTGATTTCCAAGTTGTACTGCCTGATTTCGACTTATATGGGTTTATATTAGTTATTGTTTTCTAAATACACTGTAAATAAATATATTACAGCAATCCTCCAATTGAAAGGAACAATGGTGCAAATACCAGTGATACAATTGTCATTAATTTGATCAAAATGTTAATTGACGGACCTGATGTATCTTTAAATGGATCTCCGACTGTATCTCCAACAACAGCAGCCTTATGTGCCTCACTTCCTTTTCCGCCATGTGCTCCTGTCTCAATATATTTCTTTGCATTATCCCATGCACCACCGGAATTGGACATGAAAATCGCCATCAGCACTCCGGTTACAAGAGCTCCGGCAAGCAGACCTCCCAGTGCATCTACACCAAGCACAACGCCAACCACTACCGGTACGATCACCGCCATAAGCCCCGGCAATAACATCTCATGGAGAGCTGCTTTTGTAGAAATTGCCACACAGGATGTATAATCCGGTTTCTCAGTTCCCTTCATGATGCCCGGTTCCTCGCGGAATTGCCGTCTCACTTCTTCAATCATCTTATATGCCGCCTTCGATACAGAATCCATTGTAAAAGAAGAGAATAAGAAAGTAAGCATTCCACCGATAAAGATACCGATAATCACTTTATAATCCAACAAATTAATTGCATCCAGATCTACTGCTTCCGCATAGGACACGAACAGTGCTAACGCAGTTAATGCTGCCGAACCAATTGCAAATCCTTTTCCCATTGCTGCAGTTGTATTTCCTACAGAATCCAATTTATCTGTAATTTCTCGAACAGATCCATCCAGTCCGGACATCTCTGCAATACCACCTGCATTGTCCGCAATCGGACCATATGCATCAACTGCAACTGTAATTCCGGTTGTCGAAAGCATACCCACTGCTGCAAGCGCAATACCATACAATCCATTTGCCTGATATGCAATGAAAATTCCCAGACAGATCAGAAGCAGCGGAATTGCTGTTGACTGCATTCCTACCGCAATACCACTGATAATTGTAGTCGCCGGACCTGTCTCAGACTGTGCTCCGATTTTCTTAACCGGATTGTAATCTGCTGACGTATAATATTCTGTTACATTTCCAATGATCACACCAACTACCAAACCGGCAATCACCGCAATCGCTGCTTTCATATTACCGAATACAAGCTGACTCAATACCAGCGACGCGATAATAACCAACGCTGCAGAAACATAACTTCCTCTTGTAAGTGCCTTTTGCGGATTGGAGTTCTCATCTCCTCTCACAAAGAATGTTGCAACGATAGAAGCCACAAGTCCACACGCTGCAATCGCCAGCGGATACAAAACTCCTGAAGCCGCTGCAACAACTGCCCCAAGTGTCAATGCAGATACAAGTGAGCCAACATAAGACTCAAACAAATCTGCACCCATTCCTGCCACATCTCCAACGTTATCTCCAACATTATCTGCGATTACGGCAGGATTACGCGGATCATCCTCCGGAATCCCTGCTTCTACTTTTCCAACCAAATCTGCACCAACATCCGCAGCTTTTGTATATATACCGCCGCCAACACGTGCAAAAAGAGCAATTGAAGACGCTCCCAAACTAAATCCAGATAACACATCAATATTCTTTGTAATTATGTATACAAGGCTTACTCCAAGCGCTCCCAGACCTGCTACACACATTCCCATAACAGCTCCACCGGAAAACGCAATTGAAAGAGCCTTATTCATACCGCTCTCTTTTGCTGCATTAGCAGTTCTGACATTTGCCTTTGTAGCAACTGTCATACCACAATATCCTGCAATCGTCGAAAACAGCGCACCTACCACAAAACAAATGGCTGTTACCCAACTTCCAATTCCTAATCCAATCAGTACAAATAGTACTGCTACAAAAACTACAAGGATCTTATACTCTGCCGTTAAAAATGCACGCGCACCTTCTGCAATTGCCCCTGCAATTTCCTTCATTCTGTCTGTTCCTTCTGTCTGCCTATTGACTTTTATTGCCAGATATGCAGCAAACACCAATGCCAGCACTGCTGCCGCCGGGACAAACATCATCCACTTTTCCATGTTGTCATCCTCCTAAAATAAATAATCCTTGATTGCTATTATAACTGCCATTCTGCATTTTTGCAAGTTAATTTTTCATTTCTTGCATTTTTATTTTCTTTCCTTATTTATTTCACTATTTTTATATTCGTTTTGCGTTATTTTTTCTTCTTTCAAAATATTTTTTAGGTATTCTGATGATTTTTTAGTTGCATAAAAATTCATTTGAATTTTTATACCAAAAAAGGAAAGTGCCATTACAACACTTTCCTTTCTGTTCCACAAATTCTTTTTATTTCTTTTTTGCTTTGTATGCAACTGCAGAGACTCCTGCTGCTACAATCGCAAACATTCCCCACAGCCAGATCCGGCTATGATCGCCCGTCTGTACCGCTCCGTTATTATTTGATCCAGCATTCGATGTACCAGTCTGATTTCCACTTGTTCCACCTGTTCCTGTACCGCCTGTTCCTGTACCATCTCCCGGTTTCTGCGGTATTGATGGATCTGTAATTTCCGGTGTCTTAGCATTTACTGTCACTTGAATCTGTGCCGCGAGATTTTCCGGATTTTTCACCCCTTCCGGCAGTTCTAACACGCCTTTCAACGTATATGTACCAGCCTTCTCTCCATCGTACTCACCTTTTTCCCAAGTAACCTTTACCATTTCATTCATACGTGTTTTTTCAAACGTAATCTTTGCTTCTTTCGGAAGTTCAAGATCTTTAAACTTCGTTCCATATGCTACAGTCATTGGTTCGAACTGTTCTACAGAAACCAAAATCTGCTCTTCCGTTTCAGGTTCCGCCGCAAAAACAAAGGAAAACTGTGTCGGCAGAGATACTCTTCCGTCCTCTGCGTAAGCAACGATTTTCACAACATAGGTCTGGCCTTCTTTCAGATCTTCCAGCCGATACTCTGTCTTCTTTGCGTCTCCCACTATAACTCCATCCAGATATATTGTATATCCAGCTGCATCTTCTACACCATTCCAGCTTAACATCACTGCATCTTTTCCATCTGCGACTTTAGTTATATTTTCTACAAACGGTAAAATAGCTGCATCTAAAGATACTGTCGTCTTCGCCTGAATTTCAATCGCCTTTTCAGATGTTCCACCCTCATTTACTGCATACACGCGGAATGTATACGCAGTATTTGGTGTCAATCCGGTAATTTCTGCATACGGACTTGCAACAACTACATCTTCCATTCCTTCTGCTGTCACTTTGTACGTTTTTGCTCCTTTTACCGCATCCCATGTAAGCATTACTCTTGTACTTTCTTCCAAAATCGGCTTTCCTCTCTCGTCTTTTACAACCGGAGCCTGTGCTGTGCCAAGAGTTTCAACTGCCTTCTTCAAATCCACAACAGCCTGTGCAACTTCCTCATCTGTTGCATTTTCTTTATTCATAACCTTAACAGCCTCTTCATATACGCGCATAAACGCTTGCCATTTCTCCTCGCTATAGGCTGTTTTTTCTAATTCAGAAGCACTTTCAATGGTTTCCTGTAATTCTGCTTTATCAACTGTCACCTCTTCAATCGGTGCAAAAATCTTCAGATAATCTAAGTTTGCCTGTACTTTTCCACGTTCAGACCGAATTACACACTTAATTGTATGATCCACATTTGACAAATCTTTTTTCGAGAACAGCAACTGCTGATCATCTCCATTTCCTGAACCATTCAGAGACTGTACTCCCTGGCTTACATCATCAATAAAGACTTCCAGCGCTCCAAAGTTTTCATGTTTCTGCACATAGACTTCAATTCCTGTTCCATGGAAACGATACTCAAAATACTTGCCTGCGCCTGTGCATTCCGTCTTTGTTCCGCCATGATGACGATTCGCTTCTCCTGCCCAGGTAGACCAGTCTCCACTCCATGTGATCTGTGAATTTTTCTCTCCGGCTAATGTACCATCTTCCACGATAGTTTCTGTTTGATTTGCTTCCTCTCCAACAATCGCAATCTTCAACTCTACATTTCCGCTAATGGATGCATCCGCTTTTGATGTAGCCTTAATCGTTACAGAACCATTCTGCGTTCCAACAGTCACCAGTCCATTTTCATCAACCGTTGCAAGACTTGAATTCAAAGACTCCCAAATAACGCCCTTCTCCTTCGCATCTTTCGGAAGAACTTCTGCTTTCATCTGCACAGTACTTCCCGCTTTTCCGATTGTCGTGATACCGGAAACAGTAGACACCTTAATTTCTGTCGGTTTCACTACTGTATTATCCAAAACTTTAAATCCATCTAATTCTACCTTCGCGCCAGAAGATGCAGTCTGATGTTCCGCTGTTGCAGTCAACACAATCTGATGTTTTCCATATTCCAAATCATCTTTTGTAAATATAGTCTGCTGACGCTGGGTCTGCGCACTGTATGTATCTACCTTTCCGCAGTCTTTTCCATCAACTGTGATCTGATAAAATCCTCTGTCATAATTTTTACATACAATTACTTCGATACCTGTTCCTACGAACTCCAGAGTTGCCGTTTCTCCGCCCTTTGGTGTTTGCAGATATTTGATCGTTCCATTGTAATTCACAGATTCTTGCCAATCTGCCCACGCACCTTCATATACGATACGGGAATCCGTATCATCAATCATACCTGCCATGTTACGCAAATCTTTTACAGATACCTTCTCGCTCTTTTCAGATTCTTTTTTATTAACAACAGATGTAATCTGATACCGGATTTCTCCTAAATTTTCACTGGCAGTTGTATCTTTATATACATTTTCTGACAGCTCTGTCTCAATTTTCTGTACATCTCCATCGCCTACCTGACGATATACGTTATATGTAACGCCTTCCTCTTCCGATGCATTCCAGGAAAGATCTACACTCTCAGATTCCAGACGTTCTGCCTTCAATCCTGTTGGCGCTGCAATTGTAATCTCAGCCGGAATATTCTTAATTGTATAAGTCTGTCCTTCCACCGTATCAAATGCAATCTTGTTCTGTCCAAGCACCTCAAGATCAACAACATTTCCGGCTGCATCTACAACCGTTGCCAGAGAAGCATTTGTCATCTGTACTGTTGCTTTTCCACCATTTCCGGAAAGGATATTCGCTTCTGTAATATTTTTATCTGCCCAGCTCATATCTACCACAAAATTACCTCTTGCAACCAGACCTTTAACACTTCCGGCTGCCCATTGATCCGGGAGCGCCGGGAGCAGATTCATATATCCCATATTACTCTGCAGCAGCATCTCTGCAACACCGGATGTCATACCGAAGTTACCATCAATCTGGAATGGCGCATGCGTGTCCCACAGATTTGTCAAAATTCCACCTTTAAACAAATCGGTAATCAGCTTATACGCTCTGTTTCCGTCTCCCAGTCTCGCCCAGGTATTGATACGCTGTCCCATTCCCCATCCAGTACTGGAATCCGTACGGTTATTCATAGAAACCTTGGCTGCTTCAAACCATTCCGGAGTATCCACAGAAATCAAGTCCCCCGGGAATAGTCCCAGCATGTGAGAAATATGTCTGTGTCCGAAACCTGCACCCATGCTGTTTACAGTAGTTTCCTCATACCATTCTTTGATCTGTCCGCTTTCTCCAATTTCGATTGGCCCTTTCAGATCTGCTTGGTTCTTCTCCCATCTTTCTACCAGTTCTACATCTACACCCAGTTTTTTTGCTGCTGTAATTACATCTTCATATAACTGCCAGATCAGAGACTGTTCATAGGTATTTCCTGCTGTTCTCGGTCCATGTTCCGGAGAATAGCTCGGAGAAGATACCAGTTTGCCATCTGCATCCCGAACCAAAATCTGATCATAGAAAATGGCCTCTTCCTTCATCATCGGGTAAATGTACTCTCTCATGTAATCTGCATTTCCCGTAAATTCATAATGTTCCCAACAATTCTGAAGAATCCATGGCACTGCCGCCGGAGACCATCCCCAGTCAAAATTCCAGCCCGGGCAGGTCCATCCAAATGGGTTATTCTGTGTATGTGCCATAAATCCATTTTCCGGATTTTCTGCTGTACTTTCAACTCCTGCATAAATCTTTGCAGTCACACGACCAGGCTCTCTCAGAGAATCCACGTACTGAATCAATGGTTCTGCACACTCTGCCATATTGGTTGAATACGTCGGCCAGTAATTCATCTGCAGATTTACATTCATGTGATAATCAGAATGCCATGCAGAGTTATTTGCTCCAACCCAGATTCCCTGTAAGTTCGAAGGCAGCGTTTCACGATACGCATCTCCTTCCGGAGTTTCTCTGGATGATTCGATCGTCAGATATCGTCCAAACTGGAATAACATTACTTCCAGCTGTCTTCTCTCTGCGTCTGTTGCCGTTCCGTTATTATAAGCAGCCAGCAACTGATTAGTTGTCTTATCCGACACTCCCTGTCCCAGATTCAGTTCAACTCGTCCAAAAATAGCATTGAAATCATCTATATGATTTTGTTTCAGTCGGTCATAAGAATCTTCTTTCACGATTTTAGCCGCTTTATCTACATAGGTCTGTACCCGGGCAGCTACCTGTGCATCTGTTTCGCCGGTCCGATATGTATTATATACATTCTTATAATCAGTTCCGATAGATGTAATGATAATCACTTCATTCGCTCCGGAAACACCAACAGATGCATCGTTATCCGTTGTCTTTCCGTCTGTCAGCACCTGTGTCTTAGAGCTAAACTTCATTTGATTATCTTTCAATGCACCGGAAATAGAGATCATTCCATCCTTTACATTGGTTGTCCAATCTCTCTGATAGGACTGCGCACTTGGATTGTTACTTCCATTTCCCTTTTGATTATCCGGCTCCACACGTACAGCCAGATTCAGTTTATCCGACCCTTTTGCTGTTACTTTTGTAACAAGTACATTGTCCGGATAGCTGACAAAATTTTCTCTTGTATAATGAGTTCCGTTATGATCATATTCCACGCTGGCAACTGCCGTACGAAGATTCAGATCTCTTCTGTAGTTTTCTACTTGATTATCTGCAATACCTTCAAAATCCAGATACAGATTTCCATAACTCAAATAATAACCATATCCATTGATACCGGCATCATCTGAAACACCTGTCAGCTGATTGCAGAGACTGCTTGCAGTACTAGAATCGCCCCTTGCAAATGCTTCCTGAATCTGCTTTACAATTTCACCGTTCTGTCCGTTATTTTCGATGTTTCCACCATTATAATTCGGACGTGACGTACTTGGACCACCAGACCAGAGAGACTTCTCATTCAACTGAATCCGCTCTCTGCTGATTCCACCAAAGACGCTTGCACCAATTCCACTGTTTCCCAACGGCAAAGACCATTTTTCCCAGCCGTCATAACTATCCGCCGCCGGACTGTTATACCACAGTGTCAAATCTGCTTCGTTTTCAGCTGCCTGCACTGCATTAACTGATATTCCCATAGAAGGAACCGCAGTCAAAGCTAACGAGGTCATACATACCCCTGCCAGCAGCTTCTTTAGCCATTTCTTTTTCATTCTTCTCCTCCATTTACTTTTTCCCTTTATTTTTCTGTCTGAACATAAGATGCCTATCATATATATTATCTAACTTTTTCACTGAAAAAAAAATGGAAAATCTTACTTAAAAAGGTAAAAAATATAGCTGCAAAGGAATACTCCCTTGCAGCTATAAATATGCTTTTTCTTTTCTTTATTCTTCTGTCAAAGTAACTTCTGTTTCTTCTGTATCTACCGAATCTTCTGCAGTTTCCACTACTTCTTCAACAGATACTTCTTCCAGTGCTGCCGCCTCGTCGGCATCCAGCACATCCAGAACTTCTTCCTCTAATTTGGCATCTGTATTCAGACATACGTCACGATACTTTTTCATACCTGTACCAGCCGGAATATGTTTTCCGATGATTACATTTTCCTTCAATCCGATCAAATGATCCACTTTGCCCTTGATTGCCGCTTCTGTCAGAACTTTTGTTGTTTCCTGGAAAGAAGCCGCTGACAGGAAGGAATCTGTTGCCAGAGAAGCTTTTGTAATACCAAGCATAATCTGCTCGCCGGTTGCAAGTTCTTTTCCTTCTGCCTCTAACTGTTCATTCACATCGTTGAAGTCAAGAACATCAACCATGCTTCCCGGAAGGAATTCACTGTCTCCGTTCTCTTCGATGCGAATCTTCTTCAGCATCTGGTGTACAATTACCTCGATATGTTTATCGTTGATTTCTACACCTTGCAGACGGTATACACGCTGTACCTCACGCAGCAGGTAATCCTGTGCAGCACGTAATCCTTTGATTTTCAGGATATCGTGTGGGTTTACACTACCTTCTGTCAGTTCATCACCGGCCTCAAGCACCTGTCCATCCTGTACTTTGATACGGGAACCATACGGAATCAGGTATGCCTTAGATTCTCCGGTTTCGTGATTAGTTACAATAACCTCACGTTTTTTCTTTGTATCGCTCAAAGTTGCAGTTCCTGCAAACTCTGTGATAATTGCAAGTCCCTTCGGTTTTCTCGCCTCAAACAACTCTTCGACACGAGGAAGACCCTGTGTGATATCGTCTCCGGCAACTCCACCTGTATGGAACGTACGCATGGTCAGCTGTGTACCCGGCTCTCCGATAGACTGTGCAGCAATGATTCCGACAGCCTCACCAACCTGTACCGCTTCACCGGTTGCCATGTTGGCGCCATAACATTTTGCACATACACCGTTCTTGCAGGTACATGTCAGGATCGTACGGATCTTCACCTGTTCCAGCGGATTTCCGTTCTCATCCACACCTTTTTTCATAACCTTCTCGGCACGTCTCGGTGTAATCATGTGATTTGCTTTTACGATCACATTACCATCTTTATCCTTGATATCCTCACAGGAGAAACGTCCTGTAATACGTTCCTGTAAGCTCTCAATCTCTTCATTTCCATCCATGAATGCTTTGACATACATTCCCGGAATCTCTTTTCCTGTACCTTCCACACAGTCACTGTCATGAATGATCAATTCCTGTGACACGTCTACCAGACGTCTTGTCAAGTAACCGGAATCGGCTGTACGAAGCGCCGTATCGGACAGACCTTTACGAGCTCCATGAGCAGACATAAAGTACTCCAATACGTCCAGTCCTTCTCGGAAGTTGGACTTGATCGGCAACTCGATCGTACGACCGGTTGTATCTGCCATCAATCCACGCATACCAGCCAGCTGTTTGATCTGTTTGTCAGAACCACGGGCTCCGGAATCTGCCATCATAAAGATGTTATTGTACTTATCCAATCCGGAAAGCAGAGCCTCTGTCAGCTTATCATCGGTGTTCTTCCAAGTCTCAACAACTTCTTTGTAACGTTCTTCTTCTGTAATAAGACCACGTTTGTAGTTCTTTGTAATCTTATCCACAGTATCCTGCGCTTCTTGAATCAGCTGCGGTTTCTGCGGCGGAACAGTCATATCTGAAATAGATACGGTCATAGCCGCTCTTGTAGAATATTTATATCCAATTGCTTTTACATCATCCAATACTTCGGCTGTCTGTGTTGCGCCATGTGTATTGATTACTTTTTCCAAAATCTGCTTCAGCTGTTTCTTTCCTACGTGGAAATCGATCTCCAGCTTCAGTTCATTTCCTTCCACTTCACGATCTACAAATCCCAAATCCTGCGGAATGATTTCGTTGAACAGAATACGTCCCAAAGTTGCATCAATTGTACCTGTCTTCTCTGTTCCGTCCGGCATTGTCTTTGTAACACGAACCTTAATCTTGGAATGTAAGGTAATATATCCGTTCTCGTAAGCTAAGATTGCCTCATTGGCATTCTTAAAGAACATTCCTTCTCCCTTCACTCCCGGTCTTTCCTGTGTCAGGTAATAGATACCAAGTACCATATCCTGTGAAGGAACGGCCACCGGACCACCGTCTGACGGTTTCAGCAGGTTATTCGGAGAGAGAAGTAAGAATCGACACTCAGCCTGTGCTTCTACAGACAACGGCACATGGACAGCCATCTGGTCTCCATCAAAGTCGGCATTGTAGGCCGCACATACAAGCGGATGCAGCTTAATCGCCTTACCCTCTACCAGAATCGGCTCAAATGCCTGAATACCAAGTCTGTGCAGTGTAGGGGCACGGTTCAGCATAACCGGATGCTCTTTGATTACTTCTTCCAGAACATCCCATACCTCCGGCTGAAGTCTCTCTACCATTTTCTTTGCATTTTTAATATTGTGTGCTGTTCCATTTGCAACCAATTCTTTCATAACAAATGGTTTAAACAGCTCAATTGCCATTTCTTTCGGCAGACCACACTGATAAATCTTCAGTTCCGGTCCTACTACGATAACAGAACGTCCGGAATAGTCAACACGCTTACCAAGCAAGTTCTGACGGAAACGTCCGGACTTACCTTTCAGCATATCGGACAGAGACTTCAATGCTCTGTTTCCAGGTCCTGTAACCGGACGGCCACGACGACCGTTATCGATCAGCGCATCTACAGCTTCCTGAAGCATACGCTTTTCATTGCGGACAATAATATCCGGCGCACCCAGTTCCAACAG
>OMGQ01000481.1_pt1 | contig 39951 bp, 65 predicted proteins | sample 1646071 | NCBI WGS metagenome assembly OMGQ01 (sample SAMN05578585, study PRJEB25193) | human gut metagenome | biome: Human Microbiome; feature: human-associated habitat; material: feces | host: Homo sapiens | place: USA:Birmingham
ATGCAGTAGTGGTTGAAGCAAGAATCCCCCTGCTTTAGCTGTGGGGAGTGTCAATGGAAAATGCAGCAGCGATGGCTCCGATACCGGAAAAATTAAAAACTGTATTATTGCAATTAAGGGAAAATGATTCGGAGGGCGAGTAATCGTCCTCTTTTGTTTTGACAAAAAGGCAGGAAGGAGTTTAGATATGGCACATTTATTTGTAATTGCAGGACATGGAGCAGGAGATCCTGGAGCATGCGCAAACGGATTTTCGGAGGCGGAAAGAGTAAGAGCATTAGCAACAAGGATTAAAGCACTCGGGGGCGATCAGGTCACTCTCGGGGACTTTAACAGAGACTATTATGCAGACAATGGGATCAGCAACCTCGACATCCCGGATGACTGGCAAATCATAGAGTTACACATGGACAGTGCAGCAGCAGGAGCCAAAGGTGGCCATGTAATTATTAAGGCAGGATTTGATCCGGATCAGTACGACAATGCCCTTGCAAGTTTTATCGGCGGTATTTTACCGGGACGATCAAATCTGATCGTTGGCAGGGATGATCTTGCCAATCCGAACAGAGCAGTAGCAAGAGGATATAGCTACCGTCTCATAGAAGTTGGATTTATCACAAATACTGGAGACCTCGCCATCTTTAATAATCGTATGGATGATATTGCAAGGGGAATTTTAGAGGCGTTTGGAATAAAGAGTAATACAGAGACACCGCTATGGTATCAGGCACACGTATCTGGTAAAGGTTGGATGGATGCAGTAAACGGAGGCACTGCCGGAACCGTTGGGCAGAATCGAGCACTGGAAGCAATCAAAATAGATATGCGTAAACTAGGCTTTAAGATCAAGGCTCGTGCCCACATCCAAAATATTGGACTTAAGGATTTTGGCTATATTAAGCATGATACAGTCATCGGAACGACTGGGAAAGGTTTACAGATGGAAGCCATTGAGCTGATTGCCGAAGGATTAAATGGCAAGAAGTTACAGACCAGAGTACACATTCAGGACATCGGTTGGACTCGCTGGACATCCGGCATGATTGGCACAGTCGGGATGAATAAAAAAATTGAAGCAATCGAACTTAGATTGGTATAAAAATATCCTCCCTTCACAATGAGGGGAGGATGAAAAAGAATATATTGTATCATCTATATTTACCTATTATAAGAGTGATAACTTTTATGTACCCATTCGTCAGTACCGTGATGTTATCAGTAATATAAACAAACAAAAACTAGGATTTCGAAGGGATTTTCGGGTACAGTGTAAGCTCAAAAGTTGCAACATCATACATTCCCTTTGGATTTCGCGTTAATTTCTTGTATTCAATCCGATCAATCACTTCTTTTAGAGCTGCATTCCTTGCATCTGGAGTAAGTGTCCAATATATATCTAATAGTTGCTTACAAGTCGGCACAAAGCTTTTCCAGTTATCATGTTTTATCTTCTCTTCTTCTAGCTCGTTTTTAAAGATCTCGATGCTATGTTCTACTTCCTGCATCTGTTTTTCCAAAGCCTTCGAACGATCCAGGAAAACATCGGTGCTGTAAATACCCTGCTCTAAAAGAGTATAAATTCGTTCTTGCTGCTTATTTAGATCAGCACGGCGCAGAACCGCATTATGGAGCAATTCTTCCTTCTGTGGGACGAGAGAGGGCACAGAGGGAACATCTGCTTCGTATCCGCGAACAATATCTTCGAGTGCACGAAGAACTTCTCTTTCTACTACTTCTACCGCGCTCCCGATGGTAGGGCATCCTCTTGTATTACACATCAGCATATCGTAGGGAACACCACGATTAGAAGCAGAAGCAGGCCTACGCTGCAATTTCCGACCACACTCAGAGCAGACGAGAAGACCGGAAAAAGGATTCTTCACAGTATAAGTAGACGGTTTGCGAGGAGCGCTTGAATGGAATCTTTCTTGAGCTTTCAGGAACAGATCATGAGGGATTAGCGGCTCATGAAGTCCATCTACCTCTATGTATTCATCGGCACGTGGACGAGTGCGGACGGAAGAACCGTTTACAATTTTAGTCACGACTTTTCGCCTGCCGTAAAATACTTTTCCGTCATTTACCGGATTCCGAAGAAAATCTCGAAGAAAGCTATCGGTAAACCTTCCGCCGGTCCGGGATTTTATATTGTGCGCTTCCAGATAATCAGAGATATATCCAAATCCCTTCTTTTCATCACCAAAAAGACGGTAGATCAATTCTGCAATCGGACGTTCCTGATCATCAAATTCAAGGCTCCACCCCTTTTGATTTTCCAATTTATAACGGCGATAACCGTAAGGAGTAGAATTATATGGCCACTTCCCTTCGCGGACTGCGGACATTACACCGCTTTTAAGCCTACGCTTAATAGTTTTATATTCCTGCCGACTCATAAATAAGCCGAACTCAAAAAAAGTCTGATCAGACTCGCTGGAAGGGTTGTATGTTTTCTGGGGCGTGATGATCAATGTCTCAGAATACTGAAAAGTACGCTGCACAATACCCTGATCCACGGTATCACCACGAGCGAGACGTTCCACCTCCACAACAAGGACACCTTCCCACATCCCAGACTCCACTTCACGGAGAAGTTTTTGCATAACGGGACGAGCAGAAATGCTATCACCGGATACGATTTCGCGGTAGATGTCACCGATAGAAAGATTCATCTTTTTTGCAAGATCAAGAAGAATACATTCATGCCGGTTCAAAATCTCTTCGGTGGTCATAAAAGGGTTTTCAAGATCCTTGCGACTCTTTCGCAAATAAATTAAATAAGACATTATATCAATCTCCTTTGTAAATTATATTAAAAATGAGTACAAAAATAACAGCCATCGAATATATGTTCCGATTGCAAGGCTGTTTCGAAGATGATACAATATATTTGTTTAGGATAACTGTACATCTTCGGATGTATAATCAAAACCGTTCTTGTTGGCGCAGGAGCGGTTTTATTAGTTTAAGAAAAAAGCAATAAGCGCTTATTGCTGGTGATGATATCAGCCTTAGTATTATAATTTGCGAAATCAGCATCATGAGTTACAATAGCTGCATTTTGAGACTCTGCAATTTGCACAAGTAATGCGTCATTGAAATCATACGAAAATCCATAAAGATAGATTTTGTCTTGATCCATTGAATGAAAATTATCGTTGATAGGAGTGAAAATAGATAATATATCATTATTTACAATATCAAGGATTGCTTGCATACAAGACCGATAATCAGTTGTTTCACGGTAATCTTTTTTAAAATCAAAATCGCTGACTGTGTTATTTTGCTTTTTGTATAATTCGAATTGGAATCTAATACATCTATTTATGAATTCAGAAATTTGTATAGCAGGTAATAGCAATTTTGAGTTTTGGCGAAGCAATTTCGCGTATAATTCCTCATAGACACTCATAAAAGAAGCGCTCATCGTAGGATAAAATAGATGAATGAGTATGTTGGTATCTAATAATAATTTAGATTGATTTGTAGGTACAAAGCTACTGGCATGCATTTTACTCATTATCAATCACTTCTTTCACTGACTTTTCGAATTTTTCTTTGTTGGAATAATATTTTTTTGCATTGCTTATTACAAGATTTAGGGTAGAATTTTTTTCTGGAGGAAAATTCTTTAAAGTGAGGATTTTCTTAATATCGTCACCGGTATATTTTTCGTATAATTTTCCAATAGAATTATTTAAAAAAGGAGAAATCATACTTTCGACATTTGAAAAATCAAGAGTAATAGGTTCGTTTTTTTCAAAAAATGGTATGATAGCATTGAAAATAATATCTCCCTGATCTTGTGTTAAAGCAGAAGGATTATCTATTTTTTCTGCTACATCAATTATTTTATTCATATACATACCTCCTAAAATTGAATGAAATTATTTTCTTCTGATGCCAGATAATATTTGGCATCGCTTCTTAAGTTGAAACCGATTGTAACAATAGTACCCGGGAAGGGATAATCAAGTTTTTTACAACGCATTTTACCGTTTACAAATTCAAAAGTTTCCCCATCAGAGACAATATATAAAGATCCTTTATTAATGGAAACAAAATCTTTTATTATTGCTAGACCGATACCGCGTGGGCTATCCAGCACAGTAGAATTTCCTTGAGTAATAGCCCAATCTATGGAAGAATCCGGGAGGGGCAAATTACGTTGTGAATGGAATTTGATTACATTATATGGGATGGATTCGCCGATGTCTACAATAGTAAAAAATAAAGTATAACTTTTGGGAAAATATTGACCACAAGTATATACATATCGGCTAGTAGTATGGTCATATACATTTTTAAAAAGCTCCAAGAGAGAATCTCTTACAGTGTTGCGAGCTGCATCTGACATTGGCGGTAAATGTTTCTTTAAAAATAAATTTAGTGTTAAATACCGCTCGTATTCATCTATCTCATCAACTTTAAACTTCTTGTAAGGGATAACTGTATTATGCACATCGGGAATACGTTGCATTCCTAAATGTTCACAAAAACCATTTTTTAAAACAGTATCTATGAGAGAAGGTCTAAAACCGCGAATTAAGAGTGAGATACTTTCTGGATCTTTGTTTTTAAATTCGCTAAAGATACATCCTAAAACTGAAAATAAATTAGAAGCTATAAAAGAAACAGAAGTAAAATCAATAGTAATTTGCGACGATTGCGTATTTAGTAAGGTGCTAGCGAGTTTGCAAAGTTCATTGTGTGAACTATATCCATTCTGCAAGTCTTTGCCAATCGAAAAGATTTGGCGATTTTCTTTGTGCATTTAATTCAATCCTTTCAAGATGAAATCATTAATATAATGAATAGAATATCACTGAAAATCCTTTAATCTCAATTCAATCATATTTTTATGACATCCAAATAATCTAGAAAACTGTTCGGTGGTAAAATCTAAATGCTCCTCAATATCAGAATCCTGGATAAGGAGATTCAGGGCGAACCGATCAGCCTCGGTCTCAAACTTATTTGTGACAAAATTTGTCCGTGTATCCATAAATATTGCATTGCTATCCTTATGTAAAAATAAGTGCCCAAGCTCATGAGCGATCACAAAAAGAAAATCTTGTTCTGACAGACGCTCATCTACATAAATAATATGATTACGCTGGAAGTAATGATAAAAGCCACGAACTCCCTCTAATGGATAGCGAATCAAAATGATGTCCATTGCTTCTATGATCTTGAGTGGATTTCTAGTGCCGTATTTAAGTGCTATTTCATTCACTCGTTCTTTAATGTCCATGAGAATCAATCCTTTTTATATTTTTTAGGAGTATATTTTTCTTTATTTTTCTGTTTTGCCATTTCCATTCCTATTTTCATGGCTGACAAAATAGAGTCGATCGCCTCGGGCGAGGCAGGATCCCCATCAAACATAAGTCCCTCTTGTTTTAAAAGAGCTTCGGTATCACTCAAAATAGCTTCTATTTGTTTGGTGTCTCTTTTTGTGAGAGTGGATGTAGACATATCTTTTTTATCTGTGATCTCAGATTCCTTACCAGTCTGTAAATATTCGACTGAAACACCAAAATAATTTGCAATCTTTTGTAATTTATCAATTTTTGGGGTACTAACTCCTCGTTTCCAATCGCTTAGAGTAGATTGAGAAACACCAGTTTCCTTACTTACCTTGTAAGGAGTCACTCCGTGCTCCTGCAACAACTTACTAAAAATCTCATACATAATTTGTTCACCTTTCATAAAAAACAAACAATACTAAAGAAAACCGGTAAAAGTTATTGACTAAACCGGAATCGCGTAGTATTATATGAGCATACACAAGAAAACCGTTGTAAAATAAAAGTGTATATGCTACGAATTGTTATATATTTTGCTTCACAACCGAAGTATATCACATTTCCGTAGTAAATGCAATCAAACGAAAAGCAAAAGGTGGTGTGAAAATGTACGAAAATTTTGCAAAGTTATTGTGTAAAACTGACAAAACAGCATATCAAGTATCGAAAGATACGGGAATTGCTCAGTCGGTATTATCAGATTGGAAAAGAGGAAGAAGTAAACCTAAAGCGGAAAAGCTTAAAATTTTAGCAGACTATTTTGGAGTAAGTATTGAGTATTTCCTAGAGTAGAAAGCGAGGTGATACAAGTGGAGAGAGAGGAAATCTTAAATATAGTACAAGAATTACTATGCACACTTGAAAAAAAGAAAATAACTCCTCGAGAAGCGGAAACAGTTGGATATATTTTTCAAAAAAGCATAAGAGAGAGCAATGAAAGAGAAAAAGAGAAATACATGGAAGAAAGTGTATTTTCATGGAACCCTCCTAAAAAAGACAGAAGAGTTCCACTCGGCTAAGAATTAATAGCAGCTTTCAGAGTATCGGGCAATAACATATCGGCAATTTCCATTACGGTAGACAAAGATTTAAGTCCAGTCTTTTCGCAAATGGTGTGAATTTTATCCCATGTAGATTGGGGACGTATAGAATCAAGAAACTGATGACCGTCATATGTTAATCGGTTTACCAAAAGACAATAAATAGTAGGACCAGCATAAGAAATAGAACATTTTATAAAGCCGGCTTCATTAAGAAGAACTAAGGCGTAGGCGATAGATGATTTTGAATGTTTGAGCATTTCAGAAGAACGACAAATGTTGTCTAAATCCAGATGATGAAATTCCAAGTCATCGTCTAGGACAAGCCATTTTTCTAATGTAAGAAGGGTGTCTCGGACGCAGTCTAAATCAAGAATCATAATGAAATCTCCTTTCTCTATATACTTGGCATTGGCAGATGCCTGTAATCAAAGTATAGGAGGCTAGAGAGGAAAAATCAATAAAGTGAGGTGAGAAAAAAGATGCACATCGATAAAGCTGTAAAACAAGCATTAGAAGTAGGAGGCGAGATTTATCGCAAATCAGCAAAACTGGATTGCTCTGATATATATGCAACAGTTAAGCCAACGAACTCTTATGATACATGCATATTAATCGCTCAGGATGCGAAAGGCAATAAAAGAAGCTGCCGGAATTGGAATCCAACAGCTGAAGATCTTATTGCAGATGATTGGAAGGTATTAGGTAATGAAGCGAAAAATAACAGAGAAGATTGGATTGAAAAGCAGAATAAAAGAATATTCCAATGGCTATGGATTGTTTTTGTCAGCATGATTACTGCAACGATCACAGTGTTTTTAGCCACAGGGTCAGCAGGGTTGTAATTACAGAAACTACGATGGGAATGATGAAGCTGCAGAAGAGGAAAGAAAAAATTTTCTGAAATAGCAGTTTCTTACGGTGCAGTGATTTGTAGGATAAACGAAAGTTATTACCTGCACGTTCAATGTAGTTTTCGTCTATGAGATAACGCATAGTACATTCAAATTGCCCGTAACAGAAAGAACAATCTAATTCATGATCGAATTCAGGAATAGAGATTCTACAATTTTTCGCTGAGAAAATATAATTTTGATTTTTGCAGTATTTAATAATGGATTTTAATAGTTTTGTATGAAGCATAGAAAATTCCTTTCTTAAGATATTCGATATTATTGGATACTTATGAAAACAGTATAGGAGTAATAGAAAAAAATGACAAGACAAAAAGAAAAAAACACCGCACGCAAGACAGCGAGAAAAGCCATAGGGGCAATTATATTAATGTTTTGTGCAGCATTAGTTTTGGGATTAGTAGCGTGCGTTGTTGGAATAAAGACAACAGCACTTGTTACATTGACAGCGTTTGCGTATGCGACTTTAGTTGATATTGGAATACGCTTATTATATTAAAGAAGTTGGAAGAAAGGAGTTGCAAAGGAACAACGAAGAAAAGGTAGCAGGTAGCCTTAGTGAATAGCACATTAAAGCCCATTGTTAAAATTCCTTCTAAAATCTACTCATATATATATTCACACTTCGCTGTTCCTTTGCAGCTCCTTTAAAAAATCGCTGGAGATGAGAAAAATAAAAATACAGCAAGTACAAGGGCAAATTGTACGTGCTGTGCTACATAAGCATTAGCAAGGAGGTAATGCCATGATTATAAAAACAATAAAAAATGGAAGCGCAGTAATCAGAATAGATGATAGCTGCTGTAAGGATGTAACACCGGAAAAAGCGCAAGAAAGAATCAATAATTTTGCGGCAATTATCACAAAAGCAGAAAGAGAGCAAAGAGAAAGGACGGCATAAAATGAGTATTTTAGGATTTTTTAAAAAACATGAAAAAATTGAAACATATGAGAAGAGAACAGCTCCGATGGCAAAAATCATTCCGTTTCCGGAGAAAGAAAAGAAAGAAAAGAAAGGACTGGAAGAATTGAAGTTTATTGATATTACCCACCCAGTAAAAAAGAGCGCACGGTTGGGGAACCGATAATGCGCTCAAGTAATAATCCAATTTAAGTATAAAGGGAAAAAGAAGGAAAGTCAAATGATAAGGGAAAAAGCTGAGAAAATTTTGCCTGCAATAGGAATCGACATGCACTTAAAAGGCGCACAGTACATTGTATACATAATGGAACTATTTGAGGAAGGCTGGGAATGGAAAACAGTAAAAACGATGATCCTCTACGAAAAAGTGGCCATGAAATACAAAGTGACATGCGGAGCAGTAGAGCGGTCAATCAGATACGCGTTCGGAGAAGCATTAAGCAGAGGAAACCTAAAAATGCTATCCAAGTATTTAGATACCACCGAAACACAAAACAGAAAGCTACTAGAAAGTCTATATATGAATCTGATCAAATATAAAACTCCAAAAGAGCACCTGGAAGAGACCAGGAAAGAAACAATACAAATGCTACGCTTTGTAAAGACAGAGGCAGAAAGATTGTTGAAAAATCTGGAAAAAGAAAACCCCTACGATTTGGGAGAACCGTAGGGGTAAGCTATACAGCTTTGAATACCACCTTTAGTATAAAGTTTGTATGGCAGAATGTCAAGAAATGAGAGGAAAAGAACCTCTTTTTAAACTTGATTAGGATATTAAACTTACGACTAAGGGAGGCAGAAAATGTACAAGAGGGATATATGGACCTTTAGGGACTCCATGGAGGTGGAAGAGAAGCACACCGGGAGATATGGAGCACCGGGACAGAAGCGGGAGAAGAAAAAGAAAGCAACTCCGGAGCAGATCAAGAAGCAGAATCAGTGGATGAAAGTAAGAAAAGTAAGAAGACTGATTAAGTGGAACTTTTCGGAAGGAGATTACTGGCTGACTTTTACATATAGACCATCTGACAGACCAAAAGACATGGAGGCGGCCAAAAAGGACATGTCCAACCTCTTAAACAGATTAAAGTACCACTACAAAAAGCAGGACAAGCAGTTAAAGTGGATCCTAAAGATGGAGCAAGGAGCAAGAGGAGCCATACATGCGCACGCAATTATAAACCGGATTGACGGAGGAGATCTACTACTTGCCAAGCAATGGAAAAAAGGACGAGTCCACATGCAGCTACTTTATGAGGAGGGAGGCTTTCAAGATCTGGCAGAGTACATTGCCAAGGTATCAGATACATCTCAGGGCGAGCCGTATTCCAGATCCCGGAATATGATAGAGCGCGATCCGGAAACAAAGGTAATGAAACGCAGGACATGGCAAAAGGATATTAAGCCTCCAAAAGGATATTACGTGGACAAGACCTCCATTGTGGAGGGAATCAATCCAGTAACCGGATACCCATATAGATACTACACATTAATCAAGATAGGGGGGGATACGAGTGTACAAGGTAAACATATACATCGAGGCGGATAAAAAAGCACCGCAACGACTGGAGAGAAGATACTGTTTCCTCCTAGAGTACATCCGCAAGAGCGGAAAAGCAGAAACAAGATTTGCCTCGAAGAAAGCATGGAACACTTACAACGCAGCAGTCATAGAGGCCACCGTTGAAGCCTTAAGAAGATTAGATCAGAACTGTGAAGTGTTGATTTATACAGACAACAGATATGTAAAAGGAATGTTTGAGACACAGCTGGATACATGGGAAAAGAAAGATTTTAAAGCGAGTACCGGAAGGGATGTTGCTCACAGAAAAGAGTGGGAGAAAATCAGCGCATATAGACGGCAGCACATCATAAAGTTTGTTGGGAATGACTGGGAACATACAAATTTGCTTCGAGAGGAGATGGAAAAATGCAAAGCGAACTAGAAATTGCCAAAAAAGAAGCTAGATCCATGTATGACGGAGCTGATAGGGGTAGATACATAGGAGAGGAGCAGTTAAGGGGCACAACTTACTACTTTTATTACAATGGACACGAATATCTGTACGAAACAGATTACGACCGAAAACAAGAGGAAAAGAGGAGAAAACGCGATGAAGAAAGAAGAAAGACTAAGACGAGAAGGTATGGCTTACGCGCTTAGAGTAGCAAAAGAAAAAGGAATTGAAGCATTGGAAAGTGACATGAAAGCAAGGGGAATCTTAGAACTACCTCTTGCGATGAAAAGTTATGACGGAATGAGAGAACTCTACAATATGCTTGCAATGCGGATCGTGTCCACGATTAAAACAACAACACTGTGGACGTTGTATGACAAATACGGCTGGAGGAAAAAGAGAATCGGAGACTTTGAAAAGGAATTAAATAAAGTCTGCGCAGACTGTTTGGAACTGGACCGCTTTGGAGGGAGCTATGTGAGAGTAAGCGACTATGCAGAAGAACTCAAGGAAACATGTGATGTAGACCTCAATTTTGAAATTTTAAGCCAAATTGACGAGGAAAACACCAAAGCAAGAGGGCAATATATCTCTGTCGAGGCAGTAGCAGAAATCCTACGCACTGCCGGATTAGACGAAGTAGCAGATGAAATCATCAGAAAGGTGGAGGAGAATAGGTAAAACTCAATTGCGAAGAAAGCATTGAAAAATCAATGCGAGAAGCAGTTTTGGAATAGATAAAATCATGATTTTATGGGGAAAAAGGAGGGGCGAGACATGGCAGAAATGATGTTCCCGAAGCCGGGGAAAAGGAAAAAGACCAAAAAGAAGACAAAATCCATCATGCACAAAAAAGACGGAACATGTTATCTATGCCGCCTATCTGGAAACTACGTGAAGCACGCTTGCGTGCAAGAACACCATATCTTTCCAGGAGCGGACCGGCAAAACAGCGAAGAAACCGGATTGAAAGTATATCTCTGAGTGCGACATCACACCTCCGGACCGGAGGCAGTACACAACAATAAAGAAAATGATCTGATCTTAAGGAAACTTGCGCAGCAGGCTTATGAGTGTATTCACACCCGAGAGGAGTTTAGAACAAAGTTTCAAGAGGATAATCTGACCGGAATTGTGGATAACACACCGGAACCCAAACAGGAAAAGTGGACAGATGGATTCCATTTTCTTGATGAAGCCTTATGATCTAAGGATTTAATATATCACAGTAACTCATCAACATATCGGAGGAGGGGCAGATCGCCCCTCAGAAAGGAGCCGAAAATGAAACGAGACAAAGCGGTAAAGAAGATATTGGAAAAGGGAAAGCCCTGGCAGAGGTTGGTATTAATGCACCTGATGCGAGCAAGAATGGATTTCGCCCTCTCTGCGGAAGAAGAGAGAGCCCAGGAAGAGATCGAAAAAATCATAAATAAATTTGTAAATAAAACAATAAAGGAGATTAACAGTGAGGTCTGACATGCCACCACACAAGAAACGCTGCGCAAAGTGCAAATACAGCGTAAAACTGCAATCCACAGTCTTATGTGACTATTTGGAGAAAACCGGTCATAGAAGAGACTGTGACGCAGAAACATGTACAAAATTTGAATCAAGAAGGAGAAAGAAAAATGATTAAAACAGAAAGAGGAACAGTAGAAATCAAAGGAGAAATCAGTGAGATTTTAACAGACTTTGAAATGACTGGACGAGCAATGAAAGAAGTCTTAATACGAGAAATGGGAGAAGAAAAAGCAATAGAAGAATGGAAAAAAGTAATAGAAAACTCTGAAAAGAGCGTGGAAGAAAGAACAAAGGAAATAACGGAGAGAATAGCCGAAGAAATTAAAGAAGGCATCCGAAAAATGCTGAAAGGCGAAAAATGAGAAGAGCCAGACTGGTGGGAAGAGCCGTGTGGCTCTTTCCGGGCAGAAGCCGATAAGAGGATGCGGAAGGAGAAAGAGAATGATTTGGATCAAAGAAGGAAATTTAGAAATAACAGGAACAGTGGAGGAAGTCAGAGCAGATTACACCATAATAACAAAAGCAGTAAGGAATAGTCTGGCCAAAATGATTGGAAAAGAAAATGCTGATAAAGAGTTGGATAAAATGGTGGCATTGGCCAAAATGGAAATAGATGACTTGGTGGAGGCTTGCTCGAAAGGAGCGACACCGGAGGAAAAAGAAGAACTGAAAAGAATACTGAAGGAAGAGACGGGAGAAAATTAGGAAATGGAAACAAGGATGGACAGAATCACAACTAGAATGATGGAGCATATCTGTGATAATCTCTGCAAGTATCCAGATCAGCTGAACGAGGAAGAGTTAGAAGAAAAATGCGCAGAATGCAAGATGGGAAAATATGTATGCGACATCTTAAACCACCACAACAAATGCAAAGAGATCTGCGAGGAGTGTACAGATTGCAGATGGCAGCAGTTAAATGGCGGCACTTGCAAAGGTGGTAAGGCGAGATGTGGGCAGTTTGTCAAAGAAAGGGCATAAGAAGATGGAGAGATTAACAATTCCGGACGAGAAAATCGATGGAGGAATGAAAAGAACTTGTGTTGATAGCAGAGAAGTAAAAAAATATGCCATGACATTATACTGGGCGCTGAAAAAATATGAAGATACCGGACTTACACCGGAACAAGTGCACGAGCTGAAAGAGCGATACACGAAGAAGAAGCCAGACGAGAATGGATGCCCAGAGAAAACACATTATAAATGTCCTAATTGTGGATACATATCATTAACGATATATGCAGATGGGTATTGTCTTGGGAATATGCCGAATTACTGCGAACAATGCGGACAGAAAATTGATTGGAGCGAGGTAGAAAATGGACGAGAAGAAAGTTAGAGAAGCAATAAAGGCTATGAAAAATCAAATTGCGATCATACAAAAAATACCGGAGTATTTGGGACTGAAAGAAAAAACTGATAAGCAAATAGAAGAACGACAAACTGCAATCGAAGCACTGGAAAAGCAGTTGCCGAAGAAAGTAGTAGATAAAACTCTAGTCAAAGATAACGGAATTGTAGTTGGTCATATTGGCAAATGTCCATGTTGCAATGAAATTATCGAAGATACAACGAACGTTTGTGATTGTGGACAGAAATTAGATTGGAGTGAGTAGCGTGGAAGAATTAAAGGAATGCCCATTTTGTGGAGGAAAAATCAAAAAGGTTATATCACCGATACGACAAACAGCGATGTTCGTATGTGATAAATGCGGAGCGGATGTTTGCTTCTATGGAGCGGAATATGAACCAAAAGCAACAAAAGCATGGAATAGGAGAGCAGAAGAATGAAAGAACAAACATTTGAAGATATCCTATACATGATTAAAAGATCGTGCGACAAGAATTTTTACAAAGGCACTGATTACGATGGAATGAAACCGGAAATTGTAAGGTGTGCAACAGATATTTACATCGAACAGATGCGACAGCAAGGAGGAAAGGAAGATGAACAGAGAAAACATTTTTAAAGCAAATATCTAAGATTAGAAGATATTTTCCGATGGGACGGAAGGCTATTTATGAAAGTTACCAATCGTTATGATAATTACTATCCAAACGCCTATGATTTTGATAAACATGTGTTAACAGATTTTGAAGAGGAAACAGAAGTAGAAGCTATTCCGGCAGAACTGATTTTGCATGAGAAAGGGTGGTCTGAATAAATGAACGTACTAGAAAAGATTTTAGAAGAAATAAATGAAAAAATTAAATTCGCTGAGAGAATGATGGTGGAGAAACCGTGTGACAAGTTAGATGAAATTGCAAATGATACAGCGGAATCATTTATAAGCGCGTACGAAGCTTGCGGTGAAACCATACGCTCTCACATGGATGAAATCCCAAACTGTGAAGGATGCAGCAGGAGAAAGTGGTATCAAAAAGGAATTGAGGACGGAAAGAAAGATAACGACTGGATTCCAGTAGAAGAGAAGCTACCAGAAGTTGGCGAAATAGTAGAAGTTACAGTGCACTCATCAGAATGGATCGCGGATTACAGTTCGGGCTGGGTTCCGGAGGAAGAAAAAACATACCATGCAGAAGAACATAATGTATATTACGGATATTTAAACGGCAAAAGACAATGGGTATTTTACGATGACGAGAACTCGGAAAATATTTGCGAAAAAGAATTTGGAACAGACAAAGGCAGAGTATACGATGTTGTGACAGCGTGGAGATTAAAACCAGAACCATATATCAAGAATCCAAAATAGACACACCCTTAGCATTATAAGCAGCTTGCAGGAATGTGTGTATCATATCAGTGGTCATCACCATTCCTTCGGGGATTTGAAAGGAGAATGGATTGTCTGGAATGGAAAGAAATTCTTGGTACAGTAAAAATGTTTCATAAGACTCATATTTTTGATAATCGAACATAGAAATGCCTCCTTAGATAAAAAAGAATTGATAAGCCAATTATAACATCCAAGGAGGCAGCGGTAAAGGAGGGAAGCCGATGAATAAAGAAGGATATAAAGATCCAACAGCAGACAGAGCGATCGCGCACGCAGAACACATCCCAAAGCATGTCAGGCAGGTATTAGATGTGCTAGAGCAGGCAGCAGGAATCGCCGGGTTTCGGATCAAGAGCATAGAAATCCAAGACCGGGCGACAAAAGAAAGGTTCAGACGGCGCGGATGAAGAGGAGAGTATAAAGAGTTAAGTGTCGCGGAGTATTTGACAAGAAAGGGGCTAAACATTGGACAAGGCAATATTAGTTGAATACACGGCAATGAGAGAAGAAATAAAAGATATAAAGAGGAGAATAAGAACTCTTGAAAAAGAAATAGAAAATATAACAGTAGTATCCGATTCCGTGAAAGGAACACGACCAGACGGAACGTATGGAAGCATTAAGATTACAGGTTATCCATTTCCGGAAGAGGTTAAAAAGAAAACGTACCTGAAAAGATATAAAAGGAAATTGGAAGAAAAGGAAGAAGAACTGTTGGAGCTGATGACAGAAGCAGAAGAGTACATTGAGAGTATTCCAAAAAGTGAACTCAGAATAATGTTTAGGATGTATTTTATAGACGATATGACATACATACAAGTAGCAGAATACATGAATAGAATATTTCCCAAACGGAAAGTAAAGTACACGGATGAGAATGTAAAGAAAAGAATCCAAAGATTTTTCGAAAATTTTGAAAATGTCCCACAATGTCCCGAAGAAAAGTAGTAATATGTTATTGCTACAAAGTAACTACTTCGTGAATTTTAACTCTTACCCGAGGCGACCGAGAAAAGGTTGCCTCTTCTCACGTTACGGATACTTAATTCAGGGGCAGAAACACCAGCTCATAACTGGTAAGTCATCGGTTCGATTCCGATAGTATCCACTTAAATTTAGTAAAACTCACCTGAAAAGTATTGACATATGGTAAACCATATGTTATTATATACTTGTAAGGAGGTGAGAAACAGATGAGCAAAAAGAAAAAGAAAAAGAAAAAGAAAAACTCCATAGATTGGATTGAAGTGCTAGTTCAAACAATCACAGGAGTTGTTTCTGGAGTGATAGCCGGAATTATTACTTGGCTAATCACAAAATAATGAAAGGCAAGAGGGGATAAAACCTCTCTTGTTAAATAAAATATAACACGATTGTTCATCTGTGTAAAGCTATGAGAATAGAAATAATTGTAGCAGTTGTAGTTGCAGTGGTTGCTGGATTAGTTGGGAAAAAAATATATCGGAAGTGGAGGGGTGAACATGCCAAAAGGTAATCCGACTCCACAAACAATAGCATCAGAGAAGTACCAGAAGAAAGCTGGCTGGATGACAAAGGGGTTCAAACTGAAAAGAGAATTAGTAGAACAATTTGAATCCGCCTGTAAGGAAGCGGGAGTCAGCCAAGCTGGAAAGATAAGCGAACTGATGAAAGAATTTATTGAAGAAGTGAATAGTAAATAATAGTGAAGCATCTGGCGAAAGCCGGGTGCTTTTCTACGTCCTGAGCAAATGACGGTAAAAGGCTCTAGGCAAAAGCCTATTTTGCGCAAAAAAAGGAGTGCAGATAGCATTAAAGGAAAGTGCGGTCCGTGAGAGCGGGTGCGTTGTTAGGTTCGAATCCTGACCTGCACACTGTGCGATGTAGCACATATACATAGCAGGATAGAGCAGTTGGAAGCTCGCCAGTCTCCTTAGCTGGAAGTCGGAGGTTCGAGTCCTTCTCCTGCAAGTCAACAAGGAGGTGTCATGACAGAACACGACATTGAGTTTGTAAAAAAATGCATAAAAGAAAACATACATAGATTCTACACATGGAGCAAATGGAAAACGAAACGAGAAGAAGTCCTGAAGCTTGATAAATATGAATGCCAGATATGTAAGAAGAGAGGAAAATACAAGAAAGCTACGACGGTTCATCACGTAAATTATGTGAAGAAGCATCCGGATAAAGCATTGGAAATCTGGTATTACTTTAAGGGAGAGAAAAAAAGAAATCTTATAAGTCTATGCCATGAATGCCATGAGGAAGTACATGGATACCGTAAAAAAGAAAAGAAGAAGCTATTGACAGAAGAGAGATGGTAAAAAATGAGAGAGTACCCCCGGTCGAAAAAAATCGGGTTTTAATTTGGCCATAAGAGACCGGTGGGTGCTCTTGACAAAAGAGATTTTTCCGCGCGCGCGTGAAGGAGGGGTGGTCTAAGGGCTAGAAAAACGAGAAAAGAAATATTAAGAGAAGAAATCAAAGATGACCTTTTGGAACAGTTGGCCAAGAATGGGACCACTGGGAAATATTACATCGACTTAGTAGATAAATATATGGATTTTTGGGATCTGGAAAATGACCTGATCGCAGACATAAAAAGGAGAGGGGCTGTTGTCAAATACGACAATGGCGGAGGTCAAAAAGGACAGAAGAAAAATGACTCCATAGATCAGAGAATTAAGGTAAGTGCGCAGATGCTGAAAATACTGGATAGCATTGGAATTAAGCCAGTTTCCGGAGATCCGGGAGATGATGACGATGAGCTGTAAAATTCATCCGTATATCCAGGAATGGATTGATATTGTTGAGCACAAAACCTATGCAGTGTGCGAGGATCAGGAGCTGTTGGTTAAGCATGTAAAATGGTGCTTCGAAAACGAAGATATTTTTGTCGATGAGGAGCAGTTTGAAAAGTATATGGGACTTACCAAATACTTCCCATTTGAGGATATTTTCCCCTGGCAGAAGTTTGTGATCGGGCTGCATGACTGCACATATTGGAGCAAATCAGGGCTGCCGAGATGGCCGGATTTGTTCTGCATGTTGGGGAGAGGAGCGGGGAAAGATGGTACGATTGCGGTGGAATCTGCGTGCTTAATGTCCCCTTATAATGGTATCCGGGAGTACGATGTTGATATTTGCGCGAATAATGAGGACCAGGCGATGCGGCCGGTGCAGGATGTTATCAATGCCTTTGAGCAGCCGTCTGTCGTAAAAAAGCTAAAGAAGTTTTTTTATTGGACAAAAGAAAAAGTAGTGAGCCTGAAAACAAAAAGCGTTATGCGAGGCAGAACGAACAGCCCGAAGGGAAAGGATGGTTTACGATCTGGAATCTGCATCTTCAACGAGATCCATCAATACGAAGATTATAAGAATATTAACGTATTTACAACTGGTCTTGGAAAAAAGAAACATCCGAGAAGATCTTACTATACTACAAATGGGGATGTCCGGGAAGGCCCCCTGGATGATCTGCTGGAAACAGCAGAAGGAATCTTGCGGGGAGGAGAACCGGATAATGGACTTTTACCATTTATTTGTAGGCTGAATAAAAAAGAAGATGTCGATGACGAAGCGAATTGGCCAATGGCAAACCCATCTCTTCCGTATTTGCCAAACCTGCTGGAGGAGATCCGGAAGGAATACCGGGAATGGAAGAAGAATCCAAGAAGACTGCCAGCATTTATGACAAAGCGAATGAATATCCCAGAAAACGCAGAAGAGATGAGCGTAACAGATTGGGAGAACATAGCAGCCACCAATATTATTCTTCCAAATTTGGAACGATGGAGCTGCACTTGTGGAGTGGACTATACAAAATTAAATGACTGGGCTTCGGTGGATCTGCATTTTAGAGACGGAGACCAAAGATATGATATAAGCCATTCCTGGATGTGTCTGCAATCAAACGATCTGGAGAGAATAAAAGCTCCGTGGAAAGAATGGGCAGATATGGGAAGACTGACTCTGGTAGATGAAAATGAGATACATCCATCAGTAATTACGGAATATATTCAGCAAGCAAAGAAAAAGTATAATATAAAAAAGCTTGCAGTTGATGATTTCCGGTTTGCATTATTGGCAAAATATTTAAAAGAGATAGGGTTTGATCTGAAAATAAATAAAAATCTGAAACTAATCAGGCCGTCAGATGTCATGAGGGTTGCTCCGGTAATTGACAGTTGCTTTATAAATCGGTGGTTTAACTGGGGAGATGCACCGGAGCTTCGGTGGGCAACAAACAATGCAAAGCTGATCAGGCATGGGAGAAAGATAGGAAAAGAAGATGATGCCGATATGGGAAATTTTGTGTATGGGAAAATTGAAGCAAAAAGCAGGAAGACAGATCCGTTTATGGCATTGGTAGCGGCAATGACCATAGAAGATGAGTTGCCACAGAAGAGACCAAAGCCAATCCCGGCAACAATGGTATACAGCTATTAAGGAGGTGAGAGTAGGAAGTTAAGCATAAAAGACTGGCTGATCAAGAAGTTGGGAGTCGGAAATATCAGCATTAACATGCAAGATATTATGGATGACAAAGAGGTGCAGGGAGCAATCTATGAGATCCACCTTAGAGAGCTTGCTTTTTGGACTTGCGTAAATAAAATTGCAAATGCAGTGAGTAAATGTGAGTTTAAGACTTATGTTAAAGGAAAAGAGGTTAAAGATGCAGAGTATTATCTTTGGAACTATGAACCGAATCAAAATCAGAATGCAGCAGGATTTGTGAACAAACTTATTGGGAAATTGTACAGAAACAATGAATGCCTTGTCGTGGAAGTAAACCGAAAACTGTATGTGGCTGATTCTTACTGCAAAGAAATTTTTGCTTTGAAAGATTACAAGTTTAGCGGAATTGTCATTGACGGATATGAACTGTCGGAAACATTGGAAATGTCGGATGTCATGTTTTTTGAACTGAACTCAAATGATATGAGAAAACTGATGAATGGAATGTATGAGACGTACTCCAAATTGATTGTGTATGCGCAGGAAGCGTACAAAAAATCAAGGGGGAAAAAGGGGATTTTAAATGTAGAAGCAATCGCTCAGGAAGATGATAATTTCAACGAAAATTTCAATCAGTTAATGACGGAACATTTCAAGAACTTTTTCAGCAAAGAAAATGCGGTGCTCCCATTATTTAAGGGATATAACTATCAGGATATATCAGACAGTGGAAAGACATATTCCACTGAGTCTACAAGAGATATTAAATCACTTGCGGACGATATATTTGAGTTTACTGCAAGAGGATTTTCCTTCCCACCGAGTCTTGCAAAAGGAGATGTGCAGGATACCGGAAAAGCGATTGATGAGCTATTGACTTTTGTCGTGGATCCATTAATCAAGATGCTGCAGCAGGAGATCAACCGGAAGCGCAATGGGTACAAAGGATTTAAGGATGGAACGTACATCAAAATTGAAACACTTGCGGTAAAACATATTGATATTTTTGACATCGCAACACCGGTAGACAAGCTGATCTCCAGCGGAGCCTTTACGATCAATGATATTTTAGAGGTGCTCGGAAAACCTCGGATTGAAGAGGAATGGGCAAATCAGCACTTTATGACAAAGAATTACAGTAAGATTCAAGACCTGCTTGCAGGATTGGATAAAAATGATGCTCAGTGAAAGGGGTGAGAAAAGGAAGAACATTACAAATTGGAGAATGGAGCCAGTGCAGTCAGAGAATAAAATTCTTCTGTACATCTATGACGATGTAACAGAATATGGAGAATTTGATTGGAATGCGTGGGAATACAAAGACTCTGAAACATCTGCTAAGTATTTTGCAGAGAAACTTTCAGATATTCCGGAAGGGCAGACAATAGAGCTGCATATCAACTCCAATGGCGGATCTGTAAAAGAGGGAGTAGCAATCTATAACCTCCTGAAGCAGTGCTCGAACAAAAAGGTCGGCATTGTGGACGGGGTGGCACACAGCGTTGCATTTTTAATTTTGCAGGCATGCGATGAAAGAAAAATGTGTCTGGGAACAACAGCGCTTGTCCATGATATGTGGATGTATTGCTCTGGAAACGCAGCGCAGCTTAGAAAGTATGCCGATGATCTTGATGATATGATGGAAGCAAACCGGCAGGTGTTTTTGGAAAGAGCAAATATCAGCGAAGAAGAACTGATTGAACTGATGCAGAATGAAACGTATCTGACACCGGATAAAGCTTTGGAATACGGCCTGATCGACGAGATTATGAATAAAAAAACAGAAACAGCAGGAAATGAAGAAATTTTGGAAAAGCTGTCCAGCATGCAAAGGCAGCTGAATAGCCAGGAGAGCTTCCGGCAGCAGATCGCAAAAATGAAAGAGCGACAGCAGAAAAAGCCGGAGAAAAATAAAATTTTAGAACTTTTTAAAGGAGGAACAATACAAGGAAAAATTTAGACGTAATTGAAATGGAAAAGAAAGCTATCGTACAGAAAATGAACGATGCAATCAAAGACGGGGATCCAGAACAGTTTCAGGCAGCGTTTGTGGAGCTGTGTGATAAGATCCAGGAGAATGTTTTAGAGCAGGCAAAAGCGATTGTAGTAGAAACAGATCAGAAAATCTTATCCGACAGAGGTGTTAGACAGCTGACATCAAAAGAGAGAGAATATTATCAGAAACTCTCCGAAGCAATGAAAGCACCGAATCCAAAGCAGGCAGTAGAAAACCTCGATGTGGTGATGCCATTTACAATCTTGGATAAAGTATTTGAGGACTTAAAAACAAATCATCCGTTACTGTCCAAAATCCAGTTTACTTCCGTGACTGGTCTGACAAGAATGATGATGAATACCAACGGATATCAGAAGGCAGCATGGGGAAAACTCTGCGCAGAGATTATCCAGGAACTCACATCCGGATTCAAAGAAGTGGATGTAACATTAAGCAAATTATCTGCGTTCCTTCCGGTTTGCAAAGCAATGTTAGATCTGGGACCAGAATGGTTAGACAGATATGTGAGAGAAGTGTTGTATGAAGCACTTGCGAACGGACTGGAAGACGGTATCGTAAACGGTACTGGAAAAGATATGCCGATTGGAATGACAAGACAAGTAGGTGAAAGCGTATCTGTAAAAGGTGGGGAGTACCCGGAAAAGAAAGCGATCAAAATTACAAAATTTGATGATGTACAGCTTGGAAAACTGGCTGCAATCATGGCGATCAATGAAAAGGGACAGTCAAGGGCAGTGGATTCGTTGATCCTTGTAGTAAACCCAGCAGATTATTTCAGTAAGGTGCTTCCAGGAACACAGAGACCAGCTCCGGGCGGTGGATATGTGAGCACATTACCATTCCCGATTGATGTTATCCAGTCTCCGGCGGTGGCCGTAGGAAAAGCAGTGTTCGGAATGTCGAAACTGTATTTTATGGGATCTGGAATCGAAAACGGAGGAAGAATCTTATACTCTGATGATTACAGATTTTTAGAAGACGAAAGAGTATATCTGATCAAGATGTATGGACATGGATTTGCGATAGACGACAATGCATTTGTATTACTGGATATCACGGAATTACAGCGTGCAAGATACGAAGTGGAAGTGGTGCAGCCAGAAGAGAATGTAGAAAATGCAAATCTTGCAGATCTTAAGATCGGAGGACATACACTTACACCGGAATTTGCAGAAGGAACACTGACATATACTTTGACTACAACAGATGCATCCAACACAGTGCAGGCGATCGCAGCAGACACGACAGCGGAAATCGAAGTGAAGTTTAACGACAAACCGATTGCGAACGGAAGCAGAGTAACTTGGCAGGAAGGAGCCGGAAACGTTGTGAAAGTAAATGTAACAGATGGAAAGACAACAAAAGAATACCAGGTCACTGTAACAAAGAATAAGGAGTAAAGATGGACAGATTACTGGATGATGTAAAAAACTTTCTGGACATCACTTGGGAAATGGAGCTCGGAGAGCGAAAAAAGCTCTCCGGGATCATTGAACGTGGAAAAGCATACTTAAAAGGGAAAATCGGGAGATGCAATTTCGAGGAAGAGACACCGGAAAAGGATCTGCTTTTGAATTACTGCATGTATGCGCGAGCCGGTCAAGTAGATGAATTTGTAAAAAATTACAAACAAGAAATCATTGCATTACAGATCCACAACTGGAGGGAACATAATGCCAAGATGTAAGGAAACAAAATTTATTACATTTAACGATGGGTGTCTGGAAGTATGCAAAGTCCAGGGACGAAAAATTGTGGAAACAAAGCAGGAACATGTACGGTTTGGATTTCGAACGGTTGGGGTCAAACGATTTTACGAAGCAAAGGTACTATCAAGCCAGATTGATGAAGTAGTAGCTGTCCTGCCGATGGAAGATATATCAACGCTGGATGTGTGCATAATCCGCGGGATGCAGTATAAAATTGTGCAGATCCAGAATAAATATGACCAGACACCTCCGTGCATGTTTCTGTCACTGGAAAAGATTACAACACTCTATGAGGATGTGAGAGAATATGGCTAAAATTGATATTGATGAATTGGCGATCGCAGTAATCAATGAGTTGGATGCCTATCGGGAAGATGTAATGGAAGTGGTGGAAAAAGCTGTAAAAGAAACAGCAAAGCAGACGGCAGCTGAACTCAGAACGACATCTCCGGAAAGAGATGGAGATTATAAAAAGCATTGGACATACAAACGAGATGCCAAGCTGAAAGGCAGATACAAGTTTAATACGGTAGTATATTCTAAAAAGCCATCCTATCGCATCACACACTTATTGGAACATGGACATGCGAAAAGAAATGGTGGAAGAGTGGATGGAATCCCGCATATCAGTATTGCAGAAAAGCATGCAAAGGAAATTTTGATGGAAAGGTTAAAAAGAAGCCTATGACACAAGAAAAAGTAGAGAGAATATTGCAGGAAATAGGAGTTGAATATAGGTATCATCATTTTGAGACGGAGGAAGCAGTAAATCCTCCGTTTATTTGTTGGCTGATACCGGGAAGCAATAATTTTTCGGCAGATGGAAAAGTCTATTTTAAAAGTAACAAAGTAAACATAGAGCTTTATACAGACCAAAAAGACTTTGAACTGGAAAAACAGGTAGAGGAAATACTCGACAAATATGGACTGTTTTGGCAGAAAGACGAACAGTATATCAAGTCGGAAAACATGTATGAAGTTTTGTATGAAGTGGAGGGAAAGTAAGGAAAGAAAGACTGGCACAGAAAAAAGATAAAGTAAAGTTTAATATCCATAATGCACATGTTGCGTTATTACAGGAAAGTGAAGGAGGAGATATCACATTTGATACTCCTTTTGCATTGCCTGGATCCGTGTCACTCTCTCTAGAAGCACAGGGAGAACTGACACCATTTTATGCTGATGGTGTAAAATATTATGTTTCTTCATCCAACAGCGGATACGAGGGAGACTGGGAAGTGGCGATGATCACAGACGAGTTCCGGGAGAAGATTTTAAGCGAGTATATCGACAAGAATAAAGTAATGTTAGAAGAGGCGACTGCAAAAGTGAAGCGGTTTGCTCTTGGGTTTGAGATTGATGGAGATGTAAGGGGAACAAGATTTTGGTTTTATTGTTGCACATCGACACGTCCTACAACGGAATCGAGCACAACAGAGGATGCGATTGAGCCGACAACGGATACAGTAACAATTTCCGCATCGGCTGTACCAGTTGGGGAAGCCAAAAAAATGGCTGTCAGAGCAAAAACAACGGCAGAAACATCGGAAGACTTATACAACAAATGGTTTGAAAAGGTATATATTCCGGATCAGGAAGTAGCTTAGGGGGGGATTGGAATGCGAAAAACATTAGCGATCAATGGAGTGGAATGCAAGTTTAAGAGCTCTGCCGCAATCCCGCGTATTTATCGTCTGAAATTTGGAAGAGATATTTTTACAGACATGCAGAAAATTGGAAAACAGATCAAAGTGCAGGAAAAACTTAAGGAAGAAATGAAGAAAAAATGCGAAAAGGAAGGAAAAGAATTTGATGAGAGCGAATTTGAAAGCAGCCTTCCAATCGAATCGCTGGAAATGTTTGAAAACATTGCATTTTTAATGCACAAGCATGGCGATCCGGAACAGCCACAAGACATTGACGAATGGCTGGAGCAATTTGAAACATTCGATATTTATGAGATTCTGCCGGAGATCATGGATATGTGGCAGATGGAAAACAAACAGATGTCAATTCCAAAAAAAAAGAACGGGAAATAGATCGAGAAGTCAATACCGCTCTGTTCATGCTTCGGTGTGTGCAGTGCGGTATTTCTATTTCCGATCTTGAGCTATTAAGCATTGGAATGGTAAATGACATGTTTATCGAAATGAAAAACGATGATTATGATTATCCGAAAATCGCAACACAAGCAGACATAGACGCACTGTAAAGGAGGAAACAAGGGCAAGCAGAATCAAAGGTATCACGATTGAAATTGGAGGAGATACCACAAAACTAAATAAAGCTCTGGATGGTGTAGATAAAAAACTCTATGGAGTGCAGTCGTCGTTGCGAGATGTCAATAAGCTGTTAAAACTGGATCCTACAAATACGGAGCTGCTGAATCAAAAACAGAAGCTTTTGCAACAATCCATACAAGAAACCGAGACACGGTTAAAGACATTGAAGCAGGCTAGTGAGCAGGCGGCGAAGACAGCTGGAAATTACGATGCCTGGAAGCAGGCCTATACACCTATCCAGCAAGAAATTGAGAAGACCAACGGTAAGCTAGACACATTAAAGAAAAAAATGAAGTCTATGGAAGAAGCCGGAGAAATTGACACAGAAGAATATAAAGAGTTAAGCACAAAAGTAGAAGAATCCACGAAGAGTCTGGAAGAATTAAAACAGAAGAAAAAGCAGGTAGACGAAGAGTTTGGGCATCCGATCAGTCCAGAAGGAATGGATGCGCTGCAAAGAGAAATCGTTGAAACAACAAATGAGTATAAAGCTTTGCGAAAAGAGGTCGGAAGTGCAAACGCTGATCTTGCAAAGGTATCCGCGGTAACTGGAAAAGTTGGAGAAAAAGCAACGGCAGCAGGAAAGAAGATGCTTCCACTCACTGGAGCACTCGGAGGAATTGGAGTTGCATCTGTCTCTATGGCTAATAATTTTGAGGATGCAATGAGCCAGGCAGCAGGTGCGCTAGACAAACCGATGTCAGAAATGGAGGAGCTGCGGCAACTGGCGATTAAAACTGGCCAAGATACCATTTTCTCAGCAACGGAAGCTGGGAACGCGATCACAGAACTTGCAAAAGGTGGCTTGACGGAAGCCGACATCAAAGCAGGAGCATTACAGACTACAATGAATCTCGCGGCATCATCAGGAATGGGACTGGGAGACGCAGCAAATGTAGTTGTGCAAGCAATGGGCGCTTTTGGCCTAGAAGCAAACAGATCTGCAGAAGCAGCCAATGCTTTGGCAGGAGCGGCAGTAGCATCAACCACAGATGTTGAGCCTCTTACACAGGCATTAGCACAGTGTTCTTCAGGTGCGAAAAATGCAGGATGGACCATACAAGAAACGACTGCTGTACTGGGACGTTTTGCAGATGCGGGAATTGAAGGAAGCGATGCAGGAACATCTTTAAAAGTAATGCTGCAGAAATTGGCAGCACCAGCATCTGATAAAGCTGCAGACATGATCGAAAATCTAGGATTAAAAACAAGAGATTCGAGCGGGCAATTACTTGGTGCGACTGAAATGGCGCAAGAGTTACAAGACAAGTTAGGCGGATTAGATGCAGCGTCCAGAGATGCAGCATTATCTACAATTTTTGGTTCAGATGCTATGAGAGCAGCCACTGTGCTTATGAACAGTGGAGAAAAAGGACTGCAAAAGTACATTAAGGCAACAAACGATCAAGAAGCAGCGCAGCGTTTGGCCAACTCTCGGATGGGAGATGGATCCAGAGCAATCGAGGAGTTAAAAGGATCGCTAGAGACAGCTGGAATACAGATAGGAGATACGCTGGCTCCAATTATCCAAAAGTTGGCAGAAATTATCACGAATCTAGTAAATAAATTTTCTGCACTTCCGGAAGGAGTGCAGCAGGCAATTGTAATTATAGGGATTCTGGTAGCGGCAATCGGACCGCTGCTCATAGTGATCGGGAAAATATCAACCGGAATTTCCGCCATAACCGGTGCGATGTCGAAAATATCTGGAGTGGGCGGAACAATCATGAAAATGATAACAAAAATGAAGGGACTTGTAAAAAGTTTGTTCGGATTGATTATGGCTCATCCAGTGATTGCAGTCATAACAGCGATCGTGGCTGCATTGGTCGTACTGTACAACAAATGCGAATGGTTCCGGGATGCTGTAAATTCTGTTTGGGATGCGGTTAAGAAAGGATTTTTCGCGGCTTGGGATGGAATCGTTAAGTTTTTTACGGAGACAATCCCAGAGGCATGGAACAATACAGTAAGTTTCTTCAAGGGGATTCCAGAATGGTGGAATGGAATCTGGACAAGCGTAAAAACAAAATTTGAAGAGACATGGGCTGCCATGATGGCAAATCCGATTATAAATGCGCTTGTAACATACGTTTCACAAATGTTTGAAAATTTGAAAACAACGCTATCTGGAATTTGGGATGGAATCAAAACCGCGGCAGCAGGAGCATGGGAACTGATTAAAAATACAATACTGGGACCGGTGCTGTTACTCATTGATTTAGTTCTTGGAGATTTTGATAAGCTAAGAGAGGATGCAGAAAAGATATGGAGCAATATGCAAGAGGCAGCACAGAAATTCTGGAGCGGAATCGAGCAGGTTGTCACATCTTTGGTGGAAGGTATTGTAAATGCTGTAAAAATTAGATTTGAAGCATTGAAAAATACAGTTTCTGCAATTTGGAATGAAACGAAGAATGCTGCATCAAATATCTGGAACGGGATCAAGACAACAGTTTCCAATCTTGCAAACAATACAAAAGAGGCGGCCGTAAATGGGTTTAATGCCATGAAAGATGGGATTTCCAACGCAATCTCTTCAATCCCGGACATGATCCGGGGAATTTTTGATAAAGTCAGAGACATCATCGAAAATGTTATCTCAAGTGCGTGGGAATGGGGATCTGATTTTATCGAAGGGTTGAAAGAAGGGATCATGTCGGGAGTGAAAGGAATCATCAACACCATTGAAGGAATTGCAGACAAGATTAGATCACTCCTACATTTCTCACGGCCAGATGAAGGACCACTAAGGGACTACGAGACATGGATGCCGGATTTTATTGACGGAATGGTTAAAGGACTTGACAGAAATGTCTATAAAATATCAGATGCGGTGAGCCGTGTGGCTGGAACGATCAGCGATGGAATGGGAAGCCAGTCATTCCTTGCGGAAGCAGGAGGAATGAGCATTAACCTAAACAATGCTGTAAACGTGCAGATTGGGAACAAGAATTTTGACAGTTACATTGTAAAAACGGCTCAAGCGGGAATCGGAAGTGCGCAGCACGCAGGACGTAGAGCAAGGGGGCATTAAAGGTGTATCAGATCGAAATTAACAGAAGAAGGAATAGGGAGCTTGGGGTACTTGTAAGAGAGAGACCAAGTATCCCGTCTCCGGAATTTGAATATGAAGAAATTAACATACCCGGAAGAGATGGATCTCTCTTTCGGGAAACAAAAAAAGTAAAAGATATTGTAATCAATGTACCGTTTACCTTTGTAGATTATGAAAACTGGCAGGAAAGATTAAGAAACGTAAGGAAGTGGCTCTTACAAAAGAAGGATCACAAGCTTATCTTAAGCGATAACGAAGAGTATTTTTATCTGGTGAAACATGTAAAAATAAATGCGACTGAAAGAAAGGTAAAAGAGTCTGGCGAGTTTGATGTAGATTTTACATGTGCCGGATACCAATATCGGAGAGATGGGGCGTTGGAACATTCTGTCGCAGAGGTGGAGTACAATCCATATTACGAGTGCATGCCAATTTATAAGATCATAGGAGTCGGAGAATGCACCCTTGCTGTAAATGGCAAAAATATGATTGCCAACGTAAACGGACATTTGATCATTGATACAGATAGGATGCTGACATATCGTCAAAATGGAAAACTGGAAAATGCATCCGTCAAAGGAGACTACGAAGATCTGTATTTAGAAGAAGGAGAGAACATGATCCGAATCACACCGGGATTTGAATTAAAAGTAATACCGAACTGGAGGTGCTTATAAGGATACAAATTTATAAGCCAGAAAACACAAATTATGAGAACAACGGAGATATGCCTCTGATACCTACCACGGCAGAAGTAAAAGTGATACTAAATGGAAGCTGGCGGGGGATACTAAGCCATCCGATTGATGATGAGGGGCGATGGAAATACATTGAAGAGAATGCGGTTGTAAAGATGCCGTCATTTAATGGAGACCAACTATTCCGGGTGAAAAAGAAAGAAAAAACAGATGCAGGAATTGAAGCAGAGATGGAGCCAATCTTTATGGATGCAAAGGATGACTGCTTTCTGCTGGATATCCGGCCGACAAATAAAACTGGTCAGCAGGCACTTGATTTAATGACAGCTCCAAACAAAAAATACACCGGGAAATCGAATATTAAAAACCTATCAACAGCATATTACATGACAAAGAATCTCATCGAAGCGATTAACGGGGAAGATGAAAACTCTTTTATAAATCGCTGGGGCGGTGAGATTCTTTTTGACAATTACACCATTACAATAAATGACCATGTAGGACAAAACAGAGGGATGGAAGTCTTATACGGTAAAAATATTGCTCAGGATGGAATAAAAGAAGATGTGGACATCAGAGAGGTTGTAACAAGGATTATCCCAAAAGCCTACAACGGACACATGATCGAGGGCAATGAGCCGTGGATAGACTCCCCTTTAATTCAAAAATATCCGACAATCCATTATGCAGTAATGAGTTTTGAGGATGTAAAAATGGCAGAAGATGCTTCGGAAGATGATGAAAAGAATGGGGTGATCGTCTGCAAAACCAAAGAAGAGTTGAAAAAAGCATTGACAGAAAAGTGCAAAGAACAATATGAACTGGGGATAGATAAGCCGAAAATAAACTTAGATATAGATCTCGTACTGCTGAAAGATACAGAACTGTACAAAGACGTGCAGGATTTGGAAGAGGTGCAGATTGGAGATACAGTACATTGCAGGCATAAAAAGTTGGACGTTACAACGGATGCAAGGGTGATTAAGCTGACTTATGATTCCATCCAGAAAAAAGTAGTAGATGTAGAGCTGGGAGACTTTAAGCACGACTATTTTGACGATGTGTCAAGCATGGCAAATCGAGTAGAGAGTGCAATCAGGCCGAATGGCAGCGTTGTCGGAGAACAAGTGCAGGGCATACTGGACGGAGTTAAGACACAAATGCAGATCCAAAGCAGCAAAGCGCATAAGACGACCAAAAAGGCATTTTTGGCAGAAGACATTGATCCAGACAGCGAAACTTACGGTGCAATGTGCTGGGGAAGCATGGGACTTATGATTGCAGATTCAAAAAATCCAGATGGAAGCTGGAATTGGTCTACATTCGGAACTGGAAAAGGATTCTTTGCAGACTATATTGTCGCCGGGACAATGTTAGCCGATCGTATACGAGGAGGCGTCCTGGAAATAGGTGGACTTGATAACAAGTCAGGAGTTTTCAGGATGCTCGATGGTCAAAATAATACAATGACATTAATGGACAATTCCGGAATTCTGTCGAGAGGACGAATAAAAAGCGCTGACGAAGAAGGGCGAGCTGTAACAATTTGGCAAGGAAAGATTTATACGGAAAATGAAAAAGGGGAGCTTTGTGGACTTATAGAGTACAGAGAAGATGGGATGTATTTACAAAGCTATGGAGGAATAAATTCTGCTATCCATTTAAAAAAAGATGGATCCATGACGTTGGCAGCAAAAGAGCAGATGCATATAACCGCAAAAAAAATAACAACAGCTGCTGGAGAAGGAAAAACTGGAACAGCGGTGTTTTCAAACGGCACACATCTAAAATTTGATAAAGGAATTTTAATAGGCGGAGTAACGAAAGAAGGTGCATTTTAAGGGCTTGGACAATAGGTAATTTTTATTTGCAGATGTCACAAATGCAAGGGAATGCACAAGAGGTACTTGCATTCCTGGAAGCGAGAGGTTGGAGTTTAAATGCAATCGCAGGATTGTGTGGGAACATGCAAAGTGAGTCCAATATTAATCCCGGAATTTGGCAAAGCCTCCAGGAAGGAAACTATGCTGGAGGCTTTGGCCTGGTACAATGGACACCGGCAACCAACTACACCAACTGGGCAGGGGCAAACGGATACGGAATCACAGATCCAAATGGGCAGCTTACCTGGATTGATTCTATGACAGTTCCAGCCGGACAGTGGATTCCGACTGGGGCATATCCTTTATCATTTGACCAGTTTAAAGTAAGCGGAGAATCACCAGAATACCTCGCATCTGCATTTCTCAAAAATTTTGAGCGTGCAGGTGTGGAAGTAGAACAGGCGCGAAGGCAGCAAGCTCGCTACTGGTATGATTATTTGTCGCAGTATTCTGGCGGATCAGAAAAAATCAATGCAGCAGTTGATTGGGCATTGCAGATTGCAAATGATAATAGCCACGGATACGATCAGGGAAGTAGATGGGGACCTGACTATGACTGTTCTTCGCTGCTAATCCAAGCATGGGAAAATGCAGGAGTGCCAGTAAAAAGCGGAGGAGCTAGTTATACGGGTAATATGTACGGCGTATTTATTGCATGCGGCTTTACAGATGTTACGTCAAGCGTAGATATACAAGGTGGCGGAGGAATGATAAAGGGAGATGTTTTGTTAAACATCCAAAACCATACCGCTATGCATATCGGAAATGGACAAGTTGTCCAGGCAAGCCAAAACGAGTTTGGCGGAATAACAGGAGGGCAGACCGGAGATCAGACTGGCCAAGAGATTGGAGTCACCTCCTACTACAACTATCCGTGGGATCGCGTTCTTCGCTATCCGGGAGGAACCGGCGGTGGAGGGATCGGAGGAGTAATCTTACTAAGATGGATTCCGGGATAAGAAAGGAGAAAAAATGGAAGCGACGACAGTATTGGAGATGGACATAAGACGGGAAGGCATTATTCCAACTATCCAAGCGGTGCAAGCAGATAGCGGAAGAAGCGTGCGATGCAACATTGCAGGAATAACGGGCATAGATGGAAGAGCAAGAATATATTGCAGAAAACCAAGCGGAAAAGAGACTTATACTGATGCAACTATTTTAAGTAGCAATTGCATAACATTTGAGCTTACAGATCAGATGCTGGCAGAAACAGGGAATACACTAGGGCAAATACAAGTTTTAAGCACAAACAAGAATATTACGACATTCAAATTCAAAATAGAGGTGAGCGAGAATAAAATTATGCAATCGAGCATCACTTCCTCGGATGATTATAAGGCGCTAATAGAAGCACTGGGAAGAGTTGAAAAATTTGATCCCATTGAAATTACTAACGAAGAGATTGATGCCCTTGCAAGTGAGGTGAGCATGTGATTGTAATTGATTGCAAAACAGAAGAATATGCAAAAGAAAGCTTAAAGCAATGGGATTACGGCCAAGAGGTATTGCTCACAGGCCTTGAAATCCAAACAGAAACAATAGAAGTGCACTTTGCTCTACGCGGCGAAAATGAAGCGCTGATTGTGATTGGGACGGTAAATGACGGAGATATAACCGCGAAAATCCCAAATGAATTGTTGAGAGTAGGGAAAAACATAATAGTTTATGTTTATGTAACTGCACCGAATTTTGGAAAAACAACTTATGAAGCGGAAATAGAAGTCGAGAAGAGAGCCAAACCGCAAGATTATGATGCTCCGGATGAACAAGATTTATTGCGTCAGATTATTTCGGAATTGGATACAAAAGCAGATGACATGAAATTGGAAGGAAATGAATTGCAATTAATGTCGAAGAAGAAAGGAATTGGATCTAAGATCAGGCTTCCTTCAGGTGGCGGAGATATAACAAGTATTACAAATAAAGAAATTGATGAAATTATGAAAGGGGAATAAAAATGCCAAGAAAAAAAGTGACAAAAGCTGCAGCACTGGCAGCAGGGAAAAAGTATCTAGATCAGGAGGGACTTGCACACCTGGTACAGAAAAATGATGCAAGATATGTACATCAGGAGGAAGGGAAAGGCTTATCCCAAAATGATTTTACAGACGAATACAAAAAGATTGTAGATGATTTGAATTACAAGCCGATTGCAATCGACAGCTTTGCGAACAACAAGAATACAGTAGAAATTGGATCCACAGTCACAGACGTTACATTAACATGGGCTTACAACAAAAAACCGAAATCAGCAAAATTAGACAATGAAGTTTTGGATGTGAATTTAACTACAAAAACACTAGCAGGACAGAGTATCAAAACAAATAAGACATGGACTCTTTCGGCAACGGATGAAAGAGATAAAACGGTAACAAAGACTACCGCAGTGACATTTTTGAATGGGGTGTACTGGGGAGTAGCCGAAAATACACTTAATCCTGATACTGGATTTGTCTTAAAACTAACAAAAGGGTTGCAAGCTAATAAAGCGAAGACATTCACGGTAACCGCGGGTGAAGGACAGCATATTTACTACGCCTTACCTACAAGATATGGAGAGGTAACATTTAATGTTGGAGGATTTGACGGTGGATTTACAAAAGTAAAAACAATTGAATTTACAAATGCAAGTGGACACACGGAATCTTACGATATCTATAAATCCGATAATGCAAACTTAGGCAAACAAACTGTTGTATGTAAATAAGGAGGATCATATGGATGTGGAAACACAAGGAAGTATCTCGCTTTTATCCAATAAAGAAAAACTATCACTAAAGGTAAAAGGAAGCGGAACTATAGTTGTACGCATCGGAAGCGAAAATAAAAATTATGAATTGAATGGAAAAGATGAGACGATTATAGAGCATACTTTCGGCGACCAGAGAGAGGTAGAGATACAAAATGCAAAAATAATAAGCGAAATAAACGTGGCGGAAAATGGAATTAGCAGCATAATATTAAACGGTTGTTCGAAATTGAACAAACTTTTAATATACAACAATGAAATCCGAAAGTTAGACTTATCACAAGCAGCAGAGATACAATACGTCCACATGCAAAATAATCCAATCTGCAAAGATAAGGCAGCGATGGAAGCTATGATCTCATCACTTCCAGATAGAAACTATAAAGCATTTGGATCAATTGTAATGTATGATTTTATTCCGCCAAATAATGCGCTGAATGAAGAACAAAGCTCCATAAGAAACTTGCGAAAAGAGTTGGAAAAAACATCTATTCCCAAAGATTGGTACTTTGGATCTGCTATCTTATATCATCCGAGCGAAAAGAATAAAGTGCCAAACACAGCGATTATGTCAAATGTTGTAGACATTTGGGAATCTGCTGAATATGGTGAAGGTGCTGTATATGCTAGTTTATATGAAATGTATGTTCCAGACCAAACTTCGGAATGGAATAAAGATGTGTTTTTGTCAAAATATGATATTACTTCTACAGGCGAAATTGTGGAGTCTACTCAGACAGATTCAAACACTTCTTATGATACAGGCCATGGAATTTCCACTAATTCTATTTTAATTAGCCAAGGAAATGAAATGTATGGATTGATGCCAAAGGCTAAATGCGTTGCGATCATGAGGAAGGACAATGCGATTGGAAATACAAGTGATTGGTATTTCAGTCCAAATGTGTTTAACAAATTAACGGAATTGGAAAGATTAGATTTTGTTTTCACCGCGACCACATATACAACTGACAGCGAAAGAAATTACGAAGCATACGAACAGTCTATTAGAAAATGCCTAGATAGACACAAAACATTATTTTTTATCTGCTCGATGAATAGCGGAGATGATGATATAAGCACAAAAGATCCATATGTAAATACTTATCATGCTCACATGGTATCAGGATGTAATCTGGATATAGACGCTTCGAATATAGAAACATATATAAGTGCCCCTTCGAATGGAGATTCGAGGATAAAGTTCACGGGAAACTATATGGGAATTAATATCCTTAGAAAGACAGGAGGAATTAATGTAGGGGGATTTGGAACTTCGCACGCAACACCTTTCCAAGCGGGCATTTTTTGTCTATTAAAAATTCTATATGAAAAGAAAAAACGAGAATATACACTGGAGGAACTAGAACAATACACATACAATCATGCAAGACCACTGCATTACAACGAAGACAAAGTAAGTGGCTATGGAATGTTAGATTGCATGTATTTTCAGGATGCTACAAAGTATATAAAAGTAAAAACAATCGTTAAAAAGGAAGAGCTATTAGACCTATCCAAGAATGATATGATCAATTCTGCTATCGGAATAATACCACCAGAAGCAACGAATCAAGATTTTAGGCTCGCAAACAAATTGGATGATAGAGACATTATAATCGACAAAGGAGTAATATATCCACAGAAAAATGATGGAAGAACAGTAAATAAAAAAATATACAGTAGCGGAAATTTGGAATTATCTGAAACCATAAATATAAAGCTCCCTACGAACAAAAAGTACGAAGAAGTGAAAAGTGGTCTGATTTTTAGTTTTTCAGGATCGAATGAAAACTTAACAGAAGACATAACCGGGAAACCATTGCGAAAAACCGGAAAAATCATTCAGAAAGATAAAAAAGTAAAATTTGATTCTAATGGAGCTTTAATATGGGATGATTTTAAAATGCCTAGAAAGATAACCATTCAATTCTGCACAGACAAAGAGGATACGGTAACATCTACAGAATATCCGGTATATTTGTACAACTCCAAAAACAATAAAGAAAAAATAGTCTGCGCTTTGCAATTAACAAAAGTAGAAAACGAACAAAAGGTAAGAAACATATTCCAACTTAGCACAAGTATCGGAAATGTATTAGCGAATTTTGGAAGCGATCACACAGGAAAATATAATGAACCATTTAATGTTTACACATTAATAATAGATTTCGATAATGGGAAAATCATATTCTATAGAAATGGAATATCTATTTTGGCTTATCAAATATCTGATGTAGAAAGCTACATAAGTAACACTTCATCGACAAAAGCTGCCTATCGCGACAACCTAAGAAATCTATTAAACATAGATACGATCGTGATAGGCAATAGCGGATCGCTCACGAAGGGAAGCATAAATTCTGAGATTTACGACGTAAGAATTTTTGATCGGGAGCTGACGCCAACAGAAGTCGTGAAAAATACAAGTGCATTAATGTGCAATGCACAATATAAAGGAGGAGACAATATGGATTATAAAGGAAGTGTAAGCTTGATTTCTGGCCTTACACAAGCGCATGGAGGGAAGTTCCCGCTTGTGGATGGGGCAGCAGTACAATTTGCAAATGAAGAAAATAAAGATGGAACATATAAGTCTGTCGTACAGAAGATCCGGGAATTAGAAGCGGGAGAAGGGAATGAGATCATCTCAAATGAAGAGATTGACAATTTGTTTAAGTAAAGGAGAATATAAATCATGGCAAAATTTTTAGATTTAAGTGGATTATCACATGCGATTGATAAAATCAAAGAATGGGCAAATGGACGCATCAACAGTGAAGTAACGATCAAAGTTGTAAAATTAAACGGGACACCGCTGAACCCAGACGCAGGAAAAGCGATCAACATTGATCTAGCCAAGTATGCGATCAAAACGGAAGTAACACAGGAAATCGCACAGGCGGTAAGCGGTATACAGGGATTCGATGCCCAGGTGGTGGAACAACTTCCGCAAACGGGGAAAAAAGGTATCTTATACTTAGTTGCAAACAGCGGAAGCGGACAAAACGTTTATGATGAATATCTGTGGGTGACAGACAAATTTGAAAAATTAGGCACCAGAGAAATTGATCTGACGGCTTATGCAAAAAAGACGGATCTCCCTACCAAAACAAGCCAGCTGACAAATGACAGCGGTTTCCTGACAGGCGTACCAGCGGAATATGTAACAGACGAAGAACTGACACAAAAGGGATATGAGACAACGGAGTCCGTGAATAACAAGCTGGAAGGATATGTTAAAACTGCCGATATGGGGACGATTAGCAATGAGGAGATTGATTCATTGTTCCAGTAATAAGGAGGAGAGCGAAGGAAATATTTATCGCTAGAAGGACTAAAATATTTTTACAATAAATATATAGCCGGGGAAATTGCGGAGGATATCCAAGCAGTAGATAAAAAAATAGGAACACTATCCCAGCTTGCAACATCAGTAAAAACGAATATTGTATCCGCTGTTAATTCTATGAAAGGAGAAATAGGAAACATTACGCAGCTTACGACATCAGTAAAGACAAATATTGTAGCTGCTATTAATTCTATAAAAACGGAGTTGGCAAACGCGGTAACAAAAAGCATGATGTCTAATCAACAGGCTAACAGTACAAGCAAGGTACCAACCAGCGCATTGGTGTATAATATGCAGCAGACAATTACAAAGTTAAATAATGATTTAACTAAAAAAACATACAGCCTTACAAATTTAAAATGGAGCAATCCAGCCTACTCCGTCGAAGTCATCGGAAGAGTAGTGTATATTTCTTATCGAGCAATAGTGACAGAAGCTCAAGGTAAGTATGAATATCAAATTGCCACTTTGCCGAGTGAGGCACGCCCTACAAAAGAAAAACGATGCTCTGCATGGTCTGCAGATGGGACGGGAGAACGGATTGCATGTTCGCTTACAATCAAAACTGATGGAACGATACATTTTATCGCTGCAAAAGCGTTTGTAGAGGCAGGCTTTACAGTGGCATATCCTCTTTAAAAATTGCTATTTAAATAAAAAAAAGAAAGGAAAAGAATATGGAAAAAGTAAAGTTTGGAACAGAAAAATTTGAATTGACTGTAAATGGCGTGGATCCATTTACAGAAGGGATGCTCGTATTAAGCTTTCTGCCAGGCGAAAAAACATTGAAAGAAATAGAAGAATTATTATCAGACGTACAAAACACGAAGAAAATCGAAGTGTTAAGCGAAGACGAAGAGACAGAGCAGGTGTTTATCGGGTACGAAGACCTTAAGGTACTAAGGCTTACTAAGGATCAGGAACTGGAATACCTTACAGAGGAAGGAATAAGAAGAGATGTGATCACAGCTGCTTTGAAAGAGAAAAGCTTAAAAGAGAGCGTAACAAATCTGGAAAAAGGGCAACAGACACAGGACGGAGCAATCGCAGAACTTGCAGAGATTGTTGGAACAATGGCAGAAGGAGGTATGGTATAATGGTGGCTTTTTATGTAGAGAAGATTAAAAATAAGACTATGAATCCGAGCACAGATCAGGCATGGAAAATCGAAGACGTACCGAATCTTTGGAGAGCGAAAGTAGAAAAAGCATTGCAGGAGTAAAACTGATATGGAGATAAGAGCGGGACCGAGAGAGGTCTTATTTTTTTACTTGCTATTTGGAAGTGTAGAAAGGAAAGTGAGGGAAATGAAGAAAAATATGGAGAAATTATTTAACAACTTAAGTATGGTAATCGGTGCGGCGGGAGGTGTTATCGTATATTGGCTTGGAGGGTGGGATATCCTCCTAAAAACAATCGTATTCTTAGCTGTGATTGACTACATAACAGGCATTTTAAAAGCAGTGTATCGAAATCAGCTCTCATCAGAGATCGGATTCAAGGGATTGCTTAAAAAAATAACAATGTTTATCGTGATCGCAGTTGCATTTGCAATACAGAAAGTATTAAATGATACCGTTCCTCTGCGAGAAGTAGTGATAATGTTTTATATCGCGAATGAGGGTATTAGTTTATCCAATGTGTCGTAAAACCCCTTGCTTTAGCTATGGGGATATAAGACACTTCCATCGAATTTACGTAAGTAATTGAAGATGGAACAAAAATACTCTTGTATTAGATTTTGAAATGGTATATAATACACATATGAATATTGCATATAAATCTAATAACAATATAGTCTATTCTTGCAAATACCATGTTGTGTGGTGTCCTAAGTATAGACGCAAAATTTTAACAAATGGAATAGATACCCGATTAAAGGAACTTCTTCTTGAGTATGCTGCAAATATTTCTGTAGACATCATGGAAATGGAAATCATGCCAGACCATGTACACATACTCATGGAGGTAGACCCTCAGTTCGGTATTCACAAAGCGGTTAAATCATTAAAAGGATATACTTCAAAAGTTTTGAGAAATGAATATCCATCATTGAAAACAAGAATGCCGTCACTGTGGACCAACAGCTATTTTGTATCAACGGTTGGTGGTGCTCCGCTTGATGTAATCAAGCAGTATATCGAAAATCAGAAAACATCGCAAAGACAAAAGGATAAACTGGGATAATGCAAAAAGGTATCAAATTTAGAATCTACCCGAACAGGGAACAGCAAAATTTAATCAATCAGACACTTGGCTGTTGCAGACTCATCTACAACAAAGGACTTGCTATGCGTAATGAAGCCTATGAGAATGGCAATAAAATTGGCTATGCTCAGACTTCGGCTATGCTGACCGAGCTTAAAAAGTGTGAAGATTTTGCATTTCTTAAAGTGGTAGATTCTATTGCGTTACAGCAGTCTTTACGTGATTTGGACAGAGGTTTTGTGAACTTTTTTCAGAAACGTGCTGCACACCCAATATTTAAGAGTAAACATAACCGCCACCAGTCCTACAGAACCATCAATCAAGGCGACAATATCCGCATTGCAGGAAAATATTTAAAACTTCCAAAACTGGGATATGTGAAAGTTCGTCAGTCGATGGAAATTGGAAAAATCCATAATGTAACCATTGAACATACTCCAACAGGCAAGTATTTTGCAGTGCTGAATGTGGAATTTGAACCACAACCAATGCCTAATAAGGGCGGTATGATAGGTATTGATGTAGGTATAAAAGAATTCTATTCCGACAGCAACGGAAATGTTGTGGCAAATCCCAAATATCTTGAGAAGTCCATGCGTAAGCTTGTGCGTGAACAGCGTAAACTGTCACGCAAACAAAAAGGCTCAAACAATCGTAATAAACAACGTGTAAAAGTTGCTTTAGTCCACGAAAAGATTACTAATCAGAGAAACGATTTTTTACAAAAGCAATCAACTATACTGATTCGTGAAAACCAAACAATCTGCATAGAAGATTTGAAAGTAAAAAATATGATGCGTAATCATAAACTGGCACAGCACATAGGTTCTGCGTCGTGGAGTAAGTTTTTTGATATGCTTGCATATAAGGCTGTCTGGTATGGGAATGATGTTGTAAAAGTACCGACTATGTATCCAAGCAGTCAGACATGTTCTTGTTGTGGATATAAGAATCCACTGGTAAAAAATCTGACAGTTCGTATATGGGAATGTCCAGACTGTCATACAGTGCATAACAGAGATAGCAATGCAAGTATAAACATCTTGAATAAAGGACTGCAAATGCAGTCAGCATAAATATATATATAAGACTGCACCGTAGGGCATACGGGAACAGTATAATCTAGCTTGTGGACACTGTGTAA
>OMGQ01000485.1_pt1 | contig 39812 bp, 41 predicted proteins | sample 1646071 | NCBI WGS metagenome assembly OMGQ01 (sample SAMN05578585, study PRJEB25193) | human gut metagenome | biome: Human Microbiome; feature: human-associated habitat; material: feces | host: Homo sapiens | place: USA:Birmingham
TAACTGTATGCGTGTCAAAAGTCATTGAAAAATCGACTTTTGACACTTACATCATAATATAGATAAAGCGAATATATAAAATAAATATAGGATTTATTCATAGGAAAGTGAATTGAAAATGAACGGAAAATTAATTAAAAAAATAGCAATTATCGGAATTGTTCTTGTTTTTGCGTGTTGCATGCTTGGTCTTGTTATTTATCAATTTAAACCTATCGAAAATACGGTTCCGGAGAAAATGCAGGAAGAGAAAGAAGCCTGGTGGGGAGAAAGTGGATCTGCATTTATTCATGAGTCAGAAATAAAAGTTAAGGATCCGGCTTTACTAGATGACACAGATCGAGATTGGAATGATGTGGATGGACTAAGAGATCTTTCCAAAGGAAAAGCGGCATTGATTGATGATGGCAATCGAGAGTGGATTGGAAAGGAAGTCATGATAAATGCAATGGTTGTTCATGGATCAGAGATAAAAGAAATTACGGAAGAAGAGGCAGAAACGAATGCGAAAGCATTAAAAAAAGAACGATTGGAAAAAGCACTTGATAATAATTATATAAAAAGTGTAGATACAGAGGAGTTCTTTTTACCTGTTACGGTGAACCCATTTCTTACAACAGAGAAGAATGGTTATTATGAAACACCAGAAGTAATTATGGGAAATGCTGCAATGGTTATTTTTACAAAACCGGATGGAACTGCATGGAACTTAAAAAAAGGCAGACATTATCATTCAAAGCGGAACAATATCCGTTGGAAACAACAAAAACAGGAAACAAGAGTTGGAAAATAAAATTTGGTTATTTATTGGACGGAGCACTTCACCAAGATGTTATGGATGAAGGATTACATCATCAGTACAATTTAACAGCAGAGCAGGAAGGGGAATATTATATTACAATCTATTGTGCATCTGGGTTACTTACATTGAAAAATGGTCGTATGGAGATAAAATAACAAAAATTAGATTTGTTTTAATTTATTTTGAGAATGCGAAACTGTTTTTGTAAATGATGTTATGAAAGGAGTTCTATGAAAAAGAAATTTTTAAAATTTTTAATCTTATATTTTTGTATGATATTATTTTTTGTATTACGATATTATATGACGTCAGAACTTAAAGCGTATGAGATGTATAACTATTCTTCGGAAATGATATGGATATGGTACCTCCGAAATGCGATTAATGTACTATACTATATTCTGGAATTTTTATTACTATTCGCATTATGCAACACAGAAAATTTTAGTTCAGTTCTAGAATGCATACTTTTAATACCTGTTGCATTAATATCATGCTTTGCAAGCATATTTATAATAGAACCTTTTTCATGGATATATGCAGATTCTGAGTATTTTATTCCTTTTGGTACAATGCTTTTCTGCGCATTATTATGTAGATGGTATAAAAAACATCAAAGTAAAAACTAAATGTTATAGGGGGCTGAAAAGTATGAAGAAAAAACATATAGTTGTAATAATTGTTTGTTGTTTGTGCTTTGGATTACTGTATTATATCGGACAAGGTAATAAGAGAGAGCTGCCTACGCTTTCAGTGTGCTGCTATGAAAAAAGCATTTCGGAAGATTCGGCAGTTGTGGTATTTGAAGTTGAAAATATGTCTGAACAGGTCGTTACATTTAATGAGAATAATTTTGCTAAGATAACATTAAATGGGAATGAGGTAGCTTATCCGACAAAATACATATCGCTCCAGCCGGGGGAAACAAAACAAATAGAAATTGAATTAACAAAGGTGATACCAAATAAACAAAATGAGGTGAAAGTTACAACAACATGTAATCAAGGTACGTCAGCAACTTATGTTTTGACGTTAGAATTATGAAGTATTTAATTAATAAGCTGCTGTAGCGAAATAAATTTGAGGGAGTATTGTAAAATGATATGCTCCCTTTTCCTACGTATATTATATGAAAAAACCTAAATACTAATGAAAGAAGAAGGATTCTTTGGAAAGGTTTAGGTGATTTGATATGGATGAAGGAAGAAGAAAAGTGCGGATCTGTCTGGTGACAATCGTGCTGGCAGCGGTGATTTTGGGAAGTATGTATTATTTGTATAATCGAAATGAAGAGTTTCCGGACAGTGGCGGTACCCTTGTAAAATGTATGGAGGTTTCGCAACATGTCAGCTAATCAAGATATCTTGTATATTAAGGGAGACAGGGATGTGGAACTGACAAAGACAGAGGTGACAGTGGGGGATATTTTGTCGTTGGAATGTAGTAATAAGGTAGTAATTCCGAAAATCAAATCTATAAAATTAGTAAAGTTTTCAGAACAAGGGAAAAAACAGCAGCGAATCGTTGTCTCTGTTTTGAAAATCATTGCCTGCATTCATGAGCAATATCCCAATCTGGACATCCAGAATCTTGGAGAGACAGATATCATTCTGACTTATGAGAATCAGAATACATCAGGAAATATCACACATTTGTTGAAAACAGCGGTAGTTGTCGTTCTGGTTTTTTGTGGGTCTGCATTTTCGATTATGGCGTTTCACAATGATGTTTCCATTACAAAATTGTTTTCACAGATTTATCTGGCGCTGACCGGAGTTGAAAGTGATGGGTATACGATATTAGAAGTGAGTTATTCCATAGGGATTATTATAGGTATCTTAGGATTCTTCAATCACTTTGGAAAAAAACGGTTTACAGTAGACCCGACACCGCTGGAAGTGCAGATGCGGCTTTATGAAAATGATATTCAGACCACTCTGGTGGAAGATGCCTCCAGAAGAAAGGAGGAGCTGGATGTGGGGAAGTCAAATTCTGCTGGCAGTCATCGGAGTTAGTTCCGGAGTAGCAGTAGCCGGAGGGCTTTTTGCGTTTATTGTGGAATTGGGGGTGATTGCGGATTTTGCGGATCGGACGCATACGGCAGAACATATATTGTTGTATGAGGATAGTACAGCTCTCGGTGGGATTGTAGGTACCATTTTGTTTGTTTTTCACCTTCCGATTCCGTATGGGAGTTGGATTTTGCCGATTTTCGGACTGTTCGGCGGAATATTTGTAGGGTGTTGGTCTATGGCATTGGCGGAAATACTGAATGTATTTCCGATTTTTATTCGGAGAATCAAGATTACTCGTTATATCTCCGCATTTATTATTAGTATGGCATTGGGCAGAGGTGTAGGCTCGATACTGTATTTTATGCAGAGATGGTAGAAAAAGAGGCAGTACAAATTGCGTACTGCCTAAAATTATGGGAAAAATTATGGAAAAAGGAGCCGCTTATGCGACTCCGGTAATGCTGCCTAGCCAATATAAGAATCCCAGTGCCCAGCTTGTGAAGATACCGTATAGAATAACCGGCCCTGCAATCGTGAAGATTTTACAGCCAATGCCGAATACCTGTCCTTCTTTTTTGTATTCGATAGCCGGAGCGGCGACGGAGTTGGCGAAACCGGTAATCGGAACCAGTGCTCCTGCACCTCCCCATTTTGCTATCTTCGGATAAACACCGATTCCGGTTAGAATGACGCTGATCAGAACAAGAATCAATGATGTCCAGCTGCTGCAATTGTCCTTGGATAACCCAAGCAGTTGACAGTAGTTGAAGATTCCCTGACCGAGGACGCAGATGATTCCGCCGGTAAGAAATGCTTTTATCATATTTCCCCAGACATTGTGTCTGGGTGTTTTTTGTTTTACATAGTCTTCATATTGTTGTTCCTTTTTTTGTTTTTCAATTTTGTCCATGGTATCACCTCTGAAAATAATAATCGGAATCGTATTACGAGAAATAGTCTGCATAGAATGTGAGAAAAATATTCCTATATGTATAAAAGTGTATAAAAAAAGTAGATTCCGAGATACTAGGCTGTAGCAGGAATCGTATACATTTTTCGGGAAATAATATTGTGATTGATTCAGAAACGAGGGATTGGATTTGGAAGAACAGAAAATAACAGATACAAAGATGAAAAAACCGATTGGGGCTTTGGGCAGTCAGAGTATTGCATTTGCAAATGCTCCCTATATTTTGAATGTGGGGTCGGTGGTGGGAAGTAAGGAGGCAGAAGGTCCTCTTGGAAAGATGTTTGACATGACCAATAAAGATAATCTGTTTGGCGCCAACACGTGGGAAGAGGCAGAAAGCACTATGCAAAAAGAGGCATGTGTGCTGGCATTGGGGAAGGCGAAGAAAGATGCGGAAGAAGTCCGGTTCTTATTTGGCGGTGATCTTCTCCGGCAGGGGATAGCTACGTCTATGGGCGTGGAGGCACTGCAGATTCCCATGTTTGGGTTATATGGGGCGTGTTCTACCTCAGGAGAGGCGTTGGCGCTTTCGGCAATGAGTGTGGCAGCAGGCTATGGAGATCTGATGCTGGCAGTAACTTCCAGTCACTTTGGAAGTGCGGAGAAGGAATTTCGTTTTCCTCTGGGGTATGCAAATCAACGACCGCTGTCGGCACATTGGACGGTGACCGGGAGCGGAGCGTTTCTGGTTGGAACAGAAAAAAGCCACATTCGGATCAGTGGAGTGACGGTAGGGAAAATTGTGGATTATGGATTGAAAGATTCTCAGAATATGGGGGCATGTATGGCTCCGGCGGCCTGCGATACGATTGTACAGAATTTCAAGGATTTCAACCGAAAGGCAGAGGATTATGACCGGATTATTACCGGAGATTTGGGATATGTGGGGCAGGATATTTTATTCGATCTGGTCTGGCAGGCGGGCTATGATATCCGTTCAAATCATTTGGATTGTGGAATGACGATCTTTGATCAAAAGACACAGGATACGCATGCCGGAGGCAGTGGCTGCGGCTGTGCTGCAGTTACTTTGGCAGCATATATACTTCCTAAATTAAAAAGGGGAGAGTGGAAACGAATTTTATTCGTGCCGACGGGAGCGCTGATGTCAACGGTCAGCTTTAACGAGGGAGCCAGTGTTCCGGGAATTGCGCATGGAATTGTAATCGAGCATTGTTGACGTGCGGATAGAAACAGGCAATATGATTTTTATGAGAAGGAGATGTGAACATGGATTATGTAAATGCATTTTGGATAGGAGGGGTGATCTGTGCGCTTGTGCAGATACTGCTTGACCGAACAAAGATGATGCCCGGACGGGTGATGGTCTTCCTTGTCTGTACAGGTGCTGTTTTAGGATTTTGTGGAGTCTATAAGCCGTTTCAGGAGTTTGCGGGGGCAGGGGCGAGCGTTCCCTTACTGGGGTTTGGAAATGTGCTGTGGCAGGGCGTGAAAGAGGCGGTGGATAAAAATGGATTTCTGGGGATTTTTCAAGGCGGCTTTAAAGCCAGTGCGGTAGGAATCTCAGCAGCTCTTGTCTTTGGCTATCTGGCATCCTTTATATTTGAGCCGAGAATGAAAAAATAAAAGAACAGTTCTTCCCAGATTGCGAAACAGAAGATATAAAATAAAGCATTGTGAAATATATGTAAAATCTTGTTGTTTTTTGCGAGGGATAATGGTATCGTTAAAAGTAGGAAATTTACGGGAGGTAACATATGAGTTACGCGGGAATCATTATCCCCTTTGTGGGGGGACTTGGAATGTTTATCTATGGAATGCAGATTATGGCGCAGGGGTTGGAAAATGCCGCAGGAAGTAAAATGAAAGCCCTGCTGGAGGCGCTCACCCGGAACAAACTGATGGGGGTTATGCTGGGCGCTTTGATTACTGCGGTTATTCAGAGTTCATCTGCAACGACTGTTATGGTAGTTGGTTTTGTAAATGCCGGAATTATGAATCTAAGTCAGGCGATGGGTGTGATCATGGGAGCCAATATCGGTACAACGGTAACCGGATGGCTTGTTTCCAGTGTGGAATGGGCGAAGTTTTTAAGTCCGTCCAACCTGGCGCCGATTGCGATTATGGCAGGTGTCATTGTGATGCTGACAGGAAGTCGGCGTTCTACAAAGGATATTTCCAGTATTATTATTGGATTTGGTATTTTATTTGTGGGAATCAGTACGATGTCTTCGGCTGTATCGCCGCTGCAGAAGTCAGAAGCCTTCCGCAGCCTGTTTGTGACATTGGGGCACAATCCGTTTTTGGGAATTATAGCAGGTGCGTTGGTAACTGCGATTATCCAGAGTTCATCGGCATCTGTGGGTATTTTACAGAGTCTGGCGGCAGCAGGACTGGTTCCATTTAATGCAGCAGTGTACATTATTATGGGACAGAATATCGGTACTTGCGTCACTGCGATTATGTCCAGTATTGGTGCGAAAAAGAACGCAAAAACAGCGGCGATCATGCATTTGTTATTTAACATCATCGGAACAATTATCTTTAGTGTTTTAGCAATTGTTCTATTTAAAGTGGTTTTCGTGGAAGCAGGAGATGGTGTCATTACACAGACACAGATCAGTACGGTTCATACGATTTTCAATGTAGGAACGACCATTTTACTCTTCCCATTCTCAGATCTGATCATCAAGCTGGCAAGAAAGCTGGAGAAGGAAGACGAGAGTACAGAAGACGAAAGCAGAGTTTTGCTGGACGACCGTATGTTAGAGACTCCTGGAATTGCCCTGCAGTCAGCGCTTAGTGAAGTGAACCGTATGGGAAGCATTGTTCTTCGAACAGTTGATAAGGCAATCGACGTAATCTTTACGAAGGATTATCAGAAGATCTTAGAGATCAAAGAAGAGGAAGATACAGTAGATCGTCTTTGTAGCGGCATTACTAATTATGTTGTGAAGTTGAGTTCTCTTTCTCTGAATGAAAAGGAACATCACGAAGTCGCGAGCATTCTGCAGACGCTTTCTGACATTGAAAGAATCAGTGATTATTGTGAGAATCTTTCGGAATTTGCGGAGACGCTGACAGAACGCAAAGCTGTCTTTACAGAGATTGGCCGCGCGGAATTAAAGGAAATGGCGGAAGTCTGTGCCGAAAGTTTCCGGTATGCATTAGAAGCATTTGTGGAAAATGACAAAGGCAAAGCTATGAAAGTAATTGAAAAAGAAAGTCAGGCAGATGATTTGGAAATCAAACTTCGTACCGGTCATATGCAGCGGTTAGCGAATAACCAGTGCAATACGGATGCCGGAATCGTTTATCTGGACGCCTTGGTTGCATTAGAACGTATTTCCGATCATTCCCGAAACATTGCAGAAGAAGTATTGACAGCATAAGAACGGCAGTAAAAGTATAGAGTAGTATAGAAAGAAGTGTCCATTGGGCACTTCTTTTTATTTTACTTCTATTTAACAAAAAGTCCGTTTTACATTTTACATTGCTCCTTTATGATAGCCATTGTGAAGAAAACAAGTACACAACAAAAATTCAAATCAAAGGAGATTTACAAAATGAAGATGAAAAAGTTTATAGCATTAGTATCGGTAGTAGGTATGATGGCAGCTGTTGCTGTGGGATGTGGAAATAATACAGAGGCAGCAGAGGATAACACAGAGACACAGAGTGAAGCAGGAGAATGGGACGCGGCCAATGAGATTACAATCGTGTCTCGTGAGGATGGTTCCGGAACAAGAGGTGCTTTCATCGAGTTGTTTGGTGTGGAAGAAAAAGTAGACGATGAAAAAGTGGATATGACAACAGAAGAAGCACAGATTACAAATAGTACTTCTGTTATGATGACGACTGTTGCAGGAAATGAATATGCAATCGGATATATTTCTCTTGGATCTCTGGATGAAAGTGTAAAGGCTGTGAAAATTGACGGAGCTGAGGCATCAGCGGAAAATATTAAAGCAGGAGACTACAAAGTATCCCGTCCGTTTAATATTGTGACAAAGCAGACAATTGATAACGAAGTTGCTCAGGATTTTGTGAATTTCATCATGAGTACAGAAGGTCAGGCTGTTGTAGAGGAAAATGGTTATATTGCAGTGGATGGCGTAGAAGCATTTAAGGGAACTCAGCCGTCAGGAAAAGCGGTTGTAGGCGGATCTTCTTCTGTATCACCGGTTATGCAAAAATTAATCGAAGCATATAAAGCTGTCAATCCAAATGCAGAAATCGAACTGCAGACAACAGATTCAACAACAGGTGTCACATCTACAATGGATGGAAGTTATGATATCGGTATGGCATCTCGTGAATTGAAAGATACAGAGACCGCAGCAGGCGCTAAGGGAACCGTAATGGCAACAGACGGTATCGCAGTAATCGTAAATTTGGATAGCCCGGTAGATGAGTTGAGCAGCGAACAAGTAAAAGGTATTTACACAGGTGAAACGCTTACGTGGGATGAGGTAGTAAAATAAATGAAATCAAAAGCATGGACAGAGAAAGTCATGCAGGGAGTGTTCTTCATTGCCGCCTGTACTTCGGTACTGGCGGTAGCTCTCATTTGCGTATTTTTGTTTGCAAATGGAATCCCTGCGATGAAAGAAATCGGATTAGTGAATTTTATCGCCGGAGAAATGTGGAAACCGAATAATAAAATTTTCGGAATTTTCCCGATGATCATAGGCAGTATTTATGTGACGGCTGGCGCGATTTTGATTGGAGTACCGATTGGAATACTGACATCTGTATTTATGGCGATGTATTGTCCGAAAAGAATTTATAAGCCGTTGAAGGCTGCAACTGAACTATTGGCAGGGATTCCATCGGTTATCTATGGTTTTTTTGGACTGGTTGTGCTGGTTCCGGTCATCAGGGATTTTGGAAGAACGCTGCATGATCTGTTCCCGAAAATGTTTCCTTCAGCCGGAGACGGAAACAGGATGCTTACTGCGTCTCTTTTCTTAGGAATGATGATTCTTCCGACAATCATTGGAACAACAGAGGCCGCTCTGCGGGCGGTTCCGATACAGTATTACGAAGGCGCGCTTGCGTTAGGGGCGACAAAAGAGCGAAGTATTTTCAAAGTTATGATTCCGGCTGCTAAGTCTGGTGTGATCGCAGGAATTGTACTTGGAATCGGACGTGCAATTGGAGAAACAATGGCTGTGATTATGATTGCGGGAAATCAGCCGAGAATGCCTAAGGGAATTTTAAAAGGTGTGCGGACCTTAACTGCAAATATTGTAATTGAAATGGGATATGCAACAGATTTACATAGAGAGGCACTGATCGCTACAGGTGTCGTGCTGTTTGTGTTTATTCTGATTATCAATTTCAGTGTCGCACTGTTAAACAGGAGGAAAGAACGTGAATAAACAGAGTACAGTTCAACAAAAATTGAAAAATTATCTGCATCATCCGGGGTCATTTCTTATGATGCTTTTGGTGATGGCCGGCGCACTCCTGACGTTCTTTGTTTTGATTTTTTTGATTATATATATTTTGATGAAAGGAATTCCTTATATACGGCCATCCTTATTTTCGATGCATTACACATCAGAAAATGCATCGCTGATGCCGGCGCTTATTAATACATTGATTATGACGGCGCTCTCGCTTGTTATTGCAGTACCGTTAGGGATTTTTTCAGCAATTTATCTTGTGGAGTATGCAAAACGCGGAAATAAGTTCATGGGAGCGATTCGTTTGACAACAGAAACACTTTCGGGAATTCCATCTATTGTTTATGGATTATTCGGAATGCTTTTCTTTGTAAATACACTTGGCTGGGGATTTTCACTTCTGGCAGGTGCTTTTACCATGTCGATCATGATACTTCCGTTGATCATGAGACAGACAGAGGAATCATTAAAGTCCGTTCCGGATTCATTCCGGGAAGGCAGCTTTGGGCTTGGAGCCGGAAAATTACGTACGGTATTTCGGATTGTACTGCCATCTGCGGTTCCGGGAATTTTAGCGGGGGTGATTTTGTCGATCGGACGAATTGTAGGGGAAACAGCCGCTTTGATGTATACTTCAGGAACAGTTGCAAAGGTTCCGTCCAGCGTGATGGGATCAGGACGTACGTTAGCGCTGCATATGTATACCCTTGCAAGTGAAGGTTTGTATATGGATCAGGCATATGCTACAGCAGTTATATTGCTCATTCTTGTGGTGGGAATCAATACATTGTCTGGCGTCATAGCAAAAAAACTGACAAAGGCGTAAGAGAAAGGAAAAGGAAATGTCAAAAATCAGTATTCAAAATCTGGATTTATATTATAGTGACTTCAAGGCATTGAAAGATGTAAACCTTGAAATCGAGGAAAATAAAATCACTGCGTTCATTGGTCCCAGCGGATGTGGGAAATCAACGTTATTAAAATCTATCAATCGTATGAATGATCTCGTGGAAGGGTGTCGGATCGAGGGAGATATTTTATTGGACGGGGAGAGTATTTTCAAAGGGATGGATGTGAATCTGCTGCGAAAACGTGTCGGAATGGTATTTCAAAAGCCGAATCCGTTTCCAATGAGCATTTACGATAATATTGCTTATGGGCCGCGTACGCATGGGATTCATTCCAAGGCAAAGCTGGATGAGATTGTAGAGCGTTCTTTGAGAAATGCGGCGATTTGGGATGAATGTAAAGACCGTTTGAAAAAGAGTGCGTTGGGAATGTCAGGAGGACAGCAGCAGAGGCTTTGCATTGCGAGAGCGCTGGCGGTGGAGCCGGAAGTACTTTTGATGGATGAACCAACTTCTGCGTTGGATCCGATATCTACTTCAAAAATAGAAGACCTTGCGATGGAATTGAAAAAAGATTATACTATTATCATGGTTACACACAATATGCAGCAGGCTGTACGTGTGTCAGATAATACGGCATTTTTTCTCCTGGGTGAGGTCGTGGAATATAACGATACAGAGAGACTGTTTTCTATTCCGGCGGATAAGAGAACGGAAGATTATATCACAGGGAGGTTTGGTTGATCGATGCGAAACAGATTTGACAGACAGTTACAACTTTTGGATGAACAGCTTATTCATATGGGTGAGTTGTGTGAGATTGCCATTGCAGATGCAACAAAGGCGCTGCAGGAGCGAAATGTAGAACAGGCGAAGGCAGTTATGGCGGCGGATGAAGAGATTGATCAGATGGAGAAGGATATTGAGAGACTTTGTCTGAAATTATTGCTGCAGCAGCAACCGGTAGCACGAGATCTGAGAAGAATCTCGGCGGCTCTGAAGATGATCACTGATATGGAACGAATTGGGGATCAGACGTCTGATATTGCAGAAATTGTTCTTTCTACAGAGAAGGTAGCCAAATCAGATATAGACGAGATTGGAAAGATGGCAGGCGCTGTCAGTAAGATGGTAAGGGACAGCGTTACGGCATATGTTTCGAAGAATCTGGAGCTTGCACAGAATGTCATTCGGGCGGATGACGCAGTAGATCTTTATTTTGAAGATGTGAAGGAAAAGATGATCGCCTATATTAAGGAAGAAAAAGGAAACCATGGGAAACAGATTTTTGATCTGATCATGGTAACGAAATATTTGGAACGAATCGGAGACCATGCAACGAACATTGCGGAATGGGTAGAGTTTTCGATTACGGGAGTCCATAGAAATAATGTGGAGTTGGAGCTCAGATAAAGGATCATATGGAGTTGGAACTTGGATAAGGGATATTGAAAAAGGTAGAAAAGGAGAGGGCAGATGATATATTGTGTAGAAGATGATGATAATATTCGTGAATTGGTAATCTATACGCTGGAAACAACGGGGTTAAAGGCGAAAGGATTTGCAGAGGGCACTTCTTTTATGGAGGCTCTGGCATTTGATACACCGGAACTGATCCTGCTGGATATTATGCTGCCCGGGGAGGATGGACTGGAACTGCTGAAAAAATTAAAAGGATCTTCCAAGACAAAAAAAATTCCGGTCATTATGGTAACAGCGAAAGGTACCGAATATGATAAAGTGGTGGGGCTGGATTCCGGCGCCGATGATTATGTGACAAAACCATTTGGAATGATGGAACTGGTATCTCGGATCAAAGCGGTTTTAAGACGAAGCGGACAGATTCCGGATCGATCAGAATTAGAGCTGCATGGTGTCACGATGAATGTTAAAAAACATGAGGTGACAGTGGATGGCAAACCGGTAACATTGACGTTGAAGGAGTTTGAACTTTTGGAGCGTTTGATGCGAAATCGGAATATAGTGCTTACCAGAGACCAGCTGCTGGAAGATATCTGGGGATATGATTTTGATGGAGAAACGAGGACGGTGGATGTCCATGTCAGAACCCTTCGACAGAAGTTGGGAAAAAAGGGCGCAATGATTGAAACAGTGCGTGGCGTGGGATATCGGATAGGAGAGGACTATGAAGGCTAAAATACGGCGGAGTATGGTGCTGATTCTGGGGATCACACTGTTGGTGTCTTATGGGCTGCTGTCCTTCTTTTTTTATAGACAAGGAATGCTGACGCTGCGGGAGGAGGTGCGGCAGGAGGCACGCTATATATGTGAAGCTGTTCGGATTGCAGGACCGGAATATCTGGAAGAGCTTGATAATGTAGAAGTGCATACACGCGTGACGTGGATTGATGAGGATGGAACGGTACTTTATGATTCCGGGGAAAATGAAAATCGTCTTGAGAATCATAAAGACCGGGAAGAAGTAGAAGCTGCGATGAAGAATGGAAGCGGTGAAAAGATAAGGATGTCTTCTACAAAGAAAACGGAAATGTATTATTATGCATTGCGGATGGAAGACGGAACCGTCCTTCGTGTTTCAAAGGAAATGGACAGCCTTGCAAATACAGCAGTGCGGATGCTGCCGGTTGTTTTTGTAATTGCAGCGGCAATGATGGTGTTTGCGTACATGCTTGCCAGATGGCAGACTGCACGTCTGATTGAACCAATCAATAAATTAGACATTGAACATCCGTTGGAAAATGATATTTACGAGGAATTGACCCCTCTTCTGGAGGCGATGGATCAGAGGAATAAAGAAAAAGACGCAGTGTCCAATATGCGTAAGGAATTTTCGGCAAATGTTTCCCATGAATTAAAAACACCGCTGACTTCTATCTCAGGATATGCGGAAATCATGAAAAATGGGCTTGTGCGGCCGGAAGATATTCCGGTTTTTTCAGAGCGGATTTATAAAGAGGCAAGACGCTTGATCCATCTGGTGGAAGATATTATTAAACTTTCCAAATTAGATGAAGAATCTGTTGAGCTTGAAAAGGAAGATGTGGATCTCTACGGATTATGCAGAGAAATCATCAGCAGGCTGGCTCCTCAGGCGCAGATGCGTCAGGTGCAGATTATCCTGGAGGGGGAGCAGGTATATTATCATGGAATCCGGCAGATTTTGGATGAGATGATTTATAATATTTGTGAGAATGCGATTAAGTATAATGTAGAAGGCGGTCGTGTAGAAGTCTGGGCGGGGAATACTCTGCAGGGACCGAAGGTGACGGTTTCTGATAATGGAATCGGTATTCCGCAGGAACATTTGGAGCGTATCTTTGAACGCTTTTACCGGGTAGACAAGAGCCATTCCAAAGAGCGGGGAGGAACCGGTCTGGGACTTTCTATAGTAAAACATGGAGCGATTTTACATGGAGCAAAAGTTCATGCGGAGAGCAAGGTTGGTGAAGGAACGAGGATGGAAATTCTCTTTTTAAAGGAAGATTCTGTTGTGAATCTTTTCAAAGGGGAAAATATTTGATACAATAACAGAAGACTTACACAGATTTTATCAAACGGAGGTAGGAATTGTGAAGATTGTATTAGAACGATATCATGGATTGGGAAACGATTACCTTGTATTCGACCCAAATAAAAATGAACTAAAGCTGAACAAAGACAATGTAGCGATGCTTTGTAATCGAAATATGGGACTTGGTTCTGACGGTATTCTGGAAGGTCCTTATATAGGGGAAAAACAGATGTCTTTAAAAATCTGGAATCCAGATGGAAGTATTGCGGAGAAAAGTGGAAATGGTGTACGTATCTTTGCGAAATATTTGAAAGATGCCGGGTATGTGCAGAAGAAAAAATATGATTTGATGACAGACGGTGGGGCGGTAGAAATTTCTTATCTCAATGAAGATGGAAGTAGACTACGCGTGTCTATGGGAAAGGTTTCTTTCTGGAGTGATGAGATTCCGGTGACCGGAGAACGCAGAGAAGTTATCAATGAGGATATGGTATTTGGCAGCACCTTGTATCCGGCTACTTGTGTATCGGTGGGCAATCCGCATTGCGTTATTCCGATGCGGGAGATTTCCAAACCGCTGGTATGTAAGATTGGTAATTTTTCAGAAGTTGCAAGATATTTCCCGGAACGGGTAAATACAGAGATCATGAAAGTAATCGACAACAATCACATTGCAATTGAAACTTTTGAACGTGGTGCGGGTTATACGATGGCAACAGGAACCGGAGCCTGTGCAGCGGCGGCAGTAGCTTACAAGCTGGGATCTACAGGAAATAAGGTAATCGTACAGATGCCGGGTGGTGATCTGCAGGTGGAAATCGGTGATGACTGGGAAGTATATATGACCGGTGATGTGTTCTATGTTGCAAAGGTGACGTTGAGCAGTGAATTTGCAGAAAAGCTGCGTGCACTACAATAAGAATATGCTTAGAAGAGGTTAAAAGATGAAGTTTACAAAAATGCAGGGACTTGGAAATGATTACGTGTATGTGAACTGCGTAGAAAATAAGCTGGAGAACGCATCTCAGATTGCGATTGCAGTCAGCGACCGGCATTTTGGAATCGGCTCGGATGGATTGATTTTGATTAATTCTTCAGAAGTGGCAGATTTTGAAATGGAGATGTACAATGCAGATGGTTCCCGCGGTGAGATGTGTGGGAATGGAATTCGCTGTGTTGGAAAATATGTATATGATTACGGATTGACTGATAAGACTCATGTTACGATCGAGACACTTGCGGGGATCAAATATTTGGATCTGCAGGTAGAGAACGGAAAGGTAAAACAGGTGCGGGTAAATATGGGAAGTCCGTTACTGAAACCGGAAGAGATTCCGATTGCGTTGGAAGGAGAACGTGTGATTGATGCGCCAATCTGCATCGGGAACACGGAGTATCGTATGACCGGTGTTGGAATGGGCAATCCGCATACCGTTGTATTTCTGGAAGATATTGAGCAGATGAAGATTGAAGAAATCGGTCCGAAGTTTGAATATCATAGTTATTTTCCAAATCGTGTGAATACAGAATTTGTAAAAGTAATTGACCGAACGCATGTAAAAATGCGGGTATGGGAGAGAGGATCCGGGGAAACACTCGCTTGTGGAACCGGGGCCTGTGCAGTTGCAGTTGCTTGTATTTTGAATGGATTGACAGAAGAAGACGTGACAGTGAGCCTCTTAGGCGGTGATTTACAGATACAGTGGGATCGAAAAGAAAACATTGTATATATGACAGGTCCGGCAGAAGTAGTCTTTGACGGAGAATGGAATCAATAAATATAGAGTAGAATGATAAAAATACAGGAAACTAAAATGCGCCAGCTTGAAAAGTTGGCGCATTTGCTTTAGCGAATTATGAATTGTCAAAAAATATGAGAAAAAAGAGGGAAAAATCTAATGATAAAAATTGAAAAAAGGGGTTGATTTTTCTGTTCAGTTTGATATAATAACCATGTTGCGTACGACAAGTAAGAAAAACGCAGCAAGATGATGCGGAATGGTGTAATTGGCAGCACAGCAGACTCTGACTCTGTTAGTAGGGGTTCAAGTCCCTTTTCCGTAGCTTGGGAATCTGGAATACAGATTCCTTATTTTATCGGAGTGTGGCTCAGCTTGGTAGAGCGCTACGTTCGGGACGTAGAGGTCGCAGGTTCAAATCCTGTCACTCCGATTAAGCTCTCAATTTATGAGAGCTTTTTCTTTTTCTAGAGATTGAAAAAGTCGTTTGAATTTGGTTGGGATTATCCAGGGTGTGCTGAATTTTTAAAGTTAGCATTACGTTCTTGGATAATCTTTTCTTTTTTTCTATCGATACTTTACAACACACAACTATACTGAGAGCAAAAGAAGTTAAATGAATTGGTGTGTATGAGAACAGTGTTAGTATTTTTCAGCTATAAATTATGTATGAAGAGATTATATATTATAATTATTTTCCTTTTGACTAAGATGATTGTAACAAAATAACATAATTTGGTACTAATGAGTAGAAGGAGGTTGAAAGCGCAAGTGATTGAAGAAATATATGAGATGTATTCGCGAAAAGTATTTTTGTTTTTATTGAGCAAGACAAATAATGAGGATATTGCAGAGGAACTTACTCAAGAAACTTTCTTTCAAGCTGTTCAATGCATTGAACGGTTTGAGGGAAATAGTTCCATATTGACTTGGTTGTGCGGAATTGCTAAAAACGTTTGGTTGAAAGATCTAAGAAACCGGAAAGAAACTTTATCTATAGATGAGAATATCCTGGAAATAACGAATAAACAAGAAATAGATGTTCGATGGGAACAAAAAGAAATCTTACAGTTGATCCATGATATGAATGAGCCGGTACGTGAGGTAATGTATTTAAGGTTGATTAGCAACTTATCTTTCGCTGAAATTGGAGAGATAATTGGAAAAACAGAAAATTGGACAAGAGTAACTTTTTTTAGAGGAAAACAAAAAATTGTAAAGGAGATTTTGAAAGATGAATAAAGAACTTCCATGTTATGTTGTTTCGGATTTATTACCGTTATATCAAGATGATATATTATCAGAACAAACGAAAAAAGATATTGATGAACATTTAAACGAGTGCGAAGATTGCAAAAAAAAGTTGGTGGCAATGAAAATGAAAATAGATGTTCAAAGCACGAATGTTGAATTAAAGAGTAATCCATTGAAAAAAGTGAGATTTTATCAAAAAATGCTGACGGTTTTGGGGGCGATCATAGCATTTATTTTAGGTGCATGCGCTCCGATTGCTATAGTAGGGCTTACGGTTCTTGAACGAGGCGAGATAGCCATTTATCAAATTGAGAGAGTGAAAAGTCTTTGGTATGTACTTGTTTCAAGGAGCTGTGTTGCGGGAATTGCAGTATGTGTAATTTATTTTTTGCTCATACTACTTATCAAGAAAATGATTAGAAAAAAGTAATTATAGAAATAGTTAAAAAGTAATGTCTGGCTTGTGCGATAAATGTTCTGATGTGTCAAATGTTCTGATGTTGTTTTTGCTATGAATATATGTTATATTTGCAAAGGAGGGAAAAGGAGTTTATAAACATGAGTATTTTGAATGTAGAACATTTATCCCATGGGTTCGGCGACCGGGCAATTTTTGATGATGTTTCTTTTCGTTTGCTGAAAGGCGAGCATATCGGTCTGATTGGAGCCAATGGAGAAGGAAAATCCACATTTTTTAATATTGTAACCGGGAAGATGCAGCCGGATGAAGGGAAAATCGAGTGGGCAAAGAATACCCGTATCGGTTATCTGGATCAGCATACGGTGTTGGAAAAAGGGATGACGATTCGGGATGTGCTGAAGTCGGCATTCTCTTATCTGTTTGAAATGGAAACACAGATGAATGAAATCTGTGAACGTTTAGGAGAAGTGGATGAAGAGGAAATGAATCGTCTGATGGAAGAGTTGGGAACAATTCAAGATACATTGACGATGCATGATTTTTATGTAATTGATGCGAAAGTAGAAGAAGTGGCGCGGGCGCTTGGTCTGCTGGATCTTGGCCTTGAACGGGATGTGACAGATTTGAGCGGTGGGCAGAGAACGAGAATCCTGCTCGGAAAACTGCTGTTGGAGAAACCGGACATTCTTTTGCTGGATGAGCCGACCAATTATCTGGATGAAGAACATATTAACTGGCTGAAGCGATATCTGACAGAATATGAGAATGCCTTTATTTTGATTTCACATGATATTCCATTTTTGGATGAAGTAGTGAATATTATTTATCATATGGAGAATCAGAAACTGGATCGTTATGTTGGAAATTATGAAGATTTTCAGCGTGTATACGAGGTGAAGAAGGCACAGTTAGAGGCGGCATATAAGAGACAGCAGCAGGAAATCAGTCAGCTGAAGGATTTTGTCGCCAGAAACAAAGCTCGTGTATCCACCAGAAATATGGCGATGTCCAGACAAAAGAAACTGGATAAGATGGATGTGATTGAATTGGCGGCAGAACGTCCGAAACCGGAGTTCCATTTTAAACAGGCACGTACGCCGAGCAAGGTGATCTTTGAGACGAAAGAGTTTGTGATCGGTTATCAGGAACCGCTGTCAAAACCGCTGAACCTGACATTAGAGCGCGGCCAGAAGATTGCTCTGACCGGAGCGAATGGAATCGGAAAAACGACATTGATTCGTAGTATTATGGGACTTGTAAAACCATTAAAAGGATCCTGTGAACTGGGAGAAAATTTATCCATCGGATATTTTGAACAGGAGAGCAATGGAGAAAATAAATCAACCTGTATTGACGAAATCTGGAGTGAATTTCCATCATTTACACAGTATGAGGTGCGTTCCGCTTTGGCAAAATGCGGGCTGACAACGAAACATATTGAAAGTCAGGTCAGAGTGTTAAGTGGTGGGGAACAGGCAAAGGTGCGTCTATGTAAATTGATCAATCGAGAGACAAATGTATTGATGCTGGATGAGCCGACCAACCATTTGGATGTGGATGCAAAAGATGCGTTGAAACAAGCATTGAATGAATATCGGGGAACTTTGCTTTTGATCTGTCATGAACCTGAATTTTATCAGGATATCGTACAGGAAGTATGGGATTGCTCGAAGTGGACAACAAAGATTGTCTGACGAGATAGCATAAAGAACATATGACGAGATAGCAATAAAGAACGTATGATGAGAGGGCAACAAAATCCTATAATGAGATAACAACAAAGATTGAATTTCTGTGTAAGCAGGATGCAAATAAAAATTGATGAAGAGAGAAAAGGAGACGAAGAATGAGTCAGGAAATGAATAACAAAGAAGTATTGGCAACAGTGGCAGGAGAAGAGATCACACAGGAGGAATTCAATCTGTTCCTTCAGGCAGTGCCGAGAGAACAGCAGGCGTATTTGTCAAATCCGCAGTTTCGTGAGCAGTGTCTGCAGCAGTTTATTGCACTTCGTTTGTTTGCAAAAGAAGGTGAAGAAATGAAACTGGATGAGACAGAGGAATTTCAGACAATGATTACAAATGCAAAACGAGATATTCTGGCGCAGATGGTCATGCATGATATGATTTCTAAAATCACAGTTGGCGAGGAAGAAATGAAAGCCTACTACGATGCCAATAAAGAACAGTATCAGAAAGGTGAGACTATTCGTGCGAAACACATTTTGGTAGATGAAGAAGAGCTATGCAATACAATATTGAAAGCAATTGAAAGTGGAGAAACGGCGTTTGAAGTGGCTGCGCAGGAGCACTCCAATTGTCCGTCCGGTTCAAAAGGCGGAGATCTTGGAACATTCGGGAAAGGTCAGATGGTTAAAGAATTTGAGGATGCCGCATTTTCAGCAGAGATCGGACAGGTTGTCGGACCGGTAAAGACACAGTTTGGATATCATTTGATTAAAGTAGAAGAGAAAAATGATGCGGCAGTGACTCCGTTTGAAGAGACAAAGGCTATGATTCAGAGAACACTTTTCCAGAAGAAACAGAATGAAACATATACAGCAAAAGTAAAGGAACTTCGTGAAAAATACAATCAGAAATAGAAGTTAGGTTTGAGAAGATAGGTTTGATTTATGAAATATAAAAATATCATTTTTGATTATGGAAATGTACTGGGAAGATTTGATCCGAAATTTATCTTAAGGCAGTTCTGTGATACGGAAGAAGATTTTCCGGTATTATATGAGGCACTTTATGAAAACTGGCAGGCATTGGATGAAGGAAGTGCAGAATATGGGGCTTGTATTGAGAAGGCATTGAGTTGCCTGCCCCAATATTTACATACACCGGCAAAAGCGTTTTTTAAAGACTGGTATCGATATTGTACGCCGATGCATGAATCTTGGGAACTGGTGCGTGAACTGAAAGAACAAAAGATTTCGGTTTATTTGCTTTCGAATGCGTCTGTGTATTTTGCAGAGCATGCAATGGAAGTGTGTGGAATTTTAGAATGTTTTGATGGAATTATATTTTCAGGCCCAAATCAGTGTGCAAAACCTGAATCTGAAATTTATCGGTTATTATTTGAGTGTTTTCAATTGAAACCGGAAGAATGTTTTTTTATTGATGATAATGAAGAGAATATTAAGGCTGCAAAAGCACTCGGCATGGACGGAATTGTGTTTACCGGAGATGTGAAAGCAGTAAAAAAGGCAATCGAATTCTGATTACCTTTTTTGTGGTGCCATGTATGCGATAAAATAGTCCGGTGGACTGTTTTGAGTGATGGTTTTTAATGGAAAAAATGATCTCCGATCTGATATCCGTAACCTCCACAGTCAAAATACAGCATTTCTCCGATGGGGTTGCTTCCGGCCAATGCATCTGCAGCGGCTTGCATTGCTGCTTCACTATAGCCGCCGGTTGTCAATATCGTATCCAGCCATCCGGTCATAGCAGGTGTGAACTGTCCGGACTGGTAGATGACTTCAGAGATACTGTTTGGATAGACATCACTGCGAACTCGGTTCATAACAACAGCGCCTACAGCGACCTGTCCTTCATAAGGCTGATTCCCTGCTTCGCAAAAAATCAAGGCGGCAAGCAATTCCTGATCGGCAGCGGCGATTTGCTCAGCAGCAAGTTGTTCTTCAGCAAGTCGGGCTTCTTCAGCTAGCCGAGCCTCTTCAGCACGTTTTGTCTCTTCAGCTAGCCGAGCCTCTTCAGCACGTTTTGTCTCTTCAGCACGTCTTATTGCATAGAGTTCCTGTGCATGTTGGATAGATGCAGTTGTGGAAATGACTGTATGCTCTGGAATTTCAAAAAGCCATGTTCCGGATGCAATTGCCTCAATTGCAGGCGGTTGTTTTGTGTGATCGTTTTTTTCAGCCGCAAAGCTGATGGAACTTATGGTTATTGCAAAAGTGGCAGTGGCAACAGTCACAAACACTTTAACTTTTCTCTTTGTATTCTTCATATTTATTACCCTCCGTTTTATGAAAATAAGAATAGGTTCTTATAGAGTATATTCAAAAATATCGAAAGTATTACAAATATTACAATAATGTTAAGAAAAAATCAAGTATAATGTAAAAAATATTTATTTAATATGTATTTACTTTCGATAGAGAGGATGATATAGTGGATTTAGAAATGTTGTGCGGGAAACGGATTACGCGCAATAAAAAAAGCCACCTATTTGCTGATTTTGAGTTGAAAGGTGGTTTTTGTGTGCAAGAAAATAAGGATGAGGAGGGGAATGCTATGACAAAGAAGTTGCAGAAAAATGATCAGGTGGTCAGCCGGACAACGAATCAGATTACAGAAGGAATTATATGGAAACAACTTCTGCTCTTTTTCTTTCCAATTGTTTTTGGAACCTTTTTTCAGCAATTATATAATGCGATTGATACGGTGATCGTAGGGCAATTTGTAGGAAAGGCTGCGTTGGCTAGTGTGGGTGGTTCAGCAACGCAGATCATCAATCTGGTTGTGGGATTTTTCACAGGACTTTCGTCAGGAGCTACGGTTGTGATGGCACAGTTTTTCGGAGCTGAAGATGAACGCTCGATGGGAGAAAGTCTTCATACTGCGTATGCATTTTCTGTTATAGGCAGTGTGGTCATTTCAGTGATTGGATTTGTTTGTTCACCGGCATTGCTGAAATTGATGAATACACCGACGGAATTGTTGGCAGATTCTACATTATATCTGCAGATTTATTTTGCGGGAATTTTATTCGTTTTTATCTTTAATATTGGTTCCAGCATATTAAGAGCGGTGGGAGATTCAAAACACCCGCTGTATTATTTGATCGCTTGTTGTTTTATCAATATTATATTAGATCTTTTGCTTGTAATCGTATTTCATATGGGAGTGGCCGGAGTTGCTTATGCTACGTTGATTTCTCAAGCAGTCAGTGCGATTCTGGTGACCTGGAAACTGATGCGGTCAACAGGGATATTGACATTGCGTTTGCGGGAAATACGACTTTATAAAAATGTATTGAAATACCAGCTGGCGATTGGTCTGCCAACAGGGTTTCAATCTGTTATGTATAGTATTTCAAATGTAATCATTCAGGCCGCCCTGAATAGTTTTGGAACAGATACGGTAGCTGCCTGGTCTGCCTATGGCAAATTGGACGCATTATTTTGGATGGTTATCAGTGCGATTGGAATTGCCATCACAACTTTTGTCGGACAAAATTATGGGGCGCGTAAATACGAACGGGTGAAAAAGAGTGTCCGGGTTTGTCTTGGCATGGCAATTTTGGTCTCGATCGTTATGGTCGTATTTCTGATGGGACTGCGTGTGCCGCTATTCCGTTTATTTACGCGAGATGCATCCGTTGTGAGAATTGGCTCAGAGATGTTGGCATTGATTACTCCATGTTACGTGGTTTATGTGTTCATCGAGGTGCTTTCCGGAGCACTGCGAGGAATGGGAGATGTATTGATTCCGACAGTGATCACACTGGGCGGTGTCTGCATATTGCGTCTGCTTTGGATTGCGGGAGCGTTGCATTTCTCCCCGACAATAGAAGTGATTATCTATAGTTATCCGGTTACGTGGATTGTGACGGCGGCAGCATTTATTATTTATTATCTGTATAAGAAAAAAAGAATATTAAAATAAAGATGAAAAAAACAGAACCTCTCTTATGGGAGAGGTTCTGTTTTTGTGACTACATTTTGAAGATTGGACTGATTTTTTTGTAGATTAAAAGAACGATCAAAGATACCAGTACAGCTTTTAATAAGTTAAATGGAGCTACCGCAAATATGACAAATGTGCTTAGGCTTGTGATACTTGGATTGACAGCCGTACCCATCTGAACCAGTGCGTCAATCGGGAGACCGAACGCAGCTGAATAAGCAGGCAGCATGACATAGGCATTGATCAGACAGCCGATGACGACCATTAAAGCTGTTCCTGCTGCCATGCCGATCATGGCACCTTTACGTGTCTTTTTTCGTTTGTAAACAATTGCAGCAGGCAGGCAGAGAGAGCAGCCTATGATAAAGTTTGCTAATTCTCCTACTCCTGCAGTATCTGTTCCGGTAATGACCAGATTTAACAGAATTTTTACCAGTTCAATTGCGGCACCGGCAACGGGCCCCATAGCAAAAGCGCCGATAAGAACCGGGACTTCACTAAAGTCAATCTCGTAAAAGCTGGGGGCAAATGGGAGGGGAATTTCAAACAGCATTAATACAACGGATATAGCTGCAAGCATTCCGATTTTTACGGTTGTGCGGACGCTGATGCGTGCCTGTGTTCTGGTGACTGTGTTTGACTGTGTACTCATGTGTCATCTCTCCTTGTAAAATAATATAGATTTTAAAAGAAAGAAAATCTTCATGGAAATTCTGCTGCTTTGTAACGAGTAATCTGAAGAAAAAAACAGCTCCAAATCTTTAAGATTCGGAGCTGTTGAAATCATCCTGATAAATACACGTTATACGCTAATTTCTTCTACCATCCAGACTTTACTGTCGGTACCGGAATTCATTGTAACTATGTCACCGGTTCAGCCGCTTATACGTAAGATAAAAATTGTGTTATAGGTTCTATCTAAACAAAGAGGTACAAGCGGGTCGCGGACTATACCGCCGGTTGGGAATTTCACCCGACCCCGAAGATTTATTCTTTTATGTGTTTCAGTATAGTCCTTTCGTCTGAAAATTACAAGAGAAAATGAGAATTTTAGAATCTTTGTTTTTGGAATGTATTCTTAATATTTTATTTTTTATTCATCATTTCTGAAAGATGTGATAAAATATTTTGGGCAAAAGAAAAAGAAGAAATGGAAAGGAACGATAGAATTGAGTTTTACAGAGTTGTTCTTATTGGCAGTGGGATTATCTATGGATGCGTTTGCGGTATCGGTCTGTAAAGGTTTGTCTTTGGGAAAAATTGAAATAAAGCATATGTGTACAGCAGGAGTCTGGTTTGGAGGATTTCAGGCGCTGATGCCTCTGGCAGGATATTTATTGGGGAGTTTTTTTGCAGATATGATTACGAGTGTAGCGCACTGGATTGCTTTTATTTTATTGCTGATCATAGGCGGTGGTATGATAAAAGAAGCAAAAAGTGAAACGGAAGAAGTAGATGGCTCTATGGATGTGAAAACGATGTTTTTGCTGGCTGTTGCTACCAGTATAGATGCATTGGCTGTGGGCGTTTCTTTCGCATTTCTGAAAGTGAAAATCATTCCGGCGGTTAGTCTTATCGGTGTGATCACATTTGTCTGTTCTGCAATAGGTGTTAAAATCGGCAGTATTTTTGGCTGTCGTTATCGTTCTAGAGCAGAACTGTGCGGAGGGATCATCTTAATCTTAATTGGGATAAAAACATTATTAGGGGGTCTGGGCATACTCTAGAAAAAAGTGAGCGTATGGAATGATCGGCGTATAATTTGAGATGGAGAGAACGAACATGGATGTGGGACAGATTTTAGAGAAGGTAAAATGCGGAAAACTATCGGTTGAGATGGCGAAACAGGCATTGGAAAATATGCGATATGAAGAATTGGGGTATGCGAAACTGGATACCGATCGAAAAAAACGTACGGGATTTGCAGAGGTTGTTTTTTGCAGTGGAAAAGCAAATGAACAGTTGCTGGAGATATATAAAAGAATCTATGAGTCAGAAGGAGAAGTGCTGGGTACAAGAGCTACGCAGGTACAATACGAATGGCTGAAAAAGGAATTTCCGGAAATCATGTATGATCCGGAATCAAAGATTTTGAAAATTGAGAAAGCTGAAAAAAATAAAAAGGGAATGATTGCAGTCTGCACCGCCGGAACGGCAGATATTCCGGTGGCAGAAGAAGCAGCCCAGACCGCAGAGTTTTTCGGCGCAAGGGCAGAACGAATCTATGATGTGGGAGTCAGTGGACTGCATCGGCTCCTGTCCCGTCTTGAGACGATTCAAGAAGCCAACTGTATAGTAGCGGTCGCCGGGATGGAAGGGGCTTTGGCCAGTGTGATTGGAGGTCTGGTCAGTCGTCCAGTAATCGCAGTGCCGACTTCAGTAGGATATGGAGCCAATTTTGGTGGCGTATCAGCTCTGCTCACAATGCTCAATTCCTGTGCGAATGGTGTTGCAGTGGTAAATATTGATAATGGGTACGGAGCTGGATACATGGCGGCAGAAATCAATCGTTTGGCAGAAAAATAATAAGAAAAGTAGTGGCAATCTGTTGCATAGCGCTATAAAATATTAGAATAAGTATAAAATAAAAAAATGCGAGAAACATGTCAACCACGCTGTTTTCTCGCATTTTCCTTTATATCCCATCTTTTTGAAAAAATGGACCTGGCGGGAATCGAACCCGCGTCCAAAAACCCATCCCATGTACTTCTACTATCATAGTCCGTTCTTTAACATTCCCTCTGCCGTACGGAAACGAACATCCTTGCGGGTTCAGTAGCTTCATAATACGCCTATCGACGCAAAGCTTTGTCGATATCGTTTCTCACATGGTCGGTGCCAGATTCTTAAAGTGTGAGTGCTCTAAGGCTGACATGCAGCAATTAGGCTGCAGCTAATTCGAAATTATCGTTAGCGTTTAATTTTAAGTTTGCGATTTGACGCATCTGCCTGCGGATAGCTTCTCCATCTTCAAGACCCCTGTCGAAACCAGTACAAGCCCTGAATCATACGGTTTATCACCGTTCTACTTATAATATAGGAGAATCTGATAAAAAGTCAAGGGGAAACTTGTAACAGATTTGGATTTTTCGTTTATTTTCTGGAAAATTGTGATAAGATATAAAATAGGTTTTGAAAAAACAAAAGCAGCGGGAGTTTTGATTGAAGAAAGGGGAGAGCATATGCCGACAACGTATACACATTATCGATTTGGAAAAGATGTTCTGGATGCACTTCCGAGAAGAATCCGGACGGCAATGGAGACAAACAGAGAATTATTTGATATCGGTCTGCACGGACCGGATATTTTGTTTTATTATAGAGCACTGATTCCCAATTCTGTGAGCGGACAGGGATATGGAATGCATAAGCAGATGGCGGATTTGTTCTTTGAAAGGGCGAAAAAGGTAATCGCCGATGCAGATGACAAAACCATGAGCAGGGCTTATATCTATGGCTTTATCTGCCATTTTGCGCTGGACAGTGAGTGTCATCCTTACGTAGAAAAGATGATTCAGAAAAGTGGAATCGGTCATTCAGAGATTGAGATGGAGTTTGATCGTTATCTGCTGATAGAGGACAAATTTGATCCTTTGACTTACAGGCAGACGGAGCATATCCATGCTACTGAGAAAAATGCAAAGGTAGTCGCGCCGTTTTTTGATCATGTGACTGCCCAGCAGGCGAGAAAAGCACTGAAAGGGATGCAGTTGTGCCATAAAGCGTTGTATGCACCGGGAAAAACAAAGAGAAACCTGTTGTTTGGAGCAATGAAGACAGCCGGACAGTATGACAAGTTCCATGGGCTGGTGATGAGTGAAGAACCGAATCCAAAATGCAGGGAATACTGTCTGTTATTGAATAAATTGTATGAGGGGGCAATCCCTGTGGCAGTAGATTTGATCATGAAGTATCAGAATTATCTGCTTGGAACCGGTGATCTTCCGAAACGGTTTCACTGCACGTTCGGGGCAGGTGACAAGTGGGAGGAACTGGTGCTGTGAGAAAGAAGGCATGGACGTTTGGCATTCTGACAGGACTGCTGTTGTCTGTGCTCTGCCCGTTTACAGTACAAGCTCAGATTGCATCACCGCAGGCGTTTCAAAATCTGTCCTGGAAGATGGTGAAGGAAGAATCGATCGAAACAGAACATGGAGTAGTACAGTCCATATGTGCGACAGATGATTACATCGTTTGTCTGGAAAACGTGCTGGATGGAAGTGGACAGCCGGATATTGTAAAGGCATACTATCGCAATGACAAGGATAAAAACGGCAATCCGATCGAGCAGTATTCCCTTGCAATGCAGGTACAGGAGACAGATTATGAACATGCCAATGGAATGGCATATAATCCGAATACCAATGAGATCGCGGTCAGTCTTTATACCAGTTATCAGAAGGAAAACAGAGGATGTCTTTTTATCATGGATGCAGATACACTGAAATTCAAGCGCAAGGTGAAAGTGACAGATTCCTATAATATCCTGGGAATCGGTTATGATTCGGCAAATGACAGGTATGTGATCCAGACAAATGCAGATGGAGGATATCAGTTTAAGATTTTAAATAATGAGTTTCAGGTCACAGAAGATCTGGGAGATCTGGGCGGTTATGCAGGGGATGGAAATTATCAGGATCTGTGCGTGACAGAAGATTATGTTTTGAATTTTCCTCTGACACTGTTCTCGGGAAATGGTGATTTTCTGAATGTATACTCTCTTTCTGAAAAGGAACTGCTGTATTATGAAAAGCTGGATTTTCAGTTTGAGGATAATGTCACCAGTGATGAGCCGGAATCAATCTGCGAGTTAGATCCGGGAGTCTTTCTGGCGGTTGTGAATGTCACATTATCTGACGGGACAAAGAAGGTCAGATTGTACAGGACGGAAGTGCCTTACCAGTATGAGGTTGAAGTAAAGGTTCAGGTTGGGGAGGACAAGCCGTCAGTTTCCAGGAAAACAGTGCTGCGCGGAGAAGCATTTGAGGCAGATTATCCGGAGAAAGAAGGATACAGAATCGCTTCAGTCAAGATTGATAAAAAAGAGATCGATCTGGAAAAGTATCAAAGCAAATATACTTTGAAATCCGTACAGGGGGCACATACGATTTCTATCGTTTATGAAAAGAAACTCGCAATGTGGAAGATCATACTGCCTGTTTGTGTCGGAGTGGTACTTTTGTCAGCGGGCTTTGTCTTTTACTTAAGAGTCCTGCAGATACGGCGGATCCGCAGGCGCAAACTGGAAGCGGAAAAACGCCGCAGAGCGCGGATCAAATGGCACAACGACGAGTGGAATATCGACGAAATTTATTGAATTTTCAGAAACAGTTCATAAAAAAAGAACTGTTTCTTTTTTTGCCTCATGCTATAATAAAGCGGAAAGGATGGGTAATGTATGGACACATTTGTAAAGTTGGAAAATATTACAAAGATTTATCATATGGGAGAAGTGGAGATCCGGGCAGTAGACGGAATCGATTTCTCGATACAAAAAGGTGAATTTGTAGTGATTGTAGGCCCAAGTGGGGCAGGAAAGACGACGGTTTTGAATATACTTGGCGGGATGGATACTGCCAGTGGCGGTCGGATCACAGTGGACGGTCAGGATATTACAAAGTACAGTGAGAGGCAGCTGACGGGATATCGGCGGGACGATATCGGGTTTGTGTTTCAGTTTTATAATCTGATCCCGAATCTGACTGCTCTGGAGAATGTAGAGATGGCGCTTCAGATCTGCCGAAATCCGCTGGATGCAAGAGCAGTATTAAAAGAAGTCGGACTGGAGGAGCGAATGGATAATTTCCCGGCACAGCTTTCCGGGGGAGAGCAGCAGAGAGTTTCTATCGCAAGAGCTCTGGCTAAAAATCCAAAGCTTCTTTTATGTGATGAGCCGACCGGAGCACTGGATTATAATACCGGAAAGGCGATCCTGAAGCTTTTGCAGGAGATGTGCAGGGAAAAGGGAATGACCGTGATCGTGATCACACACAACTCGGCATTGGCACCGATGGCCGACCGTCTGATCAAGATCAAAAACGGAAAAGTATCCAGTATGAAAGTAAACGAGAATCCGATATCCATAGATGAGATTGAGTGGTAGGGGGATGAGATGAGAAAAAAAGCACTGCGAAAAGATTTTTATATGGAAATACGAAAGAGCTTCGGAAGATTTCTCTCCATTTTTTTCATTGTTGCCATAGGAACTGCGTTTTTTTCGGGAATCCGGGCAGCGGAACCGGATATGCGCTTATCGGGAGACGCGTATTTTGACAAAAGTAAGCTGATGGATCTGCAGGTAGTCAGTACGATGGGGCTGACAGCGGATGACTTGCAGGCGATACGGGAGGTCAAGGGAGTGGAACAGGCACAGCCTGTCTATTCCATGGATGCCTTATGTGATGTGGACGGCAGTCAGAAGGTCGTACATATTTTTTCCTCTCAGGATGGGATAAATGAGCTGAAGGTAGAAAAGGGGCGTATGCCCGAGAAAGCGGACGAGTGCGTGGCAGATGCAGATTTTCTGGCATCCAGCGGATATCAGATCGGAGATAAGATCACATTTCTGAAGGATGAGGATACGGAAGTGACAGAAGAACTGACACAGAGCACCTTTCAGATCGTGGGAAGTGTGAGCAGTCCGGAGTACATTTCCTTTTCCAGAGGAAGCAGTATGATCGGAAACGGAAGTGTCAGTGGTTTTATATCGGTACTTCCGGAAAGCTTTCAGATGGATGCGTATACAGAAATTTCAATTCAGGTGAAAGGCGCAAAAGAAGAGACTGCTTTTACAAAAGAGTATGATAACCTGGTGGATGAGACGAAAAAGCAGGTGGAAGCGATCCAGTCGGAGCGTGAGGATATCCGTCGGGAAGAGCTGATGCAGCAGATGGACCAAAAGCAGGCAGAATTACTGGCAGAAGTTCCATCGGAGGCGATGGAAATTGCAGCACCTCAGATCCAACAGCAGATTGAGCAGCAAAAGACAAGCCTGGAACAGGGAAAGTGGTATGTAAATGACAGGGAAGATCTGACAGAGTACAGTGGCTACGGAGAGAATGCCGACCGAATGCGGGCCATCGGGAGAGCATTTCCTGTTTTATTCTTTTTAGTTGCGGCGTTGATCAGTCTGACTTCTATGACGCGTATGGTGGAAGAGCAGAGGACTCAGATCGGAACACTCAAAGCGCTGGGATATTCCAGACGTTCCATTGCCGGAAAATATTTGGGATATGCATTCTGGGCGACAGTGGGAGGCTGTGTGTCCGGTGTGCTGGTTGGAGAAAAAATCCTTCCTTATATTATTGTGACAGCTTATGGAATTATGTATCCTCATATGAATACGGCTGTGATTCCATATAACCTTTACTATGGAGTTTCAGCGTCACTGACGGCTCTGTTGTGTACGATGGGAGCTACATTGTTCTCTTGCTATAAAGAATTGAGAGAACAGGCTGCGGAATTGATGCGTCCGCCTGCCCCGAAAAAAGGAAAACGAGTATTTCTGGAGAAGATTCCATCCTTGTGGAGCCAGTTCAATTTTATCTGGAAGGCAACAATCCGGAATCTGCTGCGTTATAAGAAGCGGTTTTTTATGACAGTGTTTGGAATTGGCGGGTGTATGGCTCTGCTTTTAGTGGGATTTGGCCTGCGGGATTCTATTGTTGATATTGCGAAGCTTCAGTATCATGAACTTCAGCTCTATGATGCCAATATTATTTTAAATACCAGCGCCAGTAAGCAGGAGCAGAATAATGTGGAACAGGAGTTGTACTGGAATGATCAGGTAGATAAGACTGCGGTGGGATATCTTGGTCAGATGAAGGTAAAACATGGGAACGAAGAACAGGAAGTATATCTGAATGTTCCGGAAGATCTGCAGGACTTTGAAGAAATGGTAGTATTTCGTGATCGCAGATCTTATACACAGTATGATCTGGAGACGGAAGGGGTAATCCTTACAGAGAAGACAGCGAAACTTCTGGAAGTAAAGGAAGGGGATACGATCACGCTCTGCCAGACAGGAAAAGAAGATGTCAAAGTAAAGGTCGGAAAGATCTGCGAAAATTATATCGGGCACTATCTGTATATGAGTCCTGAAATATACCAGTCTTTGTATGGGGAAGAGCCGCAGTATAACAGTGTGTATTTCCAGATGAAAAAAGGATATGAAGATCAGCTGGAGATTTTGGGAGAGGATATCTTGAAAGGAGAAGGAGCACTGAATATCAGCTATACAGATTCCATTGAAGATCAGCTGGATGACATGCTTGGAAGTCTGGATATTGTAATGGCAGTGCTGGCTATTTCGGCAGGGCTTTTGGCATTTGTCGTATTGTATAACCTCAACAGTATCAACATTACAGAGAGAAGAAGAGAACTGGCAACATTGAAGGTACTTGGATTTTATGATAATGAAGTATCGGCATATGTATACAGGGAAAATATGATACTGACTGTAATCGGCGGCGTTGCCGGTATTATTCTCGGAAGTATTCTGCACCGGTTTGTGATCGTGACAGTAGAAGTAGATTCTGCGATGTTCGGACGCAGTATTGAAATGTCCAGTTATGGATACAGTTTTCTGATTACACTTGCATTTTCTGTATTTGTAAATCTTGTCATGTATTTTAAACTCAAAAAGATTGATATGGTGGAGTCATTAAAGAGTGTAGAATAAATTCAGAAATTTCACAGTACGGACATAAATCTTTGATATGATGAAGCTAAAGAGTGGTTGCTGTTCACAGTAACAAAGAGTGGCAAGATGAGGAGTGAGGAAAAGATGGATAAGACGAAAATTTTAGTAGTAGATGATGAGAGCAGGATGAGAAAGCTGGTAAAGGATTTTCTTGTGAGGCAGGGATATACCGTGTTAGAGGCCGCAGACGGCATGGAGGCAATGGACTATTTTTATGAGGATAAAGATATTGCGCTGGTCATTTTAGATGTGATGATGCCGAAGATGGATGGATGGCAGGTTTGTCGGGAGATCCGTATGCATTCAAAGGTGCCGATCATCATGCTGACGGCAAGATCGGAAGAGCGGGATGAGCTGCAGGGATTTGATCTGGGAGTGGACGAATATATTTCCAAGCCGTTCAGTCCGAAAATCCTGGTAGCCAGAGTAGAAGCAATCCTTCGAAGGACGCAGGGAAGCGGAAACACAGATGAGATTTCAGCCGGCGGAATCGTGGTGGACAAAGCGGCACATACAGTGATGAGTGATGGATCACCGGTAGATCTGAGTTTTAAAGAGTTCGAGCTTTTGACATATTTTATCGAGAATCAGGGAATTGCACTTTCCAGAGAAAAGATTCTGAATAATGTGTGGAATTACGACTATTTCGGGGATGCCAGAACGATTGATACCCATGTCAAAAAACTCAGGAGCAAGCTGGGGGACAAGGGAGAATATATCAAGACCATCTGGGGGATGGGCTATAAGTTTGAGGTAGAGTAATGAAACATTCGATCAAAAGGCAGATGACCGTAGTATTCAGCGGACTGATCATTTTTATTCTGGTCATGATGTTTCTCGTATATTCCAAGTGTCTGGAGACATACTACATCATGCATAAGGAGAGGGACCTTCTGGAAGTGCATAAGACAGTAGGAACGGCACTGGCACAGGGAAATAAGGAAGATGAGCGCGCGTGGAAAGTGATGGAGCGTACGAATATATCCATGCTTGTCTTACAGGATAATCAGGTGATTTTCTCGCCGAGAGGAGATCAGGAACAGCTTGTCAGCCAGCTGCGCGGATATGTATTTAATCAGAATCAGGATGAAGGAGAGCTTCTGAAAAGTACGGACAACTATGAAATACGAAAGATCAGAGATCCGGTAGCAGGAATTGACTATCTGGAAATGTGGGGAACCTATTCTAAAGGAGCGATCTTTATTCTGAGGAGTCCATTGGACAGTATCTGGGAGAGCACGGCGCTTGCAAACAAGCTGCTGGTCTATGTCGGAATTGCGGCACTGGTGCTGGGAGGAATTCTGGTATCTTTGTTTGCGAGAAAGATTACAGAGCCGATCACACAGCTTGCTTCCCTTTCCAGACGGATGTCAGAGCTGGATTTTGACGCAAGGTACACCGGAGGTGGAGAGGATGAGATCGGAACGCTCGGGAATAATTTCAATATTATGTCCGAGCGTCTGGAGAAGACAGTTTCGGAACTGAAGCGCGCCAATAATGAGTTGATGAAGGATATTGAGAAGAAAGAAAAAATGGAAGATATGCGGAATGAATTTCTGGGCAATGTTTCCCATGAGTTAAAAACGCCGATCGCTTTAATCCAGGGATATGCAGAAGGATTGAAAGAAGGCGTCAGTGATGATCCGGAAAGCCGGGAGTTTTATTGTGATGTGATTATGGATGAAGCTTCCAAGATGAATCTCATGGTCAAGAATCTTCTGACGCTGAATCAGCTTGAGTTTGGAAATGATGAAGTTATATTCGAACGTTTTGATGTCTCCAAACTGATCCAGGGTGTGATCCAGAGCTGTGAGATCCTGATCCAGCAGGCCGATGCGAAGATTGATTTTATCGGTGAGAGTCCGGTCTATGTGTGGGCAGATGAGTTCAAAACAGAGCAGGTGATCCGCAATTATCTCACCAATGCGATCCACCATGTGGACAATGAGCGCAGAATCGAAGTCCGTGTCCTGTCAAAAGATGACATTGTTCGGGTGACGGTGTTCAACAGTGGTCATCCGATCCCTCAGGAGGATCTTGCAAAGTTGTGGGACAAGTTCTACAAAGTAGACAAAGCACATACCAGAGAGTATGGCGGTAACGGAATCGGACTGTCGATCGTCAAAGCAATCATGGAGTCCTTCCATCAGAAATACGGGGTCAGAAACTTTGACAATGGTGTGGAATTCTGGTTTGAGCTGGACGGGAAATCAGCTTTACATGAAGAACAAAATGCGATAAAATAATCTGCAAATGCAGGCATACAACGTGCCAACTGGAAACAGGAGGTGTTTTGTATGCCTTTTTTCATAGGAAAGAACGTTCAGATGAAAGGAGCACATACATGACAGTAATTATCGATTATGGCGCAGGAAATATCAAAAGTGTAGAAAAAGCACTGCTCTCTCTCGGACAGGAGGTCGTGATCACAGATGATGCAGATACGATTTTAAATGCCGAAAGGATCATACTTCCCGGTGTCGGCGCGTTTGGCAACGCGATGGCACAGCTTGAAAAAACCGGACTGGATGAAGTGATCCGCGAAGCTGTAAGAAGAAAAATCCCGTTTCTTGGAATCTGTCTTGGTCTTCAGCTCTTGTTTGAAAAGAGTGATGAAGCTTTGGGAGTGAAAGGCCTTGGGGTTTTAAAAGGGGAAGTGAAGAAGATTCCGGCAAAAAAAGGATTGAAGATTCCTCATATGGGATGGAATTCTCTGCATTTTGCGCATAATGGAAAGCTGTTTCAGGGAATCGAAGAGGGCGCATATGTTTATTTTGTGCACTCTTATTACCTGGAAGCAGAAGAAGAGTCGATCGTGAAAGCTTCTGCCGAATATGGGGTACATATCCATGCTTCCGTGGAAAAAGAAAATGTATTTGCCTGTCAGTTTCATCCGGAAAAAAGCGGTGAGACAGGTCTGAAGATCCTGAAAAATTTTACAGAACTGTAAGGGGGAAGAGGCGATGTTTACGAAGAGAATTATCCCATGTCTGGATGTAAATAACGGACGAGTTGTAAAAGGCGTGAATTTTGTGGATTTAAAGGATGCCGGGGATCCGGTAGAGATTGCGAAAGCGTATGACGCGGCAGGTGCAGATGAACTTGTGTTTCTGGATATTACCGCATCTTCTGACGGGCGCGGGACAGTGATCGATATGGTACGGGAAGTGGCAAAGTGTGTGTTTATTCCGTTTACAGTCGGCGGGGGAATCCGCACAGTGGAAGATTTTAAAGCACTGCTTCGCGAGGGGGCAGACAAGATTTCCATTAATTCTTCTGCGATCGCCAATCCGCAGCTGATCCGGGATGCAGCGGATAAATTTGGCAGCCAGTGTGTAGTGGTGGCGATCGATGCCAGAAAGAGAGAGGATAGAAGTGGCTGGAATATTTATAAGAACGGCGGACGCGTGGATGTCGGGATCGATGCCATTGAATGGGCGAAAAAGGTGGAAAGTCTGGGCGCAGGAGAAATTCTTCTTACAAGTATGGACTGTGACGGGACAAAAGCAGGATACGATTTGGAGCTGACCAAAGCGGTGGCAGAGAGCGTGTCCATTCCGGTGATTGCATCCGGCGGTGCGGGGACCGTGGAGCATTTCAAAGAGGCGCTGACAGACGGCGGCGCAGACGCAGCACTGGCGGCATCATTGTTCCACTATAAGGAACTGGAGATCCGGCAGGTCAAAGAATATTTGAGAGATCAGGGGATTTCCGTCAGACTAATATAGAACAAAAGAGAGGAAGTGAACATCATGTCTGGAATCAATGGAGACTGGTATGAAGCATTAAAGGGGGAATTTAAGAAACCTTATTATAAAACATTATTTAATACGGTCAATGAGGAGTATCGGACCAGACAGATTTTTCCGCCGGCGAATGATATTTTCAATGCGTTTCATCTGACACCTTTAAAAGATGTGAAGGTAGTGATTCTGGGGCAGGACCCGTACCACAATTTCAATCAGGCGCACGGGCTGTGCTTCTCGGTGAAAAAGGGAGTGCAGGTGCCTCCGTCTCTGGTTAATATTTATAAAGAGCTGCAGGATGATCTGGGCTGTACCATTCCGAACCACGGGTGTTTGACAAAATGGGCCGAGCAGGGAGTACTGATGCTCAACACGGTGCTGACTGTACGGGCGCATCAGGCGAATTCTCACAGAGGAATCGGCTGGGAGGAGTTTACAGATGCAGCGATCATGGCAGTCAACGCACAGGACCGTCCGGTCGTATTCATCTTATGGGGAGCGCCGGCACAGCGGAAAAAACGAATGCTCAATAATTCGAAGCATTTGATACTTGAAGCGCCGCATCCAAGCCCGTTGTCTGCATACCGGGGATTTTTCGGAAGCAGGCCGTTTAGCCAGACCAATCATTTTCTGGAAGAACATGGCGTTACACCAATCGACTGGCAGATTGAGTAGGGCTGTCAGGAATTCAGATATAGCTGATTCATATGATGCGAAATGGTTGCAGTTGTCAAGGAGAGCCTTTTTGCCAGATCACTCTGGTAAGTGGGCTCTTTTTTATTACAATCTTAAGAAAATTTTAATAATTTACCAAGCAGAAATTTTTAAATTCTTTTATATAATGTAGTGCATTGGGAGGAGGTATGGTGTGAAAAAGATCATTGAAGTAAAGAATTTATACAAACTGTATAAGCTTGGAGATTCTGCAGTGCGAGCACTCAACGGAGTCAGTCTGGAGATTTATGAGGGTGAATTCTGTGCCATTGTAGGTACTTCCGGCTCAGGAAAATCGACGATGCTGAATATGCTGGCAGGTCTGGAAAAACCCACAAAAGGAGAAGTCATTATAGACGGACAGCATATTGAGAATTTAAAAGAAGATCAGCTTGTCAGATTCAGGAGAGAAAAAGTAGGATTTATCTTTCAGTCTTTTCAGCTTTTAGGCAGTATGAATGCGCTGGAAAATGTGGCGCTTCCTTTGAGTTTCCGCGGTGTGCCGAAAGCCCAACGCCTGAAAAAAGCGGATAAGATGCTGGATCTGGTCAAGCTGAAAAAGCATAAAAAGCATCTGCCAAACCAGATGTCCGGAGGACAGCAGCAGAGAGTCGGTGTGGCAAGAGCACTGGTGGTAGATCCGAAGATCATTTTTGCAGATGAGCCGACAGGAAATCTGGATTCCCGTACATCCCGGGAAGTCATGGCGCTGATGCAGCAGGTGGTCAGAGAGCAGAAGAAAACACTGGTCATGGTAACCCATGATGATCATCTTGCGGGATATGCAGATCGCATCTTCCATATTATAGACGGGAAAATCGTCAAAGTAGAAGACAATAGAAAAAAAGCAGGGGAACATGCAGAGTAGGGAGGAAATGAGCAATGAGACGATGGAAACAGGCAATGGGAGTGATCGTAAGTTTTGCACTGGTGGCGGCAATGCTGCTTCCGATGAGTGCACTGGCAAGAGAGCAGGCGATTCCCACGATACGACTGACACTCGGAAACGGACAGACAACACCACAGTATGCAGCAGGAGAGACAAGTGAACTGTTGATTCGGGTCTGGAACAAGGGAACACAGGATGCGGGGAATGTAAAGATTTCTCCGGTACTTGATGATGGGGCGAGCTGGCCGTTTGAAATCGCCGATATGAACAACGAACTGGAGCTGGGAACAATCCCGGCGGGACAGTACGCAGAAGCAGTCTGGAAAGATTTAAAGGTACGCGATGATGTGGAGACAAAATCATACAAACTGGCGTTTACAGTGACTTATGATGATGGTGAGAACCAATTCCAGAGTACACCGTACATCTTTGCGAAGACAACGGCAAAGCCGGAGGAAAAACCAGATGACAATAATAACAATAACAATGCACAGCCGGAAACACCGCAGGAGCCACAGGGCGGCGGGGAAAGTCTGGCTGGTGGAGTGACAAACACGGATCCGATCATCTCCGGAGGAGGAAGTGGCGGTGGAACTTCTACTGCTTCAGTACCGCGAGTGATCGTGACAGGGTTTAATACAGATCCGGGCGATGTCAATGCGGGAAGCAACTTTAAACTGATCATTCATTTGAAGAATACATCTTCCACGACAGCGGTTTCCAATATGCTGTTTGATCTTCAGGCACCGGCTTCCGGAACAGACGCAGCAGCAGAGGCGCCGGCATTTTTGCCTGCATCCGGTTCCAGCTCGATTTATCTGGATGGAATCCCGGCAGGAGGGACAAAAGATATTTCCATTGATCTGAATGCAAGAGCAGATCTTGTGCAGAAACCATACAGTATTGCGATGTCCATGAAATATGAGGACGGCAATGCCACACAGTTTGAAAGTGCTTCCAGTCTGGCAATCCCGGTAAAGCAGGCAGCCAGATTTGAATTGAGTGACATTGAAGTGGCACCGGAATCCGTTGCTGTTGGAGAAGAAGCAAATATTACCTGCAGTCTTTACAATACCGGACGAATCAAGCTTTACAATGTAAAAGCCAAATTTGAAGGGGAAGGTCTGACAGGAAAAGAAGTATTTGTAGGAAATATAGAGCCGGGGGCAACAGGTTCTATTGACGGAATCGTAACAGCAAATCAGGAGATGGATGAGACGAAAAAGTGTAAAGTCGTGATTTCTTATGAAGATGAAGCCGGAAAGAGTGCGAGTATGGAGAAAGAATTTCCTCTGACAGTAACACCTGCACAGAATCCTGCGGATATGATGCCGATGGAGGCAGAAGCACCGGAAAAAGGACTTCCGGTTGTTCCGATCGTGATCGCGGTTGTTGTGGTGGCAGGAATTGTTACAGTTGTATTGCTGCGCAGACATAAGAAGAAAAAAATGGCGGCTTTGGAAGAGGAGGACTTGCTGAATGAGGTGGATCGATTTACTGAGGATGAGTAGCAACAGTCTGAAACGAAGAAAACTTCGGACGTTTTTGACAGTGCTGGGTGTTGTCATTGGTACTGCATCTATCGTAGTCATGATCTCGCTGGGGCTTGGACTTCAGGAATCGATGTATCAGGAAATTGAGCAATCCGGAGGTGTTACAAGTCTGACAGTGACAGGAAAAGGTTCTTCCCAGATGGGCGGTTTCTATATGGGGGATACCAACAACGAAGAGGAAGCGACCAAATATACAACAGATGATGTGATCGAACAGATTAAAAAGCTGGATCATGTGGCAGACGTGCAGCCGGTTTTGTCAATTGATGCACTTTTAAAGAAAAACGGATATATCGGATACTGTCCTCTGACAGGTATGACAGAGGAAGGGCTGAAAGATCTGAACATCAAACTGGCACCGGGCGGAAGCCTTCCGAAAGCAGGCAGTGCGGAACTGGATCTGGTTATCGGAAATAATGTCATTACAAACTTTTCAGAAGAATCAACAGGAAAGATGTATTGGGAGACAGGAGTGCTTCCGGATATAGATCTGGCTCATGATTCATTGTTTTTGATCCTGGATCAGGAGGCATATTATTCGAGTCAGTCGCCATCTACGGGAGCAACAGCACCGGAGAGCGGTGGAGACGGCAAGACACAGCAGAGTACAAAGCCGCCGAAAAAGTATGTCGTGCGTGCAAGCGGAATGGTAGAAGGGGATGTGGATACATATAATGCAAATTCCTACTCGGTGTATTGTAACCTCGAGACATTGAAAAGTATGCTGAAAAAGGAGTTCAGCGGCAGAGCGATTCCGGGACAGCCGACTACAAAATCCGGAAAACCATATAAGGATTTTGTATATTCCTCACTGAAAGTCAAGGCAGATGACATTGACAATGTAGACGCACTGTCCACAGAAATCCGAAATATGGGATTCCAGGTGACTACAAATGTGGAGTATATGGACAGCATGAAAAAACAGTTTGCAATGGTGCAGGCGGTTCTTGGTGGAATCGGTGCCGTGTCACTGTTTGTAGCGGCGATCGGAATTGCCAATACAATGATGATGTCCATTTATGAGAGAACAAAAGAAATCGGTGTGATCAAGGTATTGGGATGCAGCCTGCGCAATATCAAGCAGATGTTTCTGTTAGAGGCAGCGTTTATCGGATTTATCGGCGGACTGGTCGGAAATATCTTAAGTTTTTTGATCTCTTTTGTGATCAATGCGATCGTGGCCAGCAGCGGGGCAATGGGAGTGGAAGGAAATATTTCCTATATTCCGCTCTGGCTGGCAGCGGCATCCATGATTTTTGCAGTATTTGTGGGGATGGCGGCAGGTTATTTCCCGGCACTTCGGGCAATGCGGCTGAGCCCATTGGCAGCAATCCATAACGAATAAAGGCAAATTATTAATTCAAATATTTCGCTATTGCAGAGGATGTATTTTTTATGTGCGAAGTTTGAGTATAAGAAAAGCAGGAATCAGTGCAGTTCCTGCTTTTTGAAATCATAAGTTTCGGGATATTTCTCTGATATGCGGAAGGTAATCGGAATCAAGGCGGCTAAATACTCTGCCAGAATTTCCCGACAGCCCCTTTTACGTAATAAGAAACGATGGAGTTTTCAAGGGGAAAATGAATTTCAACTTTCTCTTTTTAAATAATCGTGCTATAATGCAGAAAAGCATAAAAA
>OMGQ01000489.1_pt1 | contig 39499 bp, 33 predicted proteins | sample 1646071 | NCBI WGS metagenome assembly OMGQ01 (sample SAMN05578585, study PRJEB25193) | human gut metagenome | biome: Human Microbiome; feature: human-associated habitat; material: feces | host: Homo sapiens | place: USA:Birmingham
AACAAGGTATCCCTACGGGAACGTGGGGATGGATCACCTCCTTTCTAAGGAGAAAGTACAAAAGAAGTAAAGAGTTATCGAACATTTCCTGTTCAGTTTTGGAAGACTGATCTTCCAAACGAAAAAGAAGTCGATCTTTGAAAACTGAATAACAGAAGACATATGAAGGTCTATAACGAAAGTTGTAAACAACATAGATATTCACGAGTAGAAAGTTAAACAAAAACAGAAAACTCAAGCAATAACCTAAGCAAAGAAATGAACGCTTAAAACTTAATCGTGATTAAGTGAATAAGGGCGTACGGTGGATGCCTAGGCACTTGGAACTGAAGAAGGACGCAACAAACGGCGAAACGCGACGGGGAGTGGTACGTACACAAAGATCCGTCGATATCCGAATGGGGAAACCCGGCAGCAGTAATGAGCTGTCACCCATGAGTGAATACATAGCTCATGAGGGAGGTACCCGGAGAACTGAAACATCTAAGTATCCGGAGGAAAAGAAAATAAGAATGATTCCGTAAGTAGCGGCGAGCGAACGCGGAGGAGCCCAAACCAGATCTTGATCTGGGGTTGTAGGACCACGAAATGGCAAGAGCATGGCTAAGAGAACGGCATTGAAAGGCCGACCGGAGAGGGTGCAAGTCCCGTAACTGAAAGTCTAGCGAAGCCTAGTGGTATCCTGAGTACGGCGAGACACGAGAAATCTTGTCGGAAGCAGGCGGGACCATCCGTCAAGGCTAAATATACCCAAGTGACCGATAGTGAACCAGTACCGTGAGGGAAAGGTGAAAAGAACCGCGGGAGCGGAGTGAAATAGAACCTGAAACCGTATGCTTACAAGAAGTCAGAGCCCGTTAAAGGGTGATGGCGTGCCTTTTGTAGAATGAACCGGCGAGTTACGTTATCGTGCGAGGTTAAGTAGAAGATACGGAGCCGAAGCGAAAGCGAGTCTTAATAGGGCGACAGTACGATGATGTAGACCCGAAACCGTGTGATCTAGCCATGACCAGGTTGAAGTTCAGGTGAAACTGAATGGAGGACCGAACCGACCCCCGTTGAAAAGTTGGCGGATGAGTTGTGGCTAGGGGAGAAATTCCAATCGAACACGGATATAGCTGGTTCTCCCCGAAATAGCTTTAGGGCTAGCGTCGAGGCAGAGTCGCATGGAGGTAGAGCACTGAATGTACGATGGCCCCATCCCGGGGTACTGAGTATAATCAAACTCCGAATGCCATGCAGACGTACTCGGCAGTCAGACTGTGGGTGATAAGGTCCATGGTCAAAAGGGAAACAGCCCAGACCGCCAGTTAAGGTCCCAAAATGTATGCTAAGTGGAAAAGGATGTGGGGATGCACAGACAACTAGGAGGTTGGCTCAGAAGCAGCCATCCTTCAAAGAGTGCGTAACAGCTCACTAGTCGAGTGACCCTGCGCCGAAAATGTACCGGGGCTAAGCATACTACCGAAGCTGCGGATTCAACTTTAGAGTTGAGTGGTAGGGGAGCGTTGCATGCACGTAGAAGCCGTACCGTAAGGAGCGGTGGAGAGCATGGAAGAGAGAATGCCGGTGTGAGTAGCGAGATGTAGGTGAGAATCCTACACACCGATAGCCCAAGGATTCCAGGGGAAGGTTCGTCCGCCCTGGGTAAGTCGGGACCTAACGCGAGGCCGAAAGGCGTAGTGGATGGAAAACAGGCAGATATTCCTGTACCCGCGATGGAAATGAAGGAATGACGGAGAAGGCTAGTGTGAGCCACTGAACGGATTGTGGTCAAAGCATATAGCAGGCTGACAGTGAAATGCGTCAGCGGGATGTAAGATGTGACAGGTAAGGGAACGTCCTTGGACAAGTACTGAAGCACATGATGCCAGCTTCCAAGAAAAGTTTCTAGTGATAATTCCATAGCGGCCCGTACCAAAACCGACACAGGTGGGCAAGGAGAGAATCCTGAGGTGAGCGAGAGAACTGTTGCCAAGGAACTCGGCAAAATGACTCCGTAAGTTAGCGATAAGGAGTGCTCTTGTAAAAGAGAGCCGCAGTGAAGAGGCCCAAGCGACTGTTTAACTAAAACACAGCTCTCTGCAAAGTCGCAAGACGAAGTATAGGGGGTGACGCCTGCCCGGTGCTGGAAGGTTAAGAGGATTTGTCATCCGCAAGGAGAAGCAATGAATTGAAGCCCCAGTGAACGGCGGCCGTAACTATAACGGTCCTAAGGTAGCGAAATTCCTTGTCAGGTAAGTTCTGACCCGCACGAAAGGCGTAACGATTTGGGCGCTGTCTCGGCAGCAGACTCGGTGAAATCTTAGTACCTGTGAAAATGCAGGTTACCCGCAACTAGACGGAAAGACCCCATGGAGCTTTACTGTAGCCTGATATTGAATTTTGATCAAAGATGTACAGGATAGGTGGGAGGCTGTGAGACGTGTACGCCAGTATACGAGGAGCCGCTGTTGGGATACCACTCTTGTTTGATTGAAGTTCTAACCTGCACCCATGAACTGGGTGAGGGACCGTGTCAGGTGGGCAGTTTGACTGGGGCGGTCGCCTCCTAAAGAGTAACGGAGGCGCCCAAAGGTACGCTCAGATTGGATGGAAATCAATCGACGAGTGCAAATGCAGAAGCGTGCTTGACTGTGAGACAAACAAGTCGAACAGGGACGAAAGTCGGGATTAGTGATCCGGCGGTGCCGAATGGAAGGGCCGTCGCTCAACGGATAAAAGCTACCCTGGGGATAACAGGCTGATCTCCCCCAAGAGTCCACATCGACGGGGAGGTTTGGCACCTCGATGTCGGCTCATCGCATCCTGGGGCTGTAGTCGGTCCCAAGGGTTGGGCTGTTCGCCCATTAAAGCGGTACGCGAGCTGGGTTCAGAACGTCGTGAGACAGTTCGGTCCCTATCTGTCGTGGGCGCAGGATATTTGAGGAGAGCTGTCCTTAGTACGAGAGGACCGGGATGGACGCACCTCTGGCGCACCAGTTGTCACGCCAGTGGCACAGCTGGGCAACTATGTGCGGAACGGATAAACGCTGAAAGCATCTAAGCGTGAAGCCGCCTCCAAGATTAGATATCCCATGGCGTAAGCCAGTAAGACCCCTTGTAGACTACAAGGTTGATAGGCTGCATGTGTAAGCACGGTAACGTGTTCAGCTTGGCAGTACTAATAGGTCGAGGGCTTGACCATATCACTTCTTGAGATCTTCAAGATTGCGCACACTTCTCCTTCTTATCCGCTTCTCCTTTATTCAGTTTTTAGGGTATTTGCCCTTCACATATAGCTTACGCGATCGCGTAAGCTATTTTTTTATCCTTAAATTCCCCGTAATTTGGCATGCCCTGCCCGCCTTGGCTGTGTTAATCGGCTTGTCCGGTGCCTTTGCTGTGGAATCCCGCGCCGGTTTTGATTGGGCGTACCATGTCGGTTTCAATGACGATCGCATCTGATTCAAACAGGACTGCGCTTCAAGAATTGCCGGTGAAAGGCGCACGGGAGGCAGCCCGGTCCTACAGCTAAGGCTTCAAGTACGGTTAAGTGAAAAAAATATAGGACCGCACGGACCAAAAAGATGATGTATCTGTGAAAGCCGCGTTTGTTGACAAATGTTCCGGACGATGCTATGATAAGGCCACTGTGGAGGGCGTGAAAATGGTTTGGATCGAATTGCAGGGAAAGTGGCTGCCGGAAGCCGCGGAGCAGGCGATGCGGGTCGTGCGGGACATATTGAAGGATATTCTGCGCCTTGAAACAGACCCCGCACATTACCGCGTGGAAATAGCCGGCGCGGCCGTGCGCAGGATTTCTGTGCAGGTGGACCTGTTTCCCGCGGGGAGCGCGCGTAGCCGCCGTATGGCAGCGCAGCAGATGCAGGAGCGATTGGCGCAGACGCTGGGACTGCCCGACGCGCGTGTCTCCGCGTCGATTTGCTCGCCGCAGCAGGAAAGGGAGGAAATGCCATGGAGAAATTAGCGATTCGCGCGGTGTGCGGGGGAGATTATCCCGCGGTATCGTCGCTTTACGCTTATGTGCATGCAATACATGAGGAAAACCGCCCGGATCTTTTTAACGCGTTGGAGGAACCGCTTACGGCGGCGATGTTTGAACAAATATGTGCGGACAGCGATGGTATTGCGCTCTGCGCGGTATAGAGCGGCCGAATCGCCGGCTTCGCGTATACGCGCATCAAACCGCCGAGTACAAGCCCGATCGCGCGCCCGCGTGTGACGGTGTATATGGAAGATTTGGTTGTGCACCCGAACGCGCAGAGAACCGGCGTCGGGCGAGCGCTTTTTGAGGAGACACACAGGCTGGCTGCCGCCCGGGGCGCGGTTTCGCTGGAGCTGAAGGTGTGGACATTCAACAGAAATGCGCAGGAATTTTATGGGCGTATGGGGATGCGTCCGCGCAGCGTGATCATGGAGATGCCGCTTGCGGGGATTGGGAGTTTTCCACGGAATTGTGATGTGCCGGTGGAAAACAGACGCGATTGAGTTTTATACCGGCAGGCGGAGAAACTCCGGCATTCAAATAAAACCGAAGGAGCGATTGGATGATTTATTTAAAACGGAATAATCTTTTGATCCGCGAACTCTGCGAAGCGGATATAGAGCCGATTGTTGCGGGGGAAATCGCGCAGGGCTGGCTTGGCGCAAGCCGTGAAAAGTACGACATGCGTCTGCGCGATGCGGCGGAGGGGCGATGTGCTGCGCTTTGCGCAGAGCTTCAGGGGCGGCCCGCGGGTTATGTCAACCTGTATTTTAAGGCGTATCCGCCGTACGCGGAGACGGCTTGGCCCGAAATCGTCGACTTCGGCGTGCTTGAAATTTACCGAAATCGGGGGATCGGCACGGCACTGATGGATGCGGCCGAGGCGCTCGCCGCAAAACGCAGCGATACGGTCTGCCTCGGCGTCGGCCTGCACAGCGGCTACGGCGCGGCCCAGCGCATGTACGTGAAGCGGGGCTATATTCCGGACGGCACCGGCGCGTGGTATCGGGGGAAGCCGCTCGGGCAGTACGCGCCCTGCGTCAACGACGACGACCTGAACCTGTATTTTACAAAGCGGCTGCGCTGAATTTCTGCCGGCGTATGCGCGGCGCGGTGCGGCAGATAATAAGCCTGTCAGTAACGTGATTCCCGAAGGCGGGAATCGGATCGGAGGAAATACAATGAAAAAAATAATTTCGGCCGTTTTGGCGGCAATTTTTGTACTCAGTTTTTCCGCCTGCAGGGCGGGAGGATCCGAAAATTCCGGCGCTTCGTCCGATGCGGAGCAGCCGGCGGTCGGGAGCGCGCTGGAGCTGCTGCAGACGGTGTGGAACAGCTATGCGGACGACGAAAAATTTTCCGTCATAGGCGGCGATGCGTCGGAAGAAAACATGACGACGGACGCGCCGGGAAAATTTGACACTGCGGACTCGGCCGCGCTGGATTCAATGCTCGGCTTTCCGGCGGGAGAGGCCGATAAAATCGACGACGCGGCCTCGCTCGTGCACATGATGAACGCCAACACGTTTACCTGCGGTGCGTTTCATGTACAGGATGCGGCGGCGCTGGACGACGTCGCCGCGGCGGTGCGGGAAAATATCATGAACCGGCAGTGGCTGTGCGGTTTTCCGGAAAAGCTCGTGATCGTGACGGTCGGCGACTATGTGGTCTCGTTCTTCGGCGCCGGGGAGATTGTGGACGCATTCGGCGAAAAGCTGGCGGCGGCGTACCCCGCCGTGCAGACGGTCTGCGATGAACCGATCGCGTAAAAGATTCTGATTCGGGGGCGCGCCTATGCTGTTTTCAAGCATTCCGTTTTTGTATTATTTCCTGCCCTGCGCCGTTTTGCTGTATTTTCTCGCGCCGAAGCGGCTGAAAAACACCGTTTTGCTGCTTTTGAGCTTGTTTTTTTACGGGTGGGGCGAGCCGCGGTATCTCGTTTTCATGGCGGCTTCGATCGTGCAGGGGTACGTGTTCGGCCGTCTGATCGGAAAATACCGGGGAAGAAGGCCAGCCAAGGTTTTTTTGGCCGCATCGGTGCTTTTCAGCCTTTCCCTGCTCGGATACTGCAAATACGCGGATTTCTTTATCGCGAATTTCAACGCCGTGACGGGACTTTCCGTCCCGCTGCTGCAAATCGCGCTGCCGATCGGCATCAGCTTTTACACGTTTCAGATTTTAAGCTATGCGGCGGATGTCTACCGCGGCGTGCCCGCGCAGAAAAATTTTATCCGCCTCGCCGTTTATATCGCGATGTTCCCGCAGCTTGTCGCGGGGCCGATCGTCCGGTATGCGGACATCGAGCCGCAGCTTGCGGAGCGGGTCCACACGCTCGAGGGTGCAGCGGCCGGCGTGCGCCGGTTTATATTCGGGCTTTCCAAAAAGGTTTTGCTCGCCAACGTGCTCGGCGCGCTTGTGGAGGCCTTCAAGGCGTCGGAGGAAAAATCCGTCCTGTATTTCTGGCTGTACGCCGCCGCGTATACCTTGCAGGTCTACTTCGATTTTTCGGGCTACAGCGATATGGCGATCGGTCTCGGGCGGATCTTCGGCTTTCGCTTTGCCGAAAATTTCGACCACCCCTACGCGGCGCGGAGCATAACCGCGTTCTGGCGCAGGTGGCACATTTCGCTCGGCACATGGTTTCGGGATTATCTGTATATCCCGCTGGGGGGCAACCGCGTCAGCCGGCCGCGCTGGCTGCTTAATATTCTGGTCGTTTGGATGGCGACCGGGCTGTGGCACGGCGCGGCGTGGAGCTTCGTCGTCTGGGGCCTCTGGTTCGCGGCTTTGCTCATGCTCGAAAAGCTGTGGCTGCTGCCGCGGCTTGAGAGGCACCGGTGGCTCGGGCACGCGTACACGCTGTTTTTCGTTGTGCTCGGCTTTGTGATCTTCGACGCCGCGAGCATTTCGGACGCGGCGGCGTCCATTGCGGCGCTGTTCGGCGGCGCGGGACTTCCGGCGGCTACGGCGGAAAGCGCCTACATGCTGCGCAGCTACGCGGTCGTGCTGGGGATCGCTGCGATCGCCGCAACGCCCCTGCCGCAGCGTATCGCGGCGGCGATGCAGAGCCGGCGGCGTATTCGCCCGGTGCTCTATGCGGCGGAACCGGTCGTTTTGCTCGGGCTGCTCGCGGTGTGCACGGCGTTTTTGGTCGACGGCTCGTTCAACCCGTTCTTGTATTTCCGGTTTTAAGGGGGCGCGGCATGAAAATCAAAAATACAGCGGTCGTCGTCGCGGCGGCGCTTTTTGTGGCGGTATTTTCGCTGTGGAGCATTTTGAAGCCCGCTGCGGCGCAGTCCGAGGCGGAGCGCCGCCCGCTCGCCCAGATGCCCGAAATCAGCGCGGAGGCCGTGCTATCCGGCGATTTTATGGCGGATTTTGAGGCGTATACGCTCGACCAGTTCCCCCTGCGCGACGGGTTCCGCACGCTCAAGGCGGTTGCGGCGCTCGGCATTTTGGGCCAGAAGGACAACAACGGGATTTATGTGCGGGACGACTATGCGTCGAAGCTCGATTATCCGATGGATGCGGCGTCAGTCGATTACGCGGCGAGCCGGTTTCGGCTTGTCTACGACCGTTTTCTTGCGGGCAAGGACATGAATGTATACCTTTCCGTGATCCCCGACAAAAATTATTTTATGGCGGCGGAAAATGGGTATCCCGCGCTCGATTATGCGGCGCTGGTCGACCGCGTGCGGGACGGGATGGATTTCGCCGGTTACATCGATATTTTCCCCCGGCTGTCGCTCTCGGATTACTACCGCACCGACACGCACTGGCGGCAGGAAAAAATCACGGACGTCGCGCAGGCACTTCTCGAGCAGATGGGCGCGGAATACACCGGGGAATATACGGAACGGCGAATAGACTTTCCGTTCTACGGCGCGTATTACGGCCAGTCGGCGCTGCCGCTGCGGCCGGACGATCTGGTCTATCTCGAAAGCCCGGTGCTGGAAGGCTGCACGGCCTACGATTATGAGACGGAAAGCGAGATCCCGGTGTACAATCTCGCGGAAGCGGCGGGCCGGGATCCGTACGCGCTGTTTTTGTCGGGCTCCAAATCCTTGCTTGTGCTCGAAAACCCCGAAGCGGAGACAGACCGCGAGCTGATTTTGTTCCGGGATTCCTTCGGCAGCAGCCTCGCCCCGCTGCTCCTTGAGGGCTATGCGCGGGTGACGCTCGTCGATATCCGTTATATATCGCCCGCCCTTTTGGACCGGTTTATCTCGTTTGCGGATCAGGACGTGCTGTTCCTCTACAGTACGTCCGTCCTGAACAGCAGCGAGACGATCAAGTGAATAGGGCGGCGGCTGTGCCCCGCCGGGCGTATTTAAAATGTGAATATATTTTGCTTCGGCCCGGTTTTCGGCGGGCCGGAGGATGAAATCGAGCCGCGCGGCCTCAGGCTTTTGCCGCGGTCTGCCGTCTGCCGAATACATCCTGCAAAAATGCGTCGGCGAGCGGCAGCCAAAGCTCGAAATTCGGAAAGTTTACCGCGCCGTCCACAATGCGGATGCCTGCCTTGCCGTGGGGTGTGCCGGCAAAGGTGTGCACCTCGACCGGCACGCCATGGGCGATTAAGTCGGGGTAGGTGGCGTGCAGGTTGTCCATTGCATTGTCTTCGCGGCCGACGGCGAAAAAGGTGGGCGGATAGACGACGCCGGTGTAATCCACTGAGACGCCGGCGAACCGGGGGCCGTACACGCAGATGAAAGCGTCCGGCGCGCCGCAGAATGCGTCCAGCGCATCGGGCGTATAGCCGGGAAAATGATCGGCCACCTTTTTTTCGCCCGAATAGTGGAGGATGCAGGCCTCGCCGGTGACGCCGCCGTTCGAGTACCCGGCAAAGGCGATGCTGTGCGGGTCGATCCTGTACTTTTCTGCGTCGCGCCGGATGATGCGGATCGCCCTCGCGGCGTCCGCGCCGCATTCCTTTTCGCTCCACGGGTTATGGTTCGGGCGGTTGTTGAGCATGAAGGCCTGATACCCCATCGCGAGAAAATCGAGGCAGTTCTGGTATCCCTCCGGCAGGGAGCAGGCGCCGTGGTCGCCGCCGGCGCAGACGACGACCGCTCCTTTCGGCTGCACGTCGTCGGGCAGGAGCAGGGCGTACATGTGCGGCACAAAATCCGGGTCGTGATTGTAGCGGTATGCGCTGTTGTCGGTGTAATCGGTCAGCGTGGGAACCCCGCCCTGCGGCCAAAGCTCGATGCGCTGCGGCGCACCGGGCTTTTTTCGCATGCCCGCGCGCTTTTTAGAAAAGGCTGCGATCCGCTCGGCGCGCTCTGCCTCGGGGCAGCGGTAGACGGCTTCGTTCAGACGGTAGAGCTCGACGAGATCCTCCGCCGGGTAGCAGGGGGCGTCCTCGAAGATCTCCACCGCGGCGTGCTCCTCCGGTCCGAACACGGCCTTGATGTCGCGGGTCTGCTCGAACATTTTGGTGAGAAAATCCTGCATGGCGTCGTTTTTGACTGGCATAAAATCACTCCGTTCTGCTGTTTCTTTGTGAAAATTGGGGTCTGCATACGCTGCAATCAATAGGGGGATTCAAAGGGGGATTTGAGAAATTTTAGATTATTTTAGTGCTGAAACTGCGCGCTTGTTGGCGAAATAGTACCATATAATTCTGCGTTTGTCAAATTTTTAGTGAAAAGAAGGTTGACAAACCGCTAAAACTAAACTAAAATATTTATTGAAGTTTAGGAGATTTCAGCAAGCGCCGCGCAAAGCCGCGGTTATCCCGAAAATGCCCCGGAAGCCGCCTGCGTGTACGCACGCTGCATACAGGCGCCCGCCTGCCGCGTCTTTTGCCGTGCGGCAGGCTGCCGGACACAGGAGAGGACCGCCCCGCGCCGGGAAGGCCGGAGGGGGCGGAAAATATACCATCAAAATCATGGAGAGGAAGAGGATACGCTATGATCACCGAAATGAAGAAAATTCCAATCACGGAGGAAAGCCGTCCCTTTGCCACGGCGCTGAAGGTCTGCCCGCTGGAGACGCTCGGCTACGTGGAGGAGGAGTTTTTCCAGACGGGCACGGCCAACGTCTACCGGGAGGGCGAAGGCGCCCCCGTGGTAGAGATCGCCGACGCGCCGTACACCACCCGCCTTTTGGTCCGCCGGCCGCGCGACCCGGAGAAATTCAGCGGCAACGTCGTGGTTGAGATCCTAAACGCCTCGGCGATGATGGATATCGACCGCATCTGGGTCAACACATGGCGGTATTTTACCCGGCACGGCGATATTTACATCGGCATCACCAGCAAGGGGCATGTTGTGGATGCGCTCAAGGGCTGCGACCCGGCGCGCTATGCGGCGATCAACTGGGCGAACCCGGCGCCGGAGCGCGTTCCCAGCGAGGCTGTGCGCAGCAGCCGGTTCGGCTTTTTGCCGCAGTACGAGCAGGGGCTTTTTTGGGATATGCTCATTGACCTCGCAAAGCTGCTGCGGACGGATTCGCCGCTGAACCCGATCGCGGGCTTCGGCAGGGCGTGGCTCTATCTTTCGGGGTGGTCCCAGTCGGGCGCTTATCTCTCCCGCGTCGTCAACAGTTTTGCCTATCTGCCGGAAAACTGCGGGGCGGGCCCGCTGTTCGACGGCTATCTGAATGCCGGAAGCGGCGCCTCCAACGCGCCGCTGAATGCCTACGAGCCGTTTGGCACGCTGTTCCAAAGAGGGCGGCCCGCCGCAAGCCTGCTCTGCACGAAGGAGCCGTGCATCGCGGTGAATACGGAGAGCGAAAACCGCAGCACCTTCTGGTACGGCGATTTCGACGAGCCGAGCTGCAAATTCCGCACGTGGCAGATCCCATGCTCGAGCCACGACAGCCTCTATAACCTCGTGACATACTACCGCCTCGGCTACGGCACGGAGAGCCTGCACCGCCTTGGCCGCGAGCTGGAATGGGAGGGATATCAGGGCGAGGCGCTGGACACGCCGTATTATTTCGTGTTCCATGCGGCCTTTGAGGCGCTTTACCACTGGGTGCGCGAGGGGATTCCCGCGCCGCATGCGCCGAAGATCGAGACGGAAATGACATATGCCGCCACAGACCCCACCGGCGTTCAGGCAGCGAACCGGACGGATTCATTCGGCAACGCGCTGGGCGGCATCCGCTATCCCGCGGCAGACTGCCCCACGTCGGTCTGCCAGAGCTACACCGTCCGCGAGGACGGCGGCCTCCAGCAGATGTTCGGCACGGAGTACCCGTTCCCGCCGGAGAAGCTGAAGGCGGTGTACGGCGATCTCGGCCATTACCGCGCGCTGGCGGAAAAGAGCGCCGACAATGCGGTCGCCCACGGCTGGATTTTGGCGGACGACCGGGATGAGCTGGTCCGCATTGCGGTCGAGACGGCCGCACGCCGCGGCCTGTAACCGCAGAAAACTGAAAAACGGCTCTCAGCCTAGCGGGCTGGGAACCGTTTTTTTTGTTGTATTCGGCAAAGCCGGGGAGCGGTCGCCGCGTGAAGAAGCGGCCCGGCGCGGGAGCTTGCCGGTCAGCGCAGGGGCTTGCCGCCGCGGACGACGAGCTGCGTGCCGATGCGCACATGGCAGCAGGGGCAGCCGTCCTCCTGAATCAGCCGCAGAAGCAGCCGGAGCGCCTCGCGCCCGCGCGTCTCGGAGCGGATGTCGATGGAGGAAAAAGCGTAAGGCGAGGGGATGCGCCCGCCGAGGTTGTCGAAGCCGATGATCCGAGGGCCCTGCGCCGCGCCCTGCCGGCGTTCGGCCAGCAGGGGCAAGAGCGAAAAGGCAAGATAATCGGAGGAGAAGAAAAGCGCGTCGGGCGCATCGGCCGCTTCCTCGAGCTTTCGGCAAAAGACCTCGGCTTCCTGATGCGCGGGGAGATAGAGCCAGAGGGGCTGCAGCCCCTTTTCCTCCATCCAGCGCATATAGGCCTCGCGGCGCTCCCGCTCATTCCGGTGCATGTGGCCTCCCTGCGGCTCGACGAAGGCGGGGCGGCGGCAGCCATGCGCGTACAGCCAGTCCAGCCCCTGCATCATACCGCCCTCGTTGTCGATGGAGACGGAGCAGACCGGCTGGCCGGGGAGCGCGTGGTCCACCAGCACCACGGGGATATGCAGGGCAAACAGCGCGTCAAGCTGCCCGGCGGAGAGCAGCGGGGCGTTGAACAGAAGGACGCCCGCGCAGTCCCGCAGTGCCTCGGTGTTCAGCGGGTTGTCCGCGTCCCAGTATTGAATGGTCGTCACGCAGTTTTCCCGCGAGGCCAGATCCAGAATGCCGCGCTGCAAATCCATGAAAATATAATCGGTTCCCGATGTGCCGCTGAACAGGGGACCCGCGGCGGTTCTGCAAAACAGGAGGAGGATCCGGGTGGCGGGCGCAGCGCTTTTTTTCACCTGATAGCCGGCGGCCTCCACCTCGGTCAGGATTCGGCTCCGGGTCTCGTCCGAAAGGCCGGGCCTGCCGTTGATGGCGAGCGAGACGGCGGAAACGCTTACGCCGAGCCGCTCCGCCAGCTCCTTTAATGTGAGTTTTCCCATAGTTTCACCGCAATTTTAGTAGAGTATAGTTTTTATAATAATGCCATAAAATGTCCGGGAGGTCAACTGCGTTTTGCGCCTGCACGGGGCGGAAGGCAAAACGAATAACTAAAACTTTACAAAATATTTTACAAAACCGTAATGGGCGAGAAAATGAGCTAAATTAAAACACAAGAGAACATCTGAAAATAAATTGACTAAAAAATACTGTTTTTTCTCAAAAAACTATTGACTTGTTCGGGTTTGCGTGGTATTGTTTGCTTGCAAACTAAAATTTCACATAAGTATTAACTAAAATAAGCGAAAAACAAGCAGAAAAAACCCGCAAAACATTTATGTGAAATTCAGTTGCAAAAAATATTTTGAGGTGAACAAAATGAAAACGACCCCCAAGATCATTGCAATGCTGATGGCGCTTGTGCTCTGCGGCTCGCTGCTTGCCGGCTGCGGCGGAGACGGCGGCGCCGAAAGCTCGGCGTCCGGTCAGAATGCGGGCGCATCTGCCGCGGAGGACGGCGCGTACACCATTACGATGGCGTACATCGGCAGCGAGCAGCCCAATGAGGAAAGCGTTTTGGCTGCGGTTCAGGAGCAGGTCAAGGCGGATACCGAGTTTAATCTCGAGCTTATCCAGCTCGGCTTCGGCGATTACCAGCAGAAGCTGAACCTGATGCTTTCGGGCGGCGATAAGCTGGATGTTTTCCCGATTGGCCCGGGGCTGGCCGGCACGTACAAAAACGCCGGGCAGCTTGTGGAGCTCACGGAGCTCATCGACACGCACGGTCAGGGGATCGTGGAGCTTATGGGCGAGGGCGTCGCCAAGAGCGGCTCGCTCAACGGCTTTGTTTACGGCCTGCCCTCCAATAAGGAATCCGCCTCCCGCAACGGCTTTGTCATGCGCAAGGACGTTGTGGAGGAGCTGGGGATCGACGTGGAATCCATCAACACGATGGACGAGATGACGGCGGTGTTCGAGCAGGTGAAGGCGGCGCACCCGGAGCTGGACTGCGTTGCGGGCACGAATCTGGTCATCGGCACCGCGATGTGGGACACGCTGGGCGACAGCTTCGGCGTTCTGATGGACTGCGGCAAGGACCGGGAGGTCACGAACCTCTTTGAGAGCGAGGAGTACCACAAACGCGTTTCGCGCATCCACGACTGGTACCAGAAGGGCTATGTGAAGCTGGACGCCGCCACCTCCACGGAGACGACGCAGAACCTGATGAAATCCGGCTCGCTCTTCTGCTACATGTCGTCCATCAAGCCGGGCTTTCTCGTGCAGGAGGAGGCCGCGACCGGCATGGAGCTCGTCACAACGTATATCGACAACGACGACGGCAGCATGGCGAATATCATCTGCACCGGCAATGTGAACTACTTCGATTGGGGCATTGCCGCGCAGTCTGAGGACCCGGAAAAGGCCATGGAGTTTTTGAACTACATCTACACGAGCCCCGAATGGAACAACCTGATGAATTTCGGCATCGAGGGTCAGGATTACGTCCGCGTGGAGGAAAGCGACGTTCTGATCGACTATCCCGAGGGCACGGACGCTTCCTCTGTATACCACCTGAACATGGGCTGGATGCTGCCGAACCAGTTTATCGGCTATGTTTGGAACGGCCAGCCGGAGGATATCTGGGAGCAGTATCAGGATTTCAACGCGTCGGCCACGTATTCCGTCGCCTTCGGCTTCCTGCCGGATACCTCGTCCCTCGCGACGGAGCTGACCGCGCTGTCCAGCGTCAACAGCGAGTACAATAACGCGCTGGTCACCGGCTCCGTATCGAATGTGGATACCGCCCTCAGCGAGTTCAACGAAAAGCTGTATGCGGCGGGCCTGCAAAAGGTGATGGACCTCAAGCAGGAGCAGCTCGACGCGTGGTTTGAGGCGCAGGGCAAGTAAGGCCGTAGGAAAGAGGAAAAAGGCGGAGCCTCCTGCAAAACGGTTCGGGAGGCGCCGCCCGTCTTTATCAAGCAGGAGCCGGAGGGCGGAAACGCCGGCCCTGCCGCTGTGAGGTGCAACAATGGCAACAAATGCGATCGCTGTGAAAAAGAAGGGCTCCAAGGCGGAGCGGATCAGGCGGTGGCTGCCGCTGTATCTGATGATGCTGCCCGGCGCGCTGTATCTGATCGTCAACAACTATCTGCCGATGGCCGGTCTGGTCATCGCCTTTAAGCAGGTGGATTTTAAAAAGGGCATTTTCGCGAGTGACTGGGCGGGCCTGAAAAACTTCGAGTTTTTGTTTGCCAGCGACGACGCCGCGCTGATCACCCGGAACACACTGCTGTACAATCTCGTTTTTATCGTGCTGAATACGGTGCTCGGCATTCTGCTCGCGATCTTCATCTGCGATGTGGCGAGCAAGAAGCTGAAAAAAATCTACCAGAGCGCCATTTTATTCCCGTTTTTGATGTCCATGGTGATCGTCGGCTACATCGTGTACGCCTTTTTCAGCATGCAGAGCGGCATTGTCAATAAGACCATCCTCCCCGCGCTGGGAATGGACCCGATCTTCTGGTACAACGAGCCGAAATACTGGCCGGCGATTTTGATTTTCGTCAATGCGTGGAAGGGCGTCGGCTACGGATGTCTCATCTATATTTCGTCGATTAACGGCATCGATCCCACGTACTATGAAGCCGCAGAGCTGGACGGCGCAGGCAAGCTCAAGCAGATCTGGCACATCACGCTGCCCTGCATTCTGCCCTCCGTGATCACGCTGACGCTGCTCAATATCGGCAGGATCTTCTATTCGGATTTCGGCCTGTTCTATCAGGTGCCCCGCAATTCCGGCATGCTCTTCTCCACGACGAATGTCATCGATACCTACGTGTACCGCGGGCTGATGCAGCAGAACAACATCGGCATGTCGTCTGCCGCGGGCTTTTACCAATCCATCGTCGGCTTTGCGCTCGTCCTGATCTCCAATCTGGTTGTGCGCAGGGTCAGCAGAGAAAACGCCTTGTTCTGAGGCGGGGAGGAAACATCATGGCTAAAAGAAACAGAGGCTACCAAATCATGATCAACGCGGTGATGCTGCTGGTCGTCGTCACGGTCGTTGTGCCCTTCCTGCTGCTGTTCATGTCGTCGATCACGGACGAAAACACGCTGCTCGTAAACGGATATTCCTTTTTCCCCGAAAAGTTCAGTCTGGGGGCGTATGCGTACATCTTCCGCTCCGGCGATAAAATTTTCCGCGCCTACGGGATGACCGTGCTCGTCACACTGCTCGGCACGCTCGTGAACGTGACCCTCTCCGCGCTGTTCGCCTACCCGCTGTCCCTGAAGAACCTGCCGGGCAAGCGGGGCATCACGTTCTTCGTGTTCTTCACGATGCTTTTCAACGGCGGCCTCGTCCCGTCCTACATCCTGTGGTCAAATTACATCGGGGTCAAGGATTCGATCTGGGGCCTGCTGCTGCCCGGCCTTCTGATGAGCGCGATGAATGTGCTTTTGATCCGCACCTATTTTTCGACGAGCATTCCCGACACGCTCTTCGAGGCCGCGGAAATCGACGGGGCGGGCCAGATGACGATTTTTGCGAAGATTGTGCTGCCGCTCGGAAAGCCGATTCTGGTGACGATCGGCACCTTCTCCGGTCTCGCCTATTGGAACGACTGGACAAACGGCCTGTACTACATCACAAAGCGCACAGAGCTTTTCACTATCCAGAACCTTTTGAACCAGATGGTGTCCGATTTGCAGTTCTTGTCTCAAAATGCCGGAAACGTGTCCTCCGACGTCGCGCTCGAGCTTTCGAAGGTGCCGTCCACCGGCGTGCAGATGGCGATCGCCTTTGTGGCGATTCTGCCGATCATTTTGATTTTCCCGTTCCTGCAAAAGTATTATGCCAAGGGTATTGCATTGGGCGCGGTGAAAGGGTAAGATATTTTATATAGGAGGATTTCATCATGATTACAGAAATGCAGCTGGTTCCGGTCACGGCGGATTCCCATCCGTTCGCATCGGCACAGTTCCACTGCAGGCTGTCGGAAATCGGCTATACGGAGGAGGAATACTTCCTCTCGGGCACGGCGAATGTCTATGAGGAGGGCGAAAATAACCGCCCGGAAATTATTTTCCGGGACGCCCCGTACACAACGCGCGTCCTGATCCGCCGGCCGGCCGACAAGAGCCGGTTCAGCGGCAACGTGGTGGTCGAGGTGCTCAATGCCACGGCGATGATGGACATCGACCGCATGTGGGTGAACAGCTGGAAGCATTTTACCCGCAGCGGCGACGTTTACGTCGGCATCACAAGCAAGGGGCACGTGGTCGACGCCCTCAAGCGCTTCGACCCCGCGCGCTATGCGCCGATCAGCTGGGCGAACCCCATGCCGGAGCGGGCGATTCCGCCATTTGCCAAAGGGCCGTTCCCGTTCCTCGCGCAGTATGAATCCGGCCTGTTCTGGGACATGCAGGTGGAGCTCGCGCGGCTCCTGCGGTCGGAGGATGCGAAGAACCCGCTGGCCGGCTGGGGAAAGCGCTATCTGTACCTTACCGGCTGGTCCCAGTCCGGCAGCTATCTGTGCCGCATCGTGAAATCCTTCGCATATCTGCCGGAAAACACCGGAAACGGCCCGCTGTTCGACGGTTATCTGGCGGCGGGCTGCCGGGCGGACGTGGCGCCGATGAATGCCTATGAGGCGCCGAAAACGAACATCATGCACTGCGACGGATGGCCGGCAGGCAGCGTCATGGGCGCGCGAGAGCCGTACATCAATATCAACACGGAGAGCGAGAACCGCGTCGCGAACTGGATCGGGGACAGCGACCAGCCCGACTTCAAATTCAGGACCTACCAGATCCCGGCCTCCAGCCACGACTCGCGGTACAGCCTGATCGACTACTATGCCGGGCAGGGGCAGGCGGACTGCAAACGCATCGGCATGGAGCTCGGCTGGCGGGGCTGTGAGGGCGAGCCGCTCGGGAATCCCTTCGAGCTCGTGTTCAACGCTGCGTTCCGCAATCTGTACGCTTGGGTGCGCGGCGGCGTCCCCGCGCCGCATGCGCCGCGGATCGAGACGGAATACACCGATGCGGCGCACGCCGATACGCTTGGCGCGTGGCTGCGCAATAAGACGGACTGCTTCGGAAACGCGCTTGGCGGCATCCGCACGCCCGGCATTGACTGCCCGGCCGGCGTGTATTCGAGCGACAGCAGGACGGCGGACGGCGGCTGGCAGCTTTTGTTCGGGCAGTTCGTGCCGTTCCCGGCGGAAAAGCTGAAGACGATGTACGGCTCCGCGCAGCAGTACAGGGCGCTGGTGGAGCAGCGGGCCGACGAGATGATCGCGCAGGGCTTCCTCGTGCCGGAGGACCGCGCGGAGATGATCGAGGCCACCGTGCAGATCGCAGTCCGCTGCGGCCTGTAGGCCCGGCAAAGGCGGTGCGTCCGGCCCGCAGAAAAAACACAAGGCAAGGGAAAAAACAGGAAAATATATGAAAGTCAACATCAAAACAATCAGTAAAATGACGGGCGTTTCCCCGGCAACGGTGTCGAACGCTTTGAACAACCGCAAGGGGGTCAGCCGGGAAACGGCGGAGCGGATTCAGGCCGTCGCGCGGGAATTCGGCTATTTCGACGGCGCGCGGATCGAGACGATCAACTTCGTCATCTATAAGCGGGACGGCAAAATCGTGACCGACACGCCGTTCTTTACAGCGCTGATCGCGGGCGTTGAGGCGGAGGCGCGGGCCGCTGGCTATAAAACGGTCATCTGCAATTTGGATTACCGGGAGCCGGATTTCTTCGCGGTGCGCGACCAGATTCTGAACGATTCGAGCTCGGCGATCCTCCTGCTCGCGACCGAGATGCAGGAGGAAGACATCAAGCCGTTTTCGTCGTCCCTCGCGCCGATCGTCGTGCTGGACAGCTGGTTCGAGGACATGACCTTCGATTCCGTTTTGATCAGCAACACGGATTCGGTTTGCAGCGCCGTAAGGGGGCTGATCGCCCGCGGGCACAAAAAAATCGGCTACCTGTGCGGCAGCACGCGGATCAAGAACTTTTTCTACCGCGAGGAGGGCTACCGGCGGGCCATGGCCGGCGCAGGGCTGGAGGCGGACCCGAAATTCTGCTTCCCGCTCACGCCCGACATGGAGGGCGCCTATGCGGACATGCTGTTTCTGCTTGAAAACGGCATAGAAATGCCGACCGCCTTTTTTGCCGACAACGACATGGTCGCCTTGGGGGCGATGCGGGCGTTTCGGGAGTACGGCTACGCTGTGCCGGACGATATTTCGGTCGTCGGCTTCGACGACCTGCCGTTCGGCGCGGTGTCGTACCCGCCGCTGAGCACAATTCAGGTGCCGAAGGAGGAGATGGGCAGAACCGCGGTGCGCCGGCTGATCGAGATCATCCGGAACCCAGCGGGCGTTAAGATGAAAATACAGGTCTGCAATACATATATCGAGCGCGGCAGCGTCCGCAATCTGAACGACGGGGAAGCGGGCGGCGTGCCGGTGCAGACGGCGGCGGACCGCGCTGAGTGAGCCGCTCCGCGGCAAGCCGTAAAAGGTCTAGAGAGAAAGGAAGAGACGACGATGAAAAAAACGATCAGGCTGGGATACGCCCCCACGCGGCGCAGCATCTTCAGTGCGCCGGACGCCGTAAAGTACAGAAATCTCACGGCGGACCGGCTGCGGGAAATGGGCGTCGATTTTGTAGACATCGACGACATCAATGCCGAGGGGCTGCTGTACAGCGAGGACGACCGGCTGCGAATCCTCGAAAAATTTAAGGCCGAGAAGGTCGACGGCCTGCTGCTGGCGCACTGCAATTTCGGCACGGAGTACCTCTGCGCGCGGCTCGCGAAGGAGCTCGGCGTGCCGGTGCTCTTGTGGGGCCCGCTCGACGAGCGGCCGGAGCCGAACGGCGTGCGCCTGCGCGACACCCAGTGCGGCCTGTTTGCGACGGGCAAGGTGCTGCGCCGGTTCGGCGTGCCCTTTACATACCTGACGAACTGCCGGCTGAGCGACCCGGTCTTTGAGCGGGGCGTGCGCGATTTCCTCGCGGTGTGCAACGTGGTTCGGACCTTCCGGCACATTCGGATTTTGCAGATCGGGCCCCGGCCGTTCGATTTCTGGTCCACGATGTGCAACGAGGGCGAGCTGCTCGAGAAATTCGGCGTGGAGCTCGCGCCGGTGCCGCTGCCGGAGCTGACGGCGGAGGTCAGGCGCGCCATCGAAGAAGGGGACGCGGTGCGGGAGACGATCGCGTACTGCCGGGAGAATATGGAAATCCGGATCACAGACGAGCAGCTTCAAAACGTGGCGGGGCTTGCCGTCGCGATGGAGCGCCTGATCGAAAAATACCACTGCAATGCGGGCGCCATCCAGTGCTGGAACGCGCTGCAGGATGAGCTGGGCATCATGCCCTGCGCGGCAAACGCACTTTTGAACGAGAAGGGGATCCCGATTGTCTGCGAGACGGACATCCACGGGGCCATTACGGCGCTCATGGCGGAGGCTGCGGCGATGGGGGAGAAACGCTCCTTCTTTGCGGATTGGACGATCCGGCACCCGGACGTCGAGAACGGCGAGCTTTTGCAGCACTGCGGGCCGTGGCCGATCTCCGTCGCGTCGTGTAAGCCGTGCATCACGTACCCGCTCGCGTTTGACTACCCCGGCGCAATCACCGCCGAGGCGAAGCACGGGGACGTGACGCTTTGCCGCTTCGACGGGGACAACGGGGCATACAGCCTGCTGCTGGGGCGCGCCAAAGGAATCGACGGCCCTAAAGGCATGGGGACCTATCTCTGGGTCGAGGTCGAAAACATCAAGCGGCTCGAGGCGAAGCTCGTTGAGGGGCCGTACATCCACCACTGTGTGGGTATCCACAAGGACATCGTGCCGGTGCTGTACGAGGCCTGCAAGTATATCGGCGTCACACCCGATTTGTACGACGGCAACGAAGAGGAGATCAAGGCGTATCTGAGGGGGGAGTAAAATGAATCTTCAGGCGAAATCGTTTGCCCTGCGCCGGGATATTCTGGACATGGTGTACCGGGCCGGGACGGGGCACATCGGCGGGGATTTCAGCGTGTGCGACATCCTGAACGTCCTCTATAATGCGGTGATGGATATTACCCCGGAGAACTTCCCGTCTCAGGACCGCGACCACTTTATCCTGAGCAAGGGACATTCCGTGGAGGCGTTGTACGCGGTCCTCTGCGACAAGGGCTTTTTCCCGAGGGAGGACCTTTTGACCGTCTCGCAGTTTCGCAGCCGGTACATCGGCCATCCGAACAACAAGGTCAGCGGCATCGAGATGAATTCCGGCTCGCTCGGGCACGGGCTGGCTGTCGGCGTGGGCATGGCGCTCGCCATGCAGCGGGACGGCAAAAAGCACCGCGTGTACGTCGTCATGGGCGACGGCGAGCTGGCGGAGGGCTCTGTCTGGGAGGGCGCGATGGCGGCGGGCCATTACGGGCTCTCGAACCTCTGCGCGGTGGTGGACCGGAACGGCCTGCAGATCTCCGGCACGACGGAGGCGGTCATGCGGCAGGAGAGCCAGAGCGACCGCTGGAAATCGTTCGGCTGGAACGTACTTTCCGCTGCCGGAAACGATACGGCGGCGCTGAAGGCCGCATTTGACGCGGCGAAGCAGTGTACGGACAAGCCGACGGTCATTCTGGCCGAGACGGTCAAGGGCTGCGGCGTGTCCTTTATGGAAAATCAGGTGGGCTGGCATCACCGCGTTCCGTCTGAGACGGAGTACGCGGCTGCGGCCGCCGAGCTGGAGGAAAAGAGAAAGGAGGCGGAGCGCTGTGAATAAAATTGCAAATCGGCAGGTGATCTGTGACGTTCTTCTGGAGCACGCCGCGCAGGACCGGGATATCGTGGTTCTGTGCAGCGATTCCCGCGGCTCCGCCTCGCTCGCGCCGTTCGCGGAGCGGTTCCCGGCACAGTTTGTGGAGATGGGCATCGCGGAGCAGAGTCTTGTTTCCACGGCGGCGGGCATGGCGCGGGTCGGGAAAAAAGCGTTTGCGGCTTCACCGGCCTGCTTCCTCTCCACGCGGAGCATGGAGCAGGTGAAGGTGGACGTGGCCTATTCCCATACCAACGTCAAGCTGATCGGCATTTCCGGCGGCATCAGCTACGGGGCGCTGGGCATGACGCACCACAGCGCGCAGGATATTGCGGCGCTGGCCTCGATTCCGGGTATGCGGGTGTATCTGCCGAGCGACCGGTACCTGACCCGCGCGCTGATGGAAGCGCTCTTAAAGGATGCGGAGCCGGCCTATATCCGCACGGGGCGCAACCCTGTGGAGGATGTGTATGCGGCGGAGACGCTGGATTTCACGCTTGACCGGGCGGTCACTGTCCGCGAGGGCGGGGATGTCACGCTCATTGCATGCGGAGAAATGGTGCGCCCCGCTGCGGACGCAGCCGCCCTGCTGGAAAAGCGGGGGATTTCCGCGCGGGTGATCGATATGTACTGCGTCAAGCCGCTGGACCGTGCGGCCGTTCTGAAGGCGGTGGAGGAAACGAAAGCCATCGTCACGGTGGAGGAGCACAGCAGAATCGGCGGCATGGGGGCGATGGTCAGCCAGATCGCGGCGGAGGTTGGCGGCTGCCGGGTGAAAAATCTGGCTTTGCCGGATGAACCGGCCGTTGCGGGCGGCTCGAAGGAGGTGTTTGCGTGGTATGGGCTGGATGCGGCGCATATCGCGGAAACGGCGGCGGAGTTGGTTGCCCTATGAGCTATATCCTGGGAATCGACCAGAGCACGCAGGGCACAAAGGCCCTGCTGTTCGATGAAAACGGTGCGCTGCTCGGCCGGCGCGACCGGCGGCACGCGCAGAAAATCAGCCGGGAGGGCTGGGTTTCCCACGACCCGATGGAGATCTACCGCGGCACGATCGATGCCGTGCGGGCGCTGCTCGATCAAACCGGCGTTGACGGCGGCGCCGTCGCCGCGGTCGGGATCAGCAACCAGCGGGAGACCGCGCTGCTCTGGGACCGCGACACCGGCCTGCCCGCCGCGGATGCGGTCGTCTGGCAGTGCAGCCGCGCGGCGGAGCTCTGCCGGCGCTTTGAGGACAGCGCCGGGCAGATCAAGCAGACGACGGGGCTCAACCTATCCCCGTATTTCCCGGCGGCAAAGTGGGCATGGCTGCTCGAAAACACGCCGGGGCTTTCCGGAAAAAGGCTGTGCGCCGGCACGATCGATAGCTGGCTCGTCTATAAGCTCACCGGCGGGAAGCACTTTAAAACCGATTATTCAAACGCCTCCCGCACGCAGCTCTTCGACATTACGGCGCTGCGGTGGGATGCGGCGCTGTGCGGCATGTTCGGCGTGGCGGAGGAAATGCTGCCCGAGGTCTGCCCGAGCGATTCCGTTTTCGGGGAGACCGATTTTGAGGGCATACTGCCGCACCCGGTGCCGATCTGCGGCGTGCTCGGCGATTCGCACGGCGCACTGTTCGGGCAGGGGTGCCTAAAGCCCGGCATGACAAAGGCCACCTACGGAACGGGCTCCTCGGTGATGATGAACATCGGGAAAAAGCCCGTGTTCAGCGATAAAGGCGTCGTGACTTCGCTCGCGTGGGGCATGGGCGGCGAGGTCGCCTATGTGTTCGAGGGCAATATCAATTACACCGGCGCCGTCACCCGCTGGGTGGTGGATGACCTGCATCTGCTCGATTCCGCCGCAGAGGCGGGCGCCGTTGCGGCGGAGGCCGACCCGGAGGACGGCACGTATCTGGTGCCGGCGTTCACCGGGCTCGGTGCGCCGTACTGGAAGCCTGAGGCGCGGGCCGCGTTCTGCGGCATGTCCCGCACCACGGGCCGGGCGGAGCTGGTGAAAGCTGCGGAGGAGTGCATCGCCTACCAAATCGCGGACGTCGTCCGGGCGATGGAGGCGGATTCCGGCGTGCAGATCGGCGAGCTGCGCGGGGATGGCGGCCCCACGCGGGACAAATATCTGATGCAGTTTCAGAGCGACATTCTGAACATCCCGGTCGCGGTGCCGCAGCACGAGGAGCTTTCCGGCATCGGCGCGGCATACTGCGCAGGCATTGCCGCCGGCGTTTACAGCAAAGCGGTGCTGGCGCGCGCAGAGCGCTCGGCGTTCGTGCCGCTGAAAGGCGGCGCATGGCGGGAGAGCCGGTATCAGGGCTGGAAAAACGCAGTCGGCAGGCTGCTGTGATATTTTGAAAAGTGAGAGGAGACGGAATCATGCAGACGGTTGAAAAATGGGGCGTCTTTGAAGCGGCGGTTCGCGGCCCGCAGGGCGGTAACCCCTTTACGGAGCAGTTTTTCAGCGCCGTGTTCCGCGGCAAGTGGGAGACGGTCGAGGTTGACGGCTTTTACGACGGCGACGGCATTTACAAGGTGCGCTTTATGCCGTCCTTCGAGGGCGCGTATACGTACGAGACGCGCGGGAGTTTCCCCGAGGCCGCCGGCCGCGGGGAATTCACGGTGACGGCGCCCGGCGCGGGCAACCACGGCCCGATGCGCGTCGTGAACCAGTACCATTTCGCCTACGAGGACGGCACGCCGTACTACTCGGTGGGCACGACCTGCTATGTCTGGTGCCACCAGCCGGAGGACATCCGGCAAAAGACACTCGAGGAGCTCGACAAGGGATATTTCAATAAGATGCGCTTCTGCGTGTTCCCGAAGCATTACATCCACAATTTCAAAGACCCCGAAACCTTCCCGTACGAGGGCACCCCGGTGGACAACAGCGGCCTGAATGAGGAGACCTTCTCACCGGCCGTCGATTTCTCGGGCAATGACTGGGATTTCACCCGCTTCAACCCGGTGCATTTCCGGCGCGTGGAGCAGGCGATCCGGGAGCTAGGCGACCGCGGAATCGAGGCGGATATCATTGTCATGCACCCGTACGACCGCTGGGGCTTCTCACAGATGACGAAGGCGCAGGACGACCTGTACTGGAATTATGTGATCGCCCGCTTCGCCGCGTACCGCAATGTTTGGTGGAGCCTCGCAAACGAATACGACCTGATGGGGGCCAAAACGCTGGAGGACTGGGAGCGGTACGCCGCGATCCTCTGCGAAAAGGACCCGTACAACCACCTGCGCTCGATCCACAACTGCATTGCGTTTTACGACCACAGCCGCCCGTGGATCACGCATTGCAGCCTGCAAAGGCAGGATTTGTACCGCCATGTCGAATACACGGAGGATTACCGCGTGCGCTACGGCAAGCCGGTGGTCTGGGACGAGATCGCCTACGAGGGCAACATCGATATGGGCTGGGGCAACATCTCCGGGCAGGAGCTGACCCGCCGGTTCTGGGAGGCCTCGCTCCGCGGCGGCTACGCGGGGCACGGCGAGACGTATCTCGACCCCGAAGACGACATCCTCTGGTGGAGCCATGGCGGCCCGCTGCACGGCGATAGTCCCGCGCGCATCCGGTTCCTGCACGGCATTCTGGCGGAAACGCCGGGCCGCGGCTTAAAGCTCGCCGCCGGCATGTTCGATGAAACCGTGGCCGTGCCGGACGCCGTGTCCTTCGGGCAAGGCGCCGGGTATGAGATCCACTACTACGGCTTCGGCCGGCCGTCGTTCCGCGATTTCCGCAAGCCCGAGGGCGAGCGGTGGAAGGCGGAGGTCATCGACACGTGGAACATGACGGTCGAGGACGCCGGCGTCCACACCGGCCGGTTCCGCATTTCGCTTCCCGGCCGCGAGTATATCGCCGTTCGGCTGACGCGGGTAGAGGCGTAAGCGGGATATTTCAAAAGGATCGACTGATCTGGAAACAGAAGAATAAAAGCCGAAGGCTGCCTGTATCACACAGGCGGCCTTCATTTTTTTGCATGGTTTAAAGCCGTTGGCCTAAAATGTTAAGGTGTAGATGAATGGATTAAAAAAACTTTTCAATAAACATAAAAAAGGAGAAAATAATTTTCGAAAAATACTTGAAATTTATTTTCCCATATGGTATAAAATAATAAACAAAAGTTTTAAACAAGGCGGATGACAGATGCATCTTCACCGTTTGGGAGGGAAGCTGGAATGAAAGTTTTTTTGAAAAAGGCGTGGAAGCGAGGTATACGGAACTGGCAGCTCTATCTCATGTTTCTTCCCGTGTTTCTCTATTTCCTTATTTTTCACTATTTTCCGATGTACGGCATCCAAATCGCTTTTAAAGACTTTTCCGGCGCGCTCGGAATCTGGGAAAGCCCTTGGGTTGGGATGGCGCACTTTGAACGTTTTTTCAACAGCAGCAATTTTGGGGAGACGATTTACAATACCATTACAATCAGCCTTTACACGCTCGTAGTGAGCTTTCCGGCCCCGATTTTGCTTGCGCTGATGCTCAATGAGGTAAAAAGCAGATTTTTCAAGAAAACAGTTCAAACCATCACGTATGCGCCTTATTTTATTTCGGTTGTGGTGCTGGCCGGTATGGTTATTCTGTTTCTGTCGCCGCAGTCCGGTCTGTTCAATCAGGTTCGCAGGGCGCTGGGCTGGGAATCGGTCAACTATATGTACGAGGGCAAATATTTTAAGACGATCTATGTTCTTTCGGGCGTTTGGCAGAACACCGGCTGGGGATCCATCATTTATTTATCCGCGCTGGCGGGGATCGATCCGGCACTGCATGAGGCTGCGGTGATTGACGGTGCCTCTAGGCTGAAAAGGATCTGGCACATCAATCTTCCGGGTATTCTGCCGACTGTGTGCATCATGCTGATTATGAATTGCGGCTCTCTCATGAATGTGGGTTTTGAAAAAGTATTTTTGCTGATGAATGATATAAATCGCTCCGCAGCTGAAGTGATTTCCACCTACGTATACAAAGTAGGGCTTCAGCAAAGCCAGTATTCGTTTTCTACGGCTATCGGGCTGTTTAATTCCCTGATCAATTTTATTCTGCTGATTACGGTGAATACCGTGGTCAAAAGGATGGATCAAACCGCGCTGTTCTGAGGAGGGCTGCTGTGATGAACGGAACAAAAATCAAGCGTGCAAAAGGCGATCTCGTGTTTGACACAATCAATACGCTGCTGCTTGTACTGGTGATGCTGGTCGTTTTATACCCGCTTTACTTTATTGTGATCGCGTCGTTCAGCGATCCACTGGAGGTGCTTTCCGGGCATGTTGTCTTTTTTCCGAAAAAGGTGAGTCTGGAAGCGTATAAAATGGTATTTCGGGATGCGCAGATCCTGACAGGCTATCGAAATACAATTTTCTATACGCTGCTCGGTACAGCCGTCAACATCGTTTTGACGGTTCTTGCGGCTTATCCGCTCTCCCGCAGGGATTTGGCGGGCAGAAAATTCTTCACCGTGATGCTGGCGGTCACTATGTTTTTCAGCGGCGGGCTCATCCCCACGTATTTGATGGTATCCAACACGCTGCATTTGCTCGATACGATCTGGGCGATGATTTTGCCGGGGGCAATTTCCGTGTGGAATGTCATTATTGTACGCACTTATTTTCAGACAAGCATCCCGCCGGAGCTTTCCGAGGCCGCGATGGTGGATGGGTGCAGCGATTTCATGCTGCTTGCGAAGGTGATTCTTCCCCTATCTATGCCTGTTTTGGCGGTGATGGTGCTCTTCTACGGTGTGGCGCATTGGAACAGCTTTTTCAACGCGCTGATTTATCTCAACGATAAGGCGCTCTATCCGCTGCAGCTGATTCTGCGCTCCATTTTGGTGCAGAACACCATGTCGGAGGATATGCTGGCCGAGGTGGATTCGCTCGCGAATCGTCAGGTCATGGCGGAAACAATTAAATATGCTCTGATCGTCGTGGCTTCTGCGCCGATCATTGCCGTGTATCCCTTCCTGCAAAAGTATTTCGTAAAGGGAATCATGGTCGGAGCGATCAAGGGGTAAGGGAGGGGAAAGCAAGAAGAGAAAGCATTCGGATGCGGAAGAAGTGAGAGAATAAAGGAGGATTACCGTGAAAAACACCTTAAAAAAAGTATTGGCAGCAATTTTGACCCTTGCAATGGCAACCGGCACCGCAGCCTGCACAAGCGCGGAAGAAAGCTCTAAGCCGGAAGCGGGAGACGCGCCGGATTCCGGCGTGATCGAGCTCACAGGCTTTGCGGTAGAGGGGCCTTACACGAAGGGCGATTTCAACGACTTGCCCATCTGGGATTATGCGGAGGAGGCCACCGGCGTCCGCGTGGATTTTGAAACGGCGCCCGCCGCTTCGTTTCAGGAGAAGCTGAACTTGAAATTTGCTTCGAACCAGCTTCCGGATGTATTTTTCAAGTGCAATCTTCAGCCTGCGGACATCACCAAATACGCCGCCGAGGGGACGTTGGTTGCCATCGACGGGTATCTTGGGGAATATGCGCCGAATTTTTCGTCGTATATGGAGAATGACGCGTCTATCGAGAAGGAAATTCGCATGGCGGACGGGAAGGTATACGGCTTTCCCTATCTGGTCACCGCATCACCGTCCAGAATTTTCCCGAAAATGTTTGTCAACCAGAAATGGATGGAGGCGCAGAATCTGGAAATGCCGGAGACGACCGAGGATTTCTATCAGCTTTTGAAAACGATGGCGGGCTACGACTACAACGGAAACGGAGAAGCGGATGAGATTCCCTTTGCGCCGGAGGGGCTTTCCGCCCTGACAAAGGGCCTGCTCGGGTCGTTCGGCCTTTTGACCCGCGGTGCGGCGCAGGAGGAGTGGGATATTGACCCGGAGACCGGTGCGCTGCGGTTCATCAAAACATCGGATGAATACAAGGCGTTTCTCGAGTATTGCAACAGGCTGTACGAAGAAAAACTGCTGGATCAAGAGCTTTTTACAACGGATATTCCGAAGCTGACGGCCAAGGCGCAGCAGAACATTCTGGGTGTTGTGTTCACGAACAATACGAACTATCTGGGCGATTATGCAGAGGATTTCACGTATATTCCAGCGCCTCTGATAGGGCCCGAGGGCGACCAGCTCTTTGGCGGCAGAACCATTCCGGTGGCCGGACAGAACACTTTTATTACAAAGATCAACGAGCATCCGGAAGAGACAGTGAAATGGGTGGACTATTTTTACTCCCCCGAAGGAATCGAGCATTTCTTTATGGGTGTGGAGGGCGATACCTATGAGATCGATGAAAACGGTCTCCCGCAGTTCACCGATAAGGTTATGAATAATCCCGACGGCATGAATATGGAGGAGGTTTTGGGAGATTATGTCTGCTGGAGCGGCGGCGGAAACCCCTCTGTGGCGGATGACACGCATTTCGGGAATTTCCTGATTCCGGAAACCACGGTGGAAGCGGCGCAGGCACTGAAAGCATATACGCCGGAGGAAATTTGGGGTGTTTTCAACTATGCGGCGGAGGATTCGAGCCGTATATCCGTGCTGACAACAGATATTTCCACCTACTTGGCCGATATGACAGCCAAATTCATTACCGGTGAGGCCGGCTTCGATCAGTGGGAAGCGTACAAGGAAAACGTTGAAAAAATGGGGCTGGAGGAGTACCGGGAGATCGTTCAGAGAACGGTGGACCGCTATGAAGAAAACGACTGATCTGTTTTCTAGAAAGGGAGAAAGGATTGCATATGCGTTATCAAAGCAGGTATCACCTGTCTAACGGTTTGCTGTCGCTGGCTTTGGACAGCCTCACCGGCGAGCTTTTGGAGCTTGTCCACGAGGAAACCGGGGAAAACCTGATCAAAAACCACACCTACGCACTGCCGCAGCCTTTTGCGGTTGTGACAAAAGACAGGGCGCACGGCCTGCGTCCCGGCGACGCGCAGGCCATTGCAGAGTATCCGAGGCTGCGGCCTGAAATAGAGCTTCTTCCTTCCGCTATGGGGGCTGCGGTAACTTACCGTGCCCTGTGGGACGGAGAGCGTCCGTGGGATGTGGCGGTGCGGTATACGGTAGAGCTTCTGCCGGGGAAGCTGGAAAGCCGCTGGAATATCACGGTTCAGAATCACGCCGTAGAGCAGCTGGAGGAAGTGCGCTTTCCCTGTATCAACGGGGTGTATTTCGGAAAAACATGGGAGGACGATACGCTGGTGTATCCGTTCGTTTCGGGCGTCAAGGTTGAAAATCCGGTATCCACGTTTTTCAAAAAAGCGCCGAAGATCTGCTGGAGGTGGCAGAATTACCGCTATGTCTATGCGTTGGAAAATATGGCGAGGCAATTTGAGGGGGATACGTTTGGCATCGAGGAAAGCCACTCGGGCAATCTTTCGATGAAGTGGCTGGATTACTACGGCTCCGGGCAAGGCCTGTACTTCGGCTGTCACGATCCGCTTCCGCATATTTGCTCGCTGCGGGCCGATACGCTCGGCCCGGCCTGTCCGGGCATGAACTTCTCCTTTGGGCATCCGATCTGTCTGAAAAGCGAGGAAAAGTGGAGCTCGCCTGCGTTTGTGCTCGCGCTGCATGCAGGCGACTGGCATGCAGGCGCCGAGCGCTACAGGGAATTCCGGCGCACGTCGTCTCCCGCGTCAACCGCCTGCCCGAACTGGTTTCAAAAAAGCCCCGGATTGGTGGCACACTACGACTTTAAATATCAGAATGGCGGCGTTGTCCACCGGTTCAATGAAATTGAGGGGCTGCTTGAGGAAGCGGAAGCGCTGGGGCTTAACCATCTCCTTCTCGCGGGCTGGCACAAGGATGGCTTTGACAACGGCTTCCCGGAATATGAGCCGGATCCTGAGCTGGGCACAGAGGAGGAGCTGCGAACACAGGTGCAGCGTGTGACTGCACGCGGGGGCCACATCTGCTTTTACGTCAATTCCCGGCTGGCCAACACAAAATACAGCCACCTCAAGAAGTTTATTGCGGAAAACAGCGTGCTGCGGCAGGATGGCTCAATCTTTACGGAGCAGTACGGAACGGATGACCTGCGCTTTGCCGTGCAGTGCCCCGGAAGCGCAGGATGGATGAAAAAGCTGGAGGATACCGCAGCCTATGTGACCGGGGAAATTGGAATAGACGGCATGTATCTCGACCAGCTGGCAATGGGCTCCCCTTGCGTCTGTCACAATCCAAAGCACAGGCATGGCTTTGGGGAGTGGAATACATGGTATCAGAAAATTCTGGAAGCCATTGCCCGGAATCGGGCGCAGGCGGGAAAGGCACCGCTCTCCATAATTCACGAGGGCGTTTCGGATGCGTATGGACCGCTGGTTTCCGGGCAGCTTGTGTCCACCTTTTCCTACCATCATTGCGGGGCGTTTCCGCAGCTTTACCGGTATACGTTTCCGGAGCAGATTTTGGTTGATATGCTTTATCCCGAAAAAAATCTGGCGATGCGTCCCGTGCATGTCGCGATGGCATCCAGAGAGATCATGGACCGCGCTTTCCTTTTGGGCATGTATTATTGGGTTTATGATCTGGCGGAGGACAACACTTTCAGCCGAGACCCAAAACAGTACGCCTATCTTAAGAATATGATCGATCTGCGCAGGTTCTGGCTGAAGCAATTCGGGCAGGGGCGTTACGTGGATCAAGATCGGATACTGAAGGTGGGAAACGGCGTGCAGGCCGCCTGCTATGTGCTGGATGACAGCCTGTTGGTTGCCGCCTGCTGCGATCCAGCGCTTCGAGAGGCGGAGATTCAGGTGCGGGCTCCGGAGGGATGCCGAGCCACAGTGTATACGGCGCAGAGCATCCCGGGCGGTATTCCGACTCGAATCGTTCAAGGTGAAGAAAATAGTGCGGCGCTGCGGTTTTCCGGTGCGCCGCAGGTGCTGCTCCACATAACGGGCCGGTTTTAAAACCCTTTCACGGGAGGACTTCAAATGGATTATGCAGAGCTGGTCACCGAGAAGGTGAACCCGAACACAGTCGATATTGATACCGGCAGCACAGAGGAAATTCTGAGGATGATGCACGAAGAGGACTGCAAGGTGGCAGCTGCGGTGGGCGAGGTGCTCCCACAGATAGCGGCGGCAGTCGATATGATCGCGGAGCGCTTGGCGAACGGCGGAAGGCTCATCTATGTTGGAGCCGGTACCAGCGGGCGGCTGGGCGTTTTGGATGCTTCGGAGTGTCCGCCGACCTTTGGTACAGCACCGGAACAGGTCGTCGGCGTCATTGCCGGCGGCGATCAGGCGCTGCGCACCTCCATCGAAGGGGCGGAGGACTGCCGCGATCTGGGTGCGGCAGATGTGGACCGGCTGCAGGTCTGCCGGCGGGATGTTCTTGTGGGAATCAGCGCCAGCGGAAACGCGCCTTATGTTCTCGGTGCAGTGGAACGGGCGGCAAGGCTCGGCGCCGCTACGGTGGCGCTGTGCAACACGCAGGCCGGTACGGTGCTCCAAGCTGCCGATGTGGCGGTTGTGCCGGTAGTCGGACCGGAGGTCATCATGGGCAGCACACGCCTGAAGGCGGGTACAGCGCAGAAAATGGTGCTGAATATGTTATCCACAGCTTCCATGATTAAGCTGGGAAAGGTTTACCGAAATTTAATGGTCGATCTTTCCCCGAGCAATCAAAAGCTGAGAGACCGCTCAGTACGGATTATCATGCAAGCAGCCGGCGTTGAGCGGAAAACAGCCGATGAAGCGCTGAAAAATGCCGGCGGGGAAACAAAGGCGGCTATTCTGAGCCTGCTCTGCAGCTGCTCTCCGGAGGAGGCCAAGCGGCTTCTGCAGGAGGAACGGTGCCTTGCAAAGGCAGAAAAGCTGTACAGGTGCAAAAGCGGGCGCCCCGGGAAGGCGGGGTGAGCCGGCGATGGAATATGTAATCGGTATTGATGGTGGCGGTACAAAAGCGCATCTGCTTGCTGCGGACAGACATATGAATGCTTTCTGTGAGCTGATGGGGAAAAGCACCAATCTGACAAGTAATCCCCCGCAGCTGGTGGAGGAAAACCTGCTGCGGCTGCTGGCTGAGTTTTTCGCACAGACAGGGTGCTGTCCCGGGGATTGCCGGGGTGTGTATCTCGGTTCGGCGGGGGCCGGGCGCGCCTCGGCAGAAAATACCCTGCTCGCGATGCTCCGCAGAGCTGGCTTCGAAAAAAATGTGACGGTCGGCAGCGACGCTGCGGGCGCGCTGGCCGGTGGGCTTCGCTCTGGCTTTGGCCTGCTTCTGATCGCGGGAACGGGGTCGATCTGCTACGGCAGAGGGCCATCCGGCGAAATCTGCCGAGCGGGCGGCTGGGGGCATATCCTTGGAGACGAGGGAAGCGGGTACGACGCGGCCTGCCGCATTCTCCGCGCTGTAGCAAGGGCGCGGGACGGCAGGGGAAGCGCCACAATTTTGGACGAAATGGTGATGGAATACTGGTCCTTAGACGGCATGGATGCCCTGATGGACTGCGTGTACCGCTCAGGAAAAGGAAAAACTGAAATTGCAGCACTTGCAATTTTGCTCGATTTGGCGTATAAAGAAGGGGATACAGTTGCAGCCGGGATTATGGAGGACTGTGCGCAGGGACTGGCAGAGCTGGTTGCTGCCGCTGCACGGAGTTTTCAGAAGCTGTATGGAGAGGGCGGGGCGATTCCCTGCGCCTGCTCCGGCGGAATGCTGGAAAAATCCGCCTATCTTCGGGCATGCCTGCGGGAAATTCTGGCGGAAAGGCTTCCGCATGTTTCCCTTGTTCTACCAGAGCACAGCGCGGCTTGGGGGTGTGCAAGTCTAGCGTGGGCGTCGTCAAAAAGTTAAGAATGAAATTTAGGAGGAGCCTATGGCAGAAATATTTGCAAAGCTGAATCAGATGATCGAGGATTTTCCGCCGTCGGAGCAAAAGGTCGGGCGGTACATTCTGGATCCATCCAACAATGTCATGGGCCTCTCTGTGGAGCAGCTGTCCAATAATAGCGGTGCCAGCAAAGCGGCGGTTATCCGGTTCTGCAAAACATTGGGCTATAAAGGGTATCGTGATTTTGCCCTTCAGCTCACAACGGAGCTGGCTATGGATAACAAAGATGGTGCGCTGGAAACGTATAAAGATATCAATGTGGGCGATGACGTGGAAACCATTGTGCGCAATGTATCCTATCACAACGCTAAGGCCATCGAGGATTCGCTTATGCTGACGGATGTGGCGCTTGTGCAGCGAGCGGCCGATCTGCTGTACCGCGCGCAGCACATAGATTTTTATGGTATGGGGGCGTCCGGCATCGTGGCGGAGGATTCCATGTACAAGTTCATGCGCATCAATAAGTACACCACAGCCTACGGTGATCCGCATCTTCAGCTGACCTCTGCGGCAAATCTCGGGAAAAACGATGTGGCTGTGGCGATTTCGTGGTCGGGAGAGACGAAAGATACGCTGATGGCGGCGAGGCTCGCCAAGGAAAGTGGAGCGGCTGTGATTTCTATCACCCGTTACGGGAATACGTCGCTGGAAAGTTTTTCGGACATTCACTTCGGGCTGAGCGCGCCGGAAGCGACCATACGCTGTGGAGCGACCAGCTCCCGCATGGCGCAGCTGAACATGGTGGACATGCTGTTTTATTGCATTGTCAGCCAGCATTACGGGGAGCTTCAAAAGTTTTTGGATCGCTCCCGTCAGGTTGTGAAAAGCAAGAGAAAAGGGTCGTGAGGAATGCCCCTGTTTATATGCGGATATCGCCCAGTTGCAATGAGATGCCCCCTTGATGCAGAAAAGCAATGCTCTGCTTCAAGGGGGCATTTTGCCTAGGCCTCCCTCTTGCTGGGCGCTCACTTCTGCGCCTTTCCCATATGGCTCCGGTACTGCTCCGGCGTGACGCCATAGATCTTTCGGAAGGACTGGATGTAGTGGGATACATCGTTGTAGCCCACATGGGCGGCAATATCACTGACCTTGAAGATAGTTTTTTCCAAAAGCTCGCGGGATTTTTCCAGCCGATATTCAATCAGATGTTTTGAGAAGGTTTTGCAGCACTTCGCCTTGAAAAGCCGGCAAGGAACGGTAATATTTCTGAACTTTTGCTAGGTGTTGGCTCCATCGATAGTGGCGGCTTCATACAGATCCGCCGGAACGCTTTGCAGACCGGCCAGCAGGAGCACGGTAGGCGTTGCGCAGCCCTGTAAAATGTTGGATTGAAGCTGAGACAGCGTCCATGTGTCCTTGTCAGGGAACATGAATGCGACCTCACTCTTGCTTTTAATATCTTCGGCAATGGCGATCAGCTCGTCCCACATCGTGGGACTTTCATATCCGGCGGCCTCAAACTTATCAACGTCGTAGAATACGCCCATGAAGTTGCAGGAGAAGGGCAGGCAGCAGTAGTGGCCGTCCTCGAATTTCACGGCGTCCAGATAGTTGGACATCACGTTGTCCATGCAGCCGACCTTGTCCAGCGCCCGCAGACGGCCCTGCTGCGCAAACTGGATGAACTGCGAATCGGTGGGCTAATGCATCATGACGTCGGGAATATCATTGGTTGCGGCGCGGGTCATCAGGACGGTCGCTGCATCGGGCACCACGTTCTGCGTGACTACGATACCGGGATTTTCCTCTTGGAACGCCTCGACCGCAGCGTTTAAGGAGTCCATGACCTCCCGCTTTTGCTGGAAAAACTCGATCTCAACGGTTGTGCCGGCAGCTTCCGGCGCGGATTCCCCGCTACTGGAGGTGCTTCCATCAGCCGTACTGCCTGCGGAGCCGGTATCCCCGCCGCAGCCGGCAATCATGCTGGCCAGCATGGCGGCGGCAAGAGAAACGACCAAAAGCCTTTTTTTCATAACAACAACATCCTTTCTTTGTTGAGTGTTATCCCGAGATGTTTGACTATTTGCACAATCAATCTCGGCTTATCCGTGTATAATTATAGAAACTTTTTCAAAGATTTGGTATAAGATTTATTGCGTTTCCCATATAGCAAAACTGGTTTTTGTGTATTGTGTCCGAATGGGGGGTTAAATACGTTTGATTTTGGTGCTTTTTAAAGTTTAACTTATCGGCATTCCGCCCACAAAATACCGTCCTTTTTCTCAGAGGAGAGGCAGGGCGCTGCCGTTGAGCAGAACGCGGGAGACAGGCTCGCGGCAGTAGAGCTTCACCGCGCGGACCGGTATTACGGCCCCAGAGAGTATGAAGCTGCCATTGATAGCTCCGTCCAGTGGTATCAGCCGGAGTATTGGGCCTACCGGGAAAGAAGATTACAACAACAGGAAAAGAAACAGCTATCCTTTTATCGTCAGGAGCTGGAACGGTGAAGAATTTTGAGTTGAAAGGAGGGAGCCATGGCAAGTAAATTCCAGACCATCACGGAACTGCATGGGAGCACAGCGAAAGCAGTGACCGCCACCCCGTCTAGCTGGAGGGCGTTTTTTCACCACTTTCCGAGCGGGGTGCCTTATCCTCCGGGGACACTGTCCAGCAGTTCCCTGTCTTTTTCGTTCAGCTTCAGTAGCTTGGTCAGCTCCGCCAAGCGTTGGGGTTTCTCCCGCGGCTTCTGCCCCCAGCCAAGGGCTTTTCCGCTTTCGTCTTGGCAACAGGCACTCTGTTGCTCAAACGTAATTGCTTCAGTTCCAAATAACTTTCTGAGTTTATTCAGCTTGTCAAGCTGTTGTTTGTTTAGCTGTACGGTCTGCAAAATTGCTGAAATAGTATTTTTTGCGTTGCGTGAATCAGCCTGTGAATCCGTTCATGCAGAATGATCAGATTGGTGTACAAGCGGCCGTCCTTCATGCTCTCCGGTACCAGCCCAAAGAAGTTGCCAATGCCGCAGGAAGGCCCCAAGATGTTACCCGTGCGGAATCCCATGTTTTCCACCGTCTGGTAAATAGCCTTGATGACAATGGGAGAAGTGTGGTGGGCATTTAGGGTGGTGGCTTTGGTGGCATCTATTCCCTGAAGGACAACAGGCTCTTCAGTCCTGCGAATTTCTTCGCCCACTGTGGATTGTCCCCCGTCAGACGCTTAGGGCAAGCCGCCCCAGCCCACATACCGGGACAAGGTTTCCTGTTCCTCCGGAGTGGCCAACTTTCCTTCCGGCTCGATTTTCTGCAAGGTTTGGATGGCCGCTGCATTGTTGTGGAATTTTGTCTTGGCCCCACCCTCGCCCAGATGGTCATCTGTAATGCGGAAGTTGTGGCGCTGTACCGGGGGAATTTCCGGGTGCAGGGTCGTAAAGGTAATACGCTCACGGCGGGGGTGCTTTGGCGGCAGTGGAAGTGATTCTTCTTTTTTAGGCTGTTCCTGCTCCATGCCGGTCATTTGGTTTTCATGGCGATCAATATCCTCCATGGTGAGCCATTCCGGTTTTTCCGGCAGGGCGGCATAGAGTTCCCACATTTTGGCAATTTACTCGTCCATATTCCCTGCCCGCAGGTGTTTTTCCGCCCGTCCGCCAGCATCCAGAAAGTAATCGCAATCGGTTTTTAAGCGGCTTAGCAGACAGTAACTTTCTTCTGCAAGCTCTTCTTTTTGGGGAGGTTCCTACACCTTGGGCGGCGCGGTGAACACCGGCGCATTTTGGGATAATTTATAAGCATATCGAAATTATCCACATAAAAAGAGGGGATTATCCAAAGATTTTCTTCTAAAATTCGGTATACTAATACCATCAAAAAGAAAAGGGATTGCGTCTGCCGGATTAGGCTGGCAGAGCATCCACGCAAAATCTACGGATGGAGGAGAGAATAGGCATGAAACAGCGGAAGTTTATTCTGGTTGGAGCCGGTGGCTTCGGAGAATTCTGGGAAGAAATCTTTATTCCCAAGATGAAGGACTTTGCCGTTCCTGTAGCGGCGGTGGATGTTTCGGAGGAAGTTTTGAAGCTCCCCGTAAAACACGGCACTGTTCCGGCAGAGAAATGCTATACTGATCCCCGCAAGGCTATTGAGGAAAACCCCTGCGACTTTTTGGTGCTGGTGATTCCGCCTCAGGTACGGATGCAGTACATCGATCTGGCCGTTGAATACGGGCTGGATGTGGTTTGTGAAAAACCTCTAGCCGACACCATGGAACATGCCTGCGAAATTTATGTGAAAATGCGGGATGCAGGACTCAAGGTTTCGGTTACGGTAAGTCATCGGATGGAGCAGAGCAAACAGTCTTTGAACCGGATTTTGGACAGCGGCAAATATGGGCCCATCAACTATCTTGTGGGAAGGCTGACTATGACCCGCAAATATGATCAGGGGAAAAAGTGGTTTGACAAACCGATCGATCAGCTCATCCGTGGCAACATTTCGGGCGGCCTGATCCACGAGCTGGACACGTTCCGCGGGCTGTCCCGTTCCAATGCCAAAAAGGTCTACGCAAAGATGTGGAAATTTAATCCATCGGACAATAGCGCTGGCCCCAGCGCCTTTGCTCTGGTAGAGATGGAAAACGGCGTCCAGTGCGTGCTGGAACATTCCCATGCCAACGCAACGGAGCTTAACGGCTGGGCGCACGAGTTCTACCGCGCGGAATGTGCTTACGGCACGGTGGTGGTGGACAAGGAAAAGCTTACCGCCAGTTGTGATTTGGGACATCCTTATCCCACCTACTCCGAGATTCCTCTGGCTCAGCAGGACTTCTGGGATCATGCCTTGATTGTCCGAGATTTTTGCCATTGGCTGGACGGTGGCAATGAACCCGAAACCTGTATCCGGGACAACATGTACTGCTGCGCTCTGACTTTTGCAGCCATAGAAAGCGCCCTCACCGGCAGGGAGGTGGATGTCCCCGCATTTCTGGACCGTTACGCGAAGGAATATGGAATCAATCTGGAAGAAGATTAAGGAGGAGTAACTGTGCAGCGCTCTGAATCTGTCGTCCCGCCGGCAACTGCCGGAGTAAGGAACAAGAGCAAGGGCTTATGGCAGAAAATAAAGGCTCATAAGACCCTTTACCTCTTTCTGATGCCCGCCGTTCTGCTGGTGCTGGTTTTTAACTATGTCCCTATGGTGGGCCTAATTATGGCATTTCAGGATTATCGAGCCAATCTGGGCTGGTTTGGCAGTGAATTTGTGGGTCTGACCCATTTTGTAGAGTTCCTACAGGATCCCACTTTTTGGACGGTGCTAAAAAATACCCTGATTATCTCGATTGCATTGATGATTTTTTCATTCCCAGCCCCTATTCTGCTGGCCATTTGTCTCGACAACATTCCAAGGCAGGGATTCAAGCGAGCGGCGCAAACCATCTCTTATTTACCGCATTTTATCTCCTGGGTGGTTATGGCAGGCTTAGTCTACCGACTGCTGGACACGGATACTGGAATCGTTAACTACATCATCCGTTCTCTGGGCTGCGACCCCATTCCCTTTATGCGCACGCCGAGCATGTTTTTGCCCATTGTCATTATTGTGGACATTTTAAAGGAGGTGGGATGGAACTCCATCATTTTTCTGGCGGCCATCACAAATATCGACTCATCTCTGTATGAGGCAGCTCGTATCGACGGTGCCGGAAAGCTCAAATGCATCTGGTATATCACGCTGCCGGGCATCGGCCCCACCATCGGCACCATGCTCATCCTCCGGGTCGGCAGCATGGTCAATGTCAATTTTGATATGATCTTCAACCTTAAAAACCCCATGATCGACAGTGTGGCCAACGTTTTGGGAACCTTCGTTTACGAGCAGGGCATCCTCTGGGGAAAGTTCTCCTACGCTACCGCTGTGGGTATGGTTCAGGGCCTGATTTCGGTTATTCTGGTTTTCATCACCATGAAGGCTGCCAACAAAGTCTCGGGCGAATCCTATATCGTCTGACCGGAAAGAAAGGAGGATTTTTATGGCTATTCAGCGCTCCAGAGCGGAGAGAATCGGCAATGGAGTGTTCTACATTCTGCTTGTCCTGCTCTGTATCGTCACGCTTTACCCCTTCTATTACGTCCTCTGCTATTCGGTCAGCGAAGGCGCTGAGGCGGCCGCTAAGGTGGTCACTGTATATCCCCGAGGCTTTACTATGGACAATTACGATGCGGTTTTTCGGGATAAAAACCTGGGCAGCGCCTTTATAGTTTCAGTGCTGCGGACCGTCATCGGCACCGTGGGCACCCTCATTGTCACCAGCATCGCGGCTTATGCTCTGTCTCGAAAAAATCTCCCTGGCAAGAAGTGGATCATGTGGTTCTTTATGATTACCATGTACTTTAACGCCGGCACCCTGCCCAATTTCGTGGTGATGAGCAAGCTGGGACTTTTGGACAATTTCGCGGTC
>OMGQ01000495.1_pt1 | contig 39234 bp, 22 predicted proteins | sample 1646071 | NCBI WGS metagenome assembly OMGQ01 (sample SAMN05578585, study PRJEB25193) | human gut metagenome | biome: Human Microbiome; feature: human-associated habitat; material: feces | host: Homo sapiens | place: USA:Birmingham
GGGGGATTGCTGAACACGGTGTCTTTCGGAGGTTTCAACAAACTGTTCGGCATCGGCGGGAACGCCAAGGAAGTGCAGGCGGCTATAGACCGTCTTACAGACCGGAACGAGCTGCTGCAGACCTCGATAGAGGATCTGACCGACACCATCAAGCAGAGCCAGGGGACGAAGAGTGTGGCGGCTTACCGCGACGCGTACAAGATGCAGCAGGAAACGAATTCGAACTACCTGCAGATGGCTATGGCGCAAGCCGGCTACCACGGAAGTCACCACAGCTGGAACTACTACTGGGGCGGTTTCAACCAGGCACAGATAGACAAACTGAGCGGACAGATCGGCCGCCAGTGGGACGGGAACCTGTGGAGCCTGAGCCCGGAGGAAATGAAGGCACTGCGCAGCAACGTGGATATGTGGACGCAAATCCAGAATACCGGTAAGGGAGGCTATGGCGGGCGACTGACCGAGAAACTGGATGACTACATAGACCAGGCCGGCAAGCTGGAGGAACTGACCGACCAGCTGTATGAAGGGCTGACGGGCATTTCGTTCGACGGTATGTACAGCAGCTTCATCGACAACCTGATGAACATGAAGTACGGTGCCAAGGATGCGGCGGAGGATATATCCGAGTACTTCATGCGGGCGATGCTGAGCAACAAGATCGGTGAGATGTACAGCGACAAACTGAAAGGCTGGTGGGAGAAGTTTGGCAAGGCCATGGAGGACAACGAACTGACCGAGGCGGAACGGAACGCGCTGATGGAAGAGTACATGCAGTATATGGATGAAGCCCTTGCCCTGCGTGACAACCTGGCGGCAGCCACCGGTTATGACAAGACGCAGCAGGGCGGTACGAGCCAAAGTGCGAAAGCGGGCGGCTTTACGGCCATGACGCAGGACCAGGGCACGAAACTGGAGGGCATGTTCACCGGCGGGCTGCAGCACTGGAGCAGCATGGACGACCGGCTGGAAAGCGTGGTGGAGAAGATGGACACGGCTGAAGGGCATCTGGCCCGGATAGCCGAGAACACCGGTGTGAGCGCCGGACACCTGGGCGAACTGAAGGAAGTGATAAAGAAAATGATACGTGACGGACTAAAAGTGAAGTGATATGGGCAATATACTGAGCGGACTGGTGCTGGTGAACGGCACGGACATCTGGACGGAATACGGCGTGTTCCTGGTGGAAGACCGGCGCGGGGGCATGGAGAACCTGACGGCCATCCTGACCCCGAGCAAGGCCAAGAAGGATACGGCTGTGGACATACGGGAAGAGCACGGGGAAAAATACAGCCCCGTGCTGACCCCACGGAATGAAGCGCGTGACGTGACGCTGCATTTTGCGCTTTACAACAAGACCCAGGCAGGCTGGATGAAGCAGTACTTTGCCTTTGTGAATTTCCTGAAGCAAGGGAAGGACGGCTGGCTGGAGATCCGTTTCCCCCAGCTGGATCTGCAGCTGCGGGTGAAGTATGCCGACTGTACGAAGTTCACCCCGCTGACCTATCTGTGGACGGAAGGTGTGCATGCCGGAAAGTTCCGGGTAAAGTTCCGGGAACCGAAACCGATTATATAACCATTCAAACGCTATTAGAATATGCTTCTAACGATATATGATAAAGCCGGAACCAAGCGTGCGGATGTGGCCGTGAACGACAGCTCGACGCAAAGCAAGGAAGTGCAGGGAGACAATGTGCTTTCCCTGTCGTTCAGCTATTATGCCTTCCTGCCCCTGGACGTGAACGACTACACGGACTATCTGGGCGAACGGTACTGGCTGACAGAACGCTACACGCCGAAGCAGGTGAGCGATGGTGAATGGGAGTATAACCTGAAGCTGTACGGTATCGAGAGCCTAATCAAGCGGTTCCTGGTGCTGGAGACGACGGACGGGGACACCAACCCCCTGTTTACCCTGACGGCCACGCCCCGCGAGCATGTGGCGATGGTGGTGAAGGCTATCAATAACGGCATGGGCCACATTACTGACTGGAAGACGGGTACGGTGGAAGGTACGGAGCTGATCACGATAGACTACGAGGGGATGTACTGCGACGAAGCGCTGAAAGCCATCGCGGAAAAGGCAGGCGGCAAGGTGGAATGGTGGGTTGAGGGGCAGACTGTGAACGTGTGCCGCTGCGAACACGGGGAAGAAATCACCCTTGGCTATGGCAAGGGGCTGACCTCCCTGGAAAGAGATACGAGCAACACGGCCAAATTCTATACGCGCCTGTTCCCGGTAGGCTCGACCCGCAACATCGATGCGGAGAAATACGGCAGCCCGCGTCTGATGCTTCCCGGCGGCAGGAAGTACATCGAGCAGGGCGTGGAGGAATATGGCATCTATGACCATTACGAGCAGGATGCTTTCAGCGGCATCTTCCCCCGTCGGGTCGGTACGGTGAGCTCGGTTCGCAGCGAGGAGGTGGCAGACGATGAAGGAAACAAATTCACCGTCTATTATTTCCGGGACGGGGAACTGGACTTTGACCCTAACCTGTACGAGCTGGCCGGAGAAACCAAACGTGTGTCGTTCCAGACGGGCGACCTTGCCGGACTGGGAGAAAGCGATGACCACTACTTTGAGGTGAACTACGACAGCGCGGCACGTGAATTCGAACTGATCACCATCTGGCCCTACGATGACGACACCCAGCTGCCGGGCGGCAAGCTGGTGCCCCGAGCAGGCGACACCTATATCCTGTGGAATATCCGGATGCCGGATGAGTATTACCGGCTGGCCGAAGAGGAGTTTGCGGTTGCGGTGGACGAGTACAACCGGGACCACTGGCTGGACATTGCCGCCTACAAAGCCCCGACAGACCCGGTATACATCGAGGAGCACGGCATAGACCTGTTTGTGGGCAGACGGGTGAAGCTGGAGAGCCGGAAGTATTTCCCGGAAAAAGGCTACCGTCAGAGCCGTATCACCAAGATCAGCCGCAAGGTGAACGAACCCGGGCAGATGGACATCGAGATAAGCGATGCGCTGCAGGTGGGCAAGTTCGACAAGGTGACGGACAGCATCGGTGCGCTGAAAAGCTATACGAAATCAAAGACGGAAGGCGCTGCCCTTCCGGACATCATACGAAGCTGGGACAAGACGCTGCCCACGGACAACAACCTGTTTTCCGCCCGGCGCAGCCAGAAAGAGTTCCTGAGCAAGAACCAGCCGGACACAGCCAAAGAGTCCATCCGCTTCCTGAAGGGTGTGAGCTTTGGCGAGGCTGCTGGCGGCAAGCCCTGCGGCATCGTGGATGGTGAGGGCAATGCCGAATACTTGACTGCCGTGATCCGCGAACTGCTGCGCAGCACGGAGTTTGTGGACGGGCTGACCGGTGAGGGCTGGCAGCTGTGGATTGACCAGCTGACCGGACTGACAAACCTGACGGTGGACAAAGTGACTGCCCGGCAAAGCCTGGTGGCGCTGGAACTGCTGATCGAGAAGGTGCGCAGCGTGTGCGGCCAGCTGGTGGTGTCCGCTGCCAACGGCAAGATCAAGGACGTGGTGAAGCAGGGCGACAACTACCGCATCGTGTTTGAGCAGGAATCGGGCTTTGTGGCCCATGACCTGATGCGCTGTGCGGTTACGGGTGGTAAGAAACTAAAAGCATACTGGGTGGAGGTGGCTTCGGTGATAGCCGGCGGTGTACTGGTCCCGGTAAGCGAGTTTGGCGGGGTGAAGCCGGAGGCAGGCGATGAGTGCGTGCTGATGGGCAACACCGAAACCCCGCTCCGGCAGAACCTTATATCCATTGCGGCCACGGAGGACGGACAGCCCCGTATCGACATTCTGGACGGTGTGAAGGCCAAGAACTTCAACGGCTGCCTTCGTTGCCGGCTGGGTAAGCTGGACGGCATCAGGAGCAGCGCTTTCCCGGCAGACAAACAGCCGAAAGGAAACGGCCTGTATGCCGACAACGTGTGGCTGAAGGGTACGTTCGTGTTGATGACGGGCGAGGACATCCTGACGCGGTTTGAGATAACCGAGGGGAAAATCCATTCAGCCGTGGAAAGCTTGCGCAAGGAAATACGCGAAGAACAGAGTTATCTGGACAACAGCAGTTTTGCCGACGGCATGGACAAATGGAAGACGGGCAGCAAGGCTACGCTGTTCACCCTGGGCGGACGCTGGATCTGGGCGAACGGCGGTCCTTACGGTACGAAGCCGGACGGCCATGCCGAGATACGGACCGACGGCAAGGTGCCTTATGCCTATATCCGGAACAGCTATATCATGCAGAAACTGGAGGACTTCCGGCTGGTACCGGAGTACCGGCAGACGAACAGCCAGGGCGAACGGGTGCCCGGCGTGGTGTATCTGTCGTTCAGCTACCGGGTTATCAAGGCCGGAAGGTTGAAAATAGAATTTGTGAACGCTGATAAGACCGGGTTTGAGAACTTCAACATGTTCGGCCATGAAGAGGACCTGCCCGTTGGCGGTGAGAAGATGTTCACGTTGGACGGACTTTGGAACGGCACTGGCGACTTCAAGCTGTCGTTTACGGGCGTGATTTACATTTCGCTGCTGGTGTTCAGCACCAACAAGGCGGACGCACTGGCCTATAAGTACCGTACACTGTTCGAACAGAGCGACCGGCTGGTAAAGATTTCAGCGGCGGTCTTCGACAAGGACGGTAATGCGCTGAAAGAGACCGGGCTTGTCATAAAGCCTGAAGGTTCCGGTCTGTATGCGCAGGACAATACAGGAAAGATTGCCCTTATCGGGGTGAGCGTGGAGGAAGAGGACGAGTACGGAAATACCGTGAGCAAAATCAAGCTGACAGCCGACCATATACAGCTGGAGGGACTGGTAACGGCCAACGGCAACTTCAAGATACTGGAAGACGGCAGCATTGAAACGACCAACGGTAAGTTTACCGGAGAGATAGACAGCAGCAAAGGGAAAATCGGCGGCTTTGAGATAGGGAACGGCCGTATCGGTTCTGTGGCCGACTCTCACGGGAGCGGTGGCGGTCTTGCCATTTATGATGATTTTTTCCGTGTCGGCGGCAGCAAAGGATATGTGATGTTCGGTGATGATGTGATACCGTCTTCTGCAGGAGGAGCTTTTACCGCTGTCGGTCGTATCGTGAACTCAGCCCCCAATATATACGGGAATTACGGCTTCGACCAAGCGAACTATGGATTGTTTATAGATGTTACCGGCGGTACGAAGAACTACGGTATCAGCAGCAATGCGGCATTACTTGCCCCGGCGTTTATCAATACGAAAGCCAAGCTGCTTACCTTCGGAAGTGGAAACTACACGGTGGATTTCTCACAACACAATATCATTTTGATGTATTACAATGAACCCAACTACAGTAAGGTAGAGGTTACGCTGCCGTCGGAAAGTTCTGTGGCATACAAGTTCGGCATGAGTTACTTGCCTACCGATTTTGCAGCCATTGTCACGTTCAGGGTCAGACCCGGTTCAAAGAATATCATACTAAAAGGTATCTATAACCACAATGAAGATTTGCAAAACTACGAGATGGCATCCGGGGACTCCGTAACGGTACTTATTACAAAAGCGGACGGATTCCGTTACCAGATATTGAATCATTCATCCTAAAAAACAGATATATATGAAAAAGTTAGATTTCAGGAATTTCAGCGTTCCCACCGGAATAACCCGTCAGACGAGGGAGGTTTTCGATGCACGTGAGCAGATAGCCGATTTGCTGTATACGCGTGTCAGTGGCATCAAGGCCCATCGGCTTGCGTTCAAGATTTTCGAGAGTACCGGCGAGACCGAGTTCAGCGATGAGGAAACCGGGATGATACACATGGCGGTGGAACGCTATTGTCTTCCCAATGTGATAGATGCCCTGAACGAAATCCTGGGCGGGTCAGAAACCGATAAAAACGAATGAGTATGGCAGAAATGACACAAGAAGAACTGGTTCAGGAAGTGCTGGACCGTGTACTCCAGAGTTCTACCGGCGTGGAGGACTTGGAGACCGTCACCTCGCTGAGCGGTGTGAAATCACTGCCCGGGGAGAAGGACGGCAAGATGGTGAACGTCCCCCTGGAACTGATAGGGAAGCCTGCGAGCGATGCCGCCGCCCGTGCCGAGGCTGCCGCCAAGAAAGCGGAAGGAGCCGTAGCCGGACTGGAGGAAAAGACCCAGGCCGCCACGGAAGCGGCCACCAAGGCCAACGAAGCGGCAGCCAAGGCAGAAAACGCCGCTGCCAAGGTGGAACAGACTACGGCAGCAGCCATCGGCGGGGCTACCGCACGCTTTTCCTCATGGATGGAAACAGGCAACGTTTTACCTGACAAGAGTACCAAACCGGGCGGCAGCGTAGTGTATGTAGCGGATGCCGGGAAGTTCGCCTACCACATGGACTCCACCCTGTACGGGGACTGGGATGTGGCGGGTGTGCCTCCTGCCGGCATATTCATGAATGCGGACCGGACAGCCATCCTGCCGGACAAGCTCTACCTGCTGGGTGATGCCGTATATACCGGAACAGGCGGCAGCCTGAGACTGCTGGCCTACCGGCATGAGGTGATGAGCGGGGAAGCTTACGAGGCGCTGCAGGACAAGGATGCGAATACGCTGTATCTGATTTATGAGGAGGATTGACGATGATAACCATAGGCGGTAAGGAAATAACGGCTGCGTATGTGGGGAAACGTGCCCTGTCGGCAGTCTATGCCGGGGCAAGACTGGTGTGGTCTGCGATAAGCAGCTGTTTCGGACTTGGATACTGGAAAGGCGACGAGCCGTGGAACGGATCGGACGCATGGAACGGTAGCAGTAAAACTGATAAATGAATGATTATTATAAAAGGACAGTATTATGGCAAAAAGGAAAATAAGCGGAATCATCAACGCGACTGAACATCCGATGAATCTTGAAACACCATGGAATCAGAAACAGCCGGACGGCACCTATCATGCCTATGCAGGCGATGACATCGAAGCGTTCCTGAAGAAGGAACTGTCAAACCGTACCCCTACCGAGGAACTGGTGAGCGGCGAGACGAAACCTCCTACATCCGGAACGGTGTTCGATGCGATGGTGGGTACGGTGACGGACGTGGATGTGCAGGACAGCGAGGACGGCACCCAGTACGTGATGACCGTCAAGCAGAAGGACAACCAGGGCGGCGAGAGCTCGAAGGAAGTGCGCTTTTCCAAGTACACGGACGATGACAAGGTGGTGGTGAACATCGACCTGACGGACAGCGGCGGTGCGGGACTTCCCGCCTCGCAGTATCTGGCACTGGGCAGCGGCTTTGTGGTGAAATACTCCGTAGGTGTGGGCACTGCCGGTGGCGGTACGGTGGACGGCTACAGCGACCTGAAAGCCCGCGTGATCGTGAAACGCGGTTCGACCGTCATCAGTGAGTTCCGGGATGCGGAGTTTGTGGGCGTTACAGCCGGACAGAGCTATACCTTTGACGCTTCGCCCTACCTGAAGGATGCCACTGCCTATACCGTACAGGTGGAAGCGCAGGCAACTTACCAGGACGGCACGCTGATGAAGACGGCCACGGCCAAGGTGACCATGGTGGCCATGGAGCTGGAGACCACCTACTCGGCGGGCAACGGGCTGGCCGACGGGGGATATAAAAATGACGTGAACATCCCCTTTACTGCCAAGGGCACGAGCGGTGAGAAGAACATCTACTACCGCGTGAACGGCGGACAGGCCTTTACCCTCGGTCTTTCGGCCGGCAGCGGTGTGCAGCAGAAGAACGTGACCATCCCCCTGACACAGATGCAGGAGGGTACGAACGTGGTGGAAGCCTACGCGCAGCATGAGAACTCCGGTGTGGTGAGCCGGGTGCATTACATTACGCTGCTGAAGGCAGGCGGAGGTGTGACAGCGTATGCCGGCCTGATGTTCAGCCACCGGGCAGCGGGGTTCCAGCGTGACTGGAAACACCCGGTGCTGGAGGCAGAGCAGTTCACGGCATGGAACTTCACGTATGCCGGCTATGACCGCGATGCGTATACGGCCCGTGTGAAAGTGACCGACCGGGGCAGCGTGGTGAAGGAAGACCTGCTGCAACGCGGTGAGACCGGCAGCTACGGACGGACGAACGTGAACGTGGAACCGTTGGACTACCGTGTGTCATGCGGCGATGCCGTGCTTGAGGTGCAGGTGAACACCACATCGCACCCGGACATTGAAGCCACGCTGGCACCGGATGCCGTGTGTACGTTTGACGCCTTCGGGCGAAGCAACACGGAAAACAACCCGGCAAGCTGGGTGAGCGGTGACAAGCGTATGGAGTTCCGGGACGTGCTGTGGAGCGTGAACGAATATGGTGCCGGTAGCGGCTGGCACAAGGACCGCCTGCTGCTGGCCGGTGGTGCAGGTATGACCCTGACCGCTGACGGCGGTTACCGCCCCTTCAACGAGGCGGACAAGCCCGAGGGATTTGCCATCCGTGACGTGGGCATGACGCTGGAGATAGAATACAGCACGGCCAACGTGACGGATACGGATGCCGAGCTGATCACCTGCCTGGGGCAGCTGGACAACGGCAACCGGTACGGGCTGATTGTGACTCCGGAAGAGGCCAAGTTCCTGACCGGTGTGGTGACCGAGGCGATGGATGCCGGACAGGTGCTGCGCTATGAAGACTCGGTGGGTACCAAGTTCCAGCCGGGTACGAATATCCGCATTACCTACGTGTTCTATCCGAACGTGCAGACCAACGAACAGCGCACGCTGATCGGTTTCTATGTGAACGGTGAAGAGTCGGCTGCTTCCAAGTGGCTCGACAAGGTGAATTTTGACATTCAGAGCCAGTTGGAATTTAAGTCGGCAGGTGCCGACTTGAACGTGAAGAGCGTGCGTATCTATAACAAGGCGCTGACCTCGGACGAGGTGCTGAACAACTACATCGTGGACCGCAACCACCTGGAGGATGCCGACGGGGAACCGGGCGTGCGCTCACTGGATGAGGACAACCGCGTGCTGAATGAAGGAGATACGGTGAGCATGGAGAAGCTGATGGGGCTGATGAAGAAGCGCCGGAACTCGATCCTGGTACTGATAGGCACGGGCAGCGTGGGCAGTGAGGTTCCGAGCGAGAGCGACACGCTGAACGTGGTGGATGCACTGGCCCAGCTGAACGACAAGAAGGCCAATAAACTGGTAAGGGAGGTCCGTTTCTATAACGGAGAGGACAGGACGCTTGACTTTATCCTTACCAACGTATATGTCCGTATTCAGGGTACTTCTTCCGTGAACTATGCCAGAAAGAACTTCCGTTTCTACTTCCAGAAGACGGCAAGCGGCTGGACGGTTACATTGAGCTACGGGGAGATTGACGGAAACGGCAGGCAGAAGAATCCGGTGGTAACTACCGGCAAAAAAAATCTCTTCAAGTTACGCAGGAACTCGGTAGGCGCGAAGCTGGCATGTTCCAAATGCGACTTCTCGGACTCGTCCATGACCACCAATACCGGAGGTGCGAAGCTTATCAATGACGGACTGAAAGAGATGGGGCTGCTTACGCCTGCCCAGCGTTACGCCAAAGACCATGGGCTGGAGGATGATTACCGTTCGGCCATCGACGGCCTGCCGTGCGACCTGTTCGTAGCGAAGAGTGCCGACGAAGACCTGACCTATTACGGCCAGTACAACATGAACAACGAGAAGAGCGACAGCTACCCCATCTTCGGGCAGGATGAGACCATCGGCGGCGAGAAATGGGGCGAGGGCGACACGCTGAACTACCTGGAAGCCGACGAGGAAGGACACAAGCAGTACCTGCCCGTCTGCTTCGAGACGCTGAACAACTCCAATCCGCTGTGCCTGTTCCACTGGTTGCCGAGTACCGAACCGGAGCATAAGGATTTCATGGACTACAACTTTGACGGAGGACTGGAATTTAATCATCCGAAAGATACCTTCTGGTCGGACGGAGGCGGTGACGCGGAGGAAGAACCGAACCTGAAAGACCACCTCGGTACCGGTGACAAGTACGACAAGATGTACAAGGCCACCGACCGCATGATGAGTTTCGTCTACCGGTGCGTAAAGGAAACGCCTGCGGGCAGGAACATGGTTTACAGCACGGAATCCCATTCGTTCGAGGGGGTGGACTATGAGGACGACGGCGACAAGTTCCCTACCGCCAAGTGGCAGAGCGATACGTTCAGGAAAGAGGCCGGGAAGTATTTCGACCTTCCCCACCTGATTGCCTACTATCTGTACGTGCAGTTCAACCTCGGCGTGGACCAGCTTGCGAAGAACATGCTTATCCGCACATGGGACGGTGTGAAATGGTCGATTGACTATTATGACGGCGACTGCCAGCTCGGTTCTGACAACAAGTCGTTCCTGACCGGGAAGTATGACGACAACCGCCAGACGAAGCGCGACGGGGCTTATGTGATGCAGGGTCATAACTCGTGGCTGTGGAACCTCATCGTGGCCAATTGCTGGGACATGATTGTGGAGATTATGGTGAGCGGATGGAACGGGGGCGCAAGCTTCATGAGTGCCTTCAGTATCCAGAAAGCCATTGACCATTTCGATACCGAACAGATGAAGAAGTGGTGCTCACGCCTCTATAACAAGTCCGGCATCTTCAAATACATCTACCCGTTCCTGAACGAAATGCCGGTGGGTGCTGACGGTGCCAAACAGACCTATCCGCAAATCTACGGTCTGAAGGGTTCGTTGAAAGCACACCGGAACTACTTCATCCAACGCCGGTATGACCTGAAGCAGGTGGAGTACGGCTATGTATCCACGCTGGGTGCCCAGTTCTACCAGAGTACGGCATCGCTGGACAAGGCTTATAAACTGAAACCGATGCAGTACCGGCTGACCATCCCGTACCGTGTGCAGCTCTCCACCAGCAACGGCGTGCAGGCCGACAGCGGCGTGGTGGATGCGGACGTGCTCCATTCCCTGCAGCTGACCCGTGCCTTCGGTGAGAACGACCCGCTGAAGATTATCGGTGCAGCCAAAATCAAGGAGCTGGTATGGCACGAGGATGCGTTCGCAATCGGCTTCAACTTCGGTCTGCTGACCTCACTGGTAAAACTCGACATGAGCGTGGAGAAAGCCAGCGGTTACCGGAACGGCTCGTTCATGGCTTCGACCAATGGTATGCTGCTTCTGGAAGAAGTGAACATGCGGAACAACCGGCTGGCCCGGAACGGGGACAACGGGAATGTGGCCACTTTGGACTTGAGCTGGCAGGGCCGCCTGAAGAAACTGGACGTGAGGGGTACGGGGCTGACCCGTGTGAAACTGGCCACCGGTGCGCCCGTTGTGCAGTTATGCCTGCCGGACACGATTGAGGAACTGTTCCTGGAATATCTGACCAAGCTGTCCGATAGTGGCCTGATACTGGAAGGGATCAATAATGTGCGGGGCTACCGCTACACCAACTGCCCCGGCATCGACGGGTTCGCTATGCTGGAACGCCTGCACCAGGCCAGACTGAACGGCAGCGGCAAGCTGGAGCGCTTCGTGCTGGAGATAGACCGGGAAGACGACGGAACCCTGCTGAAGAAGTATTACGACTACGGAACGTATACACAGACGGGTGCCGTGGATGACCGGCATTCGGGACTGAGGGGCAAGCTGACCCTGACGAAGTATCTGGCCGATGAGGAACTGGAGAAGTATGCCGCCCGTTATCCGGAACTGACCATCAAGCAGCCGCCCTATACGATGATCGAGTTTGACGACAGCGTGGCCGACGATGCCAATGTTTCGAACCTGGACAACAAGACGGGGTACAAATTCGGCAATACGTACAAAATGAGCGGGCATGTGAATGCCATCCTGTCCAAGCGCCACCGCGTATTGGCCAAGGTGACGAAGATGCCCACGAGCCGGAAGGTGGAGATAGCCGGGCAGCAGGTGGAAGTGAACAACCCGGACGGGGAGATGACCTATTTCCCCCTGCATGACGAAAGCTCGAACTTCTATGCCGATGCGGAGGATATGAACGACTGTACGGTGGCGAAGCTGGACGGCAGCGAGGGAGACTGGATGATGTATGAGCCGTTTTACTGGAGCAAAGGCATCAACGATTATTTGAACAACAAGAAGTACGCCTGCTACAGCAGTTATCCGGAGGACGAAATGCCCCCGGTGCCTGAGGCGACGGTACTGACACTGGATGCCATCAAGGAGACACAGGGCGGCTGGCTGGGTGAACGCAAGATCATGAGCGGCAAGCCCACGCTGATGGAATCCTATACGACGGACAAGGCTTATTCCGTGTGCAAAGTGGACGTGTCGGGTTACAGACGTGTCCGCTTCCCGAGCGTTCCAGGAACAGGGCTTATCGGCAGTGTGTTTGCTGATGCGGAGGGAAACATCCTGAAGAGTATTGTGGTGCCGACCATCGGCTTGAAATTTGAAGCCGGCATGTATCTGATAGCAGACGTTCCGGAACGTGCTACAGCCCTGCATTTCTCCATTCTGAACACGGCAGAGTTTGACTGCGTGGTACTGAGCCACAGCGACAAGATAGAGGACATGGAACCGGATTGGGTGGCCAATGAGGAGCATCTGTGTGCCGTTGTGGGCAGTTCGGTGGTGGGCAGTAAACTGCGTGCCTGCATCACCGGAGCTTCGACCACGGCAAGTATGACCTGGACGGACTTCCACTACTACAGCCAGCAGCGGGGTATGCAGCAGATAGATGCGCTGATGCACAGCCGCATCGCGAACCTGAGCTATGCAAAGTACGGGCGCAGGGATATGCAGGAACAATGCGGTGCCGGTCAGCATAACAATAACCGCACAACAGGCGGAACGGCCGAACACGGGATGACAGACACCATCGGCTACGATGAAGCGTATGTCATTAACAACAAAATCACGAATTCGCTGATTGACGGCCTGGTGCACCAGTATGCCTGGTATAAGAGTCGGGACGAATACGGACAGGCGACTGTGGTGCAGGTGAACAATATCTGCTGCCTGGGCTATGAGGACATCTACGGCAACAAGTATGACATGATGGACGGCGTGGATCTGCCGAACGACAGCGGTAACGTGGGCAAATGGCGCATCTGGATGCCTGACGGCAGTATCCGTATGGTACAGGGCAAGAAGGACAGCGGTCAGTGGATTACAGGCGTGGCGCACGGCAAGTATATGGACATGATTCCGGTAGGTAATCTGAACGGATCATCTTCTACTTACTATACCGACATGTACTGGATAAGCACCGCTACGGTCCGTGTGGTCTATCGCGGGTACGGCTATGCGGGCGCGCTTGGCGGTGTGTCGAGTGCGAGTGCGAGTTACGATGCTTCGTACGCGTATGCGTATGTCGGCTCGCGTCTGGCCTTCCGCGGCAAAATCGTCCGGGCGCAAAGCGTGGCAGCGTACAAGGCGATACGCGAGGTGGCGTAAGCGCAAAGCGCCAAAGCGTGGAGCGAAGCGACTAAAACGAAAGAACGGGATTCGGATGGTTTCCGAATTCCATTTAAAAGGTATTCAAATACCGGCGAAGCCGGCCGAATTTTTTTAGAATATTGATAGGGTAGGGGAATACAAAACTGAACTGATTTGAGGGTAAACGACCTCAATTTAACTATGTAAAGATAGTGATTTTTGTTGATATTTGCAAGTTATTTTTCTGTTATTTTTAGCTTAGAATTGACCAGTTCAAATGGAATAAAGAGTGCTTTAAATTATACGCTTCGTTTTGTGAAATGAACTTTTCATTTTGAAACGCGCGAACATTTCGATTTGCGGATTATACATCAAAAATCGTTGGGCTACTTTAGAGAAGGTTTATTCGAGTGCAGAACGTATTGAGCGTATTGCTAATTCTATACTTGATGATATGAGTATTTATCCGCTTAATCAGGATTGGTGTAATGCTATTTTGGTAGCGGGAAGTATTTATTCTGCATACAAATATTATAAATATTTTCAGCAAACATCTGGGAATCATCTTCTCAGAGATAGATGTGCAGTGGTGACAAGCTACATTCCTACTGACAAAGATAAACGGAAAGTTGAAGATGGCGAACCGGAAACTCAGCAAGAGTCTCAGTTTAAAAATGAAATGGCTACCCAGTCTTATAAGGATGCGGGGGTGCAAAATGCTGAACAGTATGAGGCTTGGGCAAAGCGGTTATTCACCAAGCAACCTTCTCGAATGAAATTACTGATTGTTGTGGATAAACTGCTTACTGGATTTGATGCTCCGTCAGCAACCTATCTTTATATTGATAGGGATATGCGTGACCATAACTTATTTCAGGCCATTTGTCGCGTGAACCGTTTGGGTACAAATTTGAAGAGAGTGATTGATGATCCTGATTCGGAAACTATATTTACTCATAAAGATTTCGGGTTGATTGTTGATTTTAAGCATCTCTTTAATAACATCCAGAATGCTATTACCAATTTCAATGATGAAAAGGGAGGACTTGCGGGATATGATGCGGTTGATATTGAAGGATTGTTGGAGGATGCTATTTCAAGAAACAAGAAGCGTCTTGAAAATGCCGAAAGTGCTTATGATGCGATAAAAAGCGAATGGGAACGTTTGGGTATTCATACGGCTGAACAGGTGGTGGAGTACTTCCTGACAGACTATGAAAATAATCCTGCTAAAGAGCGGCGTTTGGCTTTTTATAAGATTACACAGGCTTTTGTTGTTGCTTACTCGAATATTTCAGATTATGTCTTACGTGCAGGATATACAGAGCAAGAAGCTGAACGCTTTCATAAAAAAGCAGGTGAGGCTTCTTCCCTTCATCTGCGGGTGAAACAGGCGGCTGAAGAAGATTTTGATGTTAAAATGCGCGATCCGCAAATGCGTAATTTGCTCGATCGGTTTATTCGTGCTGACGAGGCTGAAACCATTATACCTGCAACAGCAGATTTTTCATTTCTTGATTTGTTAACGGCTGACAGTAATACTGATGAAGCAGTAGCGGAAGCAGAGAGACAGGCGGGAAGTATAAGGGCGGCAGCCGAAAAGATTGCGGCTAAAGACCGTAGTGTAATCAATGATTGGAATAATAGAGACAGGGCGTTAAGTGAATCATTTGCACAGCGTCTTCAGGAAATTATTGACGAAATGAAACTGAATACAGTAGTAACTACTGAAATTGTCAGGAGACTCATTGAATTGCTGAAATCCATGCGGCAAGGGGCAAAAGCTCCTGAAGGATTAGAATCTGCTGTTGCTTCCGCATTATGGAATAACCGAAAAGAATGGACTTCATTGACGGATGAAGCTGAAATAATAGAATTAATCAAGAAAATAGATGAATTTTTCAAAACTAAAGTCTTTGCCGGGTGGAAAGATACTTCAAAGCCTGCTGGGTTTAAGTGTATAAAAGGGCTTGAAAAATTGATAGGAGATGCTGCCGATATAGAGCAGATTTTCATCATCCATCATATAGCGGCGAATAATATAAACAATTAAGATTAAAGAAATAAATGGCGATTAAGAAATCTCAAATATACAGCACTTTATGGAGTAGCTGTGATGTACTCCGTGGTTCTATGGATGCTAGTCAGTACAAGGATTATGTATTGATGATGCTTTTTGTAAAATACTTGAGTGATAAAGGTAATGATGAAAACAGTTTGTTTACGATCCCATCAGGCTGTCGGTTTTCTGACTTTGTGGCATTGAAAGGGCATGATGGCATTGGTGAGGCTATTAATAAGAAGTTGGAAGCTATCAAATCCGAGAACTCTATATTCTTAAGCAAACTGGCATTACCTAATTTTAATGATCCGGCAAAGTTTGGCAAAGCAAAAGACATGACTGATACTTTGTCAAAGCTAATCGCTGTTTTCGAAACGGATGCATTGGATTTTAGTAAAAACCGTTCTGCTGATGATGATATTTTGGGGGATGCTTATGAATATCTGATGAAGAATTTTGCAGCTCAGAGTGGTAAAAGTAAAGGGCAGTTTTATACGCCTGCCGAGGTCAGTCGTACGATGGCAAAAATGCTTCATTTAAATGAGTTTACATCTCCATCAACAACCATTTATGATCCTACCTGTGGATCAGGCTCGTTACTACTTCGGGCTATTAGCGAAACACCAAACGGTGCAACTCCGTTTGGACAGGAAAAAGATAATGCTACGGCATCACTAGCCATATTAAATATGCTTCTTCACGGAGTAGATACAGCTACTATTGAGCAGGCTGACACCATTAACAGTCCTCAATTCTTAGCAGGAGGTACACTAGAAACATTTGATATTTGTATAGCCAATCCGCCTTTTTCTACAAAGGACTGGTTGGGAGCTGTTGGTGAAGATGATATTTATCATCGTTGGAATAAGGATATGTGTCCGCCTGCCAAATGTGGAGATTATGCTTTTCTTCTTCATCTTATTGCTTCTATGAAACCGGGAACAGGACGAGGTGCTTGTATTTTGCCTCATGGGGTTTTATTCCGCGGAAACGCTGAGTATGCGATTCGTCGTCATATTGTAGATAGTGGTTACATTGAAGGTATCGTAGGATTACCTGCTAATATTTTCTTTGGAACAGGTATTCCTGCTTGTATTCTGATTATCAATAAAAAGGGAGCTGCAAATCGTGAAGGTATTTTCTTTATTGATGCTAAAGATGGCTTTGTTAAAGATGGTGCAAAAAATCGTTTACGTGAGCAGGATATCAAGCGGATAGTTGATACTTGGGAGAATCGCCAAGATGTGTTACATTATGCACGTTTTGTAAAGATGGAAGAGATTATTGAGAAGAATGATTATAATCTTAATATTCCTCGATATATAACAGCCCGTGATACGGAAATACAGCAAGATATTGATGCTCATTTACATGGTGGTTTACCTAAGCACGACATTGACCAAATGGAAGTGTATTGGAAAGCTTGTCCTTCACTTCGTGATGCATTATTCATGCCGTTGTCTGGTAGGGAAGGGTATTTCTCTTTAAAACCGAAAAAAGAGGATGTAGCTTCATTTATTGCGAAAGAAAACAGTTTTGTACATCAGCAATCTTATTTTGAGCAATCCATTACCGATTGGTCGAATGAGGTGCGACCTAGTATGTTGAATTTGGGAATTGATATAAATCCTAAAGAAATGATTGAAAAGTGGGCTCAAACTTTACAGGATGCTATGCAGAAAGATAAGAGTTTGGTAGATGCCTACGATGCTTATCAGCAATTGATGACTTACTGGAATGACACATTGCAAGATGATTGTTATATGATTTCGCGTGACGGTTGGAAACTTACTCTTTTAAAAGGAGATAAAAAGAACTCTACCTACGAGGATATGTCATGTGACCTTTTGCCTGTCAATATTGTACTTCAAGAGTTTTTTAGTGCTGAGATTGACACAATTTCAACTCTGTTGACTACTAGTGAAACTTATGTCTCACAATTGCAGGAGTTGTTGGATAAAGCAAAAGAAGAAATAGGTGAAGAAGATGAAGAGGAACTGAAACGGATTATTGATGAGGTTAAAAAGACATCGAAATATAAGGCTATCGACAAAAAAAAGAAAGAAGTTGATAAAGAAATAAAAGAAAAGAAGCAAGCACTTACACTTCTTTTAGAAGATAAATATAATGCTTTTACGGAGGAGGAAATAAAATTATTAGTGGTTGATAAGAAGTGGTTAACTACTGTTTCGTCTATGGTTTATAGTGAAATGCAGCAAGTTACTCAGCAGCTAACTTTAGAGGTTGTAAATGTTGCTGAACGTTATGAACAAACATTAGCTAATATAGACGAAAAAATGAAAGAATATGAAAGTAAAGTAGTAGCTCATTTAAAAGAAATGGGGTTTGATTTGTAATTTTATGAGACGATGATTGAAGCGAAATTAAAAAAAACAGATATTGGAGAAATACCAGAGGATTGGGAGGTTCATAAATTAGGTGATTATGTGGATGAAATAACGGAGGGACCATTTGGAAGTAATTTAAAGAGAGAACATTATACAAATGAGAAGGAAGCACGTATAATCCAACTTGGAAATATAGGGGAGAACGGATGGAATGATGAAAATATAAAATATACAACGTTTAATCATGCTAAAGAGATTGCTAAATGCATTGTTAAACCAGGGGAAATTGTAATTGCAAAAATGATGCCAGCAGGACGTGCCATCATTTGTCCTCAAAATGAGAAAATGTATGTTTTATCATCTGATGCTGTTAGATTGAAACCTAAAAGTAATGTAGATATAGATTATCTTCTTAGGGCTGTTAATTCGTTTTATTATAGACGACAAATTCAAGATAAAACACAAGGAAGTACAAGAGCACGTATTAATATTGAAAAACTGACGGAATCGTTAATTATGCTTCCTAGTTCTTTGTCTGAACAACAACGGATATCTATAGTTCTAAGTGATATAGATGCTCTATTATCTGCTCTAAACAAAAAGATAGAAAAGAAAAAACTTATCAAACAAGGAACTATGCAACAGCTTCTTACTGCTAAAAAACGACTTGCTGGATTTACCGAACCATGGGAGGAAGAAAAGTTGGGAAAAAAATCTTATATATGTAGAGGTGGTTCACCAAGACCAATAAGTTATTTCTTAACAGATGATGCTAATGGTATAAATTGGATTAAGATTGGAGATGTGACTATTAAATCTAAATATATAAATAAAACAGCAGAGCGGATTAAACAGTCTGGGGCTTCTTGTTCGAGAAAAGTTTATAAAGGAGACTTTATTTTATCAAACTCTATGAGTTTTGGTAGACCATATATTCTAAATATTGATGGATGTATTCATGACGGTTGGTTAGTTATTCAAGAATATCAGGAATATTATAATATAGATTTTTTATATTATATATTAAGTTCTGAGTTTGTATACAATCAGTATAAGTCGATGGCTGCAGGTAGTAGTGTTCAAAATTTAAATAAGGAAAAAGTTGAGAATGTTGTTTTGTGTACTCCTGCTTCAAAAGCCGAGCAAATTGCTATCGCTACCATTCTTTCCGATATGGATGCAGAAATTGAAGCTCTAGAGACGAAACGATCCAAATATGAACAAGTGAAGCAAGGTATGATGCAACAATTACTTACTGGAAAGATACGTTTAATTGATTAATTATTGAAATTCAATTATGATACAAGAAGAAAATAAAGGCATAGTCTATTTATTAACAAATGAATGCATGCCCGGTATTGTAAAAATTGGTATGACGAGCCGAGCAGATATGGATAATAGGTTGAAAGAGCTTTATACAACAGGAGTACCTCAACCATTTGAGTGTGTTTATGCTTGTAAAGTAGATTGCTTTAAAGAATTGGAACAAGCTCTACATGAAGCTTTTGAACCTCAACGTATCAATCCTAATCGTGAGTTTTTTCGAATAAAGCCATCGCAAGCGATTGGTATACTTAAGCTTTTCAACCGAGGTAATATCACAGCTGAAGTTGTTAAGGAAATGGAAAATGACATATCTGAAGAAGAACAAAACAATCAACGGAAAAAACGCTGTGCTTTAAATTTCTTTGAAATGGGTTTAAAGGAAGGTGATACTTTAGTATATCTCCATGATGATAGATATACTTGTATCGTGGCATCTGCCCGTAGAGTAATATTTGAAGGTAAAGAAACTTCTCTTACGGCTATTACCCATAAATTGATGGATTGTAAATATGCGCCTCAGCCGACAGGACATTGGACATATGAAGGCCGAAATTTAGCTGACTTATATGAAGATTGGCAAGAAAGATTGGCTAAAGAATCTGACGACGAGACTGAGTAATAATTGGGTTCTGTATCAATGTTATTATATCCAGCAGTAAGCGACAGTAATAAATCACGGCACAAATAAAATTGAGTTATGGCTAGAGAAAAAATCACATCCAAAGTTCCATTCATGGGGGAAGGTATTAAGATAAATGCTGGACTCAACCAACTTGGTATGCGTAGTATTGGCGAGCAATTATTTAACAAATTGTTACCTGGACTCAATAATGTATCTTCGAGAATTAGGTATTATAGTTTTTATTGTTGGCTGTTCAATCGTTTCTATGAAGGAATAGAAGAAGCTAAAGTTTCAGATTTTCAGTTTTATTATAAGAAAGCAGAATATCTTTTAGCATTAATAAATTCTGATAAGACGGGAATACCAGGAAGTACATATGCCATTAAACAAAAAGCAGTACCGCAAAACGAATATGTGCTTGATGCTGGTGTGAATGGTGATTGGGAAAATAAGAAATATTGGAAGAATCCGGGTGGCGTTTTTACTCAGTACTATGTGCGCTCAATGCTTGATATAGGGATCATTGGTTCTATTAAGGATACTAATGATATGCCTACTTTATTGTATAAACCAATGAATGTAGGAATTGATTTAGCCGAATCGTTCGAAGAATCTGTAACGAAGGATAAGGCAGATAAGTTTTTATATATTGTTCAGTCTGGAGTGGTCAAACAGTCTGAATTTAATGAGCTTTCTGTAGCCTTTGACATGCGTTCGTTTCCAGAGAATAGTATAGAAAGAAGTTTATTGGTGGAACTATTACTTGATGTTGATTATCCAACCAAGGAATTTTCTGATAGAAATCGTCAAAGGACTATTTTTTATTTGTTAGAATATGCGGATACAGCAGTAACTCCAATAAGGGATTTGGATTTTGTATCTTATATGTATAGTCGTTTCCATAATTCGACTGTGCGGGACAACACACTATGGGGATGGTATGCTTATTTTATAAATGAAGATTGGCAATATCAAAGTTCTTTTGTCTTTGAAGAACTCATAGATACATTCTTAAAGAAGAAAGAAAATGGGAGATGGGTTTCAATTAAAATAATAACAGAAGGTATGGTACAGGTTATTTGTGATTATTTGGATGTACCGGAATCTACATTACTTTGCGAGGTAATTGATAAAATAGATGATATAGAAAGTCCGAAGGATGATGCTTCTGCTGGAATTAGACAATTATTATATAACTATCGTCAAAACTTGGAAATTCAAAAAGAACTAGCACCTCTTAGAAATGCATTTCAAGCTCTTTCTAATGATAATTACTTTACTTTTATGCAAAATATTAGCAAAAGAACAAATGAGTCTTTTGGTGATTTTCTGCGCTATTTCATCGTGGAGGAAATAATATATAGACATTATCAGGAAGCATTTCGTAAGATGCGAGTTACGGGGATAGCTACGCAAAAATTCTCCTTGGAAGGAGGATATATCAGATATTTGGCTGATGTGGATACGACGCATTCTTCTCCGCGATTAGAAACTCTTATCGAATTCTTGAATGATCTTGGTATAATAGAGAATGATCATTTAACGCCATACGGCAAACAGATACTAAAAAAAATGAACCATGATAAGTCCGCATAACATATTAAAACTGATAAAAGGCAATTCAACAATGTATCATTCAGCTGTGCTGACTTGTTATACATTTGATCCTGTTTTCTTTGGTGCATATTACTTGCCCGTATTGAGGAATGTGGGGATTGTGAATGTCGTGGTACTAATGGATTCAAGACAATACGATGCTTTAATGCAGGAACTTCCTAAAGGGGTAGATTGTTCATTCGGTTATACTTTAATTAGAATGAAACCTGGGAGCGGTGTGGGCGTTTTCCATCCAAAGGTATCTTTTCTAGTCGGAGAAAAACAAGGATTATTATTGATTGGCTCTGGTAACCTTACGTATAGTGGAATTTCTCTTAATGATGAAGTTTGGGGAGAATTTGAGATAAGTTCAGAAAATAATCGTTTCTCTTTTTTATTCAGACAAGTGTGGGCTTATATTCGTTCTTTTTTACCTCATCTTCCTCGTTTATTATCTATTCAACTGGGGTGGATGGAGGAGAACTCAGAGTGGCTTTCTGAACTTTTGAATACGGATAGCCCAGTCAATGAAACAGTTATAACAGAAGACAGCATTGAAGTTTCTTTTGTATACAATATTGAAAGTGATAGTATTTATACTCAAATAAGAAGAAAATTAATAAATGCAACAGTCACTCGACTAATTGTTGTATCTCCATTTTACGATGTAAATGGAGGAAGTATTGATAAATTGTTCCGAGAGTTCCATATTCCGGAAATTCAATTAATCATTGATCCAGATAATGGTACTGTACCTCATGCATTCTCCGAGCAAAATGCCCGAATAAGCATATATAAGTGGTGTGATGTATATAAGGATTCACGTAAGCTTCACGCAAAGATATTCCAATTTGAAACAAATTTAGGAACATATTTACTTATAGGAAGCGCTAATGCTACCTCAAATGCTCTAGGATTGAATTTAAAAACTTATAATGATGAAGTCGGATTGTTTCTTTACGATTCAAGTGGAAGAAGTTTTGTACAAGAAATGGGAATAACTTTGTCTGGAGAGGGGATGAGTATAAGTGATTTACAAGATTATAAACCTTGTCCTATTGCCAAAAAGCCTAATGATGTGTTTCATTTACATATATTATCTGCTCAGATTATCAATGATAAATTAGAGATAGAACTTGATGGTAATGCAGAAGATTGTTATATAGATATTTTTGATATTTCCAATGAGTGTATAAGGATTCCATACAGAAAAAATATACCTGTCCAAGAAATCTCATTAGTACCTCATCATGTTGTTATTAGTAATATTGACGGCCCAATATCAAATAGATATACAATTCTTAATGAAGATGATATTTTAAAATATAATCCGAATATTAAGAATAGTAAATTAAAACATCTCATTGCGGTTTCAAATAAATGGGATGATAATTTAGCTAGTATTTTACAATATATCACTCTGGATACAGATAGGGGATCGTCTACAAAAGTCGTAACTCCCAAAGCTAATGTTCATGGATGTAACAAGGCTGATGAAAAAGTATCAAAAGAACGATTCGACTATCTTACTTCAAATTTTAAGGCTGAATTATCGACAAATAGTAATCTTCTGATTGCGGAGTTATTTAATGTGATTTTTGATCGCGGTTATGAGGATGAAACTACCTCTGATGATCTGACAGAAAAAGAACAGGAAAATATTTCAGTTGCTAATATTACTGAAACAGAAGAACAAAAAGAGAAACGTCATAGAAGAACATCGAAAACAGTAAATTTCTATCTAAGAAAGTTGGATAAGCATTATAATGCTCAAATGCCCAATAGAAAAATGACGATGGGGTATGATAGGCAAAAGTTCTATGCAACTTTAAATGATTATTCGGCGTTAGTAGTAGCAAGTCATATCATACTATTTGAGCTTACGCATAATGATATCCCAAAAACATCAATGCAGTCTATGTTTATGTCCGTCATTAGTAAAGCAACGATTTTATATACTGAAGGATTTGAATATACTGATTTTTACTGTAGGGCAAAAATGAAAGGAATGCTTAAGCGTTTTTATACAAATGCAATGCTTCTTTTCGCACATTTTAGATGGGGACATATCCAAACAAATGATGTTAGGATTGTTCTGCTTAATTTATTCTATCAGCTTCGATTTTTAAATGATGATAATAAGGTATCTTCTAATACTATAAAGGAAATAGAAACGATTATGAGTGAATTGCTTCAGGATGCAGAACGGAATAAACTGAGTATTTGTGACACTTCGCTTTTACTTGTTAAAGAGACTTTTGAACAGTTTTGTAACTTCGTTCTATGTATGAATAATGATAGTAAATATTTATTGTCTGAACTATCAAAAGGAGATATTATCAAAGTGCCAATATTTGGATTTGTGGCATTGGAAAGTTATTACGTTAATCAAGGTGGCTTTTATCAATATAAATTTTATCATCCGGCTTTTACAACGGATGATAAACCGGAACTTGCTGCAAAGACACTTTTAGCATTAAACCATCAGAATATAGATGATACTATTGGATTAGAAGAGGTTATTACGAAATAAAAGAAGTATCTAAAGAGTGTATAATATAATCTACTGTTAATCTATTTCACAAAAGTCTAATTAGACAGCGCTTGGGTTGATTTTTATTTTAAGCACCTATGGGATAACAAAGAAATATTCCAGTTATATTTTATTGAAAATAAAACCATTATTACTTTTAATTCTAGATAAGTTACTCTATCTTTGTAAGGTATCACAAACAAAAGTGTAACCTTATATGAATCAAGACCATTGTTTAGTAGAACAGTTTGAAATGATATTTAGAGCTCATTTCTCTTCAGTGAAGTTTTTTATCAATACGTTTCTTAAATCGGAAGCAGATGCGGAAGATTTGGCTCAAGATGTATTTACCAAATTATGGACTAATTTTGAGACGTGGCAAAATGATGATGGAAAAGAAGGGTATATATACGCTATGGCAAAAAATGTTGCATTTGATTTTATCAAGCACAAAAGACTGGAAAATGATTATCGGGAGGAACAAATAAAGAAAAGTACAATTAAGGATTTGTTAGGCTTCTCAGATCCGTTAAATTCGCTTTATTATAAAGAAATGCAACTAATAATAAGAATGGCTCTTGAAAACTTTCCTGAACGTCGCAGAAGGATTTTTGAGATGAGCCGTTTCAATAATATGAGCAATCAGGAGATTGCATTATCCTTACATCTTTCTGTTCGTACAATAGAGCATCAGATATATTTGTCGCTTCAAGTTTTAAAGAGAATCATTTTAATTTTATTTTTCCTGTCTTTTCTTTAAGTAGTCGGAATGTTTCAATCGTTATATATGAAATTCCGAAATCTAATATAACGATAACATGAAGAATTATTTTCAGAAAATATTATCCCTTTTTGCCCGACATAATTATTCGGAACAAACAAATCAAATGTTTTACAGGTGGTTGGTTGATAATGAATATGAAAAAGAAAAGGATGAAGCATTACAGGAGCTTTATCTAGAAGCAAGAAAAAAAGGAAAAGTATTCGACCTGGAGAAATCACTGGAACGTTGGAAGTTAGATAACAATCTTACACATGTTCAACCTCAACAAAAGTCCGATAAAAAACTGTTTATGCGATTGTGGCAATCGGTAGCTGTTATATTATTAATAGTATCTATATCTTTAGGATATCTGCTTTGTAAGGCAGAAAAAGACGATTCAGGAATAACTCAGCAATGCATATCGGGCACTCAGATGAAGACATTTTTTTTGCCTGACGGAAGTCGGGTAAGCATGAATTCGAGGAGTATGTTATTATATCCCGAACAATTTACAGGAAAGTACCGTAGTGTTTTTCTAATTGGCGAAGCTAATTTTAAAGTAAAAGCTAATAAAAACAAACCGTTTATTGTCAAAACCAATGATTTTCAAATAACAGCTTTGGGAACCGAGTTTAATGTATCCGCATATACTGAAGATAATAATGTTTTTACAACTCTAATAACAGGGAGTGTTCTTGTGGAATTTGACGACTTGGGCAAAAAGAAGTTGCTTAAGCCAAATGAACAATTGGTGTATAATAGGAAGAGCCGTCAAGATACTCTGACTTATCCTGATATGAAAGATGTGACAGCATGGCAAAAAGGTGAGTTGGTATTTAATCGAAAGACTATAACGGAGATTATAACGATATTGGAACGTAAGTACGATTGTAAGTTCTTTTATAATCAGCATAGCTTAAAGAATGATCGTTATAGTTTCAGGTTTAAAGATAATCCGCCTTTGTCTGAAGTTATGGATGTTATTGTTGATGTAGCAGGAGATTTATGTTTTAAGATAGAACATGATAAATGCTATATTATGCAGAAATAATTTTGATATTAGAAAGTTAAAGCGGTGGAAGGTATGTCGAATAACTAAAACGGAGAAAGGAGGAATTATTAAGCTTTTAGAACGCATTACCTAAGCGAAATAGTAACCATATAAAAAGTAATACTATATGAAAAATTTGAAATACTTCTTGTTACTCGTTGTAGCAATGGTGGCAGGAACTTTGATCATAAGTTGCAGTAGTGATGACTACATGGGAGAGGCACAACAACAAGGTATTTCGCCAACTACTCGCGGTGTCAGCGACAAGATGCCGAAGTTGACTACTTATATTGAAACTAATGATGTAAATCCTCTAAATGCAGGAGAGTACTATTTTACAGGTACGAATCCGCAAGAGCAGGTGATTGATAATGTGATTCTGTTTGCTTCTAATATTCGGGGTGCGGCTAGTACTGTTCAATTGTATCATAACAATAATCAGTCTCATATATTGACCAATGCCGGTACGCTTATCGCTCCTTTACAACAGAAAGGTCTCAGAGTCTCTTTAGGGCTGTTGGGTGATCACACCGGAGTGGGGTTCTGTAACTTGACACCGGCCATGATTGAAAGTTTTGCACAACAGATTGCCGCTTGTGTTAAGCAGTACAATTTAGATGGTGTGGATTTTGACGATGAATATGCAGACTATTGGAAGGCACCTTCTAATTTACCTTCACCAAGTACTACGATTTTTGGAAATCTTGTAAAAAGAGTGCGTCAGTTGTTGCCTGATAAACTGATTACAGTATTCAGTTTTGGTGGTTATACAAATTTTGATGCGACTACAATGAACGCCATTAGTTACATGTGGCCTGATTTCGGGGCGGATTGGAGTACTCCGGCCGGATTAGGGAATAGCAAATGGGCAAAGATGTCAATACACTGTACGGATGGTAGACCAAGTGCAGGTGTGATACAAAGTAGCGCTGCAAATTATAGTGGCTATGGCGCCATTATGATGTTCAATCTACGCGAGTCTGGTCAAACAAGCTTAATGAATAACTTTGCTTCAAGAGTTTGGGGAGGCAAGACCGTATCTCGTACGACGACTATCTATGCGAAGAATTATTAAGATATCAGGACGCTCCATGTGAATGAATTGAAGACTGGAAGTGATAGACTTTCAGAGAAGGACACTTCCGGTCTTTTATAAATTAACCTGAATATACAAACTGCAGATGCCTTTCATTTGTTGATAGGCACTGCTTAATAATAAAGATATATGTGAAAAAGTATCTATGCCAGGAATCTTTCTGCCTTGGATATGAAATCGAAAATTAAAACAGATAGACATGTGTTGCGAATAAAAAAGTTAGCAAACTAATACTTAAAATTCATGTTACACAGTTATACATTGAAAAATGATAAGAAGGCAAAAGGGATAAGATTTGTGTTGTTTTTATTTATGGTTGTAATACAAACTACAGCTTTTGCCCAAGGTGGTATGAAAATTACTATTCAAAAAGAAAATATAACTGTTATTGAAGCACTGAAAGAAGTGGAGAAGCAATCAAAGCTTTCAGTAGGATATAACGATTCGCAATTAATTGATAAACCGGCTATCAATCTCAATTTGAAAAATATTGATTTGGAAAAAGCCCTCTCGATTATCCTTAAAGGAACAGGATTTACTTATGGAATTAAAAGAAATTATATTAATATTATTCCTCAGCCAAAGACTGGAACTGTGGTTGTTAAACAGGTAACAGGAAGGGTTGTTGATGAGAAAAATGAACCACTGATAGGAGTAAATATACGGGTAGAAGGGACTGATGATGGAACTGTTACTGATTTGGAGGGTAAGTACGTCATAAAAGCTTCTATAGGTAGTATATTAAGCTTTACTTATATTGGCTATATTTCGTCTTATGTAAAAATAGCAGATAAGAATGTGTACAATATACAAATGTCTGCTAACGTAGAGGCGCTAAATGAAGTAGTTGTAACTGCCTTGGGTATCAAGAGGGAACAAAAGGCTCTGAGTTACAATGTACAACAGGTAAAATCCGACCAGTTGACAAATGTCAAGGATGCAAACTTTATTAATAGCCTGAATGGTAAAGTCGCAGGAGTTAATATCAACAGTAGTTCTTCAGGAGTAGGTGGAGCTAGCAAGGTGGTGATGCGTGGTACAAAGTCGATTGAACAAAGCAGTAATGCACTGTATGTTATTGACGGTATTCCCATGTTTGATTTCGGAGGTGGCGGTAGCATGGAGAATGGTTCACAGGGAGTGACTGAAAGCATTGCCGACATCAATCCGGATGACATTGAAAGTATCTCAGTGCTGACTGGAGCAGCAGCTGCCGCCCTTTATGGAAGTAATGCGGCAAATGGAGCCATCGTTATTAATACGAAACGTGGCAAAGTTGGTAAATTGCAGGTTTCTGTGTCTAGTAATACCGAATTCGCTAAACCATTCGTACTTCCACATTTTCAAAATCGCTATGGTACAGGCAGTTCGGGAAAAGCAGGTAATTCTACTACGTTGAGTTGGGGGACTTTATTAAATGACGCATCTCGTAGAAACTATGAACCACGTGATTTCTTTGATACGGGGATAACTTATACCAATTCCATTACATTATCAACGGGAACAGATAAGAATCAGACCTTCTTTTCTGCTGCTGCGGTTAATTCGGAAGGGATTGTACCGAACAACCGTTACAACCGTTTTAATTTCACCTTCCGTAACACAACAAACTTTCTGAATGACAGGATGAAGCTTGATGTAGGTGCAAGTTATATTATTCAGAATGACCGCAATATGACTAATCAAGGTGCTTACTCAAATCCGATAGTTCCTGTTTATTTGTTTCCACGTGGCGACGACTTTAATTTGATAAAAGTGTTCGAACGTTGGGATCCGGCCCGTAAGATTAAAACTATGTTTTGGCCTCAAGGGGAAGGAGACTTGCGGATGCAGAATCCTTATTGGATCGCTTATCGCAATTTACGGACGAATGACAAGAAGCGTTATATGCTGTCTGCCTCTTTAAGTTATGATATTACAGACTGGCTGAATATTTCAGGGCGTGTTCGGGTTGATAATTCCAGTACCAAATATGAACAAAAATTATATGCAAGTTCCAATACTACTCTTACTGAAGGTAGTGCGCAGGGATTTTATGCTATATCTAAACCTGACGAAACACAAGTGTATGCTGATGCGTTGGCAAATATAAATAAACGTTTGGGTGATTATTCTATTGTGGTCAATATCGGGGCGAGCATCGTAGATAATAAGTATGACGAATTGAGTTATCGTGGACCGATACGTGCCAATGGTATTCCCAATGTTTTTAATGTGTTTGATCTTGACAATACGCAGAAGAAAGCACGTCAGGATGAATGGGAAGAACAGACGCAGTCTATATTTGCCAGTGCTGAAGTAGGGTGGAAGAGTATGCTTTATCTTACGCTGACCGGACGTAATGACTGGGCGTCACAGTTGGCAAACTCATCTTCTACTTGTTTCTTTTACCCGTCAATTGGACTTTCGGCTGTCGTCTCTGAAATGGTGAAACTACCTTCTTTCGTGGATTATCTGAAAGTGCGCAGTTCGTTTAGTTCGGTGGGTATGCCTTATCCTCGTAACTTGACATCGCCTACTTTTGAGTATGACGAAACTACTCAAACGTGGAAGCCGAAAACACATTATCCCATTGGTGACCTTAAACCTGAACGGACCGATTCATGGGAATTTGGCTTGGATATGCGGCTTTTCAAGGACTTTAATCTCAGTTTGTCATGGTATTTGGCTAATACGTTTAATCAGACGTTCGATCCGAAAATTTCCGTATCATCCGGATATACTACCATTTACCTTCAAACAGGATATGTACGTAACCAGGGAGTAGAGCTTTCATTTGGTTACGGACATACATGGAAGAAAGATTTTCGCTGGCAAAGTAATTTTATATTAAGTCATAACAAGAACAAAATTATAGAATTGGTAAAGGACTATATACATCCGGAGACTGGTGAGCCTATAAATAAAGATCGGCTGGATGTAGGCGGACTCGGAAAGGCCAGATTCATATTGAAAACAGGAGGTTCGCTGGGTGACCTTTACACACAGTCTGATTTGAAGCGGGACGACAATGGAATGGTAGAAATTTCTCCTGCGGGTACATTAGTAACAGTGAATAATCGACCTGATATTAAATTAGGAAGTGTTTTCCCTAAATGTAATTTGGCATGGAACAATCAGTTTTCATGGAAAGGGTTTAATATCAGTGCTTTAGTTACTGCACGTATAGGTGGTATTGTTTATTCGGCTACTGCAGCGGCCATGGATCAATATGGGGTATCTGAAAGTTCGGCGGTTGCCCGTGATAATGGTGGGGTATTAGTGAATGGACGTAATAGGGTGGATGCGCAGACATGGTTCACGGCTATTGGTTCACAAAGTGGTCTGCCACAGTATTATACTTATAGTGCTACCAATATTCGATTGCAGGAGGCGGCTATCGGTTACACGCTTCCACGTAAATGGTTGCATGATGTATGCGATATTCAGTTGTCTGTTGTGGGACGCAATCTCTGTATGATTTATAATAAAGCTCCTTTTGATCCGGAAGCCGTTGCAACGACTGGTAACTATTATCAAGGGATCGACTTTTTCATGTTGCCGAGTACCCGTAATGTCGGTTTGAATGTGAAAATCAACTTTTAACAGATAAAAAGTAGTTACTATGAAATATATAACATCTATCATAAAATTGCTTTCGCTAGCGCTATTGCTTATTGTCGGTTACGCTTGTACGGATAATTTCGATAAAATCAACCGGAAGGATTATCAGGTTGACAAAGAAGAGCTGGGGCGTGAAAGTTATAACGTAGGCGCCAGTCTTAAAGGATTACAAGGGTTGGTGATTCCTACGGAAGAACATCTCTATCAGTTTGTTGAAGCACTTGGCGCAGGTGCGTTTGCCGGTTACATTGGTTGTACTGTAGAATGGACGGCTAAGTTTGAAACGTATAATCCACCAATAGATTGGCAAGAAGCTCCTTTTTCAGATTTAGTCACCCGTACTTATCCGTTTTATCGGGACTTGTTGGATAAAACAGACGATCCTGTGGCGTTGGCACTGGGGAAACTGTTTCGTGTGGTCATCATGCAGCGTGTGACAGATATGTACGGTCCGATTCCTTATTCAAAAATCATTTCTAAAACAGGTAAGGTTTCTCTTACCGTACCTTATGATTCGCAGGAAGAGGTATATAAGCAAATGTTCAGTGAATTGGACGAAGTGAGTGATGTCCTTAGGGATAATCTCAATTTGAGTGCGGAAGCTTTTCGTAAATTTGATGATGTATATTATGGCGATCTTTCCAAATGGCTCAAATTTACTAATTCACTCAAATTGCGTATGGCCATGCGCTTGACTTATGTACCGGAAATGCAGGCGGAAATACAACGAATAGCCGAAGAAGCTGTAACGGCAGGCGTAATGACGGAAATAAATGATAACGCTTTCTTGAAAGTGGAAGAAAATAGGGTTGCTATGATTTTTAATGACTGGAATGACCAGCGTGCGGGGGCTGATATTATCTCATATATGAATGGTTATAAAGATCCGCGTCGGGAAAAGATGTTCACTACAGTGAAAATGACTGTATATGATGAAAACTTTCAACCGCAAGAGGTTGATGGATACGCGGGTATTCGTATTGGCATTGATGTGACTACCAAGGATGAGATGGTAAATGCATACAGCATACCGATTATCAGCAGTACCAGTCCTTTTTTATGGATGAATGCTGCAGAAATCACTTTCTTACGTGCCGAAGGTGCCTTGCGAGGTTGGAATATGGGTGGGGAAGCTAAGGATTTATATAATATGGCGATAGCCCTTTCTTTTGAACAATATGGTCTGTCGGGCTCTGAAACCTATGCGGAGAATTCGACCGACACTCCGGAAGCGTACAATGATCCGACATTTGCCTATACTGATTGGGAAGGTCCGAGAAGTACTATTACTATTGCTTGGGAAGATGGTGCGGATAATTTTGAACGTAATCTTGAACGTATCATCACTCAAAAGTGGATTGCTAATTTCCCTTTAGGTGTTGAGTCATGGAGTGAACTCCGCCGTACAGGATATCCTCATCTTATGCCGGTTATAGAAAACAAAAGTGGTGGTAGCATCAGTTCCGAGCATATGATCCGTCGTTTGTGGTATCCGCCTACAGAATATACTGAAAATCTTTCGAATATCAATTTGGCGATAGGTATGTTAGGAGGTCCTGACAATGGGGGAACGAGATTGTGGTGGGATAAGAAATCTTATCTCAATTGACGAGAGAGTTTGAATACGAATAAAAGAATGAAAAAGAATTTATATGAAAACAATAATATATAAACAATTCATTTATAGTCTTCTGTTTTTAACGGCTTTTTTATTGCCTGTTGCTTGTGATGACTGGAATGAACCTGAAATTGTAGATATTGATATTAATAGTGCGAAAGAACAGAATCCGGAACTATGGGCGCGTTATATGCAGGCATTACGTACCTACAAACAAAGTGAACATTACTTGTCATATGCGCACTTTGATAATTCTCCGGAAAAATCGCTAAATGAAGGTAGTTATCTTCGGTCATTGCCGGATTCGTTGGATATTGTGACCTTGGGTAATTCTCATCAAATCTCTGATTATGATCGGGAGGATATCCCTCTATTGCAGGAAAAGAGTATCCGGGTGCTTTATTTAATAGATTATGTAGCTCACGCCTCTTCCTTAACAGATATCACGGCATTAAATAGTTGGTTGGATAAAGAAATTGCTACGTCGGCCGAACTCAATCTGGACGGATTTGCTTTTACCGGTCTTCCGCTCTATAATGGAACTGATGCTGAATTGGCATCGTATAAAGAAAAATCACGGCTGATTGTTTCTAAATTATCTACTGCTACGGGACAGGATAAATTATTGGTATTGGAAGGAAATCCGGCTTTCGTTGATGAAGCAGACTTTGACAAATTGAATTATATTGTGTTGAATACTGCAGAGTTGACTAATGTTACCGATTTGAAATTGCAGGTGACGGGGATTCTTGCCAATAGTTTATTGTCTAAAGATAAATTATTGTTATCTGTTCAAATGGGCGGACAAGTAATTGATGAGACTGGTGTAAAACAAGAGGCTGTAACTTTAATGACTGACCGTGTGGTTGCTCTTGGTCCATTAGCTGGATTGGGAATTTATGCTATAGGCAATGATTATTATAGCCCGATAAGGAATTACGAGATTACACGAATGGTTATTCAACTAATGAACCCATCGAAATAAAAAAGAATTAATATGAAAAAGAATCTTATCATACATTTTATATTAGTATTGTTACTGAAAATAGGAGTAACAGGGTGTACCGAAGAGACTATCTCAATGAATGCGGACAGAATGCCTGACGAGACGGCTATGGATAATATTGCAGGTGCCCTGCGTAACACAACTACATTGACTAATAAAGCATTTATTGAGTTGACGGAAGGGGACGAATCTGCCACAGAGGAAATATTCTATTCACTGTCACAATCAGCCGGAAGCAGGTTGACTGTCACAGCCGTTGTAAACGAGAAGCTTGTAGAAGATTATAATGAGGAAAACAATTCCAGATTGAATACATTGCCGGCTGGGAATGTGGAGTTCGAAAATGGCGGAGTTCTTTCAATAGATGCTGGAGAACAAAAATCTGCCAAAATCAAATTTACTATATCCACAGCCGGACTGAATACTGATACTCCATATCTTTTGCCATTAACTATGGAAGAAATACCTACAGGAGTAAAGGTGGATACTAAGAAACAGGTGCTTTATTATATTGTGAATATTCGGAAAAGAATAACGACTTGTTATCCTAATAACCAGTATGAACAAATAGATATGCCGCCAATGCTACCTGATGCATTTGTTGTTTTCTATGTGAATACTTCAACTTATCAACCGTTGATAGCTGATGTTTATGGAATTCAAAAAATTAATCAGATAGATTATACTCAAACTTTACATAATATAGGTAGTATCGTGAATCTACGAATTGTGACAATGGACTATGAGTCTGCAACAGGACGTGCACTGCTCAATTTGAGTAGTGATATACGTGATGTGTTGGAAAAGGCGGATAAGTTTATTCGTCCGCTTCAGGAACACGGACGTAAAGTATGTCTTAGCATTGAAAATGGTAATAAAGGATTTGGCTTTTGTAATTTAAACGATATGCAGCTTGCAGATTTTGTTCAACAGGTGAAAAATGTGGTAGAACTTTATCGTTTGGATGGAATAAATCTCTGGGACAAAGTGAGTACTTATAACAAGGAAGGTATGTTTGCTATGAATACAGTCTCTTATCCTAAACTAATAAAAGCATTGCGGGATGCACTTCCTGAAAAGTTGCTGACAGTTGTTGATAAGGGAGAAGCTACTGAATATTTTTATGATGTAAATCGATGTGGCGGCATTGAGGTAGGTAAGTATATAGACTATGCGTGGCATGCGTATGATAGTGGAAAAGAAGTGGTACAGATTATAGAACCATGGGACGCAGAGCATCCTTATAGTGAATATACTCGTAAACCTATTATAGGGCTGGCACCGGAATGTTATGGAAGTCTGGTTATTCCATTATATGAAAAAGGAGAAAATCCTTTGAGAGATAAATCGCAATATAGGATGGTGGATTGGAAAATGAATAAGCGTAAAAAAAATAATATTGTTGTATATGCGTTTGATCTTACAGCCAATGAGCAAAATATGTATGAAGGAATGGTGAACGATATCGCGATAGGAGATGGCATTAACGCTATGATGGATGATGGTGCTTATTGGGGGCAATCCATCTATCCTCCTTATGATTGGGGATTTATTTCCGGTGAGTATTCTTATACTTATAAACCGTTGGACTGGCTTTTGCGCCAGATGTATAATGTGTATTCAAAAGGATGGGTACGTCCGTCCGGAATGTGAGAAATAAAATGAATCTTAAAACTAAGATATAATGAGTCTGATAATTCAAAACAAGAATATAATGAAAATAAGTAATAATTGTTTGGTCATGGTTTTCCTGTTATTAATAACAGGTTGTGACAACAAAGATTATACTAAGGAATCTCCTTTTGGTAATAGTGTATATATTGATGCGGCGAAAGTGAAGGATATAGCTAATTTCACATTTAATAATCTTAAACAGGATGGACAGCAACAGATTTCTGCTGTACTGGCATATCCTGCTGAGCAGGATATAGATGTCAGCTTTCGGACAGATCCTTCATTGATAAGTTATTATAATGCACGTTTAGGGAATAATTATGCAATGTTGGATGCTAAGTATTATAAGTTTTCTACCCAGCATGTTGTCATTCCTAAAGGAAATGTAGATTCAGAAATGGTCACTATTGAATTTTCCAACCTGATAGACTTGGATATTGACACTAGCTTTCTATTACCTGTTACTATTGGAGAAGCATCAGGAGGGATGAGTATATTGGACGGCTCTAAAAATATCTGTTACATAGTGCGTCGTTCCAGTGCTATAACTACTGCTGTCAGTCTTGCTAACAATTATTTTGAGATACCGGGATTTGTTGCCGGTAGTCCTACTGCTAATGTAGTAAACGGATTGAAGCAACTTACTTTCGAAGCTGTTGTTCGAGTGAATAGATTTGATCCTCTTACCGAAATCTCATCCATTATGGGTATTGAGCAATATTGTTTGTTACGTTTTGGTGATTCTGGCTTTCCTAGACAGCAATTGCAATTTGCGGCTAATGAAATGAAATTTCCAAATGCCAATGATGGTAAACTGTTGCAACCTGGTGAGTGGTATCATGTTGCCGTTACTTATGACACAGAGACAAAGGCTGCTATTATGTATGTAGATGGCAAAGAGCAGAGCCGCGTTGACGATTACGGAAATGGGGAAGCCATAAACCTTGGAAAACAGAAGAAAGGAGACTTTATGTTTAAGATAGGACACTCTTATGGAGACCCCGACGATATGAGTCGGCAATTAAATGGAGAGATTTGTGAAGTACGTATATGGAATGTGCTCCGTTCACAAGAAGAAATTTACAGGAATATGTATGATGTTGATCCCCAAACTACTGGTTTGAAAGCTTACTGGAAGTTCAACGAAGGTAAAGGAAATAACATTGCAAAAGACTTGACCGGTAATGGAAATGATGCTGTGGCTTATACAACTGCTATATGGCCGGAGGGGATTGAAGTACCGCAGAAAAATAAAGAGTAGCTTTCGGGAATAATATCTTGAAATGAAATTAGTGCAAATAAATCACCTTTGTTACATTGTGTTTCAAAGGTGATTTTTCTGTTTAGATTCAATTCTTTAAAATATCAGTCATTTTATCTTAGGCGATATATAATGTGCATTTGCTATAAGAATAATGCTTGGTGCTTTGGTTTTCTCGGATTTTATGTTCACCTTTGTATTGCATTACAATATTTAAGTCGTTTATATGTCTTAGGAGATCCTTAGTTGTCGTCAGTTGCAGGTATATATATACTTTGCAGTTAATGATAGTACGGCTCTGTGTTCCTCGTGTGGTAGGTTAATTACCCCACTCATATCCTAGGCTGCGGCTAATAGATTTGTAATGCAGCGGGGGATCAGGGTCGTATCTTTTTATTGAGATTTTTATATACCATTCTGCATTATTTTATAATAAAACATTGATTTTATTGGCTTTATAAGGAAATAGTCTTATCTTTGTAGGGCATTACATGTCTATTTTGCCGACTGGAAGCCAAGGAGCCTTTAGTCGTAAACGACTACGAACATATTAAAAATATGTTCGTAGTTTCGCGATATTACGGTTCTGTCCCCGTGTGGAGGGTTAATGCCCCCACTGTATCCTAGGCTTCGGCATAGATATGTAATGCAACGGGTCAGCAGGACCGTATTTTTTATATTGATTTAGACTTGACTCTGTAAAGACCCTGTAAATGGGAAAATTTAGCAATATAAATATTATTTTATGTATCATTTATCGTATTGATTGAGTAATGAAACGTGCGATATAGTTTAGTTCCATCAGGAATCGGGTAATGTTATTCAGTAGAGCATTTTTGAGCAATCGTTCATTGTAACGCCCAGTTATACCCGTGAAAGCAAAATTGTAAGGGTCTTTGGTCAACTCCTGTGCAAGGTCGCTCATCGCATCGGGTAATGTTTTTGTAAAGTTAGTCAGTGCCTTGCCCTGCCGCTCATAAAGGTCGGTGCTAATGAAATTGAGCAGTATACTACGACTCCAACCGTTCTCCACCGTCTGGTGAACATAGAACAGAGCTTTGTCTATATCGTCTTTCACTTTATCCATTATCAAGCAATGGTGTCTCCATGGGACTTCAAATATTCCACCAACTTGGTGGAAAGTTTTCAGAGCATCCTTGTATAACAAATAAAACTTCCTACAATAGTAAATATTGCTCTTTGATAAACCAGCCGCATTGGGTATGGCTTCACGTAAATCTTTGCTTAATTGAGTGATAACACTTTCGCCCCAGCGTTCTTCTACGTGCAATTCAACAATGTCACGACCTAAAAGTCAGTTGAATTTCAACTGTTCCACATTTACTTTCACCGCTGCCTTTATTTGGCTTTGACGATAGCGACCGCAAAGGTCTTTCACCCATTGCAGATATTCTTTATCAAGTATGTTTATTGACTTGTTCATCGTAATCTATAATACTTCAGTTGCGTTAATTTTTAGTTCTCCTGACATCAGCTTCGGGAGAAGTGTGTCGCGTAGAATTGTTAACCTAATACTTTCTTGTTCATTTATCCGGCGGTTCAACTCGATTTTGTCTTCAAGAGAGGAAAGAATGTCAGCAATCTTTTTTGCACCGATAACGAAGGTACTGTTATTGATTGTTTGGCTAACTCGGTTACAGAAAGCCCCGGTTGAGCAGATTGACCAGAGAATCGTCCTAAATTCATTATAATACCGAGTAAGTATGACAAAAAACGAGTACTATTATTTTCATTTGCCACCGCAATAATTGCATGTTCGGTCATATAAGCTTTCCTTTTGAAATATCGCACATTGCCACAAAACGCACCTTGTCTTCCTATTATAGCACAATTACCTTCAAAGTTGTTTCGAGTAGTATAGCCTCTCACCCCATTACCACCATAAACAGGGTATTCTCCTTTTGAAGATATTTCATTAGCATGTATTCCCTTTCCACTTTTTAGGTAAGCGAAAACGTCTCCTATTTTATATTTTTTCCACTCTTTCATGTCATTGAGGATTATCAAAATAACTATCAATGCTGTCTTTCAAACTTTGTAGGCCTTCAATTTTTGTAAAATCAAAAGATTCTAACCATTCCAAGATGTATTTTTTTACATTTTGCAAATAATTGGCAACAATCACATTGCCATTACTAAAATTTACATCAACTGTGATAAAACCCGCACTTGTTGTGGAAATTAAAAAACCTCCACAATAAATTCTATTATATTCATTAGGGAATATATTTAAATTCCATTCTCTCTTTGTGTCCTTCGCTTTTATACAGGCATACATTGCCATTATACCAATGGGAGATGCTAAATTTACATATCCTTTTATATAAGCATCTAAATCAAAATCTACAAGATGATTATTTGTTCCAGAACTTGCTCCAGCACCAGAAATAGAAGTCATATCTAATAATCTGTCTGTTTTTTCTTCAACACGATTTACTGCCGTAATTATTTTTGAAATATTATCTTGTAGGCTTTCGGCTGATTCTGCATATGACGTAGTTGCTCTTTTTACACTTTCAGCTGCTTTATTTAAAGTTTCAACTTGGCTGGCTGATTGACTATTGCTATAGAATGAATATATTATTGTTATTATTGCCAAGATTATTGATATCAAAGCAGAAGCAAGTGATACAAAATCCAAAACATTTCTATTCCCATAAAAACAATAAGAGAATATTGATATGGTAAATATAGATAATATACTTGCATAATATATATATGCTCCCCAACTACGTTGTTGTCCTTTTTTTATTCTATACGCAGATACAGCTATTATTGTTATTATAATAATAGTGCAACAGATTATAATTGTCTGTAAGATACAAGGTGTTAAAATTGTATTCATAATATTATTCTTTTAGTTTGTAGATAGAAGTTTTATGCTGTTGTTAATCTCTTCCATAAATGAGAAGTAAATGTAGGCATTATTATTGATGTGATTGTTATAGTTGGAGTAAAATTTATTCTTTGGGTCGTTAGAATATGCAGAAACTCCTATTCTAACAAAAAAATATGATTTGCAATGAACATTCTAATGCAAGTTTAATACTTCGCTTAACTTATCTCCAATAATTTTCTTCTCATTACTACCTATAGTAGACAATCTCACCAACGGAATTCCGTACAACTCTAAGATATGATCCTTTTTAATATCGCGTTCTGATTGACTCGTCCCCGATTTGTGGAATGTGTAACCATCCGTTTCAATAGCCAATACCGGTTGTTTACTCACACGATTATAAATTAGAAAGTCAATATGAGTGTTTATATTTGCAGCATATTTGCTTTCCTCTTCATTCAATAGAGAAT
>OMGQ01000496.1_pt1 | contig 39204 bp, 41 predicted proteins | sample 1646071 | NCBI WGS metagenome assembly OMGQ01 (sample SAMN05578585, study PRJEB25193) | human gut metagenome | biome: Human Microbiome; feature: human-associated habitat; material: feces | host: Homo sapiens | place: USA:Birmingham
ACTAACCCACTAAAACTGTATATTTAAAGGCTACCTATGAAAACTTGACAGATACAAGACTAACTTATTTGTTGACAATTTCTGGTAATGATCTTAGAATATGAGCGGTTATAAATTTAATATTCGTTAAAGTAGTGAAAGTGCTTTGACCATGTTAGTGATATTTTTATTACTATGCATGGACTAGCACTTTTTTTGTTAGAAAGGAGTAAAGTAGCGATGGCAAATAGCGAGAATGATACGATTGCAGCAATTTCGACGCCGGTTGGTGAAGGTGGAATTTCCATTATCCGAATTAGTGGGGATGATGCGGTGAAAGTTGCTCAACGGATCTACAAAGGAAAAAATCTCGCCAAAGTAGCAACTCATACCATTAACTATGGTCATATTGTTGACCCTGATACGGATCAAGAAGTCGATGAAGTGATGGTTTCAGTAATGCGCGCTCCCCACACTTATACACGTGAAGACGTGATTGAAATCAACTGTCACGGGGGATTGTTAGCAACTAACCGTATTCTGCAATTGGTACTGAGCTTTGGCGCCCGGATGGCAGAGCCAGGTGAATTTACTAAACGGGCCTTCTTAAATGGCCGTCTTGATTTATCCCAATCAGAAGCGGTAATGGATCTAATTCGCGCAAAGACAGATAAATCGATGAAGGTTGCATTAAACCAGCTTGATGGTGATTTGTCGCGGTTAATTCGTAATTTGCGACAAGACATTTTGGATGTATTAGCACAGGTAGAGGTTAATATTGACTATCCAGAATATGATGCTGTTGAAGAAATGACTACGAAGCTCTTAAAAGAAAAAGCAGAGGACATTCAACAACGAATCCAAGGTCTTCTTAAAACAGCTAAGCAAGGAAAGGTTTTGCGAGATGGTTTAGCAACGGCAATCATCGGGCAGCCAAATGTTGGTAAATCAAGTTTATTGAATTCCTTGCTTCACGAAGACAAAGCGATCGTTACAAATGTTGCTGGGACAACTCGGGACGTAATTGAAGAATACGTCAATGTCAACGGGGTGCCATTGAAGTTAATTGATACAGCCGGAATCCGCGATACAAATGACCAAGTCGAAAAGATCGGGGTAGAGCGGAGTCGTAAAGCCTTGGGAACCGCTGACTTAGTACTTCTCTTGATTGATAGTTCGAATGAATTGACTGACGAGGATCGCCAATTACTGGAAGCAACCAAGGATAAGCAGCGGATCATCATCTTAAATAAGACGGATCTTCCACGCAAGGTTGATTTAGCGGAGTTGAAATCACTAGCTGGCAAGAGTGCCGTTATTGAAACTTCAATCGTTAACCATGAAGGAATGGACCAACTTGGTGAACAGATTGGTCACATGTTTTTCAACGAGGGAATTGAAAGCAACCAGAATAATGTAATGGTTACCAATGCTCGGCACATTGGCTTACTTCACCAAGCTAATGATGCTTTAAGCGATGTCTTAAAAGGAATTAATGATGGAATGCCGGTAGACCTAGTTCAAATTGATATGACCCGGTGTTGGGAATTATTAGGTGAAATTACTGGGGATAGTTACCAAGATGAGTTGCTTGACCAGTTATTTAGTCAATTCTGTTTAGGAAAGTAGGGAATAGAAGAATGAAGAGTTCAGAAGCATTGCAAACATCTGATGCCGTTCAATACGAAGCGGGATCATACGATGTAATTGTTGTCGGCGCGGGTCATGCCGGAAGCGAGGCCGCCCTTGCCGCAGCCCGGATGGGGAATAAGACCTTATTGGTAACAATTAATCTTGAAATGGTTGCTTTTATGCCATGTAACCCCTCTGTTGGTGGTCCGGCAAAAGGAATCGTGGTCCGCGAAATTGATGCTCTTGGTGGTGAAATGGGCCATAACATTGATAAGACCTATGTCCAAATGCGGATGTTAAATACCGGTAAGGGTCCCGCTGTCCGTGCATTACGAGCTCAAGCAGATAAACATGCTTATCACCGTGCAATGAAGCAGACGATTGAGGAAGAACCTAACCTTACTCTCCGTCAAGCAACTGTTGACCAATTAATCGTTGAAGATGGTGTCTGCAAAGGTGTTATTACTAATACAGGAGCTCGTTACCACGCTAAGACGGTTGTACTAACTGTTGGAACTGCGGCGCGCGGAAAGATCATTATCGGTGAATTACAGTATGAATCTGGTCCAAATAACTCTAAGTCAGCGGTAAAACTTTCGGAAAACCTTGAAGAACTTGGCTTTGATCTTGAGCGTTTTAAGACGGGAACGCCACCACGGGTTAATGGAAAGACAATCGACTATAGTGTAACGGAAGAACAACCCGGGGATAAGGAACCACATCACTTTAGTTTTGATACTCCTGATAGTGCCTATATTCCAATTAGCGAACAATTATCTTGTTGGTTAACTTATACAAATGAAGGGACCCATGCCATTATTCGGGAAAATCTTAGCCGGGCTCCAATGTTCTCTGGTGTTATCAAGGGGGTTGGACCACGCTACTGTCCTTCAATTGAAGATAAGATTGTTCGTTTTGCTGATAAGCCACGGCACCAAGTTTTCCTTGAACCAGAAGGACGGGATACGGATGAATATTACCTTGACGGAATTTCGACATCAATGCCAGAAGAAATCCAACAAAAGATTGTGCACTCAATCAAGGGGTTAGAAAATGCAGAAATGATGCGTCCTGGATATGCAATTGAATACGATGTAGTTGCGCCGTACCAACTTCACCCAACCTTGGAAACCAAGATCATTAAGAATCTCTATACTGCAGGCCAAACAAATGGTTCTTCAGGTTATGAAGAAGCAGCGGGTCAAGGATTAATTGCAGGGATTAATGCAGGATTACGGGCACAAGGCAAGAAACCATTTGTCCTTAAGCGTTCGGATGCATATATTGGTGTGATGATCGACGACCTAGTAACAAAGGGAACGAAAGAACCTTACCGTTTACTTACAAGTCGGGCAGAATATCGGCTAATTTTACGTCATGATAATGCTGATTTCCGGTTAATGGAAATGGGTCATCATGTTGGCTTAGTTAGTGATGAGCGGCTTGCTAAAATGGAAGAGAAGAAGCGCCAAGTCGCAGCTGAAATCAAACGATTAGAAGAAATTAAGCTCAAGCCAAGCGATGATAAGGTTAACGAATTTATTGAAGCGCACGGCGATAATCGCTTAAAAGATGGAATTGCGGCAGCTGACCTCTTGAAGCGACCATACTTCGATTATCAAACGTTGGCCGAATTCATTCCAGCACCAGAACAGGAACTTGATCGTCATGTGATTGAGCAGGTTGAAATTCAATTGAAATATGCTGGTTACATCAAGAAAGAGGAAGTTAAGGTTGAACGGATGAAACGGATGGAAGCTAAACGGATTCCAGATGATATCGATTATGGTGATATTGATGGTCTAGCAACTGAAGGACGTCAAAAGCTTGAAAAGATTCGTCCAGAAACTTTAGCCCAAGCTTCACGAATTAGTGGAGTTAACCCCGCTGATATTGCAATCTTGAGTGTTTACGTCCGTCAGGGGAAGTTTTCCAAGAAGGATCGTAAATAAAATTTCCCGGGAAATAAAATCTGGAGAAACAGAGTAATGACTCGGCTCTCCAGATTTTATTATGGTTTTCTTAAAGCAAAGGGATAATATACTTAAGTTTGGCATTATATGGTATAATTTAGGTTCGAGTTTTAATAACGAATTTTAAATAACTATTTTGTGATCCGTGAATTTAAGAGAAAGAAGAGGAAATTTATAATGTGTGGGATTGTTGCATTTGTTGATAATGAAAAACCACAAATTAAAGACCAATTAATCAAAAAAATGAAGGACCGGATTATTCACCGGGGACCTGATGCGGAAGGTCAATATGTGGATGATGATGTAGCACTTGGCTTCCGACGCTTGAGTTTTATTGATGTTAAATCTGGTAATCAACCAATCTTTAATGAAGATAGCTCAAAAGCCATTGAATTCAACGGTGAAATTTACAATTTTGAAGAATTACGTGAAGAATTAATCAGTAAGGGTCACACATTTAAGACACATGCCGATACTGAAGTAATCTTGCACGGATATGAAGAATGGGGCAAGGATGTTGTTAACAAGCTGCGCGGAATGTTTGGCTTTGTTATCTGGGATTTTAAGACTAAAGAAATGTTCGGTGCCCGTGACCATTTTGGAATTAAACCATTGTATTACGCTAAAATGAACGGTACTTTCTTTGTTGGGTCTGAAATTAAGGCATTTCTTGATCATCCTAACTTTAAGAAGGAGCTTAATAAAGAAGCGCTTAAACCATACATGACATTCCAATACCCAGTTACTCAAGAAACTTTCTTTAAGGGTGTTTACCGTCTTCCAGAAGGGCATTACTTCACTTATAAAGACGGTCAGTTTGAAATGACCCAATACTGGGACGAAAACTTTGAGCCAGAAGACGAGACGTTTGATGAAGCTGTTAACAAGATTGACGATGTTGTTAAGAATTCTGTTAAGGCACATACCTTTGCAGATAAAGGAATTAAGGTTGGTTCATTCCTTTCTGCAGGGGTTGATTCAAGTTTAGTAACGGCTTTGATGCGTCCAGATAATACGTTCTCAATCGGATTTGATAGTACTTACGATGAGACCAAACAAGCACGTGAATTAGCAGCTAAGATGGGCTTGAAGAATACTGATGAAAAGTTGACTAACGAAGAAGCTTTCCACGCATTCCCAATGATTCAATACTACCTAGATGAACCTGATTCTAACCCATCTGTTGTTCCTTTATACTTCTTGAACAAGTTAGCAAAGAATAACGGCTACAAGGCCCTTCTTTCTGGTGAAGGTGCCGATGAATTATTCGCGGGATACATTGATTATGGTTTTAATACGAAAGTTAAGTTTATCCGGTGGGTAACTGACCAACTAAAGAAGATGCCTCGTGAACGCCGGTATAAGTTTGCTAAGTGGTTAGATGGAAAACACTTCCACGGCCAAGAGCATATGTACCGCAACTTAGCGCCAGCACGGGATACTTTTATTGGCCAAGCATACATTTTTAGTCCTGAAGAAGCCGCTGACTACTTGCAACCAGAATTTGATTGCGGACCAAGTATTGCCGACATTCTTAATCCACTTTTTGATAAGATGGAAGATAAAGATATCGATGAAGTCGCAAAGAAGCAATATATTGACTTGCACCGTTTCATGCCTGGTGATATTTGCTTAAAGGCGGATAAGATGAGTATGGCTAACTCTGTTGAAATCCGGGTACCACTTCTTGATAAAGAGGTAATGAAAGTGGCTGAAACAACACCAACTAAGTATCTCTTTAACTATAAGGATACAAAGTGGGCATTCCGGATGGCTGCTAATCGGCATTTACCGGAAGAATGGGCTACGCGGCCTAAGATGGGCTTTCCAACTCCGGTCCGTGCATGGCTTCGAGAAAAGAAGTATTACCAAGAAGTACGTGAATTATTTGAACAAGACTTCGTAAAAGAGTTCTTTGATCAAGAAAAGCTTCTAAAACTTGCCGATGATAACTTCGAAGGTAAGGTGGATGGTCGTCGTAAGATTTGGACAATCTACACTTTCTTAACGTGGTATAAGTTATACTTCATTGATAACTTCAAACCTGATGAATCAGGAATTGACCGCGCACAAAAAACGGCTACAACAGAAGTATAGAAAAAATATTAAAGGAGGCTGGCGAAGGGCTGTAGGACTCTTCTAAGTCTCCTTTTTTGTTAATTGATAACCCTTATTTATTTTTATGATAAAAAATGAAATAATATAGGGCAGATTAGATTGAAGGAGAGTCATTTGCAAGATGGAATTGCATATTACACCTGCTTTAGCATTATTGCGCGAGCACCATTTATTGGATCATGTTAGTAATTTGACTGATTTTACCGCAACTAGCGTGTCCTATGATTCACGGAAGGTAAAATCAGGAACTTTATTCTTTTGTAAAGGAAATTTTTTGCCTAAATACCTAGCATCCGCTAAAGAAAAAGGTGCGATTGCGTATGTGGCTGAAAAAGAATATCCAGAAGGCGAAGGATTGCCAGCTATTATCGTAAACGACGAACAAAAAGCAATGTCTTTACTGGGGGCAGCATTTTATGGCTATCCACAAAATGATTTGTTCATTATTGCAATTACAGGAACAAAAGGCAAAACAACAACGGCTTATTTTGCTGACCATATTCTAGCCCAAAGTACAGATAATCATATTGCCCTTTTTTCAACGCTTGATCGGATTTTAGGCAATAAGCCGGAAGATAAATTTAAATCTGATTTGACTACTCCTGAATCCTTAGACCTTTTCCATGATATGCGCGCTGCCGTTAATAATGGGATGACGCACTTAGTAATGGAAGTATCATCACAAGCATACAAGAAAAACCGGATTTATGGTTTAAAGTATGATGTTGGAATTTTCTTAAACATCTCGCCAGACCATATCGGACGAAATGAGCACCCAACTTTTGCTGATTATCTTCACTGTAAGGAACAATTATTAGTAAATTCTGCTAAATGCTTAATCAATGCAGAAACTGAAAAATTTATCGATGTTTATTACACTGCTAAGGCAACTACACAACCAGAGGACATTTTCTTATTTGCACGGCGGGGAGCAAACATCAAATTACCTGATAATGCCCAAATAGATTTTGAATATCGAAATGATTTAGAGGATCTTCATGAAAGTGAATTTGAATTGACAGCCCTAACTGAGAAAGCAAAGCAGTTAAACTTAGATGGTCGTTATAAAACGAGTGTCCCGGGAGATTATAATGAAGGAAATGCGGTCGCTGCAATCATTGCCAGTGGATTAGCTGGGGCGAGTGCTAACGATGCCGTAGAAATGTTGAATCATGTTCACATCCGTGGTCGAATGGAAATGATTAACAGTAATACTCATGGAACAATTTATGTTGATTATGCCCATAATTACGCTAGCTTGAAACGACTCTTGGCATTCTTAAAACGGCAAACTAATGCTGGCAAAGTAACAGTTGTCTTAGGAGCAACCGGTGATAAAGGCATTTCGCGCCGTCCAGGGTTTGGAAAAGCTTTAACTGAAGAACAACCAGATGAGGTAATTTTGACGACTGATGACCCCGGGTTTGAAGATCCCATGACTATTGCCCGGGAAATAGATTCTTATATTGATCATGATAAAGTAAAACATATTCAATTTGAAATGGACCGCGAAACGGCGATCAAAAAGGCAATTGACGGTAGTGAAAATGATGATATTGTAGTCCTTGCAGGGAAGGGTGAAGATCCTTACCAGAAAATTAATGGTGAAGATGTCCCTTACCCAACGGATGTGAAGATTGCACGTGATTATATTAATGAACTAGAAAGATAAAGAGGAGTGGGGATCTAATGAGTGAACAACCTTTTGTTCCATTGATTCTAGGTAGTGATTTCAATGCTTACGGAATGGCACGGTCGATGTATGAAAGATATGGGATTAAGTCGCAATTATATGCTCGCCAACCATTGGCACCAACCCGTTATTCAAAAATTGTTGAATTGCATTATAATGAACAATTACAATCACCAGAAGTGTTTACGAAAGTATTAATTGAAGCGGCAGATGAGTTTGCCAAGCAGGGCAAGAAGACCGTTTTAATTAGTTGTGGGGATGACTACACTGAATTAGTTGCAAAAAACCGCAAAGAACTTTCTCAGCACATGTTCTGTCCATATGCTGATCATGATGAAGTGGCAACATTAACGGACAAAGAGAAGTTCTACAATGTCTGTGAAAAGTATGGTTTGCCTTACCCTAAAACTGATATTTTAAAACCAGACCTTGATTATAAGAACTATAAATCACCATTTGAATTTCCAATTGCTTTGAAGGCTGCTGATGCGGTGCAATGGCATAAGGGAAACTTTGAAGGGTATGAAAAGGCTTATATTATTAAGACACCAGAAAGATTAGCGGAAGTTCTTGAGATTATCTATGAGCATAGTCCATACAATGGCGACCTCGTTTTACAAGAATTTATCCCTGGTGATGATAGTAATATGCGGACCATCAATTGTTACGTTGATAAAGATCATAAGGTAAAGATGATGTGTCTCGGTCACCCGCTACTTGAAGATTGCAATCCAGCAAATGTTGGTAATTACGTTGCGATTATGCCAGCATATGATCAACAAATCTATGACAACATCAAGAATTTCCTTGAAAGTATTGAATTTACTGGATTTGTTAACTTTGATTTGAAATATGACCGTCGTGATGGCCAATTCAAGGTATTTGACCTCAATCCTCGTCAAGGTCGTAGTAGTTTCTTCGTTTCATTAAATGGCTATCAACTTGCTACTTTCCCCGTTGAAGATTACGTTTTTGATAGCTTAAAAGATCAAGAGACGATTTATGGAAACAAGGATGAAAGCAACTATAAGTTATGGCTGGGGGTTTCAAAAAAGACCTTCCTTCAGTATGCTAAAAATAATGAAATTAAAAAGCAGGCTGAGAAGCTTATTAAAGAAGGTCGCTATGGAACAACTTTCCATTATGACAAGGACATGAATTTCATGCGGTGGTTAATGGAACAACGGATTAATCATAACTATCAAAAGAACTTCGAAAAGTACTTTGTCGAAAAGAAATAAAAATTAAAAGAAGCAGGAAATGCATAAATTTTCTGCTTCTTTTTTGTGCCTTAATATCTTTTTAATGTTATGTCAAGGGCGGTTTTAAATTGTCATTTTATAGCGGTTTAAAAATGTATGATTTGGGCGGTTTAAGAATTGACCGATGCCAAGCGATATGACTTTCCTTTGATCTTAATTACGTGTGAGTGATATACAAGGCGATCTAAAATTGCCTCTGCGGTTGCCGTGCTATGGAGGACGGCTCCCCAACTTGATAATGGTACATTGGTCGTTATGATCGTTGATTTACGTTCATAGCGACCATTTATTAGTTGAAATAATAGTTTTGCTTCTTCTGCCGATATTGGTAAATAGCCTAATTCATCAATGTTCTCTTGATTATCCAGAAATGACATCGTCGCAAACTCAGCTATTTGTTGTTGATTAATTGAAGGTTGGAACTGATAATCAAAATCACTGAGCAGCTTAATAATTGGAAATCTTGCACGTTTGATTCTTCTCTTTAAGCTTTTTTGCTGCTGATAGGCAATCTCCTTATCGGTTAGTTCCAACAGGGCTTCACTAAAGCTGATCTGGTTATCGTTAACTTGTTGACGATAATCCGCAATTGATGCAGCCATATTATCTAAATTTAACTTCGTTAAATTATCGACTAATTTTTGATATTGATTCATTCTATTCTCCAATCTGATCGTAAATACTGAGATTATTAAGCATATACTGGTTAATTTCTTCATCCGTTTTATCTGCCATCAAATCACTTTTAAGAATGGCGTGTTTATCATGCAGATCGTAATTAAACTGCTTATTGGTTAAATCATGCTTCTGAATTTCAACACCTTGATAGAAAATATGAATAGTTTTACCATCAGGAGTTGGTTTAATTTCAACTTCTTTTCCGATATAATTAGGGAAAACAGAGTATTGATGGTTTTGAAATCTAATCATTGAATCTCGAGATACTTTTCTAGTTTGGTCGCTGTGGAAATATCTTACGAGATCATGGTTAAGAGACCGGAAATGCTCTTTTTCTTTTGTCCATAATTCAACTGGCTTCTGATTATTACTTTGCGATTTCTCATGATTAAGCCGTTTGGCTAGTCGATCAACGATATCATTCAAATCATTGATGGTGCTAAATTCTCCATCATATGGTTTTAATCGTCCCATTGTTCTTGCCAAAGCTTCAACACAACCTTTAGTTTGCGGTCTAAATGGTCGGCAAGCGATTGGATGAAATCCGGCGTCATGACTAAATGATAGGAATCGTTCATTAAATCGATGATGATGAAAGTCACTTAATTTATGATCAACGACAGTTGACATATTATCAAACCAGATTTCTTTAGGAATTCCACCAGTAGCCTTAAAGGCCTCAAATAAACATTTGAATAAAGTATCTTGCTTCTGATCCAGGGTTAATTTTAAGAACTTAAATTTTGAATAGGGCAGGACGTACAAAAAAATACTGAAAGTATGTGGAACCCCATTTTGGTCAGTCATTGTAACCTGTTCTTTCCAATCAACTTGAGCACTTAGTCCCATCGTATGTTCAACTCTAATCGTGGCTTTCTTAGTTTGTGCTTTGCGAAAATGGCGACAATAATCTTTAACGATGGTGTATTTACCTGTAAAACCTTTTTCAACGATAAAATCATAAATTGCTCTAGCAGAACACCCTGCGGTGTATTTATCTTTAATGATGTCTTGAAATCCATCTAACTTACTACGACGCTTTCGTTGATTTCTAACTATTGTTTCGCCATTTTGAGCTCGTAAATATGCAGTTTTTACTGTTCGTGGATCAACACCGTATTGTCGTGCAATAGCGGAATAATTTGGTTTTATTTTCTCTACCACAAAATATCTCATCCTTTCGTAAACGTCTTTTCTCATACTCATCACTTCCTCAAAAGATTGATAAAGTGAGTATACAAAAAATGTAGGAAAACCGACAATTTTAAACCGCCGATTTCCTACATTTTACTTCCGACCTTTACAGTTATTAAATGTGAAAATAATATATTATTTATTATAAATAACTTTTCAGGTTTTATTACTAGTTGTATGATTAATAACAGTTAGATAAAGAAATTGAGGAATTATAATGAAAGCATTTCGTGAAGCAATGAGTTGGATTATTCCCATTCTAATCGGGTTAATAATCGCATTAGTAATTAAGCAGTTTTTCTTCCAAATTGTTCGAGTTGATGGACCATCCATGCAACCAAACTTACAAAATAATGAACGAGTATTTTGCTTAAAAACTGCTAAGATCCATCATGGAAGTGTCGTTGTATTTGATGCTAATGGCGTTGATCCGCAAGTATCGGTTAAGACTGATTATGTTAAGCGAGTAATTGGACTCCCTGGTGATACTGTTAGTTCTAAGAATGGAAACATTTATGTTAACGGCAAAAAGATTAATCAAGACTACATTAGCAAGAGTCAACGAACAACCGGAACTGGAAACTGGACACTGCGTAGTATCTCAGTTCAGAACAGTTGGTTAAAGAATAATGGTGCCACAAAAGTTCCGAAAGGTGAATACTTTGTTCTTGGGGATCACCGGAGCGTTTCAAACGATGGTCGTTACTGGGGATTTGTACCTAAGAGTAAAATCGATGGGGTTGTAAAAGTTCCATCATGGACTGGGACAAAGACGACTCGCGAAAATGTTAATAAAGAATGGCAGCACTTCTATGATAAGTAATAATTAGTGGGTAAAAATACGGTAAGGAAGCTTTGAGATGGATTATCAAATTAGGTTAGCAACAATAAATGATTTACCAGCGATTGTCGATATATTTAATCAAGCCATTCCGCTGCAAGTCAACGATGAGAGTACACCGATCGAAGTTGCTGATCGACGTGAATGGTTTATGCAGTTTGACAGTACCCATCCAATTTGGGTCGCAACAATGGATGACCAAGTAATCGCCTGGTGTGCTCTTGAGTATTTTTATCCCCATCCCGCCTATGATCATTCGGCACAGGTAGCTATCTATATTCATGAAGATTATCGACGGCAACATCTTGGCCATGATTTATTAACATATGCGCAAAAACAAATTGAAGATCATTTAGATATAAGAACCGTAATTGCGTATGTTTATATTGAAAATCAAGCAAGCTATCATCTTTTTACCTCCTGTGGGTACAAAGAATGGGGTAAGTTACCACAAATTTCTGAAATAAATGGTCAAATGCGGTCCCTTTATATGATGGGCAGGCATTTTAATGAGTAGCAAACTTTACGAGGTTGAGCAATTTTAAGCTTTAACCTCTTTTTTTATTATTCTGGTCAAGGCTTACTAGTTTACATTTATGGGAAAAATGACGACAATGGTTTTGTAGGAATAACTTGAAATGCGAAAGGACGGAGAACAATGATTTTAGATGAGACAATTACGCTTAACAGTGGTGTAAAGATTCCTAAGTTTGCCTTGGGGACCTGGATGATTGATGATGACCAAGTAGCTGAAGTAGTCCGCAATGCAATTAAGATGGGATATCGGCACATCGATACAGCTCAGGCTTATGATAATGAGCGGGGAGTCGGTGAAGGTGTACGAACAGCCGGTATTGATCGGGATAAAATCTTTGTTACTTCAAAGGTAGCTGCCGAACACAAAGATTATGATGTAACTAAAAAGTCGATTGACGAGACTCTTGAAAAGATGGGTCTTGATTATATCGACATGATGCTTATTCATAGTCCTCAACCATGGAAAGAAGTAAATCAATCTGATAATCGTTACCTTGAAGGAAATCTCGCTGCTTGGCGGGCCATGGAAGATGCCGTTAACGAAGGTAAGATTCGAACAATTGGCGTTTCTAATTTCAAAAAAGCCGATCTTGAAAATATTATTAAGAATAGTGATACCGTTCCCGCTGTTGATCAAGTTTTAGCTCATATTGGTCATACTCCATTCAATCTTTTATCATTTACTCATGAACATGACATTGCGGTTGAAGCATATTCACCAGTTGCTCACGGCGCTGCTTTAGACAACCCCGTAATTGAAAAGATGGCTAAAAAGTACAACGTTTCAGTCCCACAATTGTGCATTCGGTATGATTGGCAAATAGGAATGATCGTCTTACCAAAGACTACTAATCCAGAACACATGAAGGAAAACACTGAAATTGATTTTGAAATTTCTGAAGCTGATATGGACCTATTGCGGCGAGTAAAGCCATTAGACTACGGCGATTTTGATATCTACCCTGTTTACGGTGGAAAAATGTAAAATTAAATAAAAATGGTAGGTCTGTTTGAATGTAATCAGCATTCAAACAGACCTGCCATTTTTTTGAACTTAGGTTATTTTAAAACGGTTTCATTTTGGTGAAGATAGCAGTAGGATAATAACTATAAATATGAAGGAGTTAGGTTTATGACCCAGACATTTATTAACGGTAAAATCTTTGTTGGTGATACTGAGGATCATTTTGTTAATAGCATGGTAGTTGAAGATGGAACGGTTAAACGAATTGGTGATAATTTACCTAATGAAGGCGAAGTGATTGATCTGCAAGGACAAACAGTTTTGCCAGGATTAATTGACTGTCATACCCATCCTAAATATATCGCTGATGCCCTCCATGGTGTTGCTTGTACTCCGCCAAATGTTAATAGTATCAAGGAAATGCAAGAAGCACTTCGCAATTCTCCCGCATATGGTCAAGGCGAAGATGTATGGATTGAAGGTTGGGGTTTTGATGAGACAAAATTAGCAGAACATCGGAGTCCTAACCGTGATGATCTAGACGCTGTGTCAACAACGCAACCAATCTTTATTTATCGCTCTGACTGTCACTCTTCTGTCGGCAATTCTAAAGCCTTAGAGCTTGCAGGAATTGATGAAAACACGCCTGACCCAGTCGGTGGGAAAATTGAACGATTTGCTGATGGACGACCAACTGGTTTTATGCGCGAAGTAGCTGCCTCACAACTTCTTATTCGGGCTAAATCGGCACAGAGCTATGAGAACGACGTAGCTAATATGGTTAATAGTTCCGAACACTATCTTAAAGAGGGAATTGTGGCAATTGGTGAAATGATGGGCCGGATGAAGCCATATACTTCTTTAAAACTATACCAAGATGCAGTTAAACAAGGTTTTGGCCCGAAAGCCTCGATCTACTACGTCTTTGATGAAATTGATCCACAGGTTGGACTACAACCAAGCGGGGATGAAAAACTCTGCGTTGCTGGGATTAAGGTATTTATGGATGGTAGTATTTCTGGTGAAACGGCATATAATACTGATCCTTATCCATCGGGAAAAATGGGAGTTAGTTTGACTTCAGTGGAAAAGCTTAAGCGAGCAGTAAAGATGGCTCGTGATAATAAGCTTCAACTAGCTGTGCATGCGATGGGCGATAAAGCAATTCAAACAGTAATTGATGTAACAAAAGAGATGGAGCCATGGCTAACAACGATGCCATCAGTAAGAATTGAGCATGCCTCCTTAATGACTGATCAAATGTTTGCAAAGATTGCCAATAGTAAAATGAACTATGCGTTAGTCACGCAACCAATCTTTTTCTTTGCAGAAGATGAATCCTATCGTCATCATCTTTCACTAGCTCAGTTTAAATTAGCTTACCGCGTCAAAACAATGTTAAATTCTCAAGCAATGTTAGGTTTGAGTTCGGATGCCCCATGTACGCCATGGGCAGAACCTGATAGCCCGTTTTATAGTATTTATGCGGCTGTAACGAGAAAGGCAGCTAATGACGATATTGTTAACGCAGAAGAAGCAATTACAGTTCCACAAGCTATTCTTGGTTATACTCGGGATGGTGCTAAGATTGGCGGCTTTGATGATAATGGAACGCTTGAAGTAGGAAAGGCCGCGGACTTTGTTATCTTAAATGATGATATCTTTACAGTTGCTCATAGTGAACTTAAAAATATCCATGTTAATGAAACCTGGATGGCAGGGAAGAGAGTCATGTAGTGAAATGGGATGATTCTTGAGGCAGTTAAACAGAAAATAGAAGTGATGCTAGGAAAAATTCTTAACATCACTTTTTAAATTAATAAGTGCATGCAAATCATCAGTATTTCCTTCTAATTGAATAAAGCAGGAGAATCCTTTACCTTGTCTAAGTGCAAACTGATCTAGATATTTTCCAATAACTTCTGCTAAAAGAACGCAACAGGTACCAATAATCCCAATACTGTATAAACCACTACCATAGGCAAGACCGATTGCGCCGGTAACCCAAATTCCAGCTGCCGTAGTTAAACCATCGATTATTTCATCGTGACGATTAATGATTGTCCCAGCGCCTAAAAAACCAATCCCGCTAACAACTTGAGCGGCAATCCGTGATGGGTCAACGTTCCAATTGCTATGGGTGATTTTCATTAAATCGAAAAATCCGTATTTTGAAATGATCATGACCATTGCCGCCCCCACAGCAATTAGGGCATGCGTCCGAATTCCAGCCATTTTAGCCTTACTTTTTCGCTCAAACCCAATGATTCCACCACATAAGGCGGCCATGAGCATTCGTAAACACCAGTCAAGCCTAAGCAATGATTACCCCTCCTTTACCAAAAATCAATTATTATCAATTTTATTAGCCTAACTGTACTATATCGCGTTTAGATGTTTAAAGCCAAAAAGAAAGCTGAAAGAAATAACATTTTCTCTCAGCCTTTAACTATTATTCATATACGGAACGCTTTAACACGCCGACAAATGGCAGATTCCGGTAAAGACCATTAAAGTCTAGGCCATATCCGACAATAAATTCGTTTGGAACTTTAAAACCAACGTAATCAGCTTCAACATCAACTTCACGACGGTCCGGCTTATCGAGTAAGGAACAAATCTCAATACTCTTAGCTCCACGATCAGCGAAAAGATCAGCGAGATACTTTAATGTATGACCAGTATCAATAATGTCTTCCATAATAATAACTGGTCGATCCTTAATATCATGGGAAAGATCTTGAATTAATTTAACTTTTCCAGTGGATTCTGAACTTTCTTCGTAACTAGAGACGTCGACATAATCAACGTTTAATTTGAAATTAAGGCGCTTCATCATTTCGCTAGTGAAAATCATTGCCCCTGTCATTACGGAAACTAAAACTGGAAATTCATCTTGATATTTTTCAGTAAGTGTATTAGCAAGTTCATCTAAGCGTTGGTTGACTTGATCTTGAGTATATAAAACTTTTTCGACGTCGTTATTCATTCTAGCTCTCCCTTGATAATGTTCGTTATTTACGAACTATTTTTGCGGTTTTTATTTATTGACGTTAGAATTTTAACATAAATCGAATGAATTTAAAGTGTTTTAGTAATAAAAATCGGATTTTTATTCTACTTTGTAAGATGGGGGATAAAATTTGTATAATACAGGTAGATATTTTTTCGAAAACGGATGCCTGGAAGGAATACTTATAATTATGAAAAAAGTTAACTTGTATATTTTTTTGACGCTTTGTTCCTTTGCTATCTTCTTATTGACCACGCCATCAAAGGTAAAGGCAGAAGTAGTTGACAAGCAAACACAACACCAACTTCAAGATTATATGAAGAACCATCATATTAATGGAGTGATGCTAGTTAATGGCAAAGATGGGAAGCCAGTTGCCATTGAGAATAATGAAACCACAAATAAAGATCAAATCGTAAAGGCGGATCGACTATTTCCCACGGCATCGCTTCAAAAGATTGTAACAGGAACCGCTGTTTACCAATTAAAGCAAAAAAAGCAATTAGCTTGGGACACTTCGCTAAGTAAGTATTACCCACAGATTGATGGCAGTAAAGAGATTACAATTCGGGAATTAATGAACCATACCAGTGGCTTGATTAATAATGATCGTCCATTTGAACCACTTAGAGGCCAAAAAGCCCAAATTGCTTATATGCTTAAACATCTCAAGTATGATCATACGCATACATGGGATTATCAAGATGTTGATTATGAAATCTTGGCAGCCATTATTAGTAAGCAAACGCATCAAAGCTATAATACCTATATTCGAAAAAACTTTGCTAAACCGCTCCATCTTCACCAAATTAAAGACTTTTCTGAAGTTTCAAAAAAGGAAATTCCACAACCTATGGATCCAACAGTTGATTGGCACCGGGTAACTGTAACGACCTCCTCAGACTTTGGAGCAGGGAACCTTTTTATATCGCCAAATGATTACTGGAAGTTTGTGTATAATGAGGTGCTGAAAGATCCCAAAATGATCAATGAATACTACCAACAGGCGCAGCATCAAGAAGTTGCCTATTTTGGTGGAGTCTACTTTGATGGGGACGTTATTCGCGCAAATGGGAGTATTCCTGGATATAACAGTTGCTTTGTCGCTGATTACAAGACAAAACGAATGATTATGCTATTCTCTAATAATATCGATTATCTAAAATTAAAGGCAACGTCGGATGATATTCTCCATAATTATATGGAATAACGATGAATGCCTTATGAGTAAACAAATGAGTTTTGCTCAGAAGGCATTTTTTAGATATTAGTATAATTTTACGGGGTGCTTGCTAAGGCTAAAATCCGCTGCTTAATCTCATCGCGGACTTGCCGGAAAATTAGTAGCTGCTGCTCAGGAGTTCCGGTGGCTTGTGCTGGATCTAGCAAGGGCCAATGAATACTGCGCGTTTGGGGAGCGGTGACGGGGCAATGGTCTTTAGCATCACCGCATAAGGTAACAATTAAATCGGCAGCCTGAAAGTAATGAGGGTTAATCGTTTTAGAATGTTGGTGACTAATATCGACATTATCTTCTGCCATTGCTTTAATTGCCAGGGGGTTAACGCCATGAGCTTCAAGACCAGCACTTTGGATTTCGTACTTGTCTTTTAGAAAAATTCTTGCATAGCCTTCCGCCATTTGACTGCGACAAGAATTGCCAGTACATAAGAAATAAATTTTATTCATTTTAGTAATATCTCCTGGGATAAAATTAGGATCAAGTAGGCTGAGGGACTAGAGAGAAGCAGAATTATTGATATAATAACACGAAAAAGTTAGGAATTTAAGTTCATGAAAATGGAGAATTTAAGTTGAAAACTAGTAAAAGTGAACATGAGCTTAAAATAGACTTATATATTGCTTGTTACTTATTCCTAATAGGTACGTTATGTCACAATGTAATTTCCTGACGGGGGATCACCTTATATCTGAAGGTGGCCCTGTTTTTTACTTGAACTTATTTGCTATTAGTGAGAACATTACAAGACAAAAAAACTCCCCCCCAAAAAAAGAGGGAGCTAATCGCGATAAGTAATCGACTGGTGGTTACAAATCAATAATTTCTGGTTCAAAATCAATCTGCTTAAGAAATTTGAACAAGTCATCTGTCTTAATAAAAATTGTATGAGTATTTTCATTGGGATGGAAAGTCTGAATTGGTTCGTCGACAATGTCCTTGTCAAAATATACCTTTACATTATGAGCTTTATTATTCAGCAGGCCAAATGGTGAAACAATTCCTGGTGCTAAGCCAAGCTGTTCTTGCAGATATTCTGGGCGGCCCATTGAAACCCTTTTAGCTCCTGCCAATTCCATGAATCGATGAAAGTCCATTGGTTTTTTATCATCCATAATAACCATATAGAAATTCTTTTTCTTCCCTTTAAGAAACATGGTCTTAGTTCGAACACCTTGATGACCAGCGATATATGCATCGGCTTCTTCAGTGGTGTGAGCAGCAGGATGATCAATCACCGTATAGTCAGTTATTCCGAAATTTTTTAAGGCATCTTTTACTTGTTGGTAAGTTCCTAATGTCATAATTTCGCTCCTTAATTAAATCACTTGTCATGAAACGCTTACATTAATTATAAAGCAAATTAAGCAATTAGATGAGCCAATATTTTTTCTGTAAAACTTGTTGCAATTAATACTAGGGATCGAACTTAATATTTTTATGGAAGAAATTTTAATCGAAGCTCTTGTTACTTAGTAGGAAATGTCATAATAACCATTATTATTTATAATTACAACATGTTATTATATGATTATGAGGTGATTATAATGAGTTCGAAAGTTCAAGTAAACATTGATCCAGAATTAAAACAGTCAGCGGAGAATATTATAAAAGAAATTGGTTTAACCCCAACAGCTGTAATAAATGGAATGTATAAACAAATAGTTGCCACAGGGAAAATACCTCTTAGTTTTTCTTTGACATCAAGACAAAGGGCGGAGTTGGAGTTAAGAGAAGTATCCAAGAAAATTCCAGTTCGAGAAGTTAAGACAAAAGAGGAACTTGAGGAATTTTTTAATGAGGACTAATCAAATTTATACTGCTTATGTATCTTGGGGTTCAGATGGAAAAAGGCGTCCGGTTTTGATCGTAGAAGATAAAAATAAAAATGTCTTTTGCTATAGAATAACAAGCAAATACAAAAACAAGTCTGAGAGAATTAAGAAAAATTATTTTTCTCTTATGGATTGGAAAATAGAGGGACTTGATAAGCAGTCATATGTTGATGTGGGAGATATTATTAAGCTTTCAAAAGAACATGTGTCTTTTAGGTTTGTTGGAGTATTGTCAATACGCGATATTGAAGCGCTGGTAGAATTTATTCGCAATCGATATGAGATATAAAGACAAAAACGTCGCAGAAAATTCTGTGGCGTTTTGTTTTGCAATTTGCGAGGAAATTAAAGCACAAACGCATAGAATCACAGTAATTTACCACGACCCCATGCATTTAAATTTCAGTTACTTAACCAAATACCGTAACCAGACCGCTCCATCATCAAAACTTGCAACATCTTTTAGTTGCAAAGCGATTGGACGACTGCTTTCTGGACGGCCATCAAAAAGACTTGGCTGACCGGTTCGCCCATCGGCACCAGCCCCAATTAAAATACTGATTTCATCAACTAATCCCGCTTCTAGAAAACCACCATTGATTTTTCCGCCGCCAACAATTGCTAAACGGTCAATATTGAATTCATCAGCAAGAATTTCCATTGCCTTGGCTAGATCAATTTGATTTTTCCCAGTTGCGATCCATGAAATGTTTTGGCTGTTGAGGTAATCAAGGTAATCTTTCGTAACTTGTTCACTCGTAATAATTAGGTGAGGGAAGTTATTACCATTGTCCGTGCCCCATTGTAAAGTTCCTTTAGTATCAACAACGATATTATAATTATCAGCAGTTGCATTTTTAGCAAAATCAGTTTTACCAAGGATTTCTTTGTTTTGCGAATTAAATTTACCACCACGCGTCAATTCGGTTTCTGCAGTAACACGTCCACTAATCCTTGTAGGAACATTTAAACTGTCCAATGTAGAATAGTATTCGGGTTCACCGGCTAATTGGGCCGTCATTTCACAATCAATTCGTCCATCAACTGATGTCATCATATGGACGATAATAGATGGTTTATTCATTTATAAAGCCTCCTTAATATCTAATTCCATCATAGAATAAGGAGGCTATTATTTGAAATACTTATTATATTTAATACTTTATTCAAAGATTGTATATATCATTACCATAGACTAGCAAACCAATAGACTAATGGAATAGTTACTAAACTCAAAATGGTTGAAATACTCATTAAGACGGTTGCTGGCCGTGCATCTCCATTTGATTGTAAGGTAAAAAGAACGACTAATCCTGCTACCGGACATGCACTAAGAATTACTGTGGTGAAGAGTGGAACACCAGTAATTCCCAATAATAATAAGATAATTGTCCCTAGAATCGGGAAGAAAATATTCCTTACGAAGAGACTTCCCCAGAGTGCAGTTGGTAATTTGATATTTTTAATACTTAGATTGGCAAGATTACTTCCGATGACAATCATTGATAGTGGAGTAAACGCTGGACTGGTGTAATCAATAAAACCAGAAATTAATTTTGGCAACCGAAAAGAACTAATGAATAGGAAAAGACCAATAATAATAGCAATAATATTAGGATTTAAAATAATTTTCTTTAACTGTGTTCCCCAATCATGAGGCTGCCGTTTTTGAAAAATTCTAATTCCCTGGGTCCACGACATGACATTAAAACCAATCATTGAGGCGACAGCATAGAAGACGCCCACGCTTCCAAAAAGTCCTTGTGCTAATGGAACGCCCATAAAGCCATTATTAGAATAGATACTTCCATAAGTTGCAATTTGACGAATATTTTGGTCCTTTACTTTATGAAAAAGTAGTTTTGCAATCAAAATTGAAACAAAATAGGTCAGAAAGACACCAGCAATCAATAGTAATAATTGATAAAATCGTGATCGCGAAAACGGCTGTTCAAAGGCCTTAATAATTACGATTGGCGATAAAAAGTAGAGTGTAATATTGGTTAAATCATTAATTGATTGTGGATGGAGAAATCCGAGCTTTCTAATAACTGCTCCTAAAAGCATTAGTAAGAAAATAATGACGACTTGGTTAAAAATTTGCCCAATCGACATTGCACCACTTCCTTCAGTTAAAAATCACAATTACTATTTTATAACAAAAAATCTTTTTCTTTTTTTGTTGACGGGTAACATAAAAAATAAGGATTTTATTGAGGGTGCCGATGTTCACCGTGATCAACGGCAAAAGATTCTTAATAATGCATTAGCAGAAGCAAAATCGATGGCGAAAGTGTTTTGATATAATGGCCTTAATAATAGATAGTGGGGCCAAGTAATGAATAAAGAAAACGAAGAAACAATAACTAAGATTCGCCATACGATTGAACTATTACGTGTACAACACAGCAATATTCATGGCTCATAAGGACAGCAGTGGATTCAAGAACACTTAACCGATAAAAATTGAAGCAAGAAGTACTTAATTTGTCGATTATCGCATTCCATATTCTGTCCACGCTTGAATCAAGTGAACAGACAGGAATAGAAATCGCTGAAAAATAATGTTACACGAGCCGCAAAAAAAGTTTCATATGAAACTTTTTTGCCTTTTGGGAAGTTAAAGTAAAAAAGGCCGGACAGTTAAAGAAGTTAAGATTGATGCTGGCTCGAAAAAAGTATTAAATGTTGAAAACGATCATTAATAAAATCCCCCGCATGTGTCAAAGTTGCATGTGGGGGATTTTGCAATGATCTTCGGTGACTCAGCGTCTACTGATTAAGAGCAGCCACTAATCTTTCTAAACCATCTTTGACTTGTGAACGAGGATAGGCGATGTTAATGCGAATAAACTGACTGCCATTGCCATGATAATAAGTTCCTGGATTAATAATTAACCCAGTTTGTTCGCGAATCTTTTGTGCTAAAGCAGTGCTGTTATTAGTTACTGCACTAACATCAATCCACACAAGATAAGTTGCTGTTCCAGGAACAACATGGAGCTGAGGAAGGTTAGTGCGAATGAATTTTTCAAGATATTTCCGGTTTCCCAGTAAATACTGTTTGAGCTGATGAAGCCAGTCTGCACCTTGCGTATAAGCAGCGATTGTTCCAGGAATTGCTAAGAGGTTTGGTTCTGCTACTTCATATTTATTGATTGCGCGCGTAAAGTGTTCCCGCAAAAGAGGATTAGGAACGATTCCCGTCGCAGCATGAAGGGCCGCCACGTTAAATGTCTTACTGGTTGATACTAATGTAACCACGTTTTGGCGACAATCTTCTGGTAAGGAAAAAGTAGGAGTGTAGTCTGGGCCCGTTAATACTAGATCACCATGAATTTCGTCACTAATAACTATGATACCGTACTTTTGAGCTAGCTTAATAATCCGAATTAACTCATCGCGCGACCAAACATAACCAGTAGGATTGTGGGGATTACATAAAATCATCAGCGTAGTAAGCGGGTTGCTCATTTTTTCTTCAAGGTCATCCCAATCGACAGAATAAGTATATGTAGATTGATCATATTTTAGCTGAGTAGGAAAAGCATGACGGCCGCTATTGAGGATAGAATTGTAAAACGTATTGTAAACCGGCTCCATTAACAGGACATTATCGCCTTCATGACTTAAATAATTAACACAGGCAGTAATAGAAGGGATAACACCAGTTGCGAACCGCATCCAAGAGGTATCAGCTTCCGCGTTATGCTCGGTTTTATACCAGGAAGCAACTGCATTAAAGTATTCCTCATTCGGATATTCATAACCAAAAGCACCTGAATCAATCTTCTTTTTCATTGCGGCCATAATTTCAGGAGCAGTTTTGAAGTCCATATCAGCAGTTGTCATTGGTAATTCATTCGGCTTAACATCCCATTTTTCAGAATTGGTGTGACGCCGATCGAGAATTGTATCAAAATCATATTCCATAATTTTTTCACCCTCTACTTTCTTTGGATAATTTGAATTTTGCTTGAATCAATTTGGGGATCATCCATAATAATTTCATCAGCGTGATCAACGGTGATTTTACCACTAATTGGGTTCTTGATACTCATAATAGTACCTTTTAGCTCGGCATCAATATTAGTACATAATTCAAAGGCGAGGTCAGTTCGCAAAGCACGACAATTCTTCATCGTTAAGTGATCGACATAGCATAATCCCTGATCGCTTTCGATTGTGCAATTAATAAAAGTAATGTTCTTGGTATTCCAAGCAAGGTACTCACCACTGATCTTAGAATCATAAATTGTGACGTTCTTACAGTTCCAAAAGGCGTCCTTTGATACTAAGCGTGAGTTATGAACTTCAACATTTTTAGCTCCATCAAAAACATAATTTCCGACAAGATCAAGATGGTCGACATAAATGTTTTCACTATTCATCCCGAAATAATCACCAGTAGCGTAGACATCTTTCATCTGAATATTTTTACAACTCCACATTGTTTCACTAGCATCTGTAAAGTGGACGTGGTTAAGGGTAATCCCATCACAGCGACGAAATTCTTTAGGCGCTTGAATTGTACTGTCAGTAATTTCAATATCGTTGGTATACCAAATTCCAGAACGTGACATTTCTTCAAAAATTGTATTGGTTACTTTAATGTGATCGGAATACCAAAGAGGATACTTCCATGTGAAGAGCACGCCATCAAGAGTTAAGTTAGCAGTTTCTTTTAATGGTGATTCACCCTTACCAAAAGTAGTATTGACTAAATGCGCATCTCGGAGACCATAAAGAGGACGTTCCCCATCATAATAGGCTTCTTTAATTTCTTCCATCCTAATTACCTCACTATCCTTAATTAATTTTATAATAGGCCGAAAATAAAAAACGCGCCATTAAAGACACGTTTTAAATTAATTTTTTAATCGTCCCATACTTTTTTAGCAACGTTGAATGCGGACCAAGCATTTGGCCAGCCAACGTAGAACGCTAATTGAGTAATAATTTCCGCAATTTCATCTTTTGTAATACCGTTGTTCTTAGCAGTTTGCATGTGGTAAGGGAGTTGTTCAAAGGCACCCTTTGTAATCAACGCGGTAACGGTTAGAAGACTCCGATCACGAAGGCTTAATTCCTTTTCCCGTGACCAAACCTGTCCGAATAATACATCATCATTTAATTCTGCAAATTTAGGGGCGAAATCACCAAGTTGGTCGCGACCAGCTGTTTGTTTCTTTGCCATGAAAATCTTCCTTTCTCAACTGTTGTGTTTAATTACTTTTACTATAAGCCGAGATAGATAAAATGGAAAATACTTATATTAAGTAGGTAATAATGCAAAAAATGAATAATTATAAATGGTTTGTCCTCATTAAATTGAAACTTAGTGTTAAATGTATAGTGTTAAAATTAAAACCAGTTATAAAGACGTTGAGAAGGAATTGTTGTCTTTCCTAAATCTGTTCACAAAACACGAATTAAGAGTAATCTTGATATTTTTGACTTCGAATTAACGGATGAAGAAATGGACCAAATTCGGGCCCTTGATAAAGGCAAGGGAATGCACGATCCGGATGCACCCGGGGTTGGTGAAATGTTATTAAATGCATATGATCTTCATGCTACTGATTAATACTTTTAAAGCATAGATAAGGATTGATTATAAGCATTTTTCATCATTGCTTTTTTACGTTAAAATTTATACCACGTTTTAAGATAAAGGAGGCCCTCAAGAATGGCAGAGACCCTTGTTTTATACTATTCCGCAACTAACACTACGAAGAAGATTGCAGAACAAGTTGCGCAAAAGTTAAATGCTGATATAGTAGAAATTCATCCGGCACAACCATATACCGCTGCTGACCTTAATTGGCATGATGAAAGCAGTCGGACAACGGTTGAACAACACGAGCATAATAGTCGTGTTGACATTAAGGATGATTTACCAGATATTACTAACTACGATAATATTGTTATTGGTCATCCAATTTGGTGGGCAATTCCACCGCGGATGATTAGTACGGTGATTGATCATCTTGATTTAAACGGGAAGAATTTAGCACTATTTGCTACTTCTAGTGGGACAAACTATAAGCGTTCACAAAGTTATGTTGAACGTACTATCGATGAAAATGGCTATGATACTAAGGTCAACCAAGGAGCAATCTTAAATAACCCACGTCAAATTGATGGCTGGATTGACTCACTTAATTTTAAATAAAGAGAAGCGCTGAGACTGGAGAAATCCAGTTATTCAGCGCTTTTTGTAATGGCAAGATTCATTGCCCTTCCTTTAAGCGATTCAAGAAAAGCTGCGCAACATTAGATAGCTGACGATTTTTATTCCAAATCAGATTATTTTGATCAGTAACAGTAGGAGTTAAGGGACGAAAGACAAGGTCGGTTCCAGTAATATTGATTAAATTTTTATAGGTTAGTGCAAGACAGGCCCCGGTTTCTGCTAAGAGACGAGCATTAAAAATTAAATTATACTGGCCAATAAAGTTGTACTGATCAATCAATGAACCAGCCCACACCCGAAACACATCCTGCTCTTTAGATTGAGCTGACGTAATAATAGGGACACCCTTTAGATCTTCCGGAGTAATCTTTTCCTTTTCTGCAATCGGATGATCTTTTCGGACTAAGATTCCCCAGATATTCTTTTGCGGCAACCTAATTGAATGATAATCTAGGAGCTTTTCTGGTCCCATTATGATTCCAAAATCCAAGGTACCGTTATTTAAGCGCTGATAGATTTGATCGCTATCACCACTTACTAAGTTAATCTTAACATCTGGATACTTTTTGATAATATCACCAATTACTGTCATTACAGGATGAATAGCTGTACTTTCTCCAGCACCGATATCTAATGTTCCGCTAATGATCTTTTGCGATTGTAGGTCGGTTTCAGTTTTGTTAACGAGGCCAGTAATCTCTTGTGCCCGTTCATATAAATAGTAACCTTCTTGGGTAAGTTTGATTTGCCGGTGTCCTCGTTCAAGTAAAGTAATCCCAAGTTCCTTTTCAAGATCCATTAATTGTCGTGATAGTGTCGGTTGAGAAATATGTAATCTTTTAGCGGCATTTGAAATGTTCTTTTCTTGAACTACTTCGATAAAATACCTCAGTACACGAACTTCCATTTTGATCACTCCAATATGCTTTTTAACTATAGTATGTCATTAAATATAAGTATTTAACATTATTATAAAAATTCGATAAGATATAAACAATAATTTTGAGCAAAAGAGGGATGAAAATGAAAGAGATTCAAAAAGAAGAACTTGCGACAATCACGGCAACGGCTTTAAAAAATCAAGACATACTTCAACAATTGAATAGTCGACCAGCATCACAAAGAGAAATTCGCCACGTCCTTAATGATGTAACTGGTCAAAAAATAGATGACTCTGTTGAAATTCGCTTACCGATCCGTAGTGATTACGGAGCTAACCTGAAAATTGGGAAACAAGTATTTATCAACAGTGGTGCGATGTTTACTGATCTTGGCGGAATTGAATTAGAAGATAAAGTGTTAGTCGGACCCAATGTCACAATTATTTCGGTAAATCATTCACTGGATCCAGAAAAGCGCCATGGGGTTGAATTGAAGGCAGTCCTTATTAAGGAAAATGCATGGCTTGGCGCAAACGCGACAATCTTACCAGGCGTTACAGTTGGAGAGAATGCTGTTGTTGCAGCGGGAGCAGTTGTTAGTAAAGATGTTCCTGCCAATACTGTTGTTGCAGGCGTTCCTGCTAAAGTGATTAAGAAAATCGGAGGCGAATAATATGTCATTTGGATACATTACCCCATTATCAGAAAACGTTGAACGGCAAAGTATTAATTTTAAAAATCGTTATGGATTAAAATTAGCCGGTGACCTTGATGATCGGGATGTTTAAATACCATTTAAGCATTAAGCAGCTCAAACAATTCTTTGATGCAGTTGACAAAAAAGGGAGGGTAACTTTTAACCGCCCAATTCCAGCAAATGCCGTTAATCCGATTGTGGAAGTTAACCTTGAAGATAATAAATTAAGTGCATATCAAGATGATTACACGCAAGGTTATCATCATGGCGGTGAATATGTAAAAAATGTGGTATTAGCTTTAGAAAAACAACACTATTATAAGCAAATTAACCTTGTGGGCCATTCAATGGGAAACTTGGAAATTATCAATTATATTAATGACAATGTAAATGATAAAAGCCTTCCGCAAGTAGCCCACTTAGTAGCGATTGCTGGACACTATAATGGACTGGTAGGGCAAAGTGAGACGCAAAATGCTAAGATAAATCCAAAGACCGGCGAACCAGAGAAAATGGACTCTGCCTACCGCGAATTACTTGGGTTACGGCAGACCTTTCCGAAAAATACAGCCGTGTTAAATATTTATGGGGATGTTGGGGATGGCAGCCATTCGGACGAAGATGTACCGGTAAATTCTGCTGAATCATTAAAGTATTTAGTCAGTGATCGTGCAAAATCATACCGCGAAGTTGAAATTCATGGAAAGAATGCCCAACACAGTAAACTTCACAATAACAGTCAAGTAAACCGTGAATTGATTAAATTCTTGTGGGAAGAGTCAAATTAGTTGATACTGTGCATATTTTGTGAATAATGATCCATGACAATGTTATTTTTAATGATTTTCTAATTTAACTCTTGTTTTTCTCATTTTCACGTGATATTCTACTAATAATCAATTAAGAGAAATTAAAAAACGTTGACCGAGAATCGTCAATTCTGCTGAATTAAGAGAGCCGGTGGTTGGTGGAAACCGGTAGGAGGTAGTTGCGACAAATCCCTCGCGAGTTGTATGCCGAAATAATAGTAGAACATACTGGTAGCAGCCATTATCTTGCCGATTAATTGCCATTGTGGGCAGTTGATTGAGGCAACCCTTGTGTTGTAAATAAAGGTGGTACCACGTTGATAGACGTCCTTTTAGTTCTTAATAGAGCTAGGAGGGCGTTTTTTATTAGACATATTTAAAGGTGGTGGTGGTCATGACAGACAGTGATATTTCAGACATTATTAACATTGAAGAAAAATTAGAACATGACCTGACCGGCTTAGACCGATAATTAATTTGGTAACAGCGGTCAGGTCCTAAGGAGGATATTATTATGACTGCAAATAAAAACGTTACCTTAAATGAAGAACAAGAAGCTTTTGCTCAAGAACTTTTCCAAGCTTATCAAAGCAAGAAACCACTGGTAATGGATGAATGGGCAGAGGTCGTTAGCGATGATAATACAGCTTATGCCCTTCAAGATCGTTTCGTTGAATTAAAGGGACTCCCAACTGGCGGGTATAAAGTTTCCTTAACTAGTAAGAAAACCCAGGACATGTTTGATTCTGATAGTCCGCTCTATGGACAACAAGTTGATGCCCACTTCTTACCATCACCTGCCGTTCTCTCTCTCAAAGAACAAACGATGGCTCCGTTAGTGGAAGTTGAACTCGGCTTCCGTGCTAAAACTGACTTGCACGCCAGTGATTCGATGGAAGATTTATTACATAAGACTACTGTCTGCGGCACGCTGGAAGTACCTGATAGTCGTTTTGCTGACTGGTTCCCAGATCTAAATAAATTCAGTGTCATGAGTGATTGTGCTGTTGGTGGGTATGTAGTATATGGTCAAGAACGACCAACCGATGAGGTGTTTAAGACCGTTGATGATGCAGCAAATGTAAACGTCACCCTTTACCACGATGGCAAAGAAGTGGATAGTGGGGTGTCAAGTGAAGTGCTTGGCAACCCATTAAAGTCATTGCAATGGCTAGTCAGAAAGCTTGAAGAACAAGGGAAGACATTCCGTGCAGGGCAGCTAGTATCATCAGGTACTTTCCTCTTACCACCACATTTAACTGCCGGCAAGTGGGAAGCCAAATTTGATAATGGCTTCGGCACTGTGAGTGTGGACGTGACCGACTAGAATTAATTATTTTACATAGTTGTGCAATAAAAGAGAAAGGGAGTTTTATTATGACGAGAAAAGTAGCAGTAGTCGGAATGGGTCACGTTGGGGCAACGGTAGCGCACTATTTAGTTGCTGGTGGCTTTGTCGATGACCTCGCATTATTTGATACTAATGAAGCTAAGGTGCAAGCGGATGCTTTGGACTTACGAGATGCAATGGCCAATTTGCCTTACCATACTAACCTGACTGTTAATGATGAAAGCCAATTGCGTGATTGTGATGTGGTCGTGTCAGCCCTAGGGAAATCAAAGTTGGTTGATACGCCAGATCATGATCGCTTTGCTGAATTTAAGTTTACGCGGACCCAAGTGCCCTTGGTAGCAAAGATGTTAGTAGACAATGGATTTCACGGTAAGTTAGTTGATGTTACTAACCCTTGTGATGTGATTACCTCAATGTACCAAAAATTAACGGGATTACCAAAAGAACACGTGATGGGGACGGGGACCTTACTCGACTCTGCACGGATGCGGGCTCGGGTTGGTGAAGCGTTGAAAGTTGATTCACGCTCTGTTGTTGGTTTTAATCTTGGGGAACATGGCAATTCGCAATTTACGGCATGGTCGACAGTCCGCGTCCTGGGGAAACCGGTCACTGAACTAGCAAAAGAACGGGGATTAAAGCTTTCTGAGCTAGAAGAACGTGCTCGTCAAGGAGGCTACCTCGTATATCAAGGGAAGAAATACACTAATTATGGTGTTGCCACGGCAGCAGTCCGGTTAACCAACGCATTATTGAATGATGCGCGAACTGAAATGCCAGTTTCTAATTATCGTGAAGAATACGGCACGTACCTTTCATATCCAGCTGTCGTTGGCCGTGACGGGGTAGTGGAGCAACTGCATCTGGACTTGACGCCGGAAGAAGAAGCAAAACTAGCAACATCCGCAACATACATCAAAGAACGATTGAAAAAAGAAGAAGAGCGAGCAAACCAGCTAGCTCAGGCAGAATAGATTGATAACGTTAATGCCTGATATCTATTACGAGGAGTGACGACAATGACCAAGTTTAATTTTTCCAAACGCGTGCCAGCAGATGGAACAGATGCAGTCGGTGTAATCTTAAAAGCAGCGGCGGATCCAAAGATTATTTCTTTTGCTGGAGGATTGCCGGCGCCTGAGCTTTTCCCTGTCAAAGCGATGAAAGAAGCTGTTGACCAGGTGTTTGCTGAACGTGGTCAAGAAGTAATGCAGTATGGAGCCGCTAAAGGGGTGACAGCCCTCCGTGAATTGGTTCTCCAACGTGTCAAAGAAAAAGAAAACGTGACCGGACAGCTAGACAATGTATTGATGACGACAGGTTCAGAACAAGCTCTTGACTTAGTCGGGAAGGCCTTTGTTAATCCTGGTGATACCGTACTGGTCGAACAGCCAACTTATCTTTGTGCTCTTGATGTCTTTAAATCATATGGTGCCAACTTTGTGGGGGTAGAAATGGATGAAGCGGGGATGAAGATGGATGCCCTAGAAGAAGCATTAAAGGCTCATCCGGAAGCTAAGCTGGTTTACACCGTGCCAAACTTTCAAAATCCAACTGGCCGAACCATGGCACTAAAGCGACGGGAAAAGCTGGCCGAACTAGCCGCTAAATATGATGTTTATGTGTTAGAGGATAATCCTTATGGTGAAATTCGTTTTAAGGGGCAGCATGTGCCAGCAGTTAAGTCGTTTGACAAAACCGGACACGTTTTCTATATGGGGACTTTCTCCAAGACGCTTGCTCCTGGTTTCCGTTTAGGATGGGTGGTAGCCGATGAAGCTGTTGTTAATAAGCTGACGGTACTAAAACAGTCTGCAGACTTGCATACAGATAACTTAGCCCAGTATGCCGTAGTAGAATTTCTGAAGCATAACGACCTTGATGCACATGTCAAGCAAATTAGTGACCTGTATGGGCAACGCAAAGCACTAATGACAGAGGGGCTAGAGAAATACTTCCCCCAAGGTGTTAAATATACTGATCCAGAAGGCGGAATGTTCCTATGGGTTGAAGTACCCGGAGTAGAAGATACTGTTGAGCTTTTTAAGCAATGTCTGGAACATAACGTGGCCTTTGTACCAGGTGACCCATTTTATGCAGGTGAACCACAGCCTGGTGCCTTCCGGTTGAACTACTCCAATGCTCAGGAAGACCAGATCAAGGCAGGAATGAAGCAACTCGGTGAAGCTCTGCAAGACGAGGGAGAGAATTAACGGCCAAGCCAAGTTATGACTAAGCGCCTTTCTGCTCCCGCCCAATCCACTGGCGTAATAATTAAACTGTGGTAAAGAAAATAAAATCCGCTAGTATTTTGGCGGATTTTTTCTTATCATTAACATAAATTTAATTTGCCTTAAAAGGAGTAAAAAAGTGCGCTCAAATAAGTTAACCAAAATCATTATTACTTCGACTCTCGCACTATCTTTGTTAGCAGTGCCAGTTAGCCAGGCCACAGTTTTGGCGGCTGAAACGACTAGTGAAAGTACGAGTAGCAGTTCAACTGCCCAGACCCATACGTTAAATAAATCATATGTTGTATATGGAGCAGGGGCTGCCGAGAAGAATGAATTAAATAATGTATTAGCAGTCGATGATAATTTTACAACTTTAACCGCTACTGCCAGTGATTATCAAAAGTATATTAATCCGAATGGTTCAACAACTAATGCCGCCATGGTTAGTTCGGTAGCAATTGTCCCCACCGATCCAGGTTCGGGGATTAAAGTTAATGTAAAAAAGTTTAATGGTGAGGATAATATTACTAAAGTAACTGCCCAACAGTACGCTATGGTTGCGCAAATGGCGGGGGTCACGGATGTTACTATCACCGTTAGCGCTAACCGGGCCGTTTCTGGGGAGTCAGCTTTAACCGGAGTCTATAAAGCAATTGCGGCCGATGGAGTTAGTTTAAATGAGCAAAATACTCAATCTGCTAACCAAATGTTGACCGCAACAAATGGGGCAATTGAAGCTAATAAGGATGATAGTAAATATCCTGGTAAGTTGATGGCTGCGGTTGGCGATACCACTAAGGAAATTAACCAACAAAAGAAACAAGGAACTACCCCAACGCAAAATCAAATTCAAGTAATCTTTAATCAGAAACTTGAAAAGCGAAACATTTACAATGAAACAAAGAATCATGAACAACCAATTATCAATGCGCTTGTTCAGTTTAATAATGCTCCAATTAGTTCAAGTAAAGACTATAGCTCGCACGTAACGGATACGATTAATAATGTAAAGAATTCATCAGGAGATATGATGAATAAGGCGAAAAAATTCTTGAATTCTCAAGACGGTCAGGCAGTTAAGCAACAAGCTCAGTCTTGGTGGACCCGATTTGTTAACTGGATCCGTAGCTGGTTTTAATTGACGTAAAAAATAAGAGGCAGGTGAAAAACAAAATTTTCATCCTGTCTCTTATTCGTTTAATCTAAAGTTACTTCACCAGCAACATCAGTATTGAAGAAGTCTGCAATTTCTTTAACATCCATCCCTTGACCAAGACCCCACATTAATTTAGTGATGGCACTTTCGGAAGTCATGTCGCGGGCGCTGATTGCTCCTTCTAGTAGTGCAAGTCGTCCGACCTCGTATTTTGTTAAGTCGCTTCGTTCATAAAGACACTGACTGGAAGTAATAATTGGAATACCGTTTCGGATTAATTCACCAACTGCAGCGACCATATTTCGCCGAATCGAGGTCATTCCTCCGAGACCATACGCTTCAATCACAATTCCATGACAGCCATTTTTAGCCATTGCATGGAGCAAGGCAGGATCAAATCCGGGGAAAAGTTTTACCAGTGAAACATGAGTGTCGATTTTAGTATTTAATTCACTTTTACCAGGCTGGGGATGCCGGTGATCCCTAATTGAAAAGCCGTCTGAAGTAACTTCTCCTACTGGTGGGACATTCACACTTTCGAAGGCATCAAAAGCGGTTGTCCGCACTTTAACACTCCGACAACCACGCATTACTTTACGATTAAAAGCAATATAGACTCCTGGCTCGCAGTTAGCAGCGGCTGCAAAGGCAAGTCGTAAGTTATCAGGGGCATCACTAAGAATCACATTCATAGGAACTTGGCTTCCAGTTAGCACAACCGGAATATTTATATGTTGAAGCATGAAAGTCAGCATTGAAGCAGTATAAGCCATCGTATCTGTCCCATGTGAAACGACGATCCCATCATATTCGTTACGATGGTCATAGATCGCTTCGGCAATAATTTTCCATTCTTCTGGCTGGATGTTAGATGAATCTAATTCGAGAATATCACGAACAGTAATGTCATATTCCAGCCGACCAAGCATTTTGATTAATTCCTCACCAGATTCGCCTGGAGCTAGTCCTTCATCAGAAACAACCGAGGCAATAGTTCCACCGGTTGAAAGGAGTAATAATTTTTTCGCCATTTTTCGTCACCATGATTCATTTTTTATTAATATTTTAAATAGGGATTTTCAGCGAAACAAGTTAAACGCCTATAATTTAACTTAAATTAGGCCAATTTTGATTAATTTCATTAAGTAGAGGCGTTAAAGAACTTTTTTGTTTTTTAAGGTAGTTAGCATAAAATGTCATTGTCGCAGCTTCATCGGTAATCGGGAGTCTAACTCGATCGTCCCTTGAAGTACGTTGTCGTGGATTAGTTGTTGTTATATTAGTGCTAAAGTATGGAAAACTAGAATATTTTGTGATTTCAGTAAGTGCGGCCCATTCTTTTTGATATAAAAATTTAGCATTTGGAATATATTTTTGGATAATTTCTTTCCATGGTCCGATATCGTTCAAAACGACAAAGCTTAATCCGGCTAGGTCCTTAAAAGAAACCTGTTGGGAATTAGCAAGGTACATAAATTTATCAAGATTAACATAGAGATTTTCAGTACCTAAATAACGCGATTCAATTTGATCAGTTTGAATCTTTTGGTCGCTGATAATTATTGAATTTTCATTATTTAAAAGTGAAGCGGTGATTTGGTCAGGAGTAATAAACTGCTCGTCAATCGAAATTTGTGTAGAGAAAGATGCACTTTTTACACGAAGCAGAATTAATGGGCCCAGAGCAATTGATGCAATTTTAATTACTGATTGTCGAGCAGCATAATTTTGAAGATGTTGAACAAAATTACGGTTGACGGCGAGAACTTCAGTAGCTTTTTCAGCAGCTAATTTTCCGGTATCAGTAAGGATAATGCGGTTGGGTTGGCGGTTAAATAATTGAATTCCAAGCTCGTCTTCTAATTTTTGCATCCCCCGGGTAACGGTCGGTTGGGTAACATTAAGTTTTTCAGCGGTTTTAGCAAGTGTTTTTTCACTGGCAAAGGTCACTAATTCTTCAAGCAAGTAATTGTCAATCATTAGACCACTCCTTAATAGTATGCGCTAATTGTATACTATCATGTAAAGGTAGTAATTTTCAATTTGTAAATTAGCAATTAATATATAGACAACGATTAATTACAGGAAGGAAGAATTATTATGATAAATGTACCAACAGTAAAATTAAATAATGGAGTAGAAATGCCAACCCTTGGATTTGGAGTATTCCAAGTTCCAGACTTAAGCCAAGCTGAACAAGCAGTTACCGATGCTCTTGAAGTCGGCTATCGTTTAATCGATACTGCTGCTGCTTACCAAAATGAAGAAGCAGTTGGAAAGGCAATTAAGAATAGTAGTGTAAACCGTGAAGATGTCTTTGTAACTTCTAAGTTATGGGTGTCTGATTTTAACTATAAGCGGGCTAAAGCAGGAATTGACGCTTCACTGCAAAAACTTGGCCTTGATTACATGGATCTTTACCTTCTCCACCAACCATATGGCGATACAATGGGTGCTTGGCGAGCATTACAAGAAGCACAGAAAGAAGGTAAGATTCGCGCAATCGGTGTATCGAACTTCTACGCTGATCAACTAAAGGATCTTGAATTAACAATGCCGGTTAAGCCAGCGGTCAACCAAATTGAAGTTAACCCTTGGTACCAGCAAGATCAAGAGGTTAAGTTCGCGCAAAGTGAAGATATTCGTGTTGAAGCATGGGCCCCATTTGCGGAAGGTAAGCATGATATCTTTACCAACGAAACAATTGCGGAAATTGCTGCCAAGTATGGTAAGAGCAATGGTCAAGTAATTCTTCGCTGGCTTTTACAACGGGGTATTACTGTCATTCCAAAGTCAGTCCACAAGAACCGGATGGAAGAAAATATCGATGTCTTTGATTTTGAACTTTCCAATGATGATATGAAAAAGATAGCTAGTCTTAACAAGAAGGAAAGTCAATTCTTTGACCACCGTGACCCGGTTACGATTGAACAGATCTTTGGCTCCAGCTTAAAGATGGTTCAAAATGACGAAAAATAAAAGTTTTGGGAAGGTTTATTAAAGGATGCTATAAGAAAAAACTTGGTGATTTTAACAGTCCCAAGTTTTTTATTTTTATCAGAACGCTTGGCCTTATTTTCATTTGTTTTGGAATTCTTTAATAGCACCGATACGAATTTTAAAGAAAAATTCTGCCATTTGTGATGGTGAGTAATTTTGATTTTTTTGCCAAAATTGAATTATTCCGATCAAAGAGGAAATACTGTAGTAAGAAAACATATCTGGATTCAATTTCTGGATACTAACTGGGATGTAAGGATGTGATTTTTCTTCTAAGTTGATTAAATAAGTCATTAATTTATTAGTAAAGCCTAAGTTGGCATTTGGGCCCATAAGAACTTGCAAAAGAGGAAAATTATCTTGAAAGACCTTAAAGAAGCTTGTTAGTGCTCTTAAATTAGGATGAGGATGTAAAGACTGAGTAGTTAGCTGAAGATTAGTGATCATTTTTGCATGCGGAGTGTCTAACTTATGAAGAAATTCTTGTTCTATATTCTCTAAAATGTCCCATTTATCGTTGTAGTGTCGATAGAGAGTGACACGATTAAGATTAGCTTTTTGAGCAATCTGGCTCATGGTGATGTGGTTAATACTTTCCGTTTTTAAAAGTAATAGTAAGGCATCTTGAATTTTTTTCTCAGTTTTAGATTTTTTCATAAAAATGCAACACCTTGTAGCTTTTTGCAGTTCTAGTATAACACCCTCTTTTTTATAATGACGATATTATTTAGAAATAAGAGGAGATTGCTATGTTAAAACTATTAAAAAACAAATTTTTATGGTTGCCAATTATAGTAGCTTTATTTATTGGAGCTTACTTTTCAATTACTGCAATACCTTCAACTCATGTTAAAGTTAACGATTTGCCAATCGCTATTGTAAATGAAGATAGCGGAGCAACTGGAGAAAATTTGACGAAACAAATAACAGAAACAACTAGTTCTTCAAACTCTTCAGCAATGAGTATTAAATGGACAGTGTTTGACTCTGAAAAAAAGCTATTGCAAGATATGAATCGGGAAAAATATTATGGGGCAATTGTTATCCCTAAAGATTTTTCAGAAAAGCTCCAAAGCTTAACAACACCTAATGCACAAAAAGCAGAATTAAAGATTATTATTAATCAGGGGATGGGAACAGCTGTTACAACCCAAGTCAATACTGCATTGACGCAGATGACAACCCAATTAAATAATAAACTCAGCACTAACTTACTACAAAACGTAGCGAATAGGTCAACATCAATTCCATCAACAATGGCATTGAATTTATCCAATCCATTAACCATAAAAAAAGAAAAGGTTAATAAAACTGGCGATTTGGCAAATGGTGGCGCACACTTCTTTCAATCGGTATGGCTTGGAAGCCTAGGAACGTCAATGCTTTTAGGATTTGCATTCTCAAAAATTCGATTTAAATCGCTTAAAGAAAAATTTTCAGCTTTGTTTGTTCAACTAATAGCTGTTGGTATATCAGCTTTAGTGATCGGTTATGGAGTTCCCGCATTACAATCTTGGATTTTGGATGTCAATATTCCTAACTTTACTGAACTGGGGCTATTTATGTCGCTATGTGCTTTTGCCTTCATTATCTTTATTAATGGGGTAGAATCATGGGTTGGGATAATTTCAATTCCAGTTTTTATGTTACTGCTATTCTTTGCAGCACCATTATTGACTGCAGTTCCTGAATCGTTAAATGGTTTTTATAGTACATTAGCTGATTGGCTCCCGATGTCTTACATGTATAGGGGAGTAAAAAGCATTATGTACTTTAACCATGGACCTGCAAACTCTGTAGTGATGGGACTAATCTATACGATAATTATAGGATTAATTCTAATAATTACTGCTCAATTTAAGAAGGATAATAAGAAAGAAGGTAGTAACTAATGAAACTATTTATTCTTGGAGCAACTGGACGAACGGGACAGGAATTAGTTCGGCAAGCGCTATCAGGGGGACATGAAGTGGTAGCATATGTGCGTTCTCCTGAAAAATTAAATTCACAAGAAAAATTAACGATAATTCAAGGAACACTTGAGGAGACAACAAAGCTTCAGCAGGCAATGCTGTCTTGCAATGCAGTATTAGTTGCCCTGGGAAATCCAATTAAGGATAGTTCCGCTGATTTATTTGCTAGTTTTATGCCGCGATTAATTAAGATAATGAGACTAGCTGCTGTATCACGGATTATTGTTTTATCAAGTTTGGGAACTGGTGAAACTATCAGTAATGTAACTTATCCATATAAAATCGGGGTTCAAACATTTTGAAGGGGAATCAGGCTGATCATGAGAAAGGAGAACGCCATTTAATCGCCTCAAACTTAAAATGGACGTTAATTTATCCGGGTCCACTTTTCGATGGTCCTAAGACTGAACATCCGCTGGTTAGAAATGCAGCTTCCGGTTATAAAATGCCAGGAGCACCGCGTACGAATCGTGCAGATGTAGCAGCAGTAATGCTTAGCCAATTAAATCGAGAGGAAAGCTACCAGCAAAAATTACTTATGTGTTCAAAGCAGGAAAAATAGATGCCGAGAATATATATCATTGTTATTTAGTTATTAGGGTGTGGTAGAATAATTAAACATCTTAGAGATTTATTAGATCAATCTATTGCAAGAATCATCCAAGGAGTGATTGAAGTGCAATTAATTATTACTGATGCTGCTAGCAAGTGGTTCCAACAAAAATTTAACCTCGCTAGTGGAGATGGAGTAAAATTTTATGGTAAAACAATTCAACCACACAATGTTAAACATGGTCCTAGGCAGGGATATGAACCTGAATCGATGCTCGATGAGGCAACAATCGTAATAGAAAAAGATGGTATTAATTACCATGTTAACTTTGCGGATGCCTGGTTCTTCTCAGGGCTAGTTGTTACTGTTGATTATCAGCAAGAGACTGAAGAGCCAGTTTTTATTTTTAGGCGTGAAGATAACGGTGGAGCAGATGTTGATGCTGCAACTGGGGCATCACGAAAGTATGAAGAATATTGGGAATAAAAACTATTGTTAAGCCTATGATTTGATGTTATAACAATAATATCTTAGGTACTTGCAGGCGATACCTAGCACAACATTGCCGTCGACGGAAAGGATATTCGATGAGAATCAATGTTTTGCAACATACGCCAAATGAAGGACCAGGAACAATTCAAGAATGGTCACAGGATCGCGGACACGAGATGTATGTTTACCATCCTTATCAGTTTGGTAACTTACCGACTGCTGACGAGACTGATATGTTGATTATTCTTGGCGGTCCCATGAGCCCCAATGACGATCTACTGTGGATTAAGCAAGAACGAGTTTTGATTCAGCAATTATTGGATACTCATAAGCCAATTTTTGGTGCGTGTTATGGAGCCCAACAGATTGCTAAGACACTCGGTTATGCCGTAAAAAAGGCACCACATAAAGAAGTCGGTTGGGCGCCGGTGTATCTAAAAAGTGATCTTATTTCTGATATTCCTCCAAAATTAACTGCTTTACATTGGCACGAAGAGATGTTTGAAGTTCCAACTCAAGCAGACTTATTATTTAGTAGTGACTTAGTTAAAAATCAAGGCTTTGTTATGAATGGTAATGTTATTGGGCTTCAATTCCACTTTGAGCCGACAGCAGATAATGTTCGCGAGATTGCTGTAAATGATGATCAATATCCATTAGACCATAATGATCTTCACCAAAATGGAAAAGAAATCATTCAGCATGGCGTTCCGGCTGAAAATAAGCGAGTTATGTATCGGTTATTGGATTTTATCGCAAATAGCTAAAGCGCAAAATTATTGTTAATACGAATATATTTCTAAAATAAATAAGCGAGGCTGGTTAAAAACCAACTTCGCTTATTTATGTGCGCCCGGCATGGGTATTAGCTAGGCGGTGAGAGTCCGCTATGGGCCGTAG
>OMGQ01000497.1_pt1 | contig 39147 bp, 42 predicted proteins | sample 1646071 | NCBI WGS metagenome assembly OMGQ01 (sample SAMN05578585, study PRJEB25193) | human gut metagenome | biome: Human Microbiome; feature: human-associated habitat; material: feces | host: Homo sapiens | place: USA:Birmingham
AATCCCCTTTATCCAGATAAAAGGTAAAATCATCTACCGTCAGAGTGATATTGATAAACTGCTCCAAAAACACTACTTTGAAAGTTGGAAAGAGTAACCTGTCAAGCCTAAAACATTGTTTTTCGGAATTTAATTTGAATCATTGACTTTTCCAGTGGAGTATTTAGTCTGTGCAAGTCTTTGGATAAAAATACGCTCGGAATGGAGAGGAAGATTTTTATTCAAACCGAAGGCTCGGACTTGAACAGGCTAAATGCGGAACTTACCTTTGTCAATGCTTCATATTGAGTTTTGGAAAACTTACCTTAAAAGAAAAGGATTGAGAAAATGAAATTCATTCTTCCCAATCCTTTTTCTATATTGCCTATTACCTTTATTATATAGTTAATTCTGATAAACAGCTATTTACTTTTTGCATATCCTTGAAAATATTCTGATCCAATACCCTTGCATAGTGTTTTGTTACGCTTGTATCTGCATGACCTAACATCTTAGCAACATTCTCCATACTCACGCCATTTGCAAGGCAAATGCTTGTCGCAAAAGTATATACAGAAAAGGTAATCATTAGCAATAAAACGTAAAGCGCAGATAATCATGTATGTTTGTCGTTTGTAGTCGTTAGCTGTCTTCCCTTGAAAAAGAAAAAAAGAGCGTATTCAAGCAGAAGTTCCGTTGCTTATCCGTTACCCTTTTTAGAGGTCGGCAACAGGCACAAAAACAAGGAATTAGGACGGGCTTCTGCAAATCGGCTCGTTCCTCTCTTTTCGCTGTCCTTATTAGACCTTTGAACGGTCTGTTTGTCAGTGTCTTGCATTATTTCAAATAACTCTGTTGGAAGTAATTTTATCAACTTAAAAAACAGAGATATGAAAACAGGTTTGAAAGTGCATTTCTACTTAAGAAAGACCGATGAAAAGAAAAACGGTGAGTGTCCCGTTATAGGAAAAATCACCATCGGAAAAGATGTTGCGCAGTTCAGCGCAAAAGTTACCGCCAAAGTATCCCTTTGGGATATTGTTTCAGGCAGGCTAACAGGCAAGAGCAAACACGCCACCGGAGTAAATGCCATACTGGATAAAATAAATGTGGCGATAAATACCAGTTACCGCAAGTTACAGGAAACAAAAAGCACTGTCACAGCAAACGAGGTAAAAAACGCTTTTCAGGGTATCGCATCCCAGCAGGAAACACTAATCAGGTACTTTGCACGCCACAATGAAGGATTTAAAAAGCGTGTAAGCGTAAACCGTGAGTTATCGACACAGGTACAGTATGAAAACTCATTGAAACACCTTAAAAGGTTTATGTCGCTCAAATGCAAGCTGTCGGATATTCCATTTACACAGCTTGATTTCTCTTTCATTGAGAAATACGATTTCTATCTGCGTGTGGAACTGAAATTGAAACCCAACACAATATTGGGTATCATGCGCCATTTGCGCAAAATGATAAAACTTGCCATTGGCGAGGGTATTATAACCCGTGACCCTTTCGAGGGTTATTCACCCGAAAGACCGAAAGCCGAACAGAAATACCTGACACGTGACGAATTGGAAAAGATAATGGTTACGCCCTTAGACCACCCTTGCAGGTACTTAACCCGTGACATGTTTTTGTTTTCCGTCTTTACAGGTTTGGCGTACAGGGATATTTGCAATCTGACAGCAAAGAATATTGTTAGGGCTTCGGATGGCACATTATGGATAGAAACCACCCGGCAGAAAACCGGAACGCCTTGTGAAATCCCCCTGATGGAAATTCCCCTGCAAATCCTTGACAAATACAAGGGCTTAGCCCCTGACGGTAAACTATTACCAATGCAAAGTTGCGGCAGGTTGAACAAGAACCTGAAAGTTATCGCCAAGTTATGCGGACTGAAACGGAAACTTATCTTCCACATGAGAAGACATAGCAATCTGTCTTTGAGTCTGAAAAACAGTGAATTGTGATAGCAAAATATTCGATAGGTAACGATTTAGAAACGAGCCAGTCTCGTTTTATTCGTTGATTTCTCACACTACACAAAGAACGACTTAGTCCTACAAAGATATGAAAATTGTTGGCCCCAGATAAACTATTGAAGAATTTTCTTGCAATTAACTAATCGCCATATACTTCAATCAATGAAGCGCAGTTCTTTAATTCTTGCATTAATGGAATCTTTAGAAACTTACAATCCTCAAAACGATCATATTCGTAATCTTCTATTATTTTATTTAGCGAGTCAGTGTAGCTCCAATTATCTTTTCCCTCAGAAAAATCTTTATGACGTCTTTTGATTCGTTGGAGAAAAGTCTTGGTAAAGCTGCGAGTTATATCATTATATCTCTCCTTTATGTCGAAAAGTCTATCCCACGTTGCTACTTTATCCATGTCTCCAATAATATCTATAGCCAAATCCGATCGATCAAGTTTCCTTAGATCTTTGGCTTTATCAATTGTAATATTGATTTCAATACGATGCTCCTCATTACTGAAAGGATAAAATGCTTTAGCTTTCTTTTCAATCGGGTCTTTAACTTTCTTTCTGTCAGAATTGCATTTATAACAAAGGGGAACCAGATTGCTAAAGTTTACACTAGCAAATGGATAATCCGATTTTGGCAAATAATGATCAAATGCCTCTCGATATTTGCTCTCTGTAGACTCAAATGTCATATATCCACAACAAGGACAATATTGAAACTCATTTTCCCGAATCAGTTTTTGATAGTAATCTTGCTTTGTCCCAGGAACTTTTTTTCTTTCAAGCAAAATCTCATAAAAGTCGATTAAAAGAGGCTTCATTTGCTGTTCTACAACTTCTGGTAATTCATTTAAATGCACCGGAAGTAAATCACCATTACATAATTTCTCAATTTCATTATTTGTGAAAAAAGCATTTACAATTGTCTCTCTCTCTTCAACACTTAAGCTTTTACACGCCTCGTATATAGTATCGATTTTTGTTTTTAACCAATCATAATTGTCATATATATCTTTAAAATCAGGATGAATTTTTGAACTGCAAGCATCTCCATTAGCTTCACACCAAACATTGCACACAAGATATTCAAGCATCTCGTGTAGTTTAAATATTTCGTGATTTCTTAACGGTTTATAAAACCTAAGCATATTTAATTCTTAAATTTAGACAATAATTGATTCAGGCGTGCCAATACAAGGTCTTTCTCTATAGAATCTCCTAAATGACGAATTGCTCTTTTAGTGTTCATAACATCATCTAAGGTATCTATATTCTCAAAGTCAATATTCTCTAATTCTTTATTAGAGTATTCACCAATAGACAAATCGTACTTAAAGAATCTTTGGGAAATATCATCCACAGATCGTCCGTATGTTTTAAACCCAAGTTTATCAGCACTTAATGCTGACACTCTTCCTGTTTCCTCGTCTTTCTCGAAATATATAACATTATTAGGCATACAATCTGAAATAATAAATGGAGAATGAGATGTAATAAGCACCTCCTTCATCATATTATTTCCACCTCCAGCCTTAAGGCTATCATTTAGCACTTTTATAAATTTTGCACGCCATCCAGGGTTAAAATGTGTCTCTGGTTCATCAAGTAGAAGTAGACAGCTTCTTTCTTTTAACATAAGACAAATTCCTATCGTATGTAAAAACTGATGTTCCCCATCGGAGAAATTCCGAAGTAATAATTCTATTGATTTCTGTGTTTCTTTATCCTCTTTGATGAGGAGATAATCTAAAAAATAGAACACATTTTGCTCGGGACTCCCTGTCGGGAGTTTTCCGTCAGTATAATATCCCTTAGAACTATAAACCTCTTCTTTGATAGAATCTTTTACTATTCTCAAATTGAGCTCATATAAAACCTGAAAAAGTCGAAATAAATCTAGTGAACTGTGGAAATTATCCCGAAATGCTTTCTTCGTATTGTCATCTACAAAGAAATCTAGCCACATAATATCAGAGTTAGAGAACCATGATGATGCACATTTTTTGAGTTTGCTTAATTGGGGTTCCAACTGCTGAAGTATGGGAAATTCTTTTCTTTTTTCCTTCTCATGGTATAAACGATGAAGATTTAGATTCATTCGGAAACTACGCAACCCCTTAATATGCAATTCTTTTTCTATTGGCTTTAAAGTTTCCTCATTTTCAAAGAGTAGGATAGACAATAAAACCGCCTGGCTCATCTCGCTGTCAATATATACTAAGCTTGTTTCGGGCTCATAATAAGCATAGTCCTTTATAACAGCTTCCTTATATTCGTCAAAATGGACTAACTTATTCTTTATGAAAGGCAGACTTAAAATCTCATTTTCTCCAGAAGAATACCCCACTACTATATCGGGCAAGTATTCTTTTCCTGGCGCCGGTAACTCCTGATTTTCGGGCGGAATTAAAGACATGTCTCGAATAGGTTGCTCCGAAGTGAACGGATAGGCCTGGATAGTCATTACAGGAGCTTCTCCTTTCTTTTTAGATATCGTAACAAGGTCAGCCAAAGCCGGTACATAATATTTCTTGTTGTGGCTACATGTCAGATATTTTAATACAAAAGCATCAAGACTACATTTCTCTCGACGAAAATATTTTTCGAAACTCTTAGGCTGAAATTTCGCAACACACATTTCCAGATGGTAGAAAATAGCAGCTATAGCCTCCAATACATTTGATTTACCACTACCATTTAATCCAGCGAAGCAAAAGGGCTGAAATTTCGGCATATCATTTAGACTATCTTCTGATAAGCTATGAAAATCCACATAGAGCCCAGCATGTAGGCTTCTAAATTTTTCTCCTATTTCTATACTTATAAGTTTCATTTTAATGCTAATGAAATATTTTTATTCTCATTATAGACTTGCTCTACCTTGTCTCCTTCCTTTAATAGCTGAAAGATTGCATGCTTTGCTTTGTTGTATAAATCTCTATCCTCAAATTCATTATAATTTATTTTATCAATCAATCTTTGTAAATAAGCTATATCTGAAGTGATTTTTGAGAGGTCATTTACTTTCTTTTCCAAATCAACAACCTTAATTAGAGCATCCAGGTCTGCATCAATGTTGAAATTCAGCTCTCCATTAAATGCCTTTTGAAGGATTGAGTTAAATAAGGTAGATATTTCATTAAGAGAAATTGATAACTTTTGCTTCCTTTTATGTATTGCTATGTATTGTTCCTCAAATTCCTTCTGTTTTTCAAAAGGACTATTGGGAATAGGGAAATTACTTACTTGTCGCTTATTAATTGTTGCAATGCCAGTAGTTTGCTTCGCTTGTCGTAGAAAGTAATATTTCCCGAACTCACTCCTTAAAAGCTGAATTAGCCAATAAGGTGAATAATCATCAGTACTATTTATTCTAAGACGAAAAAGATGATTCTGATATATATATATTTATTTTCTTCAAACTCCCATACAGCACCTCGTCCTAATTTGTCACAATCACCGCCTTCAGTAATAAGTAAATCTCCTTTGATAATATTATACTTCTCAATTTCATCTGGGGTAGCCTGGATCGTTTTAACCTCACTAAAATCAAAATAACCATCCTGTGCATTGGCAACACGCAAATATGGCACATCACTTAAGGTTGAACTTTTGGTTTTTCTCCCCTTAGTTAGTCCCGAAACAATAGTTGCAATATCGGCAAGTGTTTTCTTACTCTGTTTATATTCGATTAAATCATTCTGAAACATATCTAAGAAAATAGCCCTAAGCAAATCTTCTAATAGTTGAAGACTTTCTTTTCTGTCCGAAATTAACGCATTTGCCTTATCTAGTACAGAAACTATTTTATTCTGAATATCAATTGGAAATATAGGTATATCGATATTCTCAATATATGTTTTTGAAATATGCTTTAATCCAGCTCCTTTAAACCCTTTTTCGAGAAGATGTAGGTTTCCCAATAAGTAGTAGTAAACGAATTTTGTTTTAAAATCTTCAGATTTGGGGGTCACAACAATACAATCAGTAGAAGTTGAGAATGGGTTGGCTGCATAATGTATACTAGCACTTCCGCCTGTTCCCAATATTAAAGCCTCTTGATAATATTGAGGCTTATCCGTCCTTTTTGACACAACTAAGCTTGAAGTATAAAAAAGAAAATTTCCTTCATCTGCTCCATCTCCTGCTTTCATTTTAGATTTAGGAGCAAATTTGAACAACTCTTTAAGTTTCTGTATTTTCATCCTATCAAGCTATTCAATTCGTCCATATCTCTTAATATTTCTTTCTCAAGCACCAGAAGTTTTGATAATATTTCCTTGGGAGGATCATATGTTTGCTCCTCATAAACGTATTCTTTATAGCGGTTATAGCTCAAATCTAGATCATTGCCCTCTATCTCTGCTATTTGCACGTAGAAATATGTTTTTCTGTCTTCTTGAAGGTCATATTCCCTATTTTCATATTTGCTTTTTGCTTCAGGCAATGGATATCCTTTTAAGCGTCTTCTGTTATCATCTAACGAATAACCATCGCTGTTAAGTTCATAGAACCAAACTCTTTCTGTATTCCATCGAGAACTGTTTTGCTCTACTTTTGTAAAAAGTAATATTGCGGTTTTAACCCCTGTGTAGGGTTTAAAAACCCCACTAGGCAATGAAATAACAGCTTCGAGACAGCAATCTTTTAGTAAAATCTCTCGGATTTGTTTTTGTGCCTTTTGACTGCCAAATAATACTCCTTCGGGAATAATTACCGCGGCTTTCCCTCCATTTCGTAGCATCGTGGAAATTCTGTCAAGAAATAACAACTCACTTGATGAAGTATCAACCCTTAATCCAGGGTGCACATCCCCTTTATCTATTTTACCTGTGAAAGGAGGGTTTGCAAATACAATATCATAAGTACCAGCTTCGTCATATGAGCGACTTAAAGTGTCTTTATATTCTATTTGAGGATTATCAATGCCGTGCATCATTAGGTTCATCAATGCTAGCCGAACCATGGTAACATCAATATCAAACCCATAAAAACTATTATCTAATTCATTTTTTACTGTTTCATCAAGAATAGCCGAAAAAGTACCTTTCTCAAACCCGTCATCATCTATTTCGAGTTTTGAGGCATCTTTTCTTCGTGTACATTCTGTTTGGATATACTGATATGCCCCAAGCAAGAAACCTGCGGTTCCACACGCAGGGTCGGCTATTTTGTCACCAACTTGTGGCTTTACTAATTCCGCCATTAATCTAATAATATGGCGAGGCGTTCTGAATTGACCATTCTTACCAGCTTGAGCAATCTCACTCAATAACATTTCATATACATCACTTTGAATATCTTGAAAGGCATGTCCTTTTTCGCTTGCGTCTTTTTCTATCTCAACATATATTTCTTCAATTTTATTAATAGCTTCAAGAAGCAACGCTGGCTTTTCAATAATGAAAACAGCGTTCTCCATGTACTTTGTGAAAGAAGAAGTTCTTCCATTTAATCCTTTTAAAAATGGAAACACGTTATATCTAACATGTTCGAGCAATTTTTCTTTAGGTGTAATTGTCTTAAATTGCCCCCACCTTAATTCTGCTTTCTGCCGAGGTTTTTTAGCTTCATTATAAGCATTCATTATACTAGCTTTTTCCTCATCGGTCATATTGTCACTGATCACATACTCAGACTGATCTACATATGGAATATATTCGCCAGTAAATTTACTACGATATCCTTCATGCGAAAATTCAGTAGCAGCCTCACGTTCTACCTCTAATTCATCTAAACGTTTCATAAACAATAAATAGGTGATCTGCTCTATTGCTGTCAAAGGATTAGCTACTCCTCCGCTCCAAAGCGTATTCCAAAGGCTATTTATTAAACTTTTTAAAGTTGGATTATTCTGTAACATACTATGTTGTTTTTTTAACTTTCATTTAAAACTCTAAGAAAGAAACTAATTTGAGATACCAAGTAACTCATAATTAGTACTTCTTCCACCCTGAGCCTCTTTCTGTAGAATCCTCTTCGAGATCAAGTCTTGAATATCTCTCAAAGCAGTATCAGGAGACGTTTTGGTAATTTTAGCCCATTTTGATGATGTAAGCTTACCATCAAAACCATCGAGCAACTTGTTAAGCATAATCCTCTGCCTATCATTCAATGAGATCTGAGAATGCTTTTCCCAAAATTTAGCTTTTATAATGGTTGACTCTAAGATCTTCTCCGTATTGATCAGGGCTCTTTCGAGACAAGACAGAAACCATAATAACCAATTCGTGATATCCCCATCTCCCCGTTGGGTTTTCTCCAATACATCATAATATACTTTCCGTTCCTCTAGAATTTGGTTTGACACGCTATAAAACCTTTGAGAAGTATCATCGCTACGGGCAAGCAACATATCTGTTATTGCGCGGGCAATTCTTCCATTCCCATCGTCAAAAGGATGGATTGTGATAAACCAAAAGTGAGCTATTGCGGCTTTTAATACAGGATCAATTGATATGTGACCATTATTCAGCCAATCCAAGAAATTTGCCATTTCACTTTCTACAAGGTCGGGTTTGGGGGCTTCGTAGTGAATTTTTTCTTTGCCCATAGCACCTGATACAACTTGCATGTCCCCAGTTCTGTATTTCCCGACTTCTATCTTGTACATTCCACTATATCCAGTTGGAAAAAGAGCGGCATGCCATCCCAATAGTCTTTTTTTAGTCAAAGGAAAAGCATAATGTTGAGTAGCATCAAGCATCATCTCTACAACTCCATCCACATTCCGGGAAGAAGCCACCATTCCATTAACCGTTATGCCCAATTTACGGGCAATAGAAGAACGAACTTGATCTTTATTTAAAATTTCACCTTCTATCTCAGTTGATTTGAGGACATCTAATGTCAGCGTCGTGAGAACTGCTTCTTCTTTCAATGAAAAGCCGAGGCTTTCCATTTGTCCCAATAATTTCCCCTGGAGATGCCGAACATTTCCAAGCAATGGGACAATCTTATCGTTGTCCCACTTAAAATCAGACCAATCTTGTTTTTGATGAACAAACATATTTACCGCTTATTTTGCGGTAAAGATACCACTTTATTTCGAAACGCTCAATAATTTCCGCATAGAATGCGGTGCTTTTTCACGTAATATAACATGCGTATTATGCGGAGAATAGGATATGTATTCTCCGCATAGTTATCAAATTCCCCTTCATCGTTTATGACAAACAGGTTCTATCGTCAACCGTAATTTCGCACATAGCACGGAACTGCCATTTGTGTAATGTCACACAAGGCATATCCTCCGGCAGAATGGAACTATGAAAAGGTCGCATAGAATCAGAGACCAATGATAAATGGTAGCATCATGCCGGACATGGCGAGCATACTTAAGTCGGTTTTATCCTGAAACAGTGGCTGAATGGTCAAGAAGTTTGCGAAATTCTGGGTGTCACCAAACGGACGTTGCAAACATTACGTGAAACAGGTAAAATAGCCTATAAAATGGTGAAACACAAAACCTATTACCGACCAAAAGACGTACAGGTTTTTCTTGATAACTCTATTAAAAAAGAGGTTTATGAAAAAACAGATATAATCCAAACCAAAAACATTATTTTACGCATTCTCTTTTTCCAAACTTGCTTGGTTGTATAGACAATGGGTTACACAACACATTTCATCGAGAGCGTACACTATTTTCACCAACTCAATGGCACTGTCCCTGTCATGTATCCTCCTTCCAATATTACCGCAGGAGAGCCACCTATATGACCAATTTCCATTTCCTACGCGGGAAGCAGGAAAGTATAATCGATATTGACGTACTCCATTTGGATGATGATTCGGATTCAGTACGGGTTACGACCATCTTGTCTCCCAATCGTAGAAAGTAAGCATCGTAAGGCTTATTCTGAAGCGACCTGCATCGCTTTTCTTAGGTTGACGGGTGTGTCGCCCAGATACTGTTTGCAAAAACTGCTGAAGTGTTGCGCTGACGAAAAGTTGAACTCGTCGATAATGTCCGTCAAAGGGACAAAGGACTGTGACAGTCGGTAACGGATGTTTTCCGCCCGTTTCTTGATGAGCCATTGGTACACCGGAACGTTGAATTCCTTTTTGAACACCCTGCGGAATGTATGTATGCCGTATCCGCACAGTCCGGCAAGTTCTTCGGTATTGTTGGCTTTGCGGTAATGCGTTAGCACAAGGTTTCGGAAAGGTACTTGCTCATCGGTCATCGGGTGAAAGAAGATGCGCAACTCTTCCGCCGTATAGTAACGGGTGAATACCCATATCAATTCCTTGTGTTTGAGTTTCCAAAGGTCGGAATCGTGTGTTTCGTCCGTGATATACGTAGCCACGGTGTCCATAAACACCCGCATGGAGGTCGGGGCGGTCAGCTTGCAGCAATAGACTTTGGAATCCGGTAGCCTGCGTGAATAGAGATAAGAGAGAATACATTTCTCTGCCCGGCATACCGTGTTGCTGAATTTATGCACCAGCAGGGTGACGTTGCTCAAGGCTGTTCCGCTGCATTCGCTCCCACGGGGGATGAACATCACTTCTCCGGCGCAGAGGATTTCATCATGGAACAGCGTGCTGGTAATCCGTGCGTGTCCCGATTGGCAGAAGATAAGATAGTTAATATCCGTATCATCGTTATTCACGACCGCATCCTCCCGATAGCTCTTCCTTTCAAAAGAACAGTCGGCGGGGAACTCATCGCAAAACGGAGGCTCCGGTTGGGAAAGAGTGCCAGACAACTGTCTTTTAGTCATCTTTCTTCCTCATTCATATAGAAGAACAGTGTACGGGCAAACCGTGGAAACCGCTGGAACACCCGGTAGAAGAACCAGAAGAGGTAACCGGTAAAAAGTACTGCCATCACGTAGGCCGTCCAACCGTAGGGCAGGAAGTGCGCCAGCAGTGCCAGCAGGGTGATGACGAGCAGACCTGTGTAGCGGCGACCTATCCACGGCATGGATTCGGGCAGGCAGTCGTAGTCGGGAGCTACGTCGTTGGGCGTTTCGTTCACGGCATCCCAGCAGCAACAGTTCAGATTGTCGTATTCTTTGTAGAACAGCGGCGTGTACCAGCCGATGAGCACCACAAGATGAACGGACTGGAGTACGGCAACCGCTTCGCCCCACGCCGGGAACGCTGCATAGAGGGCACACAGTACGGGCAGAGGCAGCAAACGGAGCAGATCGTTTTTTCGTTTGGTGATGGCGTAGTCGCACAACCCCAATAGCATCCCGGTATGTGCCATGAAGAACAGGGTGAGGCAAGCCGGGACGAGAGGCGATGCCCAACCATCCGCAGCACTCCCGTTGGAGGGGGATGCCGGACATAGCCCGAACCCGGCGGCAATGCTGAGGAAGATGTAAACCACCGCGAGCACACGGCGACCTCGGAGGTACGGTTTGCTTCCGGTGTGCCTCATGCGGGGAGGTGCGTCGTAGTCGTTGTAGGGATAGAGAAACAATGCCATATAGCCGTACACGAAAAACTGTGCGGCGAAGCAGATTTCTATCATCCGGTAGATGTCGTTGGCTGTTGTCATATTATTATTGTTTACTTTTATATTATTACGATTCCGGAAGATACTATTAACCGCTCTCCTGATATTATCAGTAAGGGCTCACCATTTCCTCTATAACCGTGGCATATTCACCCAGATTGAGGATAGGTTGCAGTTTGTACACAGCCGGAACAGCGAGGCACGAATTGAGCGTGCGCAGGCACAATCCTAACAGATGATTCCCATACGACTGGTCGGACGCATTCAATAGTAGCATCAACGAAGGATAAAGACGGGCACATTCGATGATAGTCCAGTAGCGGGCATCGTGAAGCGATGTGGCCCATAACGAATAATCATTTGTCAGTCCTGCCACCCCGCCGATTTGGTGGATAACGGTGTTCTCGTACTTGTTTGATACGGTATCGGTCTGCTCCGACGACCATCCGCCGCTGAATCCGCCCCCGCCGCCAATCCTTTCGAACGAGGTTTTGAAAGAAGCGGAAAATTCTGTTTTCTCCTTTTCCGCCATGCTATAATCCGTAATTTTGGTCACCGCTTCCGAATAAAGGATGCCACCGAGCGTGAACTCCTGCGGAAGATAATATCCCCATTCGTTTAGCACATTCAGCAGATTGATACTGCGTGTCTGAATATTTTCATCCGTATCGACAGCGTGAGAAACAGCCTGCACGAAAGCATCGGACACTTTTGCTTCCCGAAAGTCAATATTGAAAAAAGATTTGCGGACAATGGCCTGAGAAAGAAGGTACTCGTTTACTTCAGACGTAGAGAGGTCGCTGCCCTGTTCGTGGCGGAACTCACTCTCGGCGGACACAAAAGGAGAAGAGAGGGAAAGGGAGGCGGAGTCGATATTCATCTTCTTCAACTCATGCGTCACTTTCGAGAAAGAGTGTTCGTCTTTCTTCAGAGTGTTTTCCATAGGCTGCAAGTCTTCGGGTAGATAGTCGTCATTCCATTGGTACAAGTCATGGAAACTCCGTTTGAGACCGTCCTTTTCCGATAGGCAGAAGCCACGGAAAATGTTTACATTTTTAAAAAGAGACAATTTTTCCTTCTCTGTCAGTTCCGGATAGTTGGTTACGTTTTCAAATATATCGCTCATGATTTCTTCTTTTTTTAATGATTATTTCCAAAGGTCGGGATCAGGAGAGTTCAGTCCCTGAATGGTGTTCAGTGCCTCCTCTTCCGTCTTGAATACAAAGAAATGGATAACGATTACACCCAATGCTTCCTCCCACGGGGCGGTGACGCAAGAATATATTGTGCCGTGGGTCTCCGTCGAACTCCCTCCGGTGGTCGCCGTTCCCGGCGTGATGCTGTCGCCATCTACCATGATATTCTCATTCATCGGCGCGGTGGCAAGCGACCGGCGGATGTCATATTCGGAAGCGAAATTGCCTGCCAGAAGTATTTGCCTTGAACCGGGGAGCGTAGGGATGGGCGGCGTTGCGTCGGATGAATACGACTTGTCACCTTTCTTATACGATATCAGGTTTCTCGTACTGATGATTATTTTCTGATATGCTATTCGATTGCCGGGGATGAGGCCGTCCAATTCATCGACCGCTTGTATTTCGATAATCTTGCCCTTTTCCTGCCAGGACCGGGTATAAGTCTGCCCGTAGCGATTGGGAGAATCATCAAAAGCGCAGGCCAATTCCTTCACGATAGGGTCTCCGGCTCCCGGCTCTATCTTGAAATGAAACCCGGCAGCTCCCCACGAGGATATATGGAACTGCACGACCGAACCTTTCTTGCAGATACATACGTTTTCAAAACTGGCTATTTTATTTTTGTTGGTCGATAATACGTCAGTCAGCATCATTGGCTTGAAAGCTGCTATTGCATTATTTTGTTTGATCGCCTCCGGATCAATATAGTTCAGGCTGCATGATGCCGAAGCGTAACGGTTATTCCAACTGTCGCAGGCAAACCCGACCAAGTCCGGGTGGGGAGCATCGATATTGGTAAGTACAATTTGCTTTTCGAATCCCCAGATTTTGTAAACAGTTGCTATATCCTCTATGTCAATAGGCATAACGGAATCATCTAATGTCATTTTATCCTTTCCCGGTTCTTTTTTTGTCCGTTTGATAATAAAACGGTAGGCTATCCCTTTCTGACGGTTATCCGGTTCGATGAACCCTTTTTGAGTCAATAAGCTCCTTACGTCTTCCAATATTGCAGATTCTTCAACTTCGATAGTCGTGATGTCGCTGTCTTTCGCTCCTTTGTAACATTTTACTTCCATATCGGTATTGTTTTAATTGATTGATGTTTCTTTTTCAGACCGCCGGGGTGTTTCAACTCGCTCCGCTGTCGGTCAGCGTGAGGTTCACCACCTGCTCCTTTCCGCCTTCCAGCACGGTCAGCGTGGCAGGGACGTTGTAAATGACGGTTCGGCTGCCCACGGTGATTTCTATCCACGGGGTGCCGGGAGTAACAGACTGTGGCAGGAGGAGGACGCGGAAGCTGTTGCCGGAAGCAGATTTCAAGGGGGTGAAGTTGTCTTTGGCATCCGCAATAGCCCGCGACACCACTCTGCCGTTCTTAGCTACAAGACCTTTGAAATACATGTTCTTTATCACGACCTTGGCGTTATCCACATCCGCTTGCGTCAATGTGCCGGACGTGGCAGAAAGGCTGAGGTTTACCGTGAGGCGGTGCATGAGGTGGCTGAACGTCAATTGTATCGGACTGTCGGCTTTTGTCCCGGCAGCCGTCGCATAGAGCCAGTCGTAGGCGGCATGCTGCTCCGGGGTGCTTTGATTGGTGGGGAGATTAATCTCCATTCGACCGTTTTCGTCAAAGTCGTCCGAAGACCGTTTCGGGAAAAAGGCGGAGAAAGAGACCTCCGCGCCCTCGCCGAATTCATCCCATGTCATGCTGGTAGTCCACGTTCCACCGTTGTAGGTGGCGGGGTGTTCTTTCTCGACAAACGGCGTCGAGTTAAAGATGAATCCCCTAATCATCGTTTCGTCGCCATTAGCGAAGCTACCCGTGCCGTCCTCGTCGTTGATGGTGGTGCGTGTGCCGGGGGTATCGGCGGCATCGCTACCCGTGAATCTGGCGATGGCGGTGGTGAAGCGGATGGCGTTGCTATTGTCCTCCGCATCGTCTGCGGAAATCAGTGCATCGTCCTGCGAGCAGCCTGCCACGAGGAGGAGGCACGCTAACCCAGCTGCGGAGACGAATGTCGGAATGTTTGATTTCTTGTTCTTCATATTGTCATTGTTTTTAAAAATTGTCTTTATTCATATATGAAAAGCTGTTTAATGAACCCTGAAATTGAGAATACGATGGTCGGAAGGGAATGCCAAAGAGTATTGTAGATTTGTCACCATCGGTGTATCGCTGTACACATAGTCCAACCGAAGACCGTTCTGTTGGGTGGGTACATGTGCAGGCGTAAAGGTGAAATGCGGAAGTTCAGCCGCATGGTGAGCCTCAATATAGTCGGGCGGCAGATTGTAATCACCGGCAATGATACACGATGATCCTGCAACCATCAAAAAAGCCAATTCATTCTTGAAATACTCGAACCTGTGCCACATCGTCCCGGGGGCATCTTGGGAGAGATGAATGCTCGCCACATAATAATGGGGTGCCACTCGTACCCAAAGCATCGGTCGCTGACCGGCACCTCCTAAATCTGCCGGAAGAGATATCGCGCCACAATCGTGTGTGTACGCTCTCGTATAGATTGCCAGACTGCACCGGGGGTTGACTCCCCATCGTTTGTAATAGCAGAAGTAGTTGTTCAGTGCATGAGGTGTTCTTGTCGGAGGGGGCGGATAAGCGATTACTACGCCGTTGGGTTCCATTTCCCGGAGACTGAACGACTCCAACGGATTCGTCATTTCCTGAAGGCAAATCGCATCAAACCTGCGATTGAAAAATTGTTGTACTATCGCATTCTTAACCGTATCCGTCCCACCTCCGCCTTGCATGTTCCATGTTACTACATTTATCATATCTCATTCGTTTTTTCCGTTTCATAATTTTCTGTCGTCAGCCCAGCGGATTATCGTCCTGGTCGCCGTCGCTTCCCCCTCCGGAGGGGTCATCGTCCGGCGTGTCCGACGAGAGTTCTATCCACTCCAGCGAGCCGCTGTCCACCAGGGCACGGGTGTAGGCGCCGCTTGAGTTCTTCTCGCGGTCGGGGGTGAACTCCACGCGGACGGCTTTCACCTGCTTCTGAAAGTCGAACTCCTTGAGATCGGCCACGCCCACGGTGTCCAGCGTGTAGCGGAAGTAGCCCAGCCCTTTGATGTGGACGGACTTGCCTTGTTTCATCATGTTGTGCATCACGGGGGCGATGTCGCCCAGCACGGCCTGCACGTCGCTGTTGCTCACGGTGGAGATACGCGCCAGTTCGCGGGCTATATCTTCGGTTTCAATCGGTTTACCCTTGACGATGGCTTGTGGGTAATACACTTTCTTTGACTTGTTGAGTTGTTTCTTCCAGAATGGCATAATTCTTACTGTTTTAAAGGTTGATAATTGGTTTGTTATACTTTCCGTTTCCCGAAGTTGAACTTTGGCGGTGCCAATGTTGAACTTTGACCGCCTCGAAGTTCAACTTCGGGAAAGGCGCGGATTACGGCTGAGGGAAGGTGATGCTCTTCCATTGCATGAGGTAGCCGCTGCCTTTCGCAAAAGTCCATTCGTTGCCGTTGTTGACTTTTGGGACGGCACTGCCATCCTGCTTCTTGTCGGCGTTCAGCATGAGGTCGCACTTGGCGGAATTGAATGCGTTCGCTCCGGAATGAGCGGCTCTGTTGTGAAAAACGGCGTAGTTCTCTATACTGTTGCCGCCATTTATATCAACGAAATTTCCGGCTGCGGCGGCTTCTATCCGGGTGAGAGCTTTGCAGCCCGTTACGATATAATTACCGAACCGGGTACATGCCGGCAGTTTGAGCGTTTTGAGGCCCGTGCATCCGAAGAAAGCATCCAGGCCTATCGCTGCCACTTTATCCAGCGTGAGTTCCGCCAATGAAGTACATAGCCGAAATGCGCCTTCATCAATCCGGGTAACCTGCGAAAGATTCACCGTAGTCAGCGCGGTGCAATTGAAAAAAGCCTCTTTTCCGATTACCTGCACATCATCGGGCAACACCACCTCCTGCAAAGCGGTGCAACCCGCAAAGGCGCTGCCGGGCAGTGTTGCCGGTGTTCCCCAGTCCGTCACTCCGCTGAGGTCGCATTTCGTGATTTTCGTATTATAGAAAAATGTACCCAATGCGTCGTCCACTGCGCCCATTCCTGTCTTGGAAAATTCGCCCGTCAGCTTGATTTCGGTGTGGTCTGCGTCGAGGGCTGCCTTAATGGCGGCCTTTACTTCGTCGGCGTTCATGTTGGTCATGTCGATGTCGCCGGAGGTGGGGGCTCCGTTTCCGTTGATGTCGATGATGTCGTCAATCGAGGGCTGCGTGTCCCAGCCGGAGATGTCGCCGCTGGTCAGCGTCACGGTGTTGCCCGTGTCGGGGTTCTTTTTCAGCGTGAGGTTGAGGGTGAGTTGCTTGCCGCTTTCGAGGCGGGTTTGGTTGCCGGGGGCGGCAGTGTTCAGGTCGGCGGGTACGTTATAGTACCACACATCCTCGCCTACGGTTATCCTGAGCCATTCCGCACCTGCGGTGAGGTCTTGCGGCGCTACTTTCCAGTCGGCTTTGGGGCCGCCGCCGTTGCTGAGGATTACACTGATCGTTGCTCTGCCATAGGTCACTGCGCCGGTCAGCAGGTTCACCTCCACGTTGGCAAGCATCGTTGACGCGTCATCCCTTGCCGAGGAGTTTATCAGGGCGGAAGACAAGTCCGCGCCCTCCATGCCATCGCCCGCCGCCAGGTTGACGACGAGCCGGTGCATCAGATGCTTGAATGTCAGTGCCACTGTGCCGCCCTTACTTGCTGTGGCGGCGGCGTGGAGCAGGTCGTCCGTGTTGTTCCACGCTTGGGGCATATACATGTATGCCGCCGGGTCGGTAATGTCTGCCGTGATGCGCGGGTAGTGGGCGGAGAAAGTCACCGCTTCCGTCTCGCTGAGGTTTTCCCAATAGAGTGGATTGCTGTTGTCGGCCTGGTAAGCGATGTTCTCGTTGCTGTATACCGGGGATGCGGCATCTCCGGTAAAAGTGTACATGCCCCACGTGTCGGTAGGGTCGAACGTGCCTGCGCCATCGGCATCGAGCTGCGGCGCGCGTGTCTGCACTCCCTCTATGCCGGCGGTGATGTGTACTGCGCCTTCGGGCAGGGGGTTGCCGCCCGGCAGGTCGTCGTTGTGGCAGGACGACAGTGCAAAAACTGCCAGACTGAGGGCTGTGAATAAATATCTTGTTGCTTTCATATCATGAGTTTTTGTTGTTTGTCAAAATTAGATTTCCAGATCACCCGACACTGTGCCTTGCGTGTCCCACGGTTGGATGGTTGCATTTACCTCTACCTCCGTACCTACCGGTGTGCGTTTCAGCGTAATGGCGAAAATAGTTTTTTTGCCCTGCTCGAAGGTGCGGTCGGCTTCCACCGTCCATGTCAATACAGTGCCGCCCGTCAGGATTAGTTTCAAGCTCCTTCCGCTTGCACCCTCCTGCGGCAGGATGATGGCGGAGGCGGTCTTGCCATCGGCGGCTGTGTTCAGCGTAAGGGTGGCGAGGTCCTGCCCGGCGGTCAGTGTGTTCTGCAACACGTTGAAGTCCGCCTTCACGGGCTGTTTGTCCAGCGTAATGCTCATGCCGGCCAGTTCCGCATCGCTCACGCCTTCACCGGCGGTCAACTCCACTTCCACACGGCTCAGGCGGTGGAAGAACTTCAAATCGACCGTATTGGTACTTTTGTCCTTCTTTGTGGCATTATCGCTCCGCAGCAGGTCGATGTCGGCAGGGTTCTTTTGGTCGCTCACGTCCACCTTATATATATCATCCGTCAGGTCGGTTTGCGGGTAGTAAGCGATGAAGTCCACCTTCTCATCCGCATTCAAAGGAAAGTAAATGGTCTGTTCCACTGCGGCAGGTGTAAACTTTCCATCTCCGGCGGTGGTCACATACTCGCGGTTTGCGGCACCGTTCGTCACTGTCTTTGTTCCGTGTTCCAGCATATAGATGCCGATAGCGTCGTTAGCCTCCCACGCGTCGGTCGTGGCGCGGGTCAGCGTGATTCCCCCGGCAAAGGAGGCGGCTACACGCTGGTCATTCACTTGCGGTTCATTCTCGTTGTTGCTGCACGCAGCCATCATCAGGGCTGCCATGCCGATAAACAGATAATTTGTCTTCATCATAATATTTGTTGCTTAAAATTTGTTACTTGATAGTTATATCGACCACTTTCTGCACCTGCCAGTCGGTGATGGTTGCCGTACCTGGGTTTGCCGCTGTGGGTGTGAGCAACGAACCGCTGATTTTAAGAGGTGTCTGCATGTCGGTGTTGAATGTTCTCAGCATTTCCGTCAAATCGTTCTCGATGGTCTGCACCTCGCCGTCCGTGAAACGGAGCGTCAGCATCAATATCTGTGCTTCGCCTGCCGTTCCCAGCAGCCGGGCATCCGCCGTCACGCGGTTTCCGTCACGAGTAAATGCAGGTGCGGTGGTCATCGGTTCCCCACCCGGCGATTCCGTGGCAAGGGTATAAGTTCCTGCTATGCCGGAAAGAACTCCTTCCACGCTTGCGATGCGTTCCGGGTCGCCTTCGGTCACGGTCAGTTCAAAATGCAGGTCACGCATACGCCGGAGAGGGTCAAGCTCTATGCGTACCGTATCATCTGCCGTCACCGTACACGCCGTTGAAGCCGAATACAAGCAACCGGGCATGGGCAGTAACGTATTGCCATTACTTTTTGTGGCCGGCTTCGCATTGACATGTGCGATGCCATCCGCAATGGTAAGTCCGTCGGGATGGTTGTACATCAGCAGGTTGTGTTCACCCGGAGAAAGCAGGGCCGGATAAACGAAAATCGCCCCTGAGCCTTGCACGGATTGTCCGTCAATCTCCACTGTGTAATCCTCCGTGCCTTGCGGCAGATTCACGTGTATGGAAACCGCACCCTTGTCGGGATGGGGCGTGTTATAGACTTCATCTTTCACGCACGAAGCGAGAAGCAATGCGCTTATTGCGCCATACATTAGTATATATAGTTGTTTTTTCATATCTGATTCCTCCTTCCGTTAAAAGATATTCCATACCAAACCGATGCCGAGACGGTTCACGCCCCAATAGTTCTTGTCGGTTTTACCTTGTTTCACCCGCACGCCGTCGATTACCGTGTATTTCTCATACTCGGCATGGGTGCAACCGATGCCCAACGAGAAGTCAAGGCTCAACGCCCTGTTCAGCTTCAGCAGATAACCGCCTGTCAGACCGCCGCCCATCAAGTCGCCTTGCTTGCCGGTGTCACTCAGTTTATAGTTGAACTCGCCTGCATAGTACATCACGCCGAGATAGCCTCGTTTCATCTTACCCAAATGGTAACGTATTTCAGGGGAAACCTCCCACAAGGCATAGCGGCGGTTACTGCCGTCCCAACTCCATGAAGTCCATGTGCCGTTTACCTGTACGCTCCAATTCCGGTTGATGCGCCATTCGATGCCGAGGTCGGGGGTAAGCGTTGCCCAGCGCAGCAGGTTGGCACGCAGGGAGAGTGTACCATAATCTGTGTCATCTGTCCGTGAAGAAGCCGTTTCGGCTATTTGCCGGGTTTCGTTGACGGGAGTCGTGGTTTGGATTGCCTTTTCCTCTTGGGGTGCGGCTACCGTTTCGGGCTGCTTTTGAGAGTCGGTTAAGGCCGGTTTGTCCGTCTGTACGGGTTCGTCCTGTTTTTGGGTTTCCTGCCGTTTCTCCGTTTCCACCTTATATAATACAGGCAATGTGACAAATACCACATTTTTCAGGCCGTTCCATTCGCCCACGTTATTGGTCGTTGTAAAGTGTTCTTCCTGCAATCCCTTACGGGTAATCAGTTCGGACTTTACCCGGTTGCAGCGTATCATCGATAGTTTTTTGGTATCGCTGTAGCCGTCCACTTTGACACTTCCCTTATCCAGTGTCTCCGGTTTTATCATCCGGCACAACGAGTCGAGAGCCGTTCCGTTTCCGTTCCACGGCACATAGAACATATCATTTCCCTCCACAAAGCGGAACACCACTTGTGGGGCTTTGTCCGTTGCCTGCGCAAACATCGGCGTGGCAACCGTAACCAGTAGCGTGCATAAGAGCACAGTTTTCCATGCATTCATTCTAATATGGTATAATAGTGATTTATATTTGGATGCCTTGCGGCTGTTTTTCGTGCAGAAGAAGGAAGAGACCGGTTGCTGAAGAACCTTTCGTCTCGCACGAAAATATAACAGATGGTCAATAACTGCAAATAGAATCGATTATCTTTCGTTCAAGCTAACGAAAGATAGTTTTTTATATGCTGAAAAGCAGAAAAATGAACGAAAGATAGTTTTTGAATAACGAAAGATAATTTTTCCCGAACAAAAAAGGTGGGATTGCGAAGGGGGTAAATACGACAATCGGGGATGCTTTTACGAGGTAGCCGACAGGATAAATGCCGGAAAGCAATTTGGATGAATGAAAAGATTAGAGGAGTACGGTATTAAAATACAAATGGGAACGGTTTCCGTATGGAAATAATTCCGCGTATAGTTTGTTCTCATACAAATAGCACAAAAACCTATTTACTAAGTTTCTTAAAATCAGTAATTTACCCCCCCCACACGTGAATTTTTGTTAAAATCCACGGATGCTTCACGTTCCGGGCAGATGTTTTTCAAGCAGATTTGCTTGCAGTAACTTTTTGGCGTCATTCCCATCATCTGTTTGAAATCCCTGTTGAAGTTACTGCTGTTGTTGTACCCTACCATTTCACAGACCTCTTCTATCGAATATCCGGGATTCTCGGCAAACAACCGGGCTGCCTCACGTAAACGTAGTTCCTTGCGCCACGGACGGAAGTCCATCCCATAATAGTTCTTCATATATTGCCTGAAAAACGATTGCGGCATTCCGAAAGAATCGGCCACGATACCGGAAGGAATGTCCTTCTCACAGTATTCCTTTTCATCTATGTATTTCTGCAATCTCTCTTTTAATAGCTGTTCCTTGGTAAGGTGAATAGTTTCCGGTTCCTCCTTGTTTTCATTCATGGATTTGCCTGCTTCCAATATGTTTTCATCGGACTTTCTGACTTCTCCTTCTATCGCTGTTACTACACGGTCTGTTTCGTCAAAGTCTGTTTTCTCCGGGTTTGCATAAACCTTAGCTTCAAGTGGAGCAACCGCAATGACCGGAATCGCAAATTTCATCCTGCGATAGTAGTTGACAAACCACATCACCATGAAACTGTAATAAAGCACATACAGCGGGACAAAGAATTTGTACCAGTCGGTAAAAAACAGGACGGATATGGCCATGCCTCCAATAGCCAATGCACTATAAAACCCGATTTTTACCCATCTCAAACGACTTTCCTCGTCATCGTCGTAGTAATCCTCCACCTCTTGTACCGTCTTGCGGTAAGCCGACATGAATTTCCGGGTATAGATAATTAATTGAACAATATAAGCGACGATGCCCGTACAAAAGATCCATGAATAATAATCCGTAAAGCAAAAGAGGGTGGCAAACAGGATAACGCCTGCTGCCGTGATACCTGCCGCCTGCCGGAGCACCGTGTTCCATCTGACTTCACCCGGACGTATAAAAACCAGCATGGATGTGGTGAATAACAACGCTTGGAACGATGCCACGAAAAGCGTACTGGCAGGTTCGATACGATGGTCATAACCCGTAAGGCAGCAGACCAGACTAAGAAGGGCCAGCACGAAATAAGAAGGAACAAGGATGTTACGGGCTCTACGCAACTTCTCCAGTCCATCTTCCGGCAGTATCGTTGTAGCCGCCAGCATGACTCCCAGTATCGTAATCACGAAAGCCGAGCCGCCCATTAAGAATTTATATATTGTTTCATCCATGCGTTCAAATCATTAGGATTGCAAAATTAGTCTTTTTTGCATTTCGTGCCAAATAATTGGTTTTCAAAGAATCAGAAAAAAATAATGATGTCCGTTACTTCTGTTTTTCTGCCAAGTAAAAATAGATTTGAGAAATTCTTATAATTAAAAAGGGGGTTGAGAAAAAATATACCGGTTGGCACAGCCAGCCCCGAATCTTGCCGTATTTCAGTTCTCTTTTCCCCATTATAGCCATTTCCCCTTTTTTATAACCTTGTCCATGATTTCACCTTGCGTGGTTCAGGGTGCGAAGCTACGGCCGGGGTCCCTAAAAATCTGCATATGCAGGCACAGCGAGTATAAAGTAGGAGGCAGCCAGAATGACGCATGCCATGCGCAACCTGTGTGTCTCTTCCTTACGGGGAATATGAACGCCGCATAGCTGGAATCCCAGAATAGTCAAGGCTATGGCTGAGATAAGGGTAATGAACATATAGATATTTATCCTCATTTATATAGTATGTTACTTTATTATAGTATATTAATACAGAGCGCAAAATTACATAATTGAGGTTCAACCACAAGATAAAAAGGTAAAAATCAGGCTTGCCAAACCGAAATAAAGGGTGATTTATGCCGGTTAATAGTGATTCTTTCTTCCATGTGCCTTCTTGTTATCAATCCATTGTTAATTTATCCCATCTTTTAAAATCGCCCGACTTCGGAGGGCGATTACTCCCTGCAAGGGCAAGGTGCGGCGGGTTACCCGCTGCCTTTTGAGTAACTCAAAAGACACCTTGCTGAGTTTCAATGAACTCAAAAATCCTCCGAATGTCGGATTGAAAAGTTAGCTTTATTCACAGTCGGCCCAGTATATCCATCCGGTATACTGTGCCGACTTGCTCCATTGAATAACGGAAGATTACAACTTCCTCCATTGTTCAATATCCTCGCTGTAGAGTTCCAGATGATGCCGTGCCAGATTCTCCAAGAATCCCGACACGCTCATTTTGCGTTCACCGAGCCTGCGGACAACATCGTCAATGTTGTCACGGGTGGCACGGCTGACAAACACGGGTTGCCGGTCGCCAATCTTCGGGGTTCGGAGAAACTGCTCCCGATATTCATCCAACGATGCCTTGCGTTGTTTGGAGGTGGTTCTTCGGATAGGTTCACCCTGTACATACGGTTCATTTTGCAAAGGTGATTCATGGGGCGAAGGTGGCAATGCCGGAGCATCACCATCCGTTTGCCGGTTTCCACCCTCAATCGGTGTGTGTTTGCTGTAATCATTTACACCACCGATAAAATCCCGGATGTCGATAGGTTCGCTTGTTTTTTCTTTCATTGTTCTGATTGGATTAAAAGTGAATACTATGTGCATGGACGGTCAGCATACTTGACTGACTGCACACAGCAAAGTAAGAATATAAAATTCATATAATTCAGAAAGTCAGCAGATTGCGATGCTTATACCGAGTAATGCGTCAAACTTCCTTTTAACAAGTGCATGAAGTCTGTTTTGGTTTGTAGCGTTTTGCCGGTCAGCCGTTTGTCATCGGTCTACCAAAAATAACCAATCCATGCAATGTGTCGTTTGAACCGACTTGAACGCCACATACTTCCATTCCGGCGCAACAAGCTGCCATTTCGCTGAATTTCATTGAGATACGGAGGAATTATCATTTCTTTGCCGGTAAAACAAAAAGAATAACACTTTAAAAGATAGAATCATGGAAATAATCAATGTAGAATCCCGAACATGGGAAATGATGATGGCAAGGCTCGAAACCTTTGCCGAAAAGGTGGAGAAACTGTGTGGAATGAGTGGCGACAAAGCCCTGCAAAAGTGGCTCGACAATCAGGAAGTGTGTGAGATACTCGGTATATCGAAACGCACCCTTCAAACCTATCGGGACAAAGGCGTACTGTCTTATACCCAAATCGGGCATAAGATGTATTATCGTTCCGAAGATGTGGAATCGCTAATTGGTAAACTTAAAAAGAAATAAGCATGAGCGAGATTATTACCGCTGGGAACGAACGGGTGGTACGCCTGTTCGGTTCTTTAGAAAGGATGTTATCGGGTATGGAACGGCTTGTTGCCAACCACCGCCCCACATTGGGCGGTGAACGGTTCCTGACAGACAGGGAGGTGTCCGTAAGGTTGAAAGTCAGCCGCAGGACTTTGCAGGAATGGCGGACAAACGGGCAGATTGCCTATATCACGTTGGGCGGAAAGGTGCTTTACAGGGAATCTGAAATCCAGCAGATGCTGGAAAAGTACCATCAGAAGGCTTGGCAGTAACTATGCAGATTTTGAGGTGAGGGAGTTTTTGTTGCATTTACGCAATACCACCAATCCAAAGAGGCACAGCCGGATTTTTCGGTTGTGCCTCTTTGGTGTCGGATACTATGCGTCATTATCGGGTCGGTCGTTTTCGTTGCAGGGGCTTTCTTTGTGCAGGGGGAGGGAGCAGGCAAGTTTTACGGCTTAAATACTACCTGCAAGGTGGAGATTTCAGCCGTAACCCGTCAGGGCTTGAACTTGAATGCTCACTTGTCCGAAACTTCCTTTGCCCCTGTAACGGAAATGATTGAGCCGATTATTGATTGACGGGTCAATCAATTGACAAACCCGTTGATGGATTTATCAATTGAAATAAGAATCGGTTGATGGGTTATACCTTTTTCCACTTTGATTGCTTTTTCTAATATCCACCTGCGGAAAACCTCTGCCTGTGGTGAATGAATCCGAAAAGCCAGAGCCATAATCATATCCAGTCCGTAATAATCTGGCAAAATGTTGTTACCAACCAACGTTGCGCCATTGATGAAGTCACCCGTTACGATGCCTGTTTTCAGAATGGTGCGTATTTTGGCACGTACAGCCGGTATCGTCACCCCGAACAGCCCGGCTATCTCAAAATCCTGCATCATCACTTTATCAGGGACAAACAGAGTGCCGTTCCTGTTGATTACTATTTTCGTTTGTTCCATTTTTATTTTCATTTGATTGCGTTAGTATTCATTGTTTTTCTCTTCTGCATTAGCCTGTCCATATCGTCCGATATTTTCTGGTCTGTTACCTTGGCATAGACCTGCGTGGTGGCAATATTCGTATGCCCCATCATCTTGGCTATGCTCTCAATTGAAATACCCTCTGATAATAAGAGTGTTCCGAACGTATGCCGGGCTTGGTGATGCGATAGGTTCTCCTTAAATTCCAACGCATTGCCGATAGCGTGTATCTCGTGCCAGAGAATATCACGGATTGGCAACGGGAATACAGGCTTCGTGTCATCGGTTGTATTATAAAGCGAGAGTATCTGTTCTACTATCGGATGCAACGGGATGAAAGCCTCTACATTGGTCTTGCCTCTCTTTTCACGGATATAAGTCCGATTATCGGCGGTCTTGCTGATATGGTGCGGATAAAGTCTGTATATATCTACATATGCAAGTCCGGTCAGTGAAGAAAAGATAAACATCCTGCGTGCCAATTCCAACATGGGATCTTCCATCGGGCTTTCCATCATCCGTTTCAGTTCGTTACGGCTGATATGGCGAAGTCTGGGCGGATTTTTCTTTTCGTAAGCAACATCTTCCAATGGATTTGTCCGTAGAATCTCCCTGTCAACGGCAATATAGACCAGCCTGTTGAGCCAGCACAGGCATTTGTTCACCTTATCCGTACTGCAACCCATATCTTTCAGCAAAAATACCTTATAAGACAATCCGAACTGCTCCGTTATCTCTGAAAACGGATAATCCTCTTTCCCGAAAGTTAAAACGTACTCCCTCAAACATTTCTGGAAAATGATGGATTGACGGTAGGTGGAACGGGATTTTATTTCAACCGAGCGTTTTTCCAATCGTGCCAATTCTTCCATGCCTGCCCGTAATAAAGTGGTCGGAACGGAGTTTACGCCGACTATCGTGTTTTTCAACAGCTCGGTACTGATAATACCGCTGTCTTTGAGTATGGTTTCATAAGCGGATTCTATCTTACGTCTGAATTTCAGCAACGTATCATTATCCTTGTTGTCCTTGACTTCTCCCTTTTTGGTGTTAAATTCTTCGGGCTTACAGTAAATACCGGTTGTAATAACACTGTTTTTACCATCAATCGTGATACGGCATAGAACGGCAGTGGTTCCGTCTGCCTTTACCTTTGCCCGGTTGATATAGTATAGTTGCTTGAATGTACTTCTCATGATGTTTATTGTTAAAGGATTAATTTGAAATCTTGGGTTGCCTCGATGAACTTGTCCATGTCCTCGAACAGCTTTTTGGGGGTGACACGGGCGTAAACTTGTGTCGTCTGGATATTGTTGTGTCCCAGCATCCGGCTGATAGTCTCAATCGGCACTCCCTCTTCGAGCGTAACCAGCGAGGCGAAACTGTGCCGTCCGGCATGATAAACCAAATCGGCTTTCATTCCGGCGAGGATACGCAGGCTTTTCATATTGGCTCTCAATACCCTGTAGTCTTGAACAGGCAATAGGGTTTCCCGTGTGGCATCCTTAAATTTGTCCAACATGGCAATAGCTTCGGGCAACAGCTTGACACGTGCCAGCAGTTCGTTTTTCTTCCTATGGTATTTCAGCCACAACTCACCGTTGTCATCGGTAAACAGATTGTCACGGGTGATGGAAACCGTATCGGCATACGAAGTTCCGGTATAGCAGGCGAAAAGAAATAAATCCCGTGTGAGTGCGAGTGAAGGTCGTCTGGAAGATATTTCAACATCCCGTATTCGTTCAAAATCCTCACGGCTCAACGCTTTGGGTGCGGTCTCTTTCTGCTTGGGGAGTTTGTAGTGGGCAAAATAGGACTTTTCGGAATATCCCTCCTTGAAAGCCAGCTTGCAGATTTTCTTTAATATCGCCAGATAGTGGCGCACGGTTTCCATTGCCAGACCTCTCTCACCAAGTACATAATCCTGAAAATCACGGATAAACTGTTCATTCAGTTGTCCGAAAGCAATATCGGAGGCGTTGAACTTCTTTTTTATCAGTTCGGCAAGGGCTTTACGGGTGTAGTGATAGGCGGGAATAGTCCCGACAGCAACATCCACACCGACACGGGATTTCAAATCATCAATCAGTAAGTCTAATCTTTTCAATAAAGTCATTTGTGTATCGACACTTCCTTGAAAGAGATTCTTTACATCTTCGGCAGTGAATGGTTGTTTGCGCTCCATCAATGCAGCGTAAGCCTCATTAACCGAGAGCAGAAGTTTGTCCAGTTTGGCATTGGTTACTACCGCTTCACGGCTCTTGCCGTTCAGACGGCTTTCACGTGGATTCCACAAACCGGGTGTGCAGGAGAGTTTGCAACTGAACTGCGACATTGACTTGCCGACAGTGATACGCCCCATGACCGGGGTTTTACCCGATTTGTCGGGGCTGCTCTTTTTCAGGTAGAGTAGAACCTTGAATTTTTCTTCTTTCATACGCTTATAACTTTTATGGACTTTGCCAGTCGGCAAAGTTACCGGGTATATAAGCGCTCTTTGATATGCAAAACACTGTGTATCAACGAATATAAAGCCGTTTCAGATTCTTTTATCCGCCTTCAGTTACCTGTTTTTATTCGGTAACTCAGCGGCTAACGGTTGGGTAACTGAAAAGCTGCCTGATTCCGCTGTATTCTGAACATCCACTCTTTAGCAAATTAGAGCAAATTACTTCATTTTAAACAGGTTACCTGTTATCAGACTTCGTTATTCCTATGCCTGCTTTGCTACTGATTTTCCATGCCGGAAGACATACCTACGCAACGGAAATTTGCCTATCGCAAGGTGTACCGATAGAAACAGTAAGCCGCATGTTAGGGCACAGGGACTTGCGTTCTACACAGATATACGCCAAAATCAGCAATAACAAAATATCAGAAGACACCGACAAACTGGAAGAACGGATAAAAGATAAATTCCAGTTGGTTGGCGTAGAGCAATAAACAAATCATTCTAAATTACTATCAATATGGAAAAGAATACGAAAGCCAAAAGAAGCACCTTTGCCGTTCTGTTTTATCTCAATACGTCCAAACGTAAAAAAGACGGTACTTGCCCGGTAGTGGGACGTATAACAGTAGATGCGAACTCCGTACAGTTCAGCACGAAAATAAATCTTTCTTCCCCTTATTGGGATGCAAAGAAAGGACGGGCGAAAAAAGAAAGAAAGGAGCTTTCCGAGATAAACCGGACGCTTGACCGTTTGGAAAAACAGGTAAAAGCCCACTATTCCCGAATACTGGAAACAGAGGGGTATGTAACAGCCGAAAGGGTAAAGAACGCCCTGAACGGAGTAGGTGAAAAGGCATCCAACCTGTTACAGTTATTTGAGGAACATAACACCGAATTTCAAAAGCGTGTAGGCGTAAACCGGGTTTATGATACTTACTATTCCTATTTGCTGACGTTCAAACATCTGTCTAACTTTATCCGCCTGAAATATAATTCGGAAGACGTGCCGTTAATCAGCCTGACACATAAGTTTATAAATGATTTTGATTTCTATTTGAGGATAGACAGGCGGATGCAGGCAAGCACCGTCTTGGGGCACATGATTTCACTAAAGAAGATAATCACCCGTGCCATCAATCAGGGAACACTAAGGCGTAACCCGTTTATGAACTATGTAGCGGAACAGCCTTTGAAAAAGTACAGGCATTTGACGGAAGAAGAATTTCAGAAGATACTCACCACCCCGATAGCGCCTACAAGATACTCCCGTACAAGAGACTGGTTTGTTTTCTCGTCATTTACGGGTTTGTCTTATGCGGACATGTGCGCCTTGTCGGTCGATAACCTGATAATGGAGCAGGACGGTAGCACGTGGATAAAGATACCACGCCAAAAAACAGGGACTGTATGCTGCATCAAACTGTTAAGCATTCCTTTGATGATTATAGAAAAGTACAAGGACGAGCGGAAAACGGACAAGGTTTTTAATATGATAAGCCTTTCCAATATCTGCATTAACCTGAAAGAAATAGCCAAGTTATGCGGCATAGAACGGAATTTGACCTATCACCTTGCACGCCATACTTATGCGACCCAAACGTGTATCTCACAGGGAGTTCCGATAGAAACCGTTTCCAAACTAATGGGACATAGTTCTATTCAAACGACACAGATATACGCCAAAATCACTAATCAGAAAGTAAACGAGGACATGAAGAAACTCTTTACCCAAGTAAGTGGTAAATACCAAGTGCTTGAAAGTGACATTACTTCGGAGATAGCGCACAAGAAATTTCCCCATTGGTTGAAAGTGAAACAGATATTTCCTGAAAAGAAATAAGATGCCGATTTACCGTATTGGGTTTACTGTCCGGCTTTCGTGCTTTTCCCGAAGCTGAATAAAACATTAACAAAGGTAAGCTCCGTATTCCGTCCGTTCAAGCCCAAGCCCTAAAGGGTTTGAAAGAAAATCTCCACACCTGCGCTACGCTCCGGGTAGTATTTTCTTCCAAAGGCTTGCACAGACGGACTACTACACTGATAGAGTTAATGTTCTTAGTCAGTTTCGGAAAAATGTGTTTTTTAAGGACGGTAGGTCATTCTTGCCGTTCTTTGTTGTAGTAGGTCTGCAAAAGCCGTTCTATATCGCTTTGACGGTAGATTATTTTGCCTTTTATCTGAATGTACGGGATAACGCCCGTATCTCTCCATTCTTGCAGCGTGCGGATGCTTACTTTCAGATATTTGGATGCTTCCCGGTTGCTTAGAAACTTTTCGCCGTTCAAATGCGGTCTGCTTTCCTTTGCCATTCGGCTGATACCGTCCAACATTCTTTCCATAGACTGAAAGAAATCCTTAATTATCTCACTGTTGCCGTTTATCAGTTCCATATTGTTATATCGTTTTATTGATTTATAATTGGTTTGAATGATTGACATATATCACCTGTCAGTTACGCAAATACTCGCCATAATAAGAAATGGAAAGACTGTCTTTTACCCTGTCATAGCCGATATAAAGCAGTTTAAAGGCTGAAACGATGAAGTAACGGCTATCTTCCTTTTGTATCTCGTAAACGGCTGGTTTCGCCTGTCCGTTATCCGATACATGGAGCATCGAAAGCAGATACTTCTTTTTACTTTGGTATATCATCACCGTAGGATGAAGATTTAGACTTTCCCATGTACCGACAATAGCCGGTAGGGTGAAAGATTGGTTTGCTTCTGAATTGACATCTTGTTTTCTTTTCATAAGGCGATACTTATTTGTTGGTTGGTATATAGTCGTTTTTCTTTCCTGAAACATGGTTTACCGTACATTCGGCAACTAATCTTTCTATATCGGCAGATTTGTAGTACAGTTTGTTACCAATTTGGGAGTAGCCCAGTTTACCACTGTCCCGGTAGTTCTGCAAACTTCGGATGCTGATACCGAGCAGGGCGCACACTTCACGGCCTGACAGCCATTTGTCCGGCTGGTAGGTATTCTCTTTGCAAATCTGTTCCATCTGACTAATGAAACCGGAGAACCGCCCGCACACCTGTTTAAAGGTCTGTTCCTCAATAGTTACGATATTCATACATCTTTCTCTTTTGGCTGGTTGAATATTCCTTTTTGCATTTCTCCCCGATAGAGAGCCGAAAGGACATCATTGTGCGTACTTAAATGTTCTTCCAGTACGTTATCAATGAAATTTCCGATGCTTACCTGTTTGTTTGTAATCACGCCTACAATCCGAACAATACGTTTCTGTATCTCTCCGCTTATGTACACGCTTTGACGGTTGCAAACTGACCGTTTTTTAAGGAACACCGATTTATAGCTTTCCTGTTCCTTACTTCCTGTTTCCTGTAATGATTGTTTTTCTTTTTCCATGCTTTCAAATTCTAATGGTTTATAAATAGGTTGATTGATTTCTGATACTGATTGAAAGGGAACAAGCCTATTTTATAGCAGTGTTGCATATTTCTAAACGGTTTTCAAACAAGGTTTAAAGCCATATTAAAACCTTGTTTGACTGCCTTATATATTGCTGCCATTCAATCAATTTTCAGCAAAGAAAAGGGTAAAAACAGATGCTTTTAAAAATGGGGTTGCTTTGTCCGTTTATGTCCCAATTTGGCGTAATAGGGCATATTTCAGGGGTAAATAGCTGTCTTTAATTTTGTAACCGACAAACAGACATAGGAGGAAGCCGAACCGCTTGCTTTTGCAATCTGCCCGTAGGGAAGATTTTTGTTATCACATGATAACAGCAAGTTGTGTTTTGCGGCACTCATTTCATTTTTTGTGCCTCAAAACCTTGCCACCTTAAAAGGTGGTTAGTTTTACTCCGAAGTCGTAAAACCAGTAAATAATTATCATTATGGAACAGAAAAAGAAGTCATTTAACAAAGGGGGGCGCAAGCCTAAACTTGACCCACGAACACACCGCTATTCTCTTAATTTGGACGATGTGGAGAACGCCAAGTTCTTAGCCTTTTACGACCAGTCAGGCTACAGGGTAAAGGCGCATTTCATTAAGAACTGTATTTTCGGGAAGTCGTTTAAGGTGCTTAGGATTGATAAAAGCAAGGTTGATTATTACATCCAGCTCTCCCAATTGTTTTCACAATTCAGGAGCATAGGCATACTGTATAACCAAACGGTGAAAGAACTGCATTCCAATTTTGCGGAAAAGAAAGCACTTGCCCTGCTTTACAAATTGGAACAGTACACTGTTGAACTGGTAAAGACGAACCAACAGATTATTGCGCTTACCAAACAGTTTGAAGCATCTTATAAGGAAGAGGGGATAATATCGGTAGAGGAGTAAATACATACTTGCCAAAAGAAAAAACATCCCGGAACTGCCACGTGTACAGCTCCGGGATGAATTTCAGTTTTACTTATTCGTTCCGTGTTCTTTCTCGAACTTTCGGAGCGTACCCACATCGAACCGTTCCTTTATGAACTCTCGCACATCGGAAGCCCGATAGTAGGCTTTTCCGCTAATCATCATAAAGGGCAGCAGTTTTTTGCTTCTCAATCTCTGCAATGTCCGGGTACTGACTTTGAATAGCAGGCATAAATCCTGATTATCCAAGAGTTTGTCATTCGGCATCACTTCGGGATTGGTCTGCAAACTCTTTACATCTTTGCCTACTTCATCCAGTTTATCAAGTAGCTTTTGCATCCAGTCTTTGAACTCGTAATTATCTACATACATATTGCTTCATTTTTCTGATTATACATTAAGATTTTCAATCGATTGATGAAGCAAAGTTCGGAAAAGGGAAGCAAAGAAATTACAGGGTAGCATACGCTACCCTGTATAAATTGATGCTAAGTTATTGATTATCTATACCCTTTGTTTTCGTGTTCTTTGCGGATAAGGTTTGCCAGTTCATCAAGGAACGCGCTTAACTTGGCAGGCTTTCGCTTGATGACATCCATGTATTTTTGGTGATAATCGCCCAATTTTATATTAAAGAGCCATTCAAAGGCTTTTCCTAAGTCCGTTAGGTGAACAGTTTTTCCATTCTGATATATTATTCGTTGGGAAAGAAACAAGCCGCAGACAATTTCCATGACGTTAATAAGGCTTGTCTTGCCTGCTAAATGGAGAGGAGAAAGAAATAGCTTATTTGCGTGTTGTTGGAATTGTTCAGGGTATTTGATGCGCAAATTCACTATGCGTATTTCTGTTTTGATTAGTTCTATTGCTTCATCTATAAGCAACAATAGGGCATTTTTCCCCCTGCTCAAATTGCACACGATGCGATTTGAGCCTGTTTAGTCCAAAGGAGAAATAGCGTAGTAACACGCTATAATCCTGTTCGTTCATACTAAAATCAGCTAAATGATTAGCCAATTCTTCAATAGCTTCTGTCAATTCTGATACAGAAACTTTACTCTGCGGGTATTCCAATAATAAACGGAAAAATCTCTGTTTGAGCAAATTATCCATAAGCATAAAATTTTAAAAATAAATATGATATGTTTTTATTATGGCGTACCTATGAATGATGTGTGTTTCATTGTTTTGTCTGTTCTAATATGTTTAGCATGGTAAGTGAAAATTTTTCTGCTTCATCTATATTTGGAGAGTGCGCCGAGTTCTCAAATGAAATAAACTCTTTGTGTGGAGCATTGACAATTTCAAAATACTTTTGGGCTAATACATGTGATACCGTTTGGTCATGCTTTCCGTGTATAAAATAGATAGGCAGGTTAAATGATACTGATGATTTAAAAAGATCATCAACGAACAAATAAGGAAAAAGATGTTTTGTGTGAAATTTAGAACCACATCCAAAGTTGATCTTCTCCGAAATAGTATATCCTTTAAACTTGAAAACATCACTTACCAACTTTGATATTGAAGATTTTTCTCGTAGTGTTCCAACTCCGTATTTTTCTAAAAGTTCAGCCCTTATTGAAGATAAATAATCATAACTTGGGAAATAATCCGCATTACGGTCAAACTTTTTCAGTTCTTTTTCATATTTTGTATCTCCAATTGCAGATACATGTTTAAGTAAATAGTCATAAGCCATACGCTCTGATTCTAATTGATTTGTTATTTGACTTATGGCTACGTATGCAGTATATTCATCCGGATATTTTTCTATGGTCTTAACTCCGAGGTAAGTTCCCCATGAGTGTGCCACCAAGTATATTTTGTTTTTTCTAAAACGTTGTTGGAGGTACTTTGTCATTTTACTGACATCATCAACCATCTGTTCGAGAGTCAAACTATCTGAATTAATTGATTTATCGTATGACATTCCTGCATATCGCTGTTCCCAATAGCATACAGTAAAATGCTTCTCTAACCTTTCCTCCCCCTCGCGTGGAAGAATAAACGGCAATTCAGGAACACCTCCGTGTAAGTATAATATTATTGGATTTTCTAAATTTTCACCACGGATGAAAAAACCTTGCGAAACTCCATTAATATCTACCCTCCCTTTCTCAGAGATAGAATTAGTAATGTTTTTCCCTGTTTTGTCCAGCAAAGGTGGAAGGTTTCCTGAGCTTTGTGTTAATATGGTTACTGCAGAGCTACTATTTAAAAGAGTATTTTTAAAAATACTTGCTATTGTTTTCCCAATCTTTTTCATTTTCCTATTTTTGAAGATTAAAAAATATTCTGATTATTTTTGCCCAAAGTTAGTATCATCTGTTAAGTCAGCCAATTACTAATTTTAGCTATATTAAATATGCAACCATGAATGCAGAAAAAAAACAAAAGATATGGGAAGCTCATAAAAGGCATATTGAGCTGCTTGCTAAAGTAAATAATAGTTATGTATTTGTTGTAGAACAACATGTAAGATACCTTTATTTATCAGACAGTTATATTCGTTTTTTTGGATATCACCCGGATACATTAGAATTTCAGAATAAAGAAGAAACCTACTTCGAATCCCGCATACATCCAGAAGATTTAATTGCATTGAGTAATACACAGGAGAGATTATTTGAGTATTTGCAAGCAATTCAAGCAAATAAGATTTTAGAATATAAACTTGTTTATGAATTTAGAGTTCTAAATTCATATAATAAATATGTTCGTATCATCAGCCAACATCAGGTATTGGAGTTAGATGAAAATGGCGATCCATGGCTTGTAATGGGTATTGCTGATTTATCCCCTAATACAGCACCATTGGATAGCATCAAGATTCAAGTAGTGAATTTTATCACTGGCGAAACTTTGCCTTTAAATAAGTTTGAGGAAAAAGAACTTATTGAATTTACTCCAAGAGAAAAAGAAATATTACTTTTAATAAAATCGGGTATGCTCAGCAAGGAAATTTCAGATCGATTGTCCGTAAGTATTCATACTGTAAATAAACACCGTCAAAACATTATGCAAAAAATGAATGCTGACAATATAATCGAAGCCATAGAATATGCTCGAAAACTTGGATTATTGGATTAATTCAGAAATATTTCTATCTTTGCAGTAGAGTTTTGAAAATGATGCAACGCTATGCAGTAAAAGGCAGATAGCACGTTGCTAAACCGTTACCCTTTTTAAAAAAATATTTTTGCAATAAACTGGATTACAACAGAATAAGTTAAAATGTTATAGTAGTTGCATAGCTATGACGGGCGGTGTGTGTGCTAAGGTTTTTATGAATTCCGCACACATCGGCAATCTCCTTCAAATAACTGTTCATGCGTTGATTACACAATACAGGTAAAAGTTTTCCGGTACACTCTGCCACATCCTTATATTTATCAAGTATAGAAGCTGCCACAGGTAGCACAGGAATGTTACACATGATTTTTGTCTTTTGGCGATTTTTCCTTATCCAAAGTTCTCCTTTGTTGTCTTTTACCAAGTGTTCAGGTGATAAATCTTTCACATCGCTGAATGCCAAACCTGTAAAAACGCAAAAAAATGAAAACATCCCGTACCTGTTCTACTCGTTTAATGGTGAATTCTTTAGCAAGAATTATTTTAATCTCGTCCATCGTCAGAAATTCAGGATCTGTATCTTCCAGTTTGAAGCGGTAGTAAGCGAATGGATCTTTCTTTATCCAATCGTTTTCCAAAGCAATACGGATAATTTTCTTCAAGTTCTTCAATCGGGTGATGGCTGAATTTTGCGCACAACCTTTTTCAATCTTCAAAAAAGCATCGAACTTGGAAATGAAATTAGCTTCTAAATTATTTAGGACAATATCCGATAACTGATATTCTTTCTTAATGAATTCCTCCAAATATCGGGTAGTGGTTTCATACCGTTGTACCGTTTTACTTACGAAGTCTTTGCCTATCAGTTTACGGCTTTGTTCGTTATGCTCCCTGAATACCTGCAAGAGTGTTTTGTTATCTTCATCCACACCATAAAACAACTTTCTCACAAGATCAACAGTGATAACCTTACCGGAAGTTTCCAGTTCTCTATAAATTTGGTGTACGTGGGAACGTGTGATTTCTAAGTAGTGGTTCAGCTCCACCGACATACGGTCTTTGCCTTTTGAATTCTCTTTAGCCTGATTCCATAGGTTTACGGGACAGCTTCTTTTTATAGAAATATCTACCATACAGCCGTTTACGGTGATTCTCATGCACACGGGTGCTTCTCCGTTCTTTAATAATTTGCCTTTCTTGATGAAGAACAATACAGAAAATGATTTTCGAGCCATTTTTACATCGTTTTTAAAGTTACAAAACTATGTATTCTCTTCCAAAGTATAACCATGCAAAAAGCTATGAATCAGCGAGAAAGATGCAAATTCGTGGGACTTTTTAGAACTAAATTTTAGTCCCACGATTTATCCACCGATAATATGCTTGAAACGGCTGTTTTCTGCTACCTACCAGAAAAAAGAAATCCCTGATAATGTCTGATTATCAGGGATTTGCTTGATTTTTCTTGTTGTTTCAGTGATCCGCCTGGGGCTTTCACCGTAGCGGACTATATCTTTGATTTTTAAGCTCTTGTAAACCTTGAAAAATCGTACCGTAACGAATTAGTAACGATTTATAGGAACGCTTGTTGTCAGTGTCAGGCATTCGTTTGTCAGCCGTTTTCTGATGCCACAAAGATAGAGTATTCCTTTTTATTTTCCAAACATTTGATTATTAAATCATTAAAAAAGATCCCCAGTGCAAGGGGCGAACCTATATATATAGATAGGTTTGCCCCTTGCACCGGGCGGATGTTGCCCTCTTTATTCAATTAAATCACTGTATTGAATAAAATAGATGTTTTTTATTCAATAAGCATGTTGATATTGAATATATGGGCTATTGGGAGATGATAAAACGCTCATCGGTCTGGCGCAATCACCATTTTATTTATCGAGATACATAAAAATCATGGTGTACTACACGTGTACTATACCTTCCAACTCTTTTTATTGTTCTTCTTTTGCGGCAAACACTGAAAATTAAGTTTGTTATGGAAGTTATTACAATTGAAAGTGAAGCGTATAAATCGCTTGTGAGTAAGATTGAAAAGATCGCCGGGTATGTAGCCGAAGCGCAATTGCCTTCAGAAGAAAAAAAGGAGGCTTGGCTGGACAGCAACCAACTGGCGGAAGCGTTGGGTATCAGTACACGTACATTGCAACGCCTGAGAGATGAAAACCTGATCAGCTATTCCATGCTGCGTGGTCGGTGCATGTACAAGTTGTCAGAGGTCGAACGTTGTCTGGAAGAGCGTACCATTCGGTGCAAACCCCAGACATTGGAGGATTTTCGTAAGAACTACTTAATGAGAACCGGCAATGATAAGAAAGGATGATATATTGAGAATGACGGAAAAGGGTGTTTCCGTATTCCGCTATTACCTGCCGGTGGACTTCATGGTGGGAAAGAACTTCCTGAATCCTTTTTATAAGGATACGAAGGCTTCGTGCAACATTTATTATGAACGTAAGGCCGGCGTGTTTAAAATGAAGGATTTCGGGAACGAGGATTATTCGGGGGACTGCTTTGAGCTGGTGGGCAGGCTGAACGGTCTTAGCTGCAAGGAGCCTAAAGAGTTTGTCGAGATCATGGAGATAATAAACCGTGACCTGCATTTGGGGTTGTCCTCACATGAGGAATATCATGTGAGCCATAGCAAAGTGCCCCAAAAGAACGAAGTGGTATCGGAAGAGCCGAAAATGAAAAGTGTCCGGCCTTATACTGTCGTGCAAAAGCCCTTTACGGCTGCGGAACTTGCTTTCTGGGGTAAATCGGGTATCGGGGAAAATGTTCTGAAGGCATACCGGACGGTATCGCTGAAGAAGTTCAGCAGTGAGAATCAGGAAAGGAAGCCTTTTTCCTGCATGACAAGCGCCGATGAACCGATGTTCGGGTATATGGGCAAACAGCATATCAAGGTGTACCGTCCGTGTTCACAAATGCGGTTCCTGTATGCCGGTGATTTTGGCGATAACTATTGTTTCGGGCTGGAACAGCTGCCGGCAAAAGGGGATCTGCTCTTCATCACAGGTGGGGAAAAAGACGTGATGAGCTTGGCGGCTCACGGCTTCCATGCGATCTGTTTCAACTCGGAAACGGCCTTTATCCCTGTGACTGTCATACACCGGCTCTCGTTCCGGTTCAAACATATCATCCTCCTCTATGATGTGGATAGCACCGGGCTGAAAAGCTCGGCGAAGCGTGAAGAGGAATTGAAAGAATACGGGGTTAAACGGTTGCTGCTCCCGCTTGCCGGTACAAAGACGGAGAAGGATGTATCGGACTATTTTATGCTGGGGAACAGCCGTGAGGACTTGATCAAACTTTTTCTGGACTATCTGGAAACCTTATACAGTGAAACCATGTCGGCATTAAAATCCTGCGAGGTGGATTTCAACAACCCTCCTCCCATCGCACAAATGATCGTGTCGGTAAATGACGTGCCTCTCGGAACTCAAGGCAACCTGCTTTGTGTCACCGGTGGAGAAGGTACGGGGAAAAGTAACTATGTGGCGGCGTTGATTGCCGGTGCTATCCGTCACTCCGGAACGGATGTGGATGCGCTGGGCGTTACGCTCCACGAAAACGGCAAGAACAAGGCGGTACTGTTCTATGACACGGAACAAAGTGAGGTACAGCTATATAAAAATATCAGCAACCTGTTGCGGCGTTGCGGACGTGAGGCGATGCCGGAATGGTTCAAGGCATATTGCCTTACGGGGATGAGCCGGAAAGAACGCCTGCTCTCCATTATCCAGAGCTTGGACAAATACCATTATCAATATGGCGGTGTCCATCTGGTGGTGATAGACGGGATTGCGGATTTGATAAAATGCGCCAACGATGAAG
>OMGQ01000519.1_pt1 | contig 37350 bp, 32 predicted proteins | sample 1646071 | NCBI WGS metagenome assembly OMGQ01 (sample SAMN05578585, study PRJEB25193) | human gut metagenome | biome: Human Microbiome; feature: human-associated habitat; material: feces | host: Homo sapiens | place: USA:Birmingham
TAACCGTTAACGCCGGTATACGATGCCGCCTACTGCTGTTTCGGGGCATAGTTTGAAGGTGGTTTGGCAATTACCGTTCCCAACTGCTCTCAGCCAAGGCAGTTTTTTCTGTAAGGCCGCTTAAAATGCCTTTTCCTTCGCATTACTGATGTAATATTGATTTACTACTATATTATAAGCATCAGGGCAGCAGTTGTCAAACCTTTAGCAAATAAATTTTTTAACTGGAAAAAAAACGTAAATAAATTTATAATAATACAAGGCAATGTAAAAATGTTTGGTGGAGATGGTTAAATGCGTTTTAAATTTTATAAAGCCATGCTGAAAATATTATTTGCCGCGCTGTGTACTTTTTTAATGGTGCCGGGCGTACAGGCAAAAGAAAAATACAAGGGCACGTTCATTTATATTCCGCTTGATGACAGGCCGGTTACTTACAGCTACCCTGTAAAAAATTTAAAGGCTGCCGGCTACGAAATACTGACGCCGCCGGAAAAATACCTTGCTTCGGCAGACCGCACCGGCGACCCGGACAAGCTTTGGCAGTGGCTGGTGGAAAACGCGCCTGATGCCGATGCGGCAGTAATATCTTCGGACGCGCTTATTTACGGCGGGCTGGTTGCCAGCCGCACGCATTTTTTTGACGAAACAACCTTGCAGGCACGTGTTCAGCGTTTGGAAATGCTGCGCGAAAGGCTGCCCATGCCGCTTTATGTGTATTCCACATTAATGCGTACGCCGCGTGCAAGCTTCGGCAACGTTGAGCCGCCGTATTACAGCAAAATCGGTCCTGCCATTTTCCGTTATTCCGAACTTTTGGATAAAGAGGACACCACCGGTTTAACGCTGCGCGAAAGCCTTGCAAAGCAGGCCATAAAAAACAACCTGCCGCAGGCTGATTTAAACGACTGGCTGCAAAGGCGTTTAAAAAACTACCATGTTAATAAATCGCTTACGGAGCTTACCGCAAAATACCGCTTTCATTATCTTGCCATAGGCAAGGATGACAATGCGCCGCTTTCAGCAACGCATATGGAAGCGCGTTACATAAAGCGCGACGCTTTTGCGCTTTCCGACCAGATTTTTCAGATTATACCGGGCGTTGACCAGCTTGGCATGCTGCTTTTAACGCGTGCCGTTAACGAAAAGAACCGCGAGCACCCGCTTGTTTACACTTATTATGCCGAAGGCACCGGGCGTACTACAATACCGCAGTATTCCGACAGCACGCTTGGCGAATCCGTGCCGGAGCAGATACTTGTTGCCGATGCACGCCCCACCGTTAACGCTGCCGAAGCCGATTTTATTTTGGCAGTTAACACACCCAAAGACGGCGTAATGATGGATTCCACCGCGCCAAGCAACCAGTTTTTCGCCTCGCCGCGCGACAAAAAATATATCGGCGAGCTGGAAAAATTTTTAAACAGCGGCACAAGGGTTTCACTGGCAGACGTTACATATTCCAACGGCGCCGATAATGGCTTTATGAACGAATTTGCCAACCGCGGCAATTTGGAAAAGCTTACTGCGTATAACGGCTGGAATACCGCCGACAACACCATTGGCTTTGCTATTGCCCAGGGCATTTTAGCCCCGCAGATAAGCGACGAGGACAACGCACTGCTGATGCGGCTGCGCCTTGTTGACGACTGGTTCTACCAATCGAACGCGCGGCGTGATGCCACGGACTTTTTGGAACGCAGCGGCAGCAGCGAAGAAGTTTACAAGCTCGGCAGTTCCAAAAAGCATGTTTCTGCGCTGGCTCAGGATGTCTGCAATGAACTTGCACGCAAATACCCCTTTACCGAAGATTTTAAATTTAAAGTAGGTTTTCCGTGGGACAGGCTTTTTGAAATAAGCGTTACGCCCACAGACAGAAAGAAATAGCCATATACAGCAAAACTCCCGAAGCGGTAAACTTCGGGAGTTTTTATTTGGGCGTTATTTTGCAAAATTCTTTTCTTTATAGGGGCACAGCTCTGTCAGCATACATTCGCTGCACAGAGGTTTGCGCGCTTTGCAAATTTTGCGGCCATGCCAGATAAGCCAGTGATGGGCATCGCTCCATTTTTCCATGGGTATTGCTTTTTGCAGTTCTTTTTCCGTTGCAAGCGGGTCTGCGCCCTTTGCAAGCCCCAGCCGGTGCGAAACGCGGAAAACATGCGTATCTACGGCAATAGCCGGCACATTGTAAATAATGCTTGCTATTACATTGGCCGTTTTTTTGCCAACGCCCGGCAGCGTCATCAGCTTTTCAATAGTATCGGGCACGGTGCTGTTGTATTCCTGCACCAGCATATGGCAGGTTGCCAGAAGGTTTTTGGCTTTGGCGCGGAAAAGGCCGCAGTCGCGGATTTCGTTTTCCAGTTCTTCCTGCGTAAGCGCGCCCATTTTTTCGGGTGTATTATATTTAGGAAAGATGCGTGCCGTAATTTTGTTGACACGTTCATCAGTACACTGGGCAGACATAATTACCGCAACCAAAAGTTCAAACGGCGAATTGTAATTAAGCGCTGTTTTGGTATCTTTATATGTTTCTTCAAGTACTTTTAATATTTCATCACGCTGCTGCTTGCGCATTAGTTGGTCAGGCTCCTTACCGGTGCAGGTATTCTGCCGCCGCGGGCAATAAAGGCATCAGGCTTGAATTTGCTTACGGCAATAACCGGCGCATAGCCCAAAAGCCCGCCAAATTCTACCCTGTCGCCCACTTTTTTGCCCGGCACGGGCACAAGGCGCACTGCTGTGGTTTTATTGTTAATCATGCCGATTGCGGCTTCATCGGCAATAATTGCCGAAATGGTTTCTGCCGTAATATCGCCGGGTACGGCAATCATATCAAGGCCTACGGAGCATACGCAGGTCATGGCTTCGAGTTTTTCCAGCGTCAGGCTGCCGCGTTCAACGGCGGCAATCATGCCGGCATCTTCACTGACGGGAATAAAAGCACCGCTTAACCCGCCGACATAGCTTGATGCCATTAAGCCGCCTTTTTTAACAGCGTCGTTAAGCATTGCAAGTGCGGCTGTTGTACCGGGGCCGCCGGTGCTTTCAAGGCCGATTTCTTCAAGAATGTGGGCAACACTGTCGCCAATGGCAGGCGTCGGCGCAAGAGAAAGGTCGATAATGCCGAACTGCGTATTTAAGCGGCGTGCTGCTTCCTGCGCAACCAGCTGGCCTACGCGAGTAATTTTAAACGCCGTCTTTTTAATGGTTTCGGCAACGGTGCCAACATCGGCGCCGCGTACGGATTCCAGCGCGTGTTTTACAACGCCCGGGCCGCTGACGCCTACATTAATAACGCTTTCCGGTTCGGTAACGCCGTGGAAAGCACCTGCCATGAAGGGGTTATCCTGCACGGCATTGCAGAATATTACCAGTTTAGCGCAGCCGATAGCGTCACGGTCGGCCGTTAAAGCGGCTGCTTCTTTAACAACGCGGCCCATTTCGGCAACGGCGTCCATATTAATGCCGCATTTGGTAGAGCCTACGCTGACGGAAGAACAAACAATCTGCGTTTCAGCAAGCGCTTCCGGAATGGACGCAATCAGTTTGCGGTCGCCGTTGGTGTAGCCCTTATCGACAAGCGCGGAAAAACCGCCGACAAAATCAACGCCGATGGTGCGGCCTGCGTCGTCAAGAGCTTTGGCCAGCGGCACATAGCTTGCTGCGTCGCAGCTTTCGCCAACAATGGCAACAGGCGTTACGGATACGCGCTTGTTAATAATGGGCACGCCGAGTTCCGTTTCCAGTTCCTGCCCTACTTTAACAAGGTTTTCTGCTTTTTTGGTAACTTTATCGTAAATTTTCTGCGCCGTTACCTTAATATCCGGGTGTGCGCAGTCACGCAGGCTGATGCCCATGGTAATGGTGCGCACATCAAGATTATTTTCGGTAATCATGCGCGTGGTTTCTAAAACGTCTTTAATTTCAAACATAGGCGGCCTCCTAAATACGGTGCATAGCCGTAAAAATTTCTTCGCTCTGCACGCGGATTTCCACGCCTATTTCATTGCCAAGCGCAGTAAACACATCTTTTAATTTATCAAGCTGCAAATCGGCTTTTTCCATATTGGCAATAAGTACCATGTTAAAAAAGCCATCCATAATATTCTGGTTAATATTAAGGATATTAATATTATGCTCTGCCAGTACGTTGCTGGCGCGTGCAATAATGCCTACTCTGTCTTTACCTACAATTGTTACAACTATGCGCATTTTTGTTCCTCCTCTTAAGGGGCCTTAAAATTATAAATATGTTATATTTTACCATAAAATGAGTGGTAATTGTTCAATTTTCCAAAAATATTAATTATCTTTGTACACTCGTTCGCAGTTGTATGGCCTCGGCAATGTGTGCCGCTTTTATAGCTGCGCTGCCTTCAAGGTCGGCAATGGTGCGGGCAACTTTAACAATGCGGTCATGCGTGCGGGCGCTGAGCCCTAGCGCGGCAAAGTATTTGCCAAGCATGGCTTCGGCCTGCGGCTCCAGTTTGCAGTATTTATTAAGCTGCTTTTTGTTCATCTGCGCGTTGCAGTGCACGCCGCTGCCTTCAAAACGTTTGCGCTGCACGCCGCGCGCTTTTACAACGCGGCTGCGTATAGCGGCAGAACTTTCTCCTTCGGTTTTATCTTTTAAGTCGTCATATTCAAGGCGCGGCACTGTTACCTGTATGTCAATGCGGTCTAAAAGCGGGCCGGAAATTTTGCGCCGGTAACGTTCAATTTCGTGCGGGCGACAGGTACAGCTGTGTACATTATCGCCCAAGAATCCACAGGGGCACGGGTTTTGAGCGGTTATTAAAATCAGCCGTGCGGGGAAAGACAAGCTTGCCTGCACGCGGCTGATTGTTACAACGCCGTCTTCCAACGGCTGGCGCAGAACCTCCAGCGCCTGGCGTGAAAACTCCGGCAGTTCATCCAAAAACAATACGCCGTTATGGCTGAGCGTAACTTCGCCCGGCTTCGGCACGCTGCCGCCGCCAATTAACGCGCTTGCCGATACCGTATGGTGCGGGCTGCGGAAGGGGCGTTCCAGCACAAGCTGTTTTTTGCCGTTTAAAAGCCCGGCAATGCTGTAAATTTTGGTTATTTCCAAAATTTCATCTTCCGTCATCGGCGGCAATATGGTTGGCAAACGGCGTGCCAACATAGTTTTGCCGCTGCCCGGCGCGCCAACCATCAATACGTTATGCCCGCCTGCCGCGGCAATTTCCAGTGCGCGCTTAACAACCTGCTGGCCGCGCACTTCGGCAAAGTCAACGTCGCCGCCCCCTGCCGTTTCCGTGCCGAACTGTATTTTTGGCAGCGGCGTTAAACGCTCCTGCTTTTTCAAATGGCTTACAAGCTCGCTCAAACTGGCAGGCGTATATACATCTATGCCGTCCACCAGCTCTCCTTCCGCCGCGTTGCCCTGCGGTATGTAAATTTCGCGCCATCCGTGTTCACGGGCATATAAAATCATTGGCAAAACACCTGCAACCTGGCGTATACTGCCGTCAAGAGCAAGTTCGCCCACAAAAATTTTACCTTCTGCTTCTTCCTGCAATAAACTTCCGGCTGCCGTTAATATGCCAACGGCAATCGGCAAATCAAGGCTGCTGCCGTCTTTGCGCAAATCGGCCGGGGCAAGGTTTACGGTAATGCGCGTCATGGGAAACATCAGCCCGGAATTTTTCAGCGCCGCCCTTACGCGCTCGCGCGATTCCTTTACCGCCATATCAGGCAGCCCTACAATGTCAAATCCCGGCAGCCCGTTGGATATATCAACTTCAACAATTATTTCTTCACCATTAATACCACAAACAGTTTCCCCGAAAGTTTTTGCGTACATTATATCTCCCCTAAAAACAATTTTGCAGATGGCGCAATTTTGCCTTGCCGTCATCTGCCACAATTTCTATTACATCAAAAGCTATTTTATTGTACCCTCCGCCGCACTGCTGCAAATAGTGCAGCGCCGTGGTGCGGATTTTCTGCTGCTTGGCATAAGTTACCGCCATACCCGGCGTGCCAAACTTTAAACTGCGGCGCGTTTTTACCTCAACAAACACCGCTCCGCCGTCTTTAGCGGCAATTATATCAATCTCTCCGCGGCGGCAGCGGTAATTACGCTCTACAATGCTGTAACCGTGCCGCAGCAAATAAGCGCAGGCAGCATCTTCGCCGCGCCTGCCAAACTCACTGCGCCTGTCAGCCATCAGCTTCCTCCGGCAGGCGGATTATTTTATTAGGCACAGGTTCGGCCGGGGGCAGATGCATGCTTTTTACAGGTTCATAGCTGCGGCGGTGCCAGCTTGTTGCTCCGTATTCCAGCACTGCCTGCATATGTTCCGCGCTGCCGTAGCCTTTATTGTGCGCCCAGCCGTACTGCGGATATTCTGCCGCAAGCTGTTCCATCATTCTGTCACGGGTAACTTTTGCTATTACAGAAGCCGCCGCTATTGAAGCGCTGAGAGCATCGCCGTGAATAAGTGAACAGGTCTTAATATCCCCTGCCTGCACGGGCATGGCATCTATAAGCGCCGCCTGCGGGCGGATTTTTAAGCTTTCAAGCACTTGCGCCATGCCTTCCTGCGTGGCACGGTAAATATTAAGCCTGTCGATATTGTAAACGCTTACTATATTAACAGAAACCGCCAGCGCTTTTTCCAAAATTTCCCCGTAAAGCTGCTCACGTTTGGCTGCCGTAAGTTTTTTGGAATCGTTCAGCCCTTTAATAAAAACATTCTGCGGCAAAATAACCGCGCCTATAACCATAGGCCCGGCCAGCGGCCCGCGCCCGGCTTCATCAACGCCTGCCACAAACTGCGCCCCTTCATTATAGCAGTTATTTTCATACATCAGCATTTTGGCAAAACGTTCACGCTCCGCCTGTTCTGCCTGCTGTTTTTTATAATAAGCCGCTATGAGTTTCTGCACGCCGCTGCGGCCGTCTTTGGCAAGTTCTGCCAAAAGTTCTTCATTCGGGTTATTGGCAAGCAGTTCTTTTATTTCTGCAATTTTCATATTTACAGCCCCTTAAACAAAAAGCCGCTTACAGCGGCTTTAATTTCAGTTATTATTTATCTGGTTCATCCAGTGTTACACGGCCGGTTTTGCCGCTGCGGAAATCACGAAGAACAAGCTGCACCACTTTATCAAGGTCAAGCAGCCCGCCGCTTTTCAGGCAGCCGCGGCTTACGGCAATTTTTTCAAAAACGTCCTGCACCGGTGCGCCCGCTTCAAAATCAACGGCATATTTGTCTTTTAACAATTGCGGGTAAGCGGCAATTAATTTTTCCGTTAAAAGCCATGCAGCCTGTTCACGGTCATACACGTCTTCTTTAATAGCGCCGGTAAGGACAAGGTTAAGCCCAATCTGCGGGTCATCAAACTTTGGCCACAGCACGCCCGGCGTGTCTAAAAGCTCCAGCCCTTTGGCAATGGTAACCCACTGCTGCCCGCGCGTAACGCCCGGTTTATCGGCCGCCAGCACTTTGTTTTTGCCAACAAGCCTGTTAATAAGCGTTGATTTGCCTACATTAGGTATGCCGACAATCATAACGCGTATGGAACGGTTTTTTACGCCGCGCTTCAGCCATTTGTCTATCACAGGCTGCGCCGCTTTCTGCACGGCGGCTACAAGCTGTTTTACGCCTTTGCCTGTATTGCAGTCGATAACGCATACCGGCAGACCGTTATTTTTAAAAATTTCTTTCCACGCTTCGGTTTTGGCAGGGTCTGCCATATCAACCTTATTTAAAGCTATAATTTTAGGCTTCTGCCCCAAAAGCTGGTTCAGCATGGGATTGGTGCTGCTGCGCGGCACACGTGCGTCAAGCATTTCCACAACCACGTCCACCAGTTTAAGCTGCTGCTCCATCATGCGTTTGGCTTTGGTCATATGGCCGGGAAACCACTGTATTTTAAAGTCCATTTATAACACTCTCCCTGTCAGGGCAGCATGCGCCATCTGTCAACCGGCCAGAATGCCAGGCTGGCTTTGCCTTTAACCAAATCCAGCGGCACAAAGCCTACATCGGCAAAACGGCTGTCCTCAGAGTTGTTTCTGTTATCGCCCAGTACAAAAATATGCCCTTCCGGCACAACGGATTTTCTGTAATCAGAAAGATTTGGCCCTTTGGGGTCTTCCTTCCATGTGTAAGGCTCGTCAATTTCCGTGCCGTTTACAAGCACTTTGCCGCTGCGCATTTCAACGGTATCGCCTGCCGTGGCAATAACGCGCTTAATAAAATCGCGGCTTTCGTCTTTAGGGTAACGGAAAACAATAATTTCACCCTTCTGCGGGTCGCTTACAAAATAGGTAAACTTGTTTACCAAAAGCCTTTCATGGTTTACCAGCGTGGGGTACATGGAAGAACCTTCTACCATATAAGGCTCTACAATAAAGGTTCTGATGCAGAAGGCAAGCGCCACCGCAACAATAATGGAAACCAGCCAGTCGCTGACCGTATCCTGCCAGGAAGTTTTTTGTTTGCTCATTTTATTTTCCGCTCCTTTTTCTGCCGTAACCATACGGCCTGCCAACATTATTATTCCAACACAATGTGCGTGTTTCTACAACTTATGCAGTATGCTTTCTTATACTAACAAACATTACCCTATTTGTCCATACTGTTCACGCTTTTGACACATAAAAAAATATTATACTATTAACGATTTTACTTGCATTATAGCCCGCGTTTGTTGTAAAATTCTTTTGTTGTGCTGTACATTTTTTGTAGTAAATTTTACATTCAGCCCTGCTTGCGGCAGGATTTTTAAATTGAATAGCCAATATAATAATATTGTACACTATTTCTTGTATGTAAATTTAACATTTTAAAGGTTAAAGGAGCATGAAGCATATGACACAAATTAGTATCGCCGTTATCGGCAGCTGCAATATCGACGTTGTTGTCGAAGCGCCGAAACGTCCGCTGGCAGGCGAAACCATTTTGGGCAGCCGCCTTATTATTGCCCAGGGCGGCAAGGGGGCAAACCAGGCAGTTGCCGCAGCAAGGCTCGGCGCCAAAGTTTATATGGTTGGCTGCGTCGGCGACGACGATTACGGCCGTTCCGTAATTAAAAATTTTGAAGCGAACGGCGTTGATACCGGAAACGTAAAGGTTGTGCCCGGCGTAACTACCGGCACCGCGCACATTACGCTTGCCGAAGGCGATAACAGCATTATTGTTATTAAAGGCGCCAACGACCTTGTAACGCCTGAACTTATAGATGAAGCCTGGCCGCAGATTGCAGGCTGCGATATGGTAATGCTGCAGCACGAAATTCCTGCTGCAGCCATTGCCCACACCTTAAAAAAATGTGCGGAAGCTGGAGTAAAAGCATTGCTGAACCCGGCGCCTGTTCTTGAAGGCGCACAGGGCTGGGCTAAAGACGCCGCCTTTATAACGCCTAACGAACATGAAGCGCAGGCTCTTTTCCCCGGTAAAAGCACCGAAGAAATACTTTTGGAAAACGAAGGCCGCCTTTTAATGACGCTCGGCAGCAAAGGTGTTGCCTATGCCGAAAACGGCGCAATTAATACCGTGCCCGCCTTTAAAGTGCAGGCAGTTGATACTACCGGCGCAGGCGACACTTTCAACAGTGCTTTCGCCGTTGCGCGCGCTTCCGGCAAAACCATGTCCGAAAGCATTACTTTTGCCAATGCGGCAGCCGCCTTATCCGTACAAAAAATCGGCGCGCAGGGCGGAATGCCTTATTTAGATGAAGTGGAAGGGATGTTGTCCGAATGCAGAAAATAGGAATTTTAAACAGCGAAATTGCCAAAGTACTGGCAGATATGGGGCACACCGATACTATCGTTATCGGCGACTGCGGGCTGCCTGTGCCGGACGGCGTAAAAAAGATTGACCTTGCCTTGAAGCTCGGCACACCGCGTTTTTTGGAAGTTGTTGAAGAACTTGCCAAATATATGGAAATTGAAAAAATCCATGTTGCTGCCGAAATGCAGAGCAAAAACGAAGAATGCTGGCAGCAGATGCACAAGCTGTTTGACGGCAAAGAATGGATTGTTACCGACCACGAACATTTTAAGCAGGCCACCAAAACCGCTAAAGCAGTTATACGTACCGGTGAAACAACACCGTTTGCCAATGTAATTTTACATTCCGGCGTTATATTCTGATTTAAAGGAGTACTGTCAGCTATGGAAATTACCATGCAAGGTATTTCAAAGGCCTTCGGTTCCAACGAAGTTCTGCGCGGGGTTGATTTCACACTGCATTCCGGGGAAATCCACGCGCTGATGGGCGAAAACGGGGCCGGCAAGTCAACACTGATGAATATCCTCACCGGCATACACAAAGCCGATGCGGGCAAAATTTTCGTTGACGGCCAGGAAGTACATTTTAAAAACGCACGTGATGCCGAAAACCACGGCATTGCCTTCATTCACCAGGAGCTTAACATCTGGCCCAACCTTTCAATACTTGAAAACCTGTTTTTAATGAAGCAGATTACCAACTCCTTCGGCATACTCGACACTAAAAAAATGCGTAAACTGGCCGAAGAAAAATGCGCGCAGATTGGCATTGAGCTGCCGCTTGACGCAGAAGCCGGCGAATGCAGCGTAGGCCAGCAGCAGATGACGGAAATCATCCGCAATTTAATGCTGGACGCCAAAGTTGTAATTATGGACGAACCTACCGCGGCGCTTACCGAACGTGAAACCGCCAAACTGTTTGAAGTTATGCACGCATTAAAGGACAAAGGCGTAGCCATTGTTTATATTTCACACCGCATGGAAGAAGTATTCACCCACTGCGACACCATTACCGTTATGCGCGATGGCCACTCCATAAGCTGCCGCCCGACACGCAGCACCACTATGGAAGCAGTAGTACAGGATATGGTTGGCCGTGCAATTACGGAATATTATCCCGGACGCACCACCGAACCCGGCGAAGTAGTTCTGGAAGTTAAAAACCTGTGCCAGCCGGGCGTGTTCGACCACGTTTCCTTTAATTTGCGCAAAGGCGAAATTTTGGGCGTTGCCGGGCTGATGGGCGCCGGACGCACGGAAATTATGCGTGCGCTGTTTGGCATTGACGACTGCCGCCAGGGCGAAGTTTACCTGCACGGACAGAAAATAAACATAAAAAAACCGGAAGACGCCATTAAGGCAGGCATTGGTTTTATTACCGAAAACCGCAAAACCGAAGGCCTGATTCTGGACTTTTCCATTTTAAAAAATATTGCCCTGCCAAGCGTTGATACCTTCGCTTCAAAAAGCGTCATCAACGATAAAAAGGAATTTAATTTCTCCAACGAATTATCGCACAAGCTCGGCGTTAAAGCCAATTCCATCCAGCTTCCGGCCGGTGCGCTTTCCGGCGGCAACCAGCAGAAGGTTGTTATAGCAAAATGGATTGGCATGCACCCGTCCATTATCATTATGGACGAACCTACGCGCGGCATTGACGTAGGCGCCAAGCGCGATATTTACGATTTGATGAACGAACTTACCGCACAGGGTGTTGCCATTATCATGGTTTCTTCCGACCTGCCGGAAGTTATCGGCATGAGCGACCGCATCCTTGTTGTGCACGAAGGCAAAATTGCCGGGGAAATACCGCATGACCAAGCAACCCAGGAAAATATCATCACCCTTGCAACAGGAGGAATATAACAGATGAACGTTTCTGCCTTAGTTAGAAAAATGGGCCCGTTAATCGGGTTAATTGTACTTTTTGTTGTTATATCTGCTTTAAACAGCAGCTTTATCGACCCGTCCAACTTAAAAAACCTGCTGCGCCAGGTTTCCATTAATGCACTGATTTCCTTCGGCATGACCTTTGTCATCCTTACAGGCGGCATCGACCTTTCCGTTGGCAGTACGCTGGCTCTTTCCAGTGCAATTATGGCAAGTTTAATTAAAGGCGGTATGGACCCGATTATGGGCATTGTTGTTGCTGCCATTATCGGCCTTATTCTCGGCACTATTAACGGCGTTGTAATTTCTTACGGCAAGGTTGCTCCTTTTATTGCCACTCTGGCAACCATGACTATTTTCCGCGGACTGACTTTGGTTTACACCGACGGCAACCCTATCAGCAGCTTAACCGACAACCAGCTGTTCCATATGTTCGGCCAGGGCTATTTTGCAGGCATTCCTGTACCGGCAGTTGTTATGCTTTTAATGTTTGCCCTCTGCTGGTTTATTCTTAACAAAACACCGCTGGGCCGCAAAACCTACGCTGTCGGCGGCAACGAAAAAGTATCCTTTATTGCAGGCATTAAAATTGAACGCATTAAAATTTTTGCTTATGCAATTACCGGCCTGTTCTGCGCACTGGCAGGCGCTATCTTAACCTCGCGCCTTAACTCCGCACAGCCTACCGCAGGCACCGGTTATGAACTTGATGCCATTGCGGCAGTAGTTCTCGGCGGCACAAGCCTTTCCGGCGGCAAAGGCCGTATCGTGGGCACGCTTATCGGCGTACTTATTATCGGTACCCTTAACAACGGCCTTAATATTCTTAACGTATCCAGCTTTTACCAGCAAGTTGTCAAAGGTATAGTTATCTTACTTGCAGTTCTTATGGACCGCAAAAAATCGTAGGAGGTTATGTTTTAAATGAAAAAAACTTTATTAGCTGTTATGGCAGTACTCATGATGTCGGTAATGCTTATTGCTGGCTGCAGCTCCGGAGAAGAAGCTGCCCCGGCTGCCGATAAAAAAAGCGGCACTACCACTATCGGTTTTTCCATCTCTACTTTAAACAACCCGTTCTTTGTTTCCGTTAAAGACGGCGTTGAAGCAAAAGCCAAAGAGCTTGGCGTTAACGTAAAAATTGTTGATGCCCAAAACGACCCGGCAAAACAGGCTAACGACGTTGCAGACCTGCTCCAGCAGGGCGTAAGCGTACTTTTGGTAAACCCGGTTGACTCTGCTGCCATTTCCACTTCTGTTGAAGCTGCCAATAAAGCAAAGATTCCTGTAATTGCTCTGGACCGCAGCGCCGACAAAGGCACCATTGCTTCCCTTGTTGCTTCCGATAACGTAAAAGGCGGCGAAATGGCTGCTGAATACATTATTAAAAAACTTGGCGAAGGCGTAAAAGTTGCTGAACTCGAAGGTATCCCCGGTGCTTCCGCAACCCGTGAACGCGGCGAAGGCTTCCATAAAGTTGCCGACCAGAAATTAAGCGTTGTAGCTAAACAGTCTGCTGATTTTGACCGTACCAAAGGCCTGACCGTTTCCGAAAACATGCTGCAGGCAAACCCTGACATTCAGGCAATTTTTGCCCAGAATGATGAAATGGCTCTCGGTGCTATCGAAGCCTCCAAGAGCGCAGGCAAACAAATCTTTATCGTTGGTTTTGACGGTACTGACGACGGCCTGAAAGCTGTTGAAGCTGGCACTATGGCCGCTACCATTGCCCAGCAGCCGGAACTGATGGGCCAGCAGGGCCTTGAAGCTGCCGTTAAACTGGCTAAAGGCGAAAAAATTGATGCCAAAATTTCCGTTCCTCTTAAACTTGTAGAGAAAAAATAATTTAACTTTCCTTTGACAAATTGCGTACAAAAAAATCCCGCTCACTGAGCGGGATTTTTTATTTAATTTACTTTTAAAACATAATGTCGCCGGGTTCGTAATCAACCGTGGTTTTTACAAAAGCAATTTCGTTGCAGTACGGATACTGCGGGCAATAAACACATTCTTTCCATACCTTCTGCGGCAATTTTTCTTTGGCGGTTTCAATGTAATCGCACTTGGCAAAAAAGCCGGGCTGGTAAGTAAGCGTAAAAAACATTTTTACGCCGCGCTCTATACCCTCTTTTTCCAGCAAATGCACAATATTGCGCCCTATGCCGCTTGTTTTGCGTTCCGGGTCAACGGCAAGCGAGCGTATTTCCGCAAGCCTGTCCCACACAAAATGCAGCGCACCGCAGCCAATCAGGCGGTTATTTTCAATCGCCACAATATAATCGCGCAGGTTTTCGTAAATTGCGTTGCGTGCGCGCGGCAGCATCAACCCTTCGTGCGCATAATCATTCAGCAGTTTATGAATATTTTCTACATCATCAAACGTAGCTCGACGATACGTAATCATGCACCATGCCCCCTCAAATAACTGTTAAGCCATATCCTAACACTCATTTAATAAAAATGCAATATCTGAGCGCGCATTTTACAAAAATTTTTCCGTCCCCTAAAGAGGCCAGTTGTTTTAAGAAATGATGATTGGGTTCGTTAATTTTAACGGCGTCCGTCCCTGTATCAGGGTAAAAAACTTATTTTTACGCCGCCCATGCCCAGCGCTGTTTTATTCGGCGTATGCGGCTAAAAGCGCCGCAATCCTGTTCTGGCTTTGCGTGCCGCGGAAAAGCAGCCTGTAACGTCCTTTAAACGCGTCTATCGGCGCACCGCCGACAGAATACTGCTGCAAAGATAAATTATAGCCGGTAACCTTCACTGCCTGCGCCAAATGTTCTTCAAGATTATTTTCTTCAAGCACAAGCCCGCCGCAAAAAGCATTCCAGCGTTTTAAAAGGCTGCGGAAAATATAAACATTATCCGGGTAAATTTTATAACTGCCAAATGCCTTAAACGATGCGGAAGTTATAAAATTAAATTCTGCCTGGCGCGGAGGCTGCGGCATGGTAAAAAACTGCTCTGCCATGTCTTTATAGCTTGTTTGCTTTACCGGCTGCGGTTTACTTAATTGTACCACATATTCTTTTTGCTTTAAATATAAATTTTGCGTCAGCCTGCCTAACGCATATAAAATTTCTTCCGCAGCTTCTTTGTTAAGCGCCGCAAGCTGCCATACTGCGCTGCAGCGTGCCTTATCGTAATACACAAACTGGCTGAACGGGCGCAGCGCAGAACGGTGCATGGCTTCCGCAAAATCCGTATGGGCGTACTGCATCAGCGCGCCATGAAGCACGCTGCCAAACGATTGATGCAGGCGCTGCCCTTCCGGCAGCTGCAATAAAACTTCCCAAATTTGCAGCATAATTATTCCTCCGTAACTGCGCAGACGCCCATTAAAGTTATGCCCTTATGCGTTTTGGCCGTTTGCAGGCCACGAGGCGCAGCAAACTTATCTAGCCGCAGGTGCGCGTGCTTATAAAAATTATTATGCAAAATTACCGCTGCCGCATCTGTAAACGATTTTTGGTCCGGCGCAAGTGCCAGCAGCAGGCTTTTGCTTAAAAAGCCGCTGCCGCTGCCCAAAAATAAATTAGCATTTTCTGCCCGGGCAAATTCCTGTTTTAGTGCCTGCCCAAAAATAATTTTTTCACGCTGCAGCACAAAATCGGTAAAATCACGCTGCCTTTTAACAAGTTCTGCCGCCGATGTAATGCCGATACCGCCAAACACAGCTTTATCAAGCGTTATGCTGAAATGCTGATGCGCGCCCGGCGGCAGACATTCACGGAACAAGGTGAGGTTTTTGGTTTTTACCTGCCCTGTTTTAACAATATATACAGCCTCGCGCTTCTGCACAATTACAGGTATTGTTTTGCCGCTGCTGTATGAATCGCTTACCGACAAGCCTTTCATAATACTGCAGTTCATGCTGGCCTGCGGCATTAATTCCGCACTGTACTCGTTTTTGGGTATTTTTAAACGGTGCAGCAGCACAATTTCCAACTTCTGCGCAAGCCTGGCAAAGGCAGAATTTTTATCACGCAGCCGGTTGTCATTAATAATACGACTGACTTCGGCCCAGGCAGCATTACGCAGCTTGTCTTCCTGCAGCAGCAGGCTGAACAGCAGCCCTGTGCGCAGTGCACCCTTAATGCTGCTGCCCGGTATATACGGCTGGCCTTCAACATTGTGCACGGTACGCACAATTTCCGTAAGGCGCATTTTATTGGCAGCCAGTATTTCCGGCGCTACTTCAACATTGGCATAATCTGTTACAGCGTCGCCCAAATCTTCTATTTTGAAGCCTTTTTCCTGAACCCATTCGCACAAAGTTCCGGCGCGCAGCCTGGTTTTTATCAGTTCTTCAAACTCTGCCAGCAAATTATGTTTATACAAAAATTTTACCCACAGGCGTTCATTCAAAAAATATACCCGCCTGCTGCCGGCATCGTACAAATACTGATAGCTGTATACCGTTCCCACTTCGTCGGTTATATGCACTGGGCCCAGGCAGGTTACAGACATTTTTTTATATTCAAAATTACTGATACTCATACAGGCAACCCCATATATACGGCCTTGCCATAGCGGTACACGGCGTGCTGCGCCCCCAAAGCCGTAAATTCAAGCAGGCGCCCTTCAACCCTTTCGGGGAAGCACGAACCCGCCTTTAACATGTATACGCTGCTGCGTTTTTCAAAATTCTGCGAGTTTTGGTTATAAACAAAACCGCTGCGTTTTAATAAACTGAACGCACCTTTTTTTACGGTGGCAATCTGTTCCTGCACCGGGCATAATACGGAAAGCGACATTTGCAGGCTGCTTGTTTTGTTTTCGAGCAAAACCTTAAGCATACCGGCATCACCGCCGCAGTCTTCGCTTAAAAGCTGCGGAGCGCCTTTTAACACAAATTTGCCAAAGCCGCTGCTGCGCCTGCCGCCAATGCCGCCAAGCCCCAACAGTTCCACCGCTTTAACAAGCCCTTCAAGCAAAGTTCCGTCATCCAACCCAACTATGCAGTATAACCCGGCGCCTTCCGCAAAAGTATAATTGCTTACATAATATGCCCGCCCGCCGTTTCTGAAATCAAGCCTGCGCTGTACGCCGCTCCAGCCAAAATCGTGCTTTTCCTGCTCTTTCGCCGTGCTTTCATACGGGTGCAGGTAATCATAAATGCCGCTTACGCGGATATAAGCCATATTTTCATGGTCACGCAATGCTTCATACTGCAAACACAGCTCTTTAAAAGACAGCTGCAAATCAAGCGGATTTAATTTTTCCTTACAGTTATACGGCACCGGCACATACAGTTCTTCTTCCGCGCCGCTGTAATAAGGCAAAAAATCGCTGAAAAGCAGCCCGCCCTTTTGCACTGCTTCAATAAACCGGCTGCAAAGCTCTCCGTCAAGCGCCGCAGTTTCCGTTACAAGCGCGCTGAAAAAAGTATCGGCGCAGCAGTTAAAAGACTGCAAATTGCCGCTTTTTTTATTTTCGGCTGTACCGAAATGCACCGGAGTTAAAAACTTAAACTGCAAAATATAATACTTCATTTTAAGCAGCTTCCTTCAAGAGCAGTTTTAAGCCTTCCGGCATACTCCTCAAGATTTTTGTTTAAACCGGCGTACCGCACCGAAAAATTACTGAAAGCAACCCTGCCGTAACCGCGCGAACCATGGCCGCCAAGGTAGTCCATCTGCAGCATCATAAGCGCTGCCGATAAGGTTGCGAAATCTTCTTCAATTTCTTTTTCGTTTTCGATGTTGTACACAAGTTTAAACGCAAAATCGGTACCTGCCGGCACCCTTTCAATCTGGCGCGGTATTGCCGTTGCCGTAAGCCTTGTAATGGAGTTTTCAAATTTTACTTCGCCCATGTAGGTATCGGTATCCATACGGCTTATTTTTTCAATGCTTTCCGGCGTTACAAATACATCATAAAATTGCAGGCGTGCGCCTATAACACCGTTTTTGGAAGTAGAACCGAACAAACGGCAGATAATTTCGTCGTCATCTTCAATTTTATTTAAAACATAACCCGGCGAACGCATTTTAGCCAGCAAAGTGCGCAGCTTGCCTTTAAGCGAACTGCCCGGAATAATGGGAACTTTGGTAAAATGGTCGCGCACAAAGGGGCTTTCTACCGCGCCGATAGGAGTAAAATCGCTGGAGGTGCCAATGTGCAGCCCCGTTACCAGAGTAATAACAGCCTCTATTAAAAACTTTCCTTTTAAAACCGCCTGCTTCATTATTTATCCTTGCCTCCGTAAAATTTATGAAATGCCCCCAGCGCCTGTACGTATTTGGCAAAAGTGTCAAACCTTTCCGTACTGTCGCCAATGCTGTCAATCATTTCTATCAGCCCGGATTTTTCTACAAATGCGCCAACAATATTTTTTCGCGCCCGGCCAGATACATTAATTTAACCTTTAATCCATCCCGGAGAGATTGAATTGACTCGTACTTGTCCAATATTGCTCAGGAATAAAATCATGTGCTTTTAAATTTGTCTTTAACCATAATGCCTTTAATGGCATTTTCAGCCCTGGCTATAATATCCATTAAAAGTCCTCCTTAGGCGCATTGGGCAAACTGTAAATTAAAAGTTCCAGCGCCGTTAAAAGCTGCCTGCGCCCTTCCGTATCAAGCGCCCAGGCATACAGCCTGCTGCGCAGATTATTATATATTTCCGCCTGTGCGGCATTTTCCGATTTCGGTTCAAGCAGAGCAACCGCATAAGCAAACTGAGCCAGATTAAACCTGCCTGCCGCTGCAGCAAGCACGCCGTGCAGCTTATACAAAGTGTTCCTGTCGGCCTTTATTTTGCCGGGTACTGCGGCAATGCCGAAACTTAAATTGTTTGTTAAAAAGTTAAGTTTTTCACCGCAAACCTGTTTTTCAAAAACATTCCAGTCATAAACGTGGGCCAACCCGCCTTCAGGGCCGCTTACATAATCCGCATTCTGCCCGAACAAAGCAATTTTGCCGGTACCCGGAACATTTTTAGCGGTTTTTTTCAGCAGCTGCGCCTGAATAAACATCTGGCTTACGGGGAAATCCGGCGTAAACATGCCTATGCCCGCCGAAAATGCCAGCTTGCCGTTGGTATAGCTTTCAAACGCGCGGTGAATATCAACCGCCACTTCCACCACGTCATCCCATGCGCCAAGCAAAAAAATGTTATCGCCGCCGCTGTAAATTACGTGTATGTTGCGCCAAAGCTGTTTGGGCTTGCTAAACAGCCTGAACAACGGCGTTACTTTACCGGAAGCGTTCTGCATATCGCCTTTAAAAATTTTATTTAAAATTACTTTAAAAAAGAATGACAGCCTGCCGGAAAACGCCGCCTGCCTCGATAATGTAAGATACCTCAGCGGGTCGGGCAAATCGTTGCGGTAAAAACCTGCTTTTAAAGCTATGCCGATAGCATCGACGTCCGCCATTAAAACGCCCAGGCGCTTAACACCGGTATAGGTTTCGCCCATACTTTTGGCCGCCAGCATCTTCATATCGGGCAGCCTGCCGCTTTTGGCGTCGCGCACGCAGTAATCGCAGCGGCGGATGCGGAAATACGGGCAATTATCGGAAGCTCCGCCTTTAATACTGTAAAGATATGCCAGTTTATTATGCTGCTTAAATTTTTCCAAATCTTTGGCAGCTATTATTTTTAAGTACAGCACCCTTTTATAGCCGGGCACCGCAATACATCCGCTGATGCGGTTTGAACATACTGCCAGCACCTTTTCATCCATAAAAGAGGCTTTGCCGAGTTCGAGCAGCGCACGGCAGTTGCTGCATAGGCCGTCTTTGCGCCCTTCATCGGCAGCAGCAACGTTTCTGTGGCATACGCAGCATTCCGAAGCCGCTTCGTTATGGTTAAAACTGCTTTCAGGGTCAAACAGCCCTGCCAGAACCGCTTCCGAGTAGCGGTTCTTTTTATTGTTTTCCACCTGCAAATCGGCACGCGCCATAACATCGCTGCCAAGCTGCCTGCCAACCAGCTCTACCGGCGTAAATTCCGCCGCGCCGACAGATACATAAAGCTGAGTGCCAAAGTTTTGCAGCAGCCACCCGTTAATGTACTCCGCAAAAGTTTTTACACCCTCTTTAAACTGCGGCGTATTAGGCGCCAGCAAATACAAACGCCCGACGCCGGTATAAATAATGTTTGCACGTGAAAGTTTTAAATAATTTACAAGTTCGTCTGCTATAAGCTGCGAAAAATATTCCAGATACAGCGAGCGCCCGCGCATGGTTGCAAGCGGCGACTGCTCTGCCGGGGTTGTTAAAAAGCCGTAAATGCCGGCAATATCGGCAGAAACAATTAAAAACAGCGGCTCGTTTTGTATTTGGGCAATTTTTTGCTTTTCACAAAGCGAAGCATACGAAGTAATTCCGTTAGCTTCAAAATAATGGGCTATACTTACCGCAAGCGCCGCCGTTATTTTTACATGCTCAAACATCGAAATATCGCGCGGCAAATCCTCGCGCACCGTAAGCGGCACATAATACAGGGCGTCTTCAAGCACCTGCAAAAGCTCATAGGGGTACATCTGCGCCAAAGGCTTTTGCTTTAATTTATTTTCAATTATTTTTAAAAGTTTTAAATAATCTTCCGGGCTTGCTTTAATGTTATCACGCACTGCATAATTAATTTCTTTGCCGGTATTTATCTCTTTAGGCAAAAAATAGCGTTTATAAGTATCGTGGTCCGAAAAATAATTAAATACCGATTCCAGGCACAGCGAAGCATCAAACTTATCATCCTGGCGGCGTTCGGTCTTTTCTGCGCCGAATGCAATCGTATCGGCAAAATAAACTAAATATGCCAAATCATCGTCTTTAAGTTTTACTGCTTCAAAATCGCGCCTGCGGTGATAGCTTATGCAGCGCAGAAGCTGCTGCATGGCTTCATCATCTTCGGGCAATAAACGCGCCAGCCACCGGGCACCATATTCTGGATATGTTTCCGGCTCATTTGTAAGCCCCGCACGATAGCATAATTTGCCAATATCATGCAGCAAAGCAGCTTTTGCAAGTAAAGTATAATCCACCATAACAGACTCCATAAAACACACTAAAATATATAATAATTAATTCGACAAAAATATAAGAAATCCTTTATATTTTAAATATCTGATATTAAAGTAGTAAAAAAATAAATAAAAAACGGCAAAAAGAAAACTCTTTGCCGGAAAATTAAACATTTTAAGTTATTTTACTAACAAATTCATTAATTCATCATAGCCATCTACAACGTCATAAACAACGCTGCCATTGCTTATTGCTTTAAAATGCTCTTTTGCGCAATGTATTTTTGCTTTCTCAATATCTCTAAGCTGTAAAGAGGATAATGACCCTTTAGTTTCTGCCACAAAATAAATATGTTTAACGTTACCTTCATAAAAAGCAATTGCCCAGTCCGGGTTATACTTGCCCACCGGAGTAGAAATATAAAAACCATTCGGCAGTTTTACATAAACCGCAACATCATTATTTGCATCAAGTTCCTGTGCAAAATTTTTCTCATTGGCAGAATCATACAAAACATGGTCATACAAATGTTTCTTGGTTTTAACTGCATTTACATCCAGTTTACCTTTCATTGTTGGCTCTGTAAAAATATCCGTATCATATTTTTCATCAAGCATATTGTAAGTTATGTGCTGAATTACCGCGGTCGCTTTTTCATCATTAATCAGTCCGGCAGCTTTAATAATAAATTCTTCCGGGTTATCCTTAAACTGGTCAAACACAGGCTTTTCAATACCGGTTAATATTTTTACAATATCCTTGCGCGTCAGCCCTGTTGCTTCCACCAGTTTGCCAATTAAATCATACTTAACACTACTGTTAACAGTAATTTTTTTATCACTGCCGTAAGTTGCATTCTGCTCTTTTATAAAGGCATTACCTTTTTCCAGAGCCTCCTTAGATTCTATTTGCTCCATTACACCGGTTTCAACCTTAAAATAAATTTTATTTATACGCAGCTTGGCATTAAGAACGTTAACAGCATTTTTTATTAGTTCATCCGTATTAAAATCTACAACATATACGGATTTTGCATTTATTTTTTGCCAAAGCGCTTTAAATTCAGGCATTGCCAGCTTATTTCGGTCTATATGCAGTTCGACATTATTGCTGCGCGCATTTTCAGGCTGCATTACTTTACTGTTATAAACAGAATCAAGAATATTGATAATATCTTCTTTACAATCTTGCACTTCTTCCGCAACTTTAACCGTGCCGTTCTTCCTGTCCTCATAAAACTTGTCGGTTAAAGTATGTTTTTTATCAATATAATCCTGCTTAACAAGGTCAAATATAATCGCGCTTGCAAGTTCATTATCAATAACCTGTTCGTTGCCCTGCAAATCTTTAATAACCTTGCCCTCAAATAACGCCGCAGTAACTTTAACAGGCCTGTCTGCAACTGCTTCGGCAAGTTCCGTCTGCAAGCCTTTAGCAAAACTTTCGTAACTTTCGCTGGCAATAACAGTAAGCACGTTCACATTATGCACATCGGCACCCAAAACACCTGCGTCCATTCGCTCGCCGTCCTGATTAACGCACAAGCGCAAACCACGCCCTACTTCCTGGCGTTTGCGCACCTCGCTGGCACTTTGTTTTAACGTACAAATTTGGAAAACATTCGGATTATCCCAGCCTTCCCGTAGTGCGGAATGTGAAAAAATAAATCTTACAGGAGAACGCTGCGGGTTTCTGTCCAACAGCAGTTCCTTATTTTTCATAATAAGGTCGTAAGCGTCAACGTCATCCGATGTTTCCTTCCCACGCCCTACTTTGCTGTCAATCATCTTGCCTTTTTTATCAATTGAAAAATATCCGGCATGGGTATCTTCCGCTTTAATGGCTTCAAGGTATTTTAAATATTCTTTCTCACCAAACTCCGGCTGAAAATGATTGATAATATCGTTATATTCTTCTTCAAACATTTGGGCAAATTCGCCTTTTTCTGCGTTGCCGCTCTCGTCATACTTTCTGTAATGAGCAACCTCATCAATAAAAAATAACGAAAGTACCTTTATGCCTTTGTAAAATAATTTTCTTTCACGCTCTATGTGCGACAAAATTGTTTCTCTGATTTGTATACGCCGCAGCTGATTTTCATTAACCTCACCAATAACATCACCTGCATAAATTTTAATGCCATTTGTAAACTGAACAGAATTATCCCTGCCATCAATACTTGTAATCGTGTACCGGTCTTTGTATTCTTCCATACCGTTGGAATTATCATATAAATTAAAGCCTTCGCTTACCTTTCGTGTTACCTGGCGGATAGTTTTGCTTTTATAATCAAAACTAATTGTCGCCGTTGGGTTCTTATCAGATAAGTTAATGCTTTCTAAATATACAAATCCTTCTGTTGCTGTCGTGCCGGACTGGCTTACGCCTTTAACGGCAATCTTTTTAACCAGCCTTTTATTATATGCTTCCATCGCATCCAAACGGTATATCATATTATAAATGCTATCCGTTTTATGCGTTGCTGAATAACGCAGCGTAATTAAAGGATTAAACTCTTTTAAGCGTTCTTTGGTCTGTTTGCCTTCTACTGACTGCGGCTCATCAATAATCAAAATCGGGTTAGTTTTGGCAATAATATCAATCGGCTTGCGGCTGCGGAACTCGTCAAGTTCCATATAAATGCGGCGCGCATCTTTACCTTTGGCATTAAACGCCTGCGAATTAATAATCATAACCTGCATAGCACTGTCCGAAGCAAATTGGTCTATATTTGTCAGCTGGGCAGAATTATAAATAAAAAAGCGTATCTTTTTGCCGTATTCTTCTGCAAAATGCTCCTGCGTTACTACAAAACTTTTATAAACGCCTTCGCGGATAGCAATGCTCGGCACCACAACAATAAACTTACTCCAGCCGTAATGCTTATTTAACTCGTACATCGTTTTAATATATGTATAAGTTTTACCGACGCCGGTTTCCATCTCAACAGTTAAATTGTACTTGCCTTCCAGATTTGGCGATGGCGCAATTAAATTAGTACGCTGTACTTTATTTAAGTTTTCTAAAATAACCTTATCGCTTAACTGCGGCACAATTGGCTGATTGCACCACCCCGTAAAATACGGGTCGTTAATAAGCGTACCCTGCTTGTCATCTCCACGGTCAATTAAATAATTGGCTGTTAAATACGGCTGACCGGCAAAAACATCAACCACGGCTTTAGCGGCGTCTGCCTGAAATTTTTGGTGTTTAAATTTTAATTTCATTTTGCCGCCTCCTAAATTACCTTAACATCAGTATCAGGAGCAAGCATTTTAAAAATTTCCGTTATGTTAATTTTTTGCGGGCTGCTGCCAAAACCTGCATCGCGGAACACTACACGCATAGGCTTGCGCTTGGCAATTTCTTTAATAACGCTTTCGGGTATATTTTCATCAAAGCAGGCAATTAAGTCGCCATCATTATAGGTATGCACCGCGCAGTTTTCTATTTGTTCAGATGTATACGGCAGCGAAATTGGCAAGCCCCAATCCAACAAACAGCCAAACAATAAATCTAAATCCGTTCTGTCCGTTTTTATATTATCTTCTAAATCAACAAGCATATCCTGGCTATATTCATTGGCGCTATAATAAACATCGTTCATGTTACTGCTGTCGACCTTAAATACTCTAAAGCCAATATCCAAATCCTGAGTAGTTAATGGGTTATCAGCTTTAATTTTTTCGCCTGCGCGGCGGATGCGTTCTTTGCCAATTTCACAAATATTTTTATAACCAGCTTTATAAGCTTCGCTTTTTTCGTCACAAACTTCCGGCAGTTGTACCATAATAAATTTACGGTGCCCGCCATCTTCGGCATTAAGCTGCATAACTGCGTGGGCAGTAGTAGCTGAACCGGAGAAAAAATCCAAAACGATAGAATCTGTATGCGTATTTGCCAATGTCAAAAGTCTATATAATAATCGAATTGGCTTAGGACCGTTAAATGCACCAGACTGTAATAACTTCGTAACTTCTTGAGCTCCTTCTTGCGAATGACCTACTTGTTTATAAAATAATATGGAGGTAGGAGCCATACCATCATTACGAAGTTCGGAAAGAAATCTTTTCATCTGAGGTACACTATCACCATTGGGTCCAAACCAAATTCTATTATCTTGGAGTCTCTCACGAAAAGACTTTTGTGAGAGCCTCCAGCTGCGCCCAGCTGGAGGCTCAACTATACGACCAGAAGGGGTCTCTATAGGATATATATCAGAAGGCGTATATCTCTTAGCCGATAAGTCACTAGGTTTCCAAACTCCACGAGGATCATTATCTGGATTCGAATACCTTGCATTAGCTTCCTCACTTCTTGGTAATCGCCCTATTTTAAATAAATTAATATTTTTTGAAAACATGAGCACATAATCATGGCTATTCGAAATATATTTTGAATCATTTTTAGGAGAATATGCTCTTTCCCAAATAAGTTGTGCTATAAAATTTTGTTCTCCAAATATTTCATTGCAAATTTTCTTTAAATTATCTTGTTCATTATCATCAATACTAATAAAAATTACACCGTCATCGCTTAAGAAGTTTTTAGCAAGCATTAAACGGCTGTACATCATACTGCACCAGTCGGAATGAAACCGTCCGTTAGTTTCCGTATTTTTAAATAAGCGGTTCTCGTCCTCGTCAAATAAACCGGCCTGCTCTTCATATTCTTGCTGCGTTTTTTTAAAATCGTCACGGTAAATAAAATCATTGCCCGTATTATAAGGCGGGTCAATGTAAATCATTTTAACTTTGCCCAAATAGCTTTCCTGCAACAATTTTAAAACTTCTAAATTATCGCCTTCTATATATAAATTTTCAGTCGTATCCCAATTTTTACTTTCAGCTTTACAAGGGCGCAAAGTTTTACGGATAGGCTTATTGGCTTCAGCAATAGCTGCACGCTTCCCCACCCAGGTGAACTCGTACCGCTCCGGCGAACCCTCGGGGGGGGAACTCTGTACTTAAAATTTGTTGCAACATTTCAAAATTAACGGCTTTTTTTACTTTTCCATTCTCATCACGCGCTTCTGTAATACAATTCGGAAATATCTCCGCCAATTTTTCTATGTTCTTTTCCACAATATCCGGCGTTTCAAATTTTGGTTTGTTCATTTGCCATTTCCTCCTTTAATTCTATACTCGCAAATTTCAAAAATCGCTGCTTTTAATACTTGAAAACAGATTAAAGCCGTTTGCTTATTAGGTTCAAAATTCTCTACCATTTGTTGATACGGATGAATGTAATTTCTAAAATCACGTACCACATGGCTAAATTTTTTCACATCTTGTTTAAGAATGCCAATTTCTGATGCAGTATTTATAAAATCATTTAAAGTCCAATCATAAAACTTTTTTATTTTCCCATTATTATCTTTAGGCGCAGATTTAGCTTGATTAAACATTTTAGGATAAAGCGAAGCTGTACCTAACAATATCCCTTCCAGCATACTTCCAATTAAAAATATAGAAGCCAGTGCTACATCGTTATTTATACAAGTTTCCGTTTCCTTTAAACGTGCTTTCAATACCTGGCTTACATTAGCATCTATTCCAAGCTTATCAATATCAATATCAAATGTGTTACTTAAAAATATTTTTTCTTCATTATCAACATTATTATTCTTTGTTGTCTCGTCAATAATAATTTTGTCTAATCTTTTAAATGTAATCTCATTATTATCCCGAATAACGCTCCATTTATCGAACGCTAAATATTGATTAAAATCTGCAATTAAAGCATCTAATTCTGAAATTCTACCAATATAATTTATTACTGCAAAAGTATTCTTTATACATTTATCTAATTCTGGTGTTCCATTTATTTTTTCTAGACAAAGATCTGTATATTGCCATCTAGAAGGAAAACCCGGTTTATAAACATCGTTAAATCCTACTTCATTAAAAAATTTTACAAGTTGTGCCCCAGTACGATAGTCTTGCGTTCCATCGCCATTTATAATAATACGTAATTTTTCTAAAGTCTTTTTTCCTAATAACATTTATTATAACTCCTTCAAATTATTCCTTAACTTCTTCAATTCCATATTCAATTCAAATTTTTTATTAAACTGTTTTTCTTTACGTATTTTATTTTCTAAAGCTGTTATTTGCTTTTGTAATTTAGCTTTTTCATCTGCTTTGGCAATGCTTTGTTTTAAATTTGTGTTTCCCTGCTTTTCTAAACTTTGCCCGGCAATTTGCCGCAAAAAATTTTCGTAAACAATATCAATGTTTAAGCCTTCCATTTTAAGCGGCAAAGCTTGTTCATCAAGCCAACTTGTATAGTAATAATTATTTACTTTGATGTTTTTATTTTCCGTTGCTTCTTTAAAGCTGATAGCAGCTTTATATTTACCGTTATATTCCAACAAAAATAAAATATAATACGGTATCGCCAAATCAATTTGCCGTAAAACAGTTTCGCTAATATCAGGCGTATTTAACTTTACTTCAAACACTTCCAGTTCCGGCAAGGTTGCGCCAGCACTGATATTAAGCGTGCTTGCCGCTATTTTGTTGCGCCAATAAATTGTTTTTATCTGCGCGGCAAACAGGCTTTTTATTTTTGCGTTAGCCGGTAAATGTTCGTAAAACTTTTGTTTTGGCACACGTTTATTAAATTCTGTTGTTTGCGGCAAATTAAGCATTTTTTACCTCTTATCTTACTACTAAAAAACAAATCAGTTCAAAATCATCAAGCCCCGTTACCTGCGAAAGCAAAGCTGTTGTTCCACCGGTTTTAAATAAACTGTCAAGGTCTTTATCTTCTTTTACATCAATTATTGATTCTATCGCTTCTGTTAAAAGCCGCGACACAGCTTTCATATTTTTGCCATCGTTTGTTTCTGCATTAAACTGGCGGCAAAGGTTAAATAGCGGTTCGGCTTTGCCTTTGCACAAAAAGCGGATGTCATCAAGCAGCTTTTTCGGGTCGAGATAGTTGCAGATAATCTCACCTTCCGTGCTGATATAAACCATATAAAACGGATGTATTCTATTGCGGTTATCAATATTGACGCTGTTATTGATATTGCGCCAGGCGGCATATCCGTACCAGCAGGCACAACAGCGTGCAAGCCGTGCGGCGCTTTTTCAATATCCGGGTTAGTTTTCATATAATCCAGCAAATCCATTCTAAATTCGTTTAAACCTAAATCCATAATGGAAATACCGTTGGACATTTCTTCAATATCTACAACTTCTTCCTGCAAGCGTTTAAGCTGCTGCTTACGATATTCAAGGTCGCCTTTTTCTTCTGCGTTGATTAAATCGTCATCGCCGGTAGAAGTCATTACCGAAATACGCATTCTTGTTTCTACACGCGCTTTTAAATTGATATAATCGTCCAGCGTCATATCAGGCCAGAAGTTTACCAATTGAATGCAGGTATTTTTGCTGCCAATGCGGTCGATACGTCCAAAACGCTGAATAATTCTTACCGGGTTCCAGTGAATATCATAGTTAATTAAACAATCGCAGTCTTGCAGGTTTTGGCCTTCGGATATACAATCCGTTGCTACCAAAATATCTATTTCGTCTGTATTACCTGGCATTAAAATATTTTTATCTTTGGATACAGGCGAAAAACAGGTAAGCACTGTATTTAAATCTGCTCGTAATTTGGGTATGGTTGTTCTGCCATCGACAGTGCCGGTAATTTCTGCCGCGTTTAAATTATATTTATTTTTTACATATACGCTGACATTTTTGTAAAGATAATCTGCCGTATCAGAAAAGGCAGTAAAAATTAATACTTTTTTATTGCCAGGATTTATAGGATGCTGCAATTTTTCATCAATCTGCGCAAGCAAAGTTTGCAGTTTAATATCATGCTGCGGTGTAATATTTGCAATCATACTTTCTAAAGTCTGCAAAACCTGCGCGTCTGCTTTAAGCTCCCTAAGCCAGGAAACAGAATCTATATCCCTAATATCAATTTTTAATTTTCTGCCTACAACAAAATCGTCAAGGTTTTTATCGTCATCGTCAAAATCATTTTCAAACCCGTTAATACTTTCTGCGGCTAAAAATTCAAAATTTGCATTATAAGGATTGTTTTGAAAAGCTTCTATTTTATCAATAGTTATATCAATTAAATTTTTAATACGCTGCACGGTTAAGCTAAAGGCATAAACAGAACTTTCAAGGCGTTTTAAAAGGTTAATGCTCATTAATTTGCGTATGCCTTCTTCGCGACCCTGCTGGGTTAGGCCTTTGCCTTCTTTGCTGTACAAATCCTTAAATTTGGCAATTTTAGAAGCTTGTATATATTTTGTAGGCGTATATATGCCAAGGTTTAAATATGATAATTGCAGGTAAATGGCATTGTAATTAACCTCATTTTCCAAGTCTGTTAAATGAGGCCGCTTGGATATTGGTTTTAAGCGTTCAGGGAAGGTGCCAATATCAGCAGTATTATAATATTTTTGAATATGTTTACGTGAACGGGCTATTGTTACGCTGTCCAACACTTCAAAAAAGTCAAATTCAAGCATTGAAAGTAATTGGCTTGTTGTACGGTCTTTAATATCAAGTTTTACCCATTCATTAAAAGCCTTTTGCGCGTTGCGGAAAACTTCTTCAATCGGTTTAGCAATGGCAAGTTTATCGTTAATATTTTTAGTTTCACCTTCATACGCAAGCGCAAGCTGATTTTTTAAATCGTTAAATCTATTATTTACCGGCGTTGCTGAAAGCATTAAAACTTTTGTTTTTACACCAGTACGAATAACCTTATTTAATAATTTAAGATAACGGTTTTCTTTGTTTTCTTCTCCATAAACTATACCGCCGTTTCTAAAATTATGGCTTTCATCAATTACAACAAGGTCGTAATTGCCCCAGTTTAAACGGTCTAATTCTATGCCGTTAGATTCACCTCCGCTGCGTGATAAATCTGTATGAAACAGTACGTCGTACCTTAACTTATCTTTTGCTATGGGGTTATTAATATAATTGCTTTTATAGGTATTCCAGTTTGCACAAAGCTTTTTAGGGCATAATACAAGTACGTTGCGGTTACGGTTTTCATAATATTTTATTACCGAAAGCGCAGTAAAGGTTTTGCCAAGGCCTACACTGTCGGCCAAAATGCAGCCGTTATATTTTTCAAGTTTATTAATTATTGCCAGTGCTGCATCTTTTTGAAAATTATAAAGTAAATTCCAGATTTGGCTGTTTTTAAAGCCCGTTGCCTCGTTAGGCAAAATATCCTCGGATATATCTTCTAAAAATTCATTAAAAATATTATATAGAATATAAAAATAAATAAATTCCGGTGCATTTTCGTTATAAGCTGTAGCAATATTTTCAATTACTTCTTCTGTGACATCCTGCAATTTTTTAGTATCGTTCCATAATTCATTAAAAAGATTTAAAAACTTTTTGCCATTTTCAAAAGCATTCGTTTTAGAAATAACGCAATAAGCATTATTTCCCTTTTCACAACCTAATTCAACGGTTGTAAAAGCATTTAGCGGCATATAAGTAGTTTCATCAACCGTCAAAAAGCCCATCATATTTTCTTGTGTAGTATTCGATTTAAACTTTACTTTTTTCTTAATCCATTCGGCACATTCTTTGGCAATAGCTTTTTGAGAAAGTTCATTTCTTAAACGCACTTCAAATTCCGTACCGTACAAACTTTTTTCTCTGTTTAAACGCGGTATATAAAATTCGCGTTTTTCTTTAGGTATTTTTTCTTTTATGAAAGTAGGAGATGTAAAAATAAATTTTACCTCATCAATTTTCTCCAACTCTTTTTTCAATTCCTGATAAGCATAAATTGAAAAACAGGCAGCCGCTATGGAAACTTTGCTTTTAGGCTGAATTGTAGCCTTTAAATCGTCTTTTATAGTTTTAGTAATATTATCTATCATTTCCATAACGTTAAACACCTGCTTACATATATTTTTAATAAAATTATAACATATTTATAGTTTATTGAAAAACAACCCCTGCACTATGGTTAATCCACTTTGCAGGGGTTATATATTTTAAGATGTTGTTAAATTAATTTTATCCTTCCCTACTCTACCTTTTTAAACCTGCTTTTGGGCTGACGGCAGATGGGGCAGGTAAAGTCGTCCGGCTCTTTGGTTAAATCGCCTTCGTACACGTAGCCGCAAATGGTACATACCCATTTTTCACCTGCGGTTTCCACAGTTTCTTCCTGATAGGTAGGCGCATTTTTAGGAGCTTTGCCTTTAATTACATCATGGTAATATTTATAGGTCATAGGTGTATAATCGCCCATCACTTCCGCATCAACAACACGCGCCAAAATTACAAAATGGGTTTCCATTTCATATTTACCAAGCACTTCGGCAGTAATGTAACCGCTGGTTTTATCCGTTATAACAGGCAGGCCGTTTTTCATTTCCCAGCTAAAACCGCAAGCCTCAAATTTATCTGTATCACAGCCGGAGCAGAAGCCTAATCTTGCAATAACATTTTGCGGTGTTGCTTCCGAAAGGATTGTTAAGGCAAATTTTCCGGATTTTTCGAGCGCGGTAAAGGTATAGTTATTTTTATTAACGCTGATAGCAATGGTTGGGTTATCGCTTGTTACCTGCACTGCGGTGTTTATAATGCAGCCTGTTGGCCTTTCGCCGTCCATTACTGTAAGCGCATACATGCCGTACGAAATTTTCCACAAAACTGATTTATCCATTTCACTGCCTCCGTTTCTTGTTAAAAAATTTTTATGCTTTGCACTTTTGTTAACAAAACAATTATTACTGCTATAATTATTATAACTTTTACATATTGTAATAAGCAATAAATATTTAAAAATCTGCAAAAAAATAACCCGGCTTGCAGCCGGGCTTTTTTATATTGCCGTTATGCCTCTCCAAGCACAACCATGTCTTTGCCGAGCATTGGCAGTTTGTTGCCAAAAGCGTCGTACTTATATAAATCAAGGCGTTCTATATCGGCTTTTTCGGCAGGCAGGTTTAAATTATACTGCTGGTTTAATGTGTTTATTAAATCAACCGCTTTCATGCTGCCGTTTGGCGTTATGCGGCAGCTAAAAGCAAGCATCAGCTCTCCGCCGCTGTTTTGAGCCGTAATATGCGGTATAAAAAACTTAACGTCAATTTCTTTTACTTTTGTTTTGGCTTTAGGCGCCGCTTTGGCATAAATTATGCTTTCAGCTTCGTTAAACGCCGCCACAGCTTCGTCAACCGGCTTGTCATACGGCAGGGTTACGCGGTAATCTGCGCCGCCTGCTTCCGCCATAAGCGCGGGAGCATTGGTTGCCGTTACATCTGCCGCCAAAATGCGTATGCCGCGCGGCAGCGCTTTTTGCATTTTTTCTGCGGCTTCTTCTGCCGTCATGGGTTCGGCCAGTTCAATTTCGCAAAATTCGGCATAACTAACCACGCCAACGCCCAATGCCGATGCCAGCGAGAATTTTAAATGCGGGTTAAAGCCTTCGCTGTAAGAGGCAGGCAGTTTTGCCCTGCGGATAGCGCGTTCGATAGTACGCACGTATTCAAGATGGGATATAAACCTTATGCTTTTATCTTTGGTTATTTTTAATCTCAGTTTCATTTTATTAACCTTCCACTTTAACTTGTACGCCAAGTTTTTGGCAAACACCGCAGCCTGTGCAGCTGCCGCGGCGGCAGTCGTGCGTCAGTTCGCCGCGCTGTGCTTTTTTATATTCATTGCGCAAAAAGGCGCGCGATACCGCAGGCTGAATATGTTCCCACGGAAATACTTCGTTTTCGCCGCGCTCGCGGGCAATGTAAAATTCTTTATCAAGCCCGCAGTCCTGCAAGGCCTGCAGCCAGCGTTCATAATCAAACTGTTCGCTCCAGCCGTCAAATTTGGCTCCGCGCTGCCATGCAAGATATAACGCTTTGCCAAGGCGTCTGTCACCACGCGCAAAAACGGCTTCCATAATGCTGGTTTCCGGGTCGTGATACTGGAAAGTAATATTTTTTACCTTTAAGGCGTCTTTTAACAAATACTGTTTGCGGCGCAGTTCGTCCATGCTGTTCTGCGCGCTCCACTGAAACGGTGTATACGGTTTTGGCACGAAGCTGCTGGCGCTTACGGTAACTTTGCAGCCGCCTTTGCCTGTAATTTCGCGGTATTTATACTGCACCTTCTTCGCCAAGTCGGCAATAGCAAGTACATCCTCATCGGTTTCACCGGGCAGGCCAATCATAAAATACAGTTTTACACTGCTCCAGCCCGATTTAAATGCCGCGCTGACGGCGTTCATTAAATCTTCTTCGGTTACGCCTTTATTAATAACGTCGCGCATACGCTGGCTGCCTGCTTCCGGCGCAAAGGTAAGGCCGCTTTTACGCACTGCCTGCACTTCTTTGGCCAGGTCTACCGAAAAACTGTCGATACGCAGCGACGGCAGCGAAACACTTACGCGTTCGTCTTTAAATTCGGCAATCATGTCGTGAATCATCGGCGCAAGGCAGGTATAATCGGCCGTGCTTAACGATACCAGCGAAATTTCGTTATAACCTGTGTTATCTACCAGTTTGCGTGCCAAAGCCTTTAAAACTTCCGGATGGCGTTCACGCACGGGGCGGTATACCATACCGGCATGGCAAAAACGGCAGCCGCGTGTACAGCCGCGGAATACTTCAAGCATAATGCGGTCGTGTACAATTTCGCCGAAAGGCACTACCGGCGCTGTTGGGAAATCAACGTCGTTCAAATCTTTTATAACACGTTTTTCAATAACGGCGGGCGCACCTTCATAAGTAGGCACCACTGCTTTTACGGTATTATCTTCGTTGTATTCGGTTTTATAAAAGCTTGGTACATAAATGCCTTTAATCTTTACGGCACGCTCTAAAAAGCCTCTGCGTCCGCCAAAGCGGCCTTGTTTCTTCCATTCGCGGTAAGCGTTTAAAAGTTCTACCAAAACTTCTTCGCCTTCGCCGATAACGGCCATGTCAAACACATCAGCCAAAGGCTCCGGGTTATACACGCACGGCCCGCCAACAACAACAAACGGGTCGGCTTCGCTGCGTTCTGCCGCTAAAACAGGTACCTGCCCCAAATCAAGCATGTTTAAAATATTGCTGTACGAAAGTTCATATTGCAGGGTAAAACCAACAAAGTCAAAATCCTTCAGCACTTTATTGGTTTCAAGGCTGCGCAAAGGTATGCCGTGTTCGCGCATTTTTGCTTCCATATCGGTCCACGGCGCGCATACGCGTTCTGCTGCCAGCCCGCGTTCTTTATTTACAATATGGTACAAAATTTTAAAGCCCAAATAGCTCATGCCAATTTCGTACACATCCGGAAACGCCAGTGCAATGCTTACTTCGGTTTCTTCCGGCGTTTTTACAATGCTGCCGAACTCATCGCCGGTATAACGTGCCGGTTTGGCAACACTGCTTAAAATATCTATCGTCAGTTCTTTGTTCACGTTCTTCCTCCTCAAAATTGCAGCTGCTGCTTGCGCAGGCGTATGTTAAGCAAAAGCCCCACCAAAAACATATTGGTTGTAAGCGAGCTTACGCCGTAGCTTAAAAACGGCAGCGGTATGCCGGTTACAGGCATTATGCCGGCCGTCATGCCAATGTTTACAAACATATGGAAAGTAAACATAAAGGTTATGCCCACTGCCAGCAATGTTCCGAAGTCATCTTCGGCATTAAGGGCAATGGTAAGCCCGCGCCAGATAATAATACCGTATAAAAATAATATTACGCACACGCCGATAAACCCAAATTCTTCACCGGCAACGGCAAATACAAAGTCCGTATGGTTTTCCGGCAAAAAGTTCAGCTGGCTCTGCGTGCCCGAAAACCAGCCTTTGCCGGTTAACAGCCCGCTGCCAATGGCGATTTTGGATTGTATTACATGGTAGCCTGCACCGAAGGGGTCAAGCTCCGGGTCTAAAAACACACGGATACGGTTTTTCTGGTATTCCTTTAAAATCATCCAGAAGGCAGGCAAAAGCACCACGAAAGCGCCGCTTAACATTGCCAGCCAGCGCATTTTAAACCCGCTTATAATAAGCATGCCCAGTGTTATAACGGCAAAAACCAGCGAAGTGCCTAAATCCGGCTGGCGCATTACCAGCACAAACGGCACAAACACATAGGCAACAGCAGGCAGATAATCGGTAAAATCAGTATAAAGCTCTGCCCTTTTTGCCAAAAACGCCGCCAGGCAGATGATAATTATCGCCTTGGCAAATTCCGAAGGCTGTATTGTAACCGGCCCTATCTGAATCCACCTTTGTGCGCCCAACGCCGAATGCCCCACAAACATTACCGCCAAAAGCAGCACCAGATTAAAAATATACAAAGGCTTTGCTATCTGCTGCAAAAGACGGTAATCAAAGCGCAGGCAAAAAATAACCAGCAGCACGTTAATGCCAAAAAATATGCCCTGGCGTTCTACAAACCACGCTTCTCCCCTGGCAACGGCATACGAATGCGTAGCGCTGGCAATCAGCATCAGCCCGATGCCAACAAGCGCGCACACCGCGCCTACCAGCCACCAGTCTATGTTACGCAAATATCTCTGCATTTACTGCCTCCGTCATTTAGCGGCAGGGTTATCGGTTATAAAACCCTCCTGCCTGAACCATTCTTCAAAAACTTTATATACAATAGGGCCTGCGGCCGAAGTACCAAACCCGCCCTGCTCTACAATGCAGGCTACAACAAGTTCCGGGTTTTCTGCCGGTCCGTAGGCAACAAAAAGGCCGTGGTCGCGCCCGTGCGGGTTTTCTGCCGTGCCTGTTTTAGCTGCAATTTGCTTTGGCAGGCTGGCAAAATACGATGCCGTACCGCCTTCTTCAGCTACGCCCTCCAATGCGTTCTGGATAAGCCTCAGCGTATGCATGGATATGCCGATATTTCTTGCCGGAGCATGTTCTGCTATCTGATATACGCTGCCGTCATTATTCAGCAGGCTTTCTACCAGATACGGCGGATGGTAAACGCCGTCTGCCGCCACACAGCTCATCAGCATAGCCAGCTGTATCGGCGTTGCCAAATCTATGCCCTGCCCGATAGAAGCATTAAAGGTATCGCCAAGCATCCAGCTTTCGCCGGGGAAGATTTTCTTTTTGTTTTCCGGCGTCGGCAAAAGCCCGGAAAGTTCTCCTTCAAGCTCTATGCCTGTCGGCGAACCGAGCCCGAACTTTTTGGCAAATTCCACAATATTGTTTATGCCAAGGCGGTTGCCCATTTCATAAAAGTAAACGTTATCCGATTTACGCAGCGCTTCATGAAAATCAATCCAACCCAGTGCCTCGCCGCCGGCATTGCCCATCGGCACAAGCCAGTGCTTGCCGCTGTCAAAAATCTTTTCTTCAGGCGTTACCTTGCCAAGCTCCAGCGCCGCAGAGCCGGTAACAATTTTAAACGGCGAACCCGGCGGGTATTCACCGCCGATAACTTTATTGCCCATAGGATAGTTAGGGTCATTATTAATAATATTCCAGTCTTTTTCACTAATGCCGTGTACAAAAAGGTTCGGGTTGAAAGCAGGGCGGCTTACCATGGCACGCACAGCGCCTGTTTTAGGGTCGATAGCAATAATTGCCGCTGCCCTTGCCCCCGGCGCCAGCCCGGAAGAACGCAGATAAGCCAGATGCTCATCCACGGCTTTTTCCATGCACAGCTGCAAATCTTTATCTATTGTAAGTTTAAGGCTCTTGCCGGGTACAGGGTCTATCTGCCCAAGCTGCTTGACTACATTGCCTCCAACGTCAACTTCTTCGTCATAACTGCCGTCCTGGCCGCGCACATAACGGTCGTAAGTTTTTTCCAGCCCAAACTTACCAACCACGCTGCCTACCGGCATATTTTTGTAAGAGCCTTCGGTAATATCGTAATTGCTTACTTCGCCAACGTAACCAATGGCATGTACCGCAAGTTCTTTATATAAATAGTTGCGCACCGGCTGAATTTCAATCATTACGCCCGGCAGCTCGTTCTTTTTTTCTTCCAGTTTGGTAAGCATTTCCGGTGTAATATTCGTTTTTAAACGCGTCGGTTCATAACTGTCGCTGTTGGCTTCTATTTTCTTCTGCATTTCTGCCACAGGCATTTCAATTATTTCAGAAAGCAGGTTCAGAATTTCCGCATCATAAGGGCTGTTCTGCCTGCGCAGGGCAACTACATAGCCAGGCAGGTTATTAACAAGTTCTTCGCCGTCACGGTCATAAAAAATTCCGCGCGGAGCCACAACTTTTGTTCTGCGCAAACGGTTGCCGTCAGCCTGGTCACCGTAAAAATCGCCGCGCCACAGCTGCATATACGCCATACGCCCCAGCAATACCAGCAATATGCAGATAGCGGCAACAAGCATCGCCTGTAATCTGTTAGCATATCTTTTGTTCAGCATTGCCAAAACTCCTTTAAAACAAACCTACTCATCTTTATGCCAATGGCTGATAAAATAACATAATTTATAAACGGGAACTACAAATAAAATATTTCCCAGGCAATATGCAAGCGACTGCTGCAAATACCCGCCCACAAAGGTTAAATCTGCCGCAGGCGTTAAAAACAGCGCCACAAAGAAAAACAGCATGCGTATGCCTGCTGTTATTACCAATGCTGCCACAATATGGTAAGCAAAATGTTCTTTAAACACCTGCCCTTTAATAAACCCGGCAACAAAGCCTACCATACAGCGCGTTATTGTATGAAAGCCAAACACCGCTCCGCTCAGAAAATCATACATTAACCCGGCTGCGGCACCT